>Ga0316217_10007407_pt1 | contig 10489 bp, 9 predicted proteins | sample 1anoAmetaG_FD_203633 | JGI IMG/M metagenome (GOLD analysis project Ga0316217, IMG submission 203633) | Freshwater microbial communities from Trout Bog Lake, Wisconsin, USA - 1anoA | ecosystem: Environmental > Aquatic > Freshwater > Lake > Hypolimnion/Profundal zone | place: USA: Wisconsin... | reverse complement strand
GTCGTGCTGCCGGAACTGGCGCGGCGCCTCGGCCTGGCGGGGCTGGCCGGCCGCGCCAGCCTGCAGCCGCTGGACCTGCGCGTGGACGCGCCGTGGCCGCCGTACCACGTGCTGACGCCGACGGCGTCGGTACGCAGGGACGGCGACGTCGCCGCCCGCGTCGCCGTGCGGTTCGAGGAGGTCGCCGAATCCTGCCGCCTCGCCGCCGCCTTCCTGAGCGACCTGCCCGACGGCGCGACGGCGGCGGCGGTGCAGGTGCCGAACGAGCCGGGCCACGCGCTCGGCCTGATCGAGGGCTGGCGAGGCCCGGTGCTCGTCGCGCTGCAAACGACCGCGGCAGGCCGGATCCTGCGCTGCCACGTGCACGACCCGTCCTGGCAGAACTGGCCGGTACTGGAGTACGCGATCATCGGCAACATCGTTCCGGACTTCCCGCTGATCAACAAGTCGTTCAACCTGTCCTACAGCGGCCACGACCTCTAGCCCATGATCAAGACCCTGCGCACCATCGCCCGCATCGGGATCGTGTCGGAGCCGCCGCCGGCGCAGGACGACACGCTGCGCGTGCGCGCGGCCCTGCAGCAGGAAGTGCTCGCGGTGCTCGGGCGGGCACTCTGCATCCGCCAGGTCGATGCCGGTTCCTGCAACGGCTGCGAGCTCGAGATCCACGCGCTCAACAATCCGCTCTACAACATCGAGGGGCTGGGCATCCGCTTCGTCGCCAGCCCCCGCCACGCCGACCTGCTGCTGGTCACGGGGCCCGTGTCGCGGCACATGGTGACGGCGCTGCGTCGCACCTACGAGGCGACGCCGGATCCGAAGCTCGTCGTCGCGGTGGGCGACTGCGGCTGCAGCGGCGGGATCTTCGGCGCGGGGTACGCGACCGTCGGTCCGGTGTCGGCGGTGATCCCGGTCGACGTCGCGGTGCCGGGCTGCCCGCCGTCGCCCGAGCGCCTGCTGCAGGCCATCCTGACGGCGGTCCGCCAGGCGACGCGACCGGCCGCGGCCGGCGATGCCTAGCGTATCGCGGGGACCGAACGGGGTCGGCCGGTGGTGGGCATCCGGGAGGGACGGGGCGATGTCAGGCGGGGGGAGCTACTTCGCGCGGCCGGCCCTCCCGGGGCCCGCAGCCGCACAGTAGCCGGCGGCGGTCCGCGCGGGAACGAAGGATTCGTTCTGCTGGCATGCAGGGTCAGCGCGTGGGCAGTGAGATGTCCGCGAACAGCGCGGCGACTTCATCCTCGCCTGCCGCGCGCACGGCCTGGTCCACCAGGCGCCGCGTCAGGTGCGGGGCGAGCTGCTTCATGAACTCGAACTGGAACCCGCGCAGCAGCCGGCCACGACGGAACCCGATCCAGGTCGTGTGTGCCGCGAACAGGTGGTCGGCGTCCAGCGCCACCAGGTCCGCATCCTTCTGCTGGTCGATGGCCATGCTCGCGACGATGCCGACGCCCAGCCCGAGCCGCACGTACGTCTTGATGACGTCCGCGTCGCTCGCGGTCAGCGCCACGTTGAGTTCGAGGCCCGCGCTCTCGAACAGCGCCGGCAGCGAGGAACGGCCCGTGAAGCTGAACGTGTAGGTCACGATCGGATGGCGGGCGAGGCCGGCGAGCGTCAGCCGGCGCTCGGCCGCGAGCGGGTGGTCGCGCGGCACGAGGACGCGGCGGTGCCAGCGGTAGCACGGCAGCAGGACCAGTCCCGGGAACGCCTCGCCGGACCCGGTCGCCATGACCAGGTCCACGCGGTCGAGCCGCGCCAGGTCCGCGATCTGCTCGGACGTGCCCTGGTGCAGGTGCAGGTCGACGTCCGGATAGCGCCTGCGGAACGCGGTGACCACGGGCGGCAGGACGTAGCGCGCCTGCGTGTGGGTCGTGCCGAGGGTCAGCGCGCCGTGCGCTTCCTCGCGCGCTTCCAGCGACATCCGCCGGATGTTCTGCGCTTCCTCAAGGATCCGCAGCGCGCGCGCGACGACGTCGTGGCCTGCCGGCGTCACCCGCGTGAGGCTGCGGCCGTCGCGCTCGAACAGGGGGAAGCCCAGTTCGTCCTCGAGCAGCTTGAGCTGCTTGCTGACGCCGGGCTGCGACGTGTGCAGCTTGCCGGCCGCCGTCGTGATGTTCAGGTCGTTCTGGGCGACGGCGACCAGGTAGCGGAGTTGGGTGAGCTTCATGGCGGGAACGAGGTCGTGCGATCCCGCCAGCTTCGCGTCCGGCGGCGGCCGGCGCCAATGCCGGCCGGTACTGGTGCCATAATCAAAGCCGGTTCCGGCCGGCGAACCGCTCCGCGGCGCGCGTCGGGCCGGCCGTGCCGGGACGCCTGCTCCAGGGGAATTGCTTGCCGACGCAGACGACCACGGCCTACGACGACATGCCGCTGACGCGGTTCCACCTGCAGGTCGCCGTAGCGAGCACCGGCGGCGTGTTCAGCGACGGCTTCGGGCTCGGCATCATCGGCATCGCGCTGACGCTCGCGGGCACGCCGCTGCGGCTGACACCGCTGTGGCTCGGGCTCCTCGGCGGGGCGTCGCTTGCCGGCCTGTTCCTCGGTGCGCTGCTGACCGGTCCGGCGGCGGACCAGTACGGGCGCCGCCCGGTGTTCGCCTACAACATGGCGCTGCTCACGGTGCTCTCGGCGCTGCAGTTCGCGATCGGCGCGCCGGCACAGCTGCTGGTGCTGCGGCTGGCGATCGGCTTCCTGCTCGGCACCGATTACGTCGTCAGCAAGGCGCTGCTGACCGAGTTCACGCCGCGGCGCGTGCGCGGGCGGATCCTCAGCGTCCTGTCGGTCGCGTGGGCGGGCGGCTACACGTGCGCGTATTTCGTCGGCTTCCTGCTCGCGTCCACCGGACCCGACGCCTGGCGCTGGATGCTCCTGGCCAGTGCCGTGCCGTGCCTTGCGATCCTGCCGCTGCGGCTGGGCATGCCGGAGTCGCCGCTGTGGCTCGCGGACCATGGCCACGCGGCGCGCGCGGCCATGGTGGTGCGGGCCCGGTTCGGCGCCGGCGTACGTCCGCCCGAGGCGGTGCCGGCGGCGCCACCGGGCGCCGGCCGCTGGCGGCAGCTCGCCTCGCCCGCGTGGCGACGGCGCACGCTGGTCGCCTGCACGTTCTTCACCTGCCAGGTGATCCCTTACTTCGCGCTCGGTACCTTCGTGTCGCGCGTGCTCGACGCGCTCCATGTCCGCGGCTCCTACGTCGGCGGCCTGGTCTACAACGTGGCTCTGCTGGTCGGCGCGACGCTCGGCCTGGTGGTCGTCGACCGGCTGTCGCGGCGCACGTTCCTGGTCGGCAGCTTCACGGTGACGGCGGCCGCGATGCTGGCGCTGACCGTCACCGCCGACCTGCCGGGCCCCGCGATCATCGTCCTGTTCGCGGTGGTCGCCGGCGTGCTGTCGGCAGCGTCGAACCTCGTCTACGTGTACCTGCCGGAGCTGTTCCCGACAGACCTGCGCGCATCGGGCATCGGCCTGGCGATCGCCGCGAGCCGGGTCGGCTCCGCAGTGAGCACGTTCCTGCTGCCGCTGGTCGTGGCCGGCCTGGGCGTGCGCGTCGCGCTCGGCGGCTGCGTCGCCGTCCTCGCCTGCGGGGCGCTCGTCTGCCATGCCTGGGCGCCGGAGACGAAGTCCGTGTGCCTCGCCGCGACCGCGCAGGGGGCGCCTGCATGACGGGCAGGCCCGTCGCGCCGGTCCGGCTCGCGTTCCTGCTGGTCCCGCAGTTCTCGATGATGTCGTTCTCCGCGGCGATCGAGCCGCTGCGCTCGGCCAACCGGCAGGACGGCCGGACGCTGTACGAATGGCAGCTGGTGTCGGTGGACGGGCGCCGCGTCGAGGCGAGCAACGGCATCGCGATCGACGTGGACGGCGCGGTGGACGCGCTCGGCAGGCCGGACATGCTGGTCGTCTGCGCGAGCCTCGAGCCCACCCGGCACGCGGGCGGCCGCCGTCTGCTGCACGTGCTGCGGCGACTCGCCCGCCACGGCTGCCGGGTCGGCGCCATCAGCGGCGGCACGTTCCTGCTCGCCGCGGCCGGGCTGCTCGGCGACCGGCGCTGCACGGTCCACTGGGAGTTCGCGGACCTGTTCCGCTCGATGTATCCGCAGCTGCGCCTGGTGCAGGACCTGTACGTCGTCGATCGCGACGTGTTCACCTGCTCCGGCGGCACGGCCGCGCTCGACCTGATGCTGCATTTCGTGCGCGAGCACTTCGGGCCCGCGCTTGCGCTGTCGGTCGCCGAACAGTTCCTGCATCCGCGCATCCGCGAGCACGGCGATCACCAGCGCATGGACGTGCAGACGCGCTACGGCGTGCACGAGGGCCGGCTCGCCGACGTGATCCGGCTGATGGAATCGACGCTCGGCGAGCCGCTGGCCATCGAGCAGATCGCCCGTCGCGTCGGCCTGTCGGCGCGGCAGGTCGAGCGGCTCTTCGGCGGACAGCTCGGCGTCACGCCGCGGCGGTTCTACCTGTCGCTGCGGCTGGAGCGGGCGCGGCTGCTGCTGCAGCAGGGAGCGCAGTCGGTGCGGGCGGTGGCGTTCGAGTGTGGCTTCTCCTCCAGCTCCCACTTCTGCCACGCGTACCGCGCGGCGTATAAGTGCAGCCCCACGCAGGCGCGCCACCGGCAGACCTCGGGCGGCTGAGCGCGGTGGCCGGTGGCGCCGGGCGCAAACCCCCGCACCGGCCGCGAGCGGGCCGGGTTCCTGGCCGCAGGAGCTGCCGTCGGGTCGCGCGCGGCCGATCCCCCCGGCACGCCACCACACAAATCTTTGCACGACCGTGACACAGCATTGCGTTCCCGACCTGTCGCGGCTCCGCGCGACGCCGTAGATTTCCCCGACGGTAGCCGCACCGGCCGTCCCCACGCGACTCGGCGTAGTCGTCGTTCGCACTCAACTTCCCGGGAATCCCACCTTGAACTCATCGAAGACCCTGCTGTGGCTGGCGACGACGCTCGTGGCGGCCACCTTGCTCGGCGCCTGCGGGGGATCCAAGTCCACCGCCGCGTCGACGCCGACCCCGACGGGACCCGCGACGGGGCCGTCGGGATCCTGGACATGGGCGACCGGCGCGAATGTCGCCGGCGCGTGGGGCGTCTACGGCACGCAGGGCACGCCGTCCGTATCGACCTCGCCCGGGTCCCGCAATGCCCCGGTGACGTGGCGCGACGCCGCCGGCAGCCTGTGGCTGTTCGGCGGGCTTGGCTACGACACCGCCGGGTCCGGCGGGAGCCTGAACGATCTGTGGAAATTCGCGCCGGCCAATTCCGAGTGGACCTGGGTCGGGGGCGCTTCGACCGTCAACCCGCCCGGCTCCTACGGGACGCTCGGCGTCGCGGCGGGAACGAGCCAGCCAGGCGGCCGCGAGTCCGCCGCCAGCTGGGTCGATTCGGCCGGCAACCTGTGGCTATTCGGCGGCGCCGGCCTCGACTCGGCGGGCAGCGCGGGGGCGTTGAACGACCTGTGGGAGTACGCCGCGGCGACCGGACAGTGGGCATGGATCGGCGGGGCCTCGACGATCAACGCGGCGGGTACCTATGGCACGCGCGGGGTGGCCTCGGCGTCGAACATGCCCGGCGCGCGCGAGGTGAGCATCAGCTGGACCGATAGCAGCGGCAACTTCTGGCTGTTCGGCGGCGCCGGCTTCGACTCCACGGGTGCGGCCGGCAGCCTGAACGACCTGTGGGAGTTCAGCCCGGCGACCGGTGCTTGGACGTGGGTCAGCGGCTCGTCGCTCGCCAATGCCAGCGGGCAATACGGTGTCGTCGGCGTCCCGGCGTCGAGCAACTCGCCCGGGGCGAGGTTCGCCTCCGTCGCGTGGGTCGACACGGCCGGCAATCTCTGGCTGTTCGGTGGCCAGGGCTACGATTCCGCCGGAACCAACGGCTCGCTGAACGACCTGTGGGAGTTCACGCCCAGCAGCGGGCTGTGGACCTGGGTCAGCGGGGTGCAGATCGCCAACGGGCTCGGCCAGTACGGCACGATGGGGACCGCGGCCGCCGGCAACATCCCGGGCGCCCGCCAGGCACCGGCCGGCTGGGTCGACGCCAGCGGCAATTTCTGGCTGTTCGGCGGGCTGGGGCTCGACTCGGTCGCGGCCAACGGCTATCTCGACGACCTGTGGATGTACAGCCCGGGCAGCGGCCAGTGGACCTGGGTCAAGGGCTCGTCGACCGCGAACACCTACGGCGTGTACGGCACCCTCGGCTCCGGCGGGAGCGGCGACATTCCCGGTGGGCGCTTCGGTTCGCGCGGCTGGATCGACTCGAGCAATGCCTTGTGGCTGTTCGGCGGGCAGGGTTACGACGCCGGCGGGTCGGTCAGCTACCTCAACGATCTGTGGAAATACACGCCGTAGACCGTTGGGGCGCGGGGCCCTGATCCCGTCCGGGCGCCGCCAGGCGCGCCCCGGGCGGGAGGGCCGCGATCGGTCGCTGCGGGCGACGCCCTACCGCAGCTGGCTGTCCTTGCTGCCGCGGCGGTTGTAGCCGCTGAAGGCCTTCGCATCGGCGTCCTCCGCCGTCTGGCACGGCACGCACAGGCGCACGCCGGGGATCGCGGCACGCCGGGCATCGGGAATCGGCTCGCCACAGCTGTCGCAGTGGGTCGCGCCGGGACCGGACGGCAGGCGCTGCTGCGCGCGCTTGATGCCGTCCTTCACGGTCGCGTCGATCTGATCCTGTACGGCGCCGTCGCCGGCCCAGCCTGTGGCCACGAGAGTCTCCCCGGTTGACCGGCGCAGGATAGGGCGGTTGGGCGTCCGGTGGAAGCACCGGCACCACTGCGGGCGGCGCGGCGCGGTGCCGGCGCCCACCCACGAAAAACGGCTACCGCGAGGCCTCGCGGTAGCCGTCCGGATCGCGGTCCGCGCGCCGGAAGGTCAGTCGGCCTTGACGGCCTCGACCTGGATCGCGAGTCCCACGGCGAGGTTGAAGCCGTAGCCCTTGCCGTACTCGATGCCGAAGTCGCCGCGATCGATCGTCGCCGCGGCGTCGGCGCCGCAGGTCTGCTTCTTGGTCATCGGGTTGGGCTGGCACTTGAAGCTGAGGATCTGCAGCTTCACCGGCTTGGTCACGCCGTGCAGCGTCAGCTGGCCCTCGACGGCGGTCGGCTTGCCGTTCTCGAAGTTCACGAGCCTGCCCTTGTAGGTCGCCGTCGGGAATTTCGCGACGTCGAACATTTCCGCGCTCCTGGCGTGCTCGTTCAGCTTGTCGAAGCCGAAGTCGATGCTGGCCGCGTCGATGGTGATGTCGACGCTGCCGGTGTGCGCGGCGTCGTCGAGCGTGACCGTGCCCGAGGTGTTCCGGAACTTGCCGCGCCAGACCGACAGGCCGCCGAAGTGGTCGGCGGTGAAGCTCGGGTAGGTGTGGGTCGGGTCGACGTTGTAGGTGGTCGGTGCCGCGACGGCGGAGCCGACGACGAGCGCCAGAGCCATGGCGACGAGAGGGGACTTCATGGATAGATCTCCTGGTTCTGTGAAGGGGTCTAAAGGGTTCGCATGCAATCGGGCAACCAGGCCCCTGGCCGCGGACCGGCGCGAAGGACCATCGATGGTCGAAAGGCTACCGTTCTGCCGAACGCAGATAAATGCCCACCGCGGAGACATATTGTCTCGAAATTAGATCCAATCGGCCTGTGCAGGGCGGGCGGCCCGCGCCACGTCCGGACCGGGGCGCATGAGTTTTTCTGGTGCCCCGGCAAATTTTTCCCACTGGCCGGACCGGCCCGCGCCGGTAGCATGGCGGCGTGGCGGCAGGGTGCGCCACGTCGCCCGGTCTGCAGCGGCCCGTCGCCGGCGGGCCGGCTCGCCGCCACCGCAGAGGGGGACCCGACTTGAAGTTTCTCTCGCGCTATTCGGCCCTCGCGCTCGCGCGGCGGGCGCTGGGCGACGCGCGCTGGCAGCGCGCGTGGCGCGCGCCGGACCCCCGGCCTTCCTACGACGTGATCATCGTCGGCGGCGGCGGGCACGGGCTTGCCACCGCGTACTACCTCGCGTCCCGGCACGGGATCCGCAACGTCGCCGTGCTCGAGCGCGGCTACCTCGGGTCCGGCAACGTCGGCCGCAACACCACGCTGGTGCGGTCCAACTACCTGCTCGACGGCAACACCCAGTTCTTCGAGCATTCCCTGCAGCTGTGGGAAGGCCTGTCGCACGAGCTGAACTTCAACGTCATGCTCTCGCAGCGCGGCCAGATCGTGCTCGCGCACGGCCCGGGGCAACTGGACGTGCTCGCCCGCAAGGGCAACACGATGCGCCTCAACGGCATCGGTGCCGAGCTGATGGAGCGTGGCGACGTGCAGCGCTTCCTGCCGTTCCTGGACTACTCGAAGCACTGCCGCTTCCCGATCTACGGCGGCCTCTTCCAGAGCCGGGCCGGCACCGTGCGCCACGACGCGGTGGCGTGGGGCTACGCCCGCGCGGCGGACCGGCTCGGCGTGGACATCATCGAGAACTGCGAAGTGACGGGCTTCCTGCGCGACGGCGACCGGGTCACGGGCGTCGAGACGACCCGCGGCACCATCCACGCCGGCCGCACCGCCGTGTCGGTCGCCGGGCACTCGTCCCAGGTCGCCGCCAAGCTCGGCATGCGCCTGCCCATCGAGAGCCACATCCTGCAGGCGTTCGTGACCGAGCCGATCAAGCCGTTCCTCGACTGCGTGATCTCGTTCGGCGCCGAGCTCTTCTACGTCTCGCAGTCCGACAAGGGCGGCATGGTGTTCGGCGGCCACATCGACGGCTTCAACACCTACACCCAGCGCGGCCAGTTCCCGCAGGTGCAGACGGTTGCCGAGTGCGCCGTCGCGCTGATCCCGTCGATGTCGCGGCTGCGGCTGCTGCGCCACTGGGGTGGCATCCAGGACATGACGCCGGACGGCAGCCCGTTCATCGGCCGCACACCGTTCCGGAACCTGTACCTGAACGCCGGCTGGTGCTACCAGGGCTTCAAGGCGACGCCGGCGACAGGCTGGTGCCTGGCGCACACGATCGCGCACGACGAGGAACATCCGCTGATCCGCCACTTCGCGCTCGACCGCTTCGAGCGCGGCAATGGCTACGACGAATATGGTCTGGGCCTCTGGACGTACAAGCAGTAAGCCGATGCTCAGAATTCCCTGCCCACACTGCGGCGAGCGCGACTACACCGAGTTCCGCTACGCCGGCGACGCGACCAAGCAGCGGCCCGCGCACGGCAGCGGCGACCTGCGCGCCTGGCACGACCACGTGTTCCTGTTCACCAACCCGAAGGGCCCGCACCGCGAGTACTGGCAGCACGTGCAGGGCTGCCGCCAGTGGCTGGTCCTCGAGCGCGACACCGCGACCAACGCCGTCGGCCGTGCCTGGCTCGCGCGCGCCGGGGAGCCCGCATGACGGCGAACGCAAGACTGCCGACGGGTGGCCGCATCGACCGGCAGCGGCCGCTGACCTTCGCGTTCGACCATCGGCTGCTGACCGGCTACGCCGGCGACACGCTCGCCGCGGCGCTGCTGGCCAACGGCGTCCGCCTCGTCGGGCGCAGCTTCAAGTACCACCGTCCGCGCGGCATCCTGTCGGCCGGCGTCGAGGAGCCGAATGCGCTGCTGACGATCGGCGAGGGCGGCCGGCGTACGCCGAACGTCCCGGCGACGACGTTCGAACTGCACGAAGGGCTGTTCTGCCAGCGGCAGAACGGCTGGCCGTCGGTCGACGTCGACCTGATGGCGGCGACGGCCTGGCTGTCGCCGCTGTTCGGCGCCGGCTTCTACTACAAGACCTTCATGGGTCCGCGCCGCGGATCGTGGATGCTGTACGAGCCGTTCATCCGGCGCGCCGCCGGCCTCGGTCGCGCCGGCCACGAACCCGATCCGGATCGCTACGACACCCGCCACGCGTTCACCGACGTGGTCGTCCTCGGCGCCGGGCCCGCCGGCCTCGCGGCGGCGCGGGCGGCCGGCCTGGCGGGTTGCCGGGTGACGCTCGTCGAGCAGGACTTCCTCCTTGGCGGCAGCCTGCTGGCGACCGCGGTCGGCTGCGAGGACGACGCGCTGCGGGCGCGGCTCGAGGCCGACGTCGCCGCGCTGCCGAACGTCGAGGTGCTGCGAAGGACCACCGCGCTCGGCGTCTACGACGGCGACACGCTCGCGCTCGTCGAGCGCCACGACCACGCGCGTCCGGATCCGGCCAGGGGCGAGGCGCGCGAGGTCGTCGTGACGCTGCGCGCCCGCGCGATCATCCACGCCTGCGGCGCGATCGAACGTCCGCTCGTGTTCGGTGACAACGACCGTCCCGGGGTGATGCTCGCAGGCGCCGTGCGCGGCTATCTCAACCGGCATGCGGTGGCCGTGGGCCGCAACGCGGTGATCGCCACGAACAACGACTCGGCCTGGGCGACCGCGCTGGACCTGGCCGCGGCCGGCATCGGCGTGGTGCTGCTCGACGAGCGCGCGGAGGCCGGCGCCGGACTCGCCGCGGCGGCGGGCCGCGCCGGCGTCGCCGTCCACTACGAGGCCCGCGTCAGCCGGGC
>Ga0316217_10007406_pt1 | contig 10489 bp, 8 predicted proteins | sample 1anoAmetaG_FD_203633 | JGI IMG/M metagenome (GOLD analysis project Ga0316217, IMG submission 203633) | Freshwater microbial communities from Trout Bog Lake, Wisconsin, USA - 1anoA | ecosystem: Environmental > Aquatic > Freshwater > Lake > Hypolimnion/Profundal zone | place: USA: Wisconsin... | reverse complement strand
TTATCGCGTTCGTTATGGCAGAAAATGATAATGGAAATTTTCAAGCGAGTGGGATTATAGCTCCGTTCAATTTTAAGGATTCCTGAGCTTTTTCCAAAATTTTTACCACTGCCATTGCGTTTTCACCGTTGGCCAGCGGGGTTTTATTATGCAGTATGCAGTTGTAAAACTCGTCAACTACATTTTTGAGGGCTTCGGAAATTTCGTATTTGGGGATCGTGATATCGCCGAGGCGGTAATCAATCAGTTTTGATTTTTTTATATCGGTGGTTTCGGGTTGCTTGTAATCGTAGATGGTGAGCTTGTTGGTGGCTTCTATATCGTCGTAAATGATCATCCGCTTTTCGCCGCCGATGATCATTTTGCGCATTTTAACCGGCGAGGCCCAGGATGAGTTGATTTGTACCAGCATACCTGAATTATAATACAGAAACAGGTAAGCCACATCTTCAATACCATGTGTGGGGTTTCTTCTGCCTATGGCCCTTACCTGTGTTGGTCGTTCGGTTATGAGGTAGTTGATAATGGAAATGTCGTGACAGGCGAGGTCCCAGAGTACGTTAGTGTCTTCCTGGTAGATGCCGAGGTTGATGCGGGTGGCATCGATGTAATTTACTTTACCCATGAAATCGTCGGTAATGTAATTTTTAAGCTGGCGAACTACTGTGTTGTAAAGGAATATATGATCTACCATTAAAACCAGGTTGTTCTTTGCGGCTAAAGCTATCAGCTCTTCAACCTCAGTTTCAGAGGTGCATATGGGCTTTTCAATTAAAACATGTTTTCTGCCATGCAAAGCCTGCAGTGCCAAATGGTAATGGGTGGAGGTTGGTGTTGAAATGATGACTGCATCTATTTCGGGGTCATTGAAAATATCACTGGTATTAGTAGTAACATTAACCGGGTGGTAGAGCGATTTAACAGCGTTTGCCCGGTCTTCGTCTATATCGCAAAGTGTAATGATGCCTGAAGCGGTATGGCCGGTAATGTTGCGCAATATTTTTTCGCCCCAGTAGCCGTATCCAATAAGGCCGATATTAATTCTGCGTTTTGTCATTTGAGTTGGTGCAAATGTAATTCAGCATCACGGTTTAAGATAATGATGCCCATCAAGTTGCATGTAAGGAGGGGAAATATTGCCGGAAAAGCAAATCAAAGTTTATCCGGACATTGGTTTTGGGAAAATTACCACAGCGCCAGTTACCCAACTTCAGTTTCCTGCATGTCCATTTTCAGCCTTTTGGATTCGTTTTGCTGATATAGATTCCAGTTATCGCGGGCCTGGGTGAAGGAGGCCGTGTTTACTACATAGTTGGTACAAATGAGCTGCTCGTAGTCGGCAGGCTTTTTATCCAGGTGGTCTTGCAGCGAGCTTTTGAATACTATTTTCTTTAAAACCTCGGTGGCGCCTTTGCGGTAATGCCAAACAAACTTTATAAAATCGAGGATGCGGAAGTTGTAGAGATATACTTTGGCGTAGGCTTTTATTTGCAACCATTCTATCTGGCTGCGGGTAAGGTTTGCAAAGGCCATAGCGCCGCCAATTTGTTTGTTGTATTCATCCCAATTGGTGGTGAGCAGGCGGTAGCCCCCCTCACCTCTGGCGGCCATTTTTGCTATTTCGGTTCCGGGATAAGGGGTCATGAGGCCGAACATAGGAAGGTCGGGGTTAAGTTTTACGGCCAGGTTAATGGTTGAGGACATACTTTGCAGACTCTCATTTGGCTGACCGAAAAGGAAGAAGGTGCCGATCTTTACACCCTGTTTTTTTGCAGCATCGCAGGCTGCAAAAATTTTGCTCAGGTTTGTTCCTTTACCCATACGGCGCAGCGATTCCTCATCGCCGGTTTCTATGCCCAATTCAACGCGTTCAACATTGGCGCGCTTAAATTTTGCAAACATAGGCTCGTCAACAAAATGCACATGGGTTTGAACATCCCACGCTACTTTTTCGCCAATCTTGTTTTCAATCATGGCATCTAAAAGGGCGTGGGTGCGGGGCATATCTACACTGAACAGTTCATCGCCAAAGCTTATTTTTTGAGGGGCAAAGTCGCTGATGATCCAATTCAGTTCGTCAATAACGTTTTGAACGCTTCTTTTACGGGCTATTTTGCCATTGGGGTTCATACAAAACAGGCAGCTGAACGGGCAGCCGCGTTCTGATTGCACGAAATAGGTTTCGGCAGCAGGCATGAGGTCCCAGGCGGGAAAGGGAATGCTGTCCTGATCGGCAATGCGTTTTCGTGGCGCGGTTGTAACTACTTCAGTGCCGGTTCGGTAAACCAGGCCATCAATGCCGGCAAAGCCGGTGCCGTTACAAATGGCGTTGCACAATTCAAAAAAGGTTATTTCGCCTTCGCCCACCACGCCGATATCGAAAGCGGCAAATTCATGCAAGGTTTCCTTGGGCATGGAGGTAAGATGCACCCCACCAATAACCGTTTTAATGTGCGGCAAATGCTTTTTGAGCAGCGCGGCCTGGTAAGCCGCAGGTTTTATTTCGTTGGTATAAGCAGTAAAGCCAACCAGATGGGGATTAAAAGCAGTTACCCTGTCGAGCACCTCTTTGAAGTTGAGGCGTTCGAGCTTGGCATCGATGATCTGGATAGCGTAGTTTGTGAATTTACGCAGATAGCCGGCCAGGTAAGCCAATCCGGTACGACCGAAAGATGGAGTATCGTACCACGGCTCCAGAATTCCGATAACCGGGGGATTGATAAGACAGACGCGAAACGGTGAAGGGGTAGACTGTGCCACAAGCCGAAAATAGGAAACAAACCTATACACACCTAATCCGGGGGCAGCGCGGCACCTGGTTTATTGATAAAATGGCTATGGAAGTGGCAGCGCTCTTTGCAGAGGAAGATACAGATACCAGGCAAGGGCGATGCTTTTATGAGCGAGGGTTAAAAGCGGTTTCGGCAGGCGTTTAAAAAAGACGATCTTCTCATCGAAGAATTTAATACTTAGTGCAGAAAGGCTTTGGGCGCTTACCCAATATTTTTGGTTTGCAAATTCGGGCCTTACAATATCGAACACCAGTACGAACCGGCGTTGGTCTGAGTCGTTCCAGACGGTGTGGCGGTGGCAATCACTGAAAATTGTGACCTTGCCATTTTGCCATCCTCGTTTTTCGTTGCCTACCTGAATGCCCATGACGGGAAACGGTGCCGGAATTGAAATACCCAGATGGCCCCGGATAGTTGTATTGGTTTCGCCGATGTGCGGTAAAACACGGGTATGAGGTTCAAGTACAGTAAACTCAGCAAATGTGAGGTTTGGAACTGATTTAAGGAAGGCAAAAGTTTTAGGGAAAAGCTTACAGTTTTTGTGATACTGCCACATGAAATTGTAAAAATAAATGTTTTTCCAGGCGGTAGGGTGCGAGAGATATGGTGGATTGGGGCTGCTTAATGTAATCTCTTTTCTGCCTGAAATGATATCATCCATTTCATCGCGGATGATATGCCAGTTGTCTTCCAGTACCTTGGCCCATGGGTATTTAGCCGGGTCGTAAAAGTACGGCTCGGGACCCTGGTAGGTCTCGTTTTCATCGAGAAAGAAAATTGCTTTTTCCTTCATTTTCTGCTGTTTCAGTTTAATACAATATCAATAAAAAATGCAAGCTTATCAAAAGTAAATAACTATTGGTGTTTTGAATGCGATAAGGTTTTTGAAATTGCTACAATTTGTTGCCAAGGTTGATTATCTTTTTTTTTACGCTTTTGGTTTCGCGATTAAGTGATTGCATAAATTCATCAGATGCTTTTAATCTTCCGGTTTCTATTTCAGTGGTCAGTAAAAGGTTGTCGTGCCAGCTTCCTATCAGATCCTGCATTTTGTTTAACCGGTTGTAGTATGTTTTGGGTAATAGGGTACGAACTTGATGCGCGGTTAAAAGCTTTGCGCAGTATAAGAGTTGCTTTAAATATTTTCGGAAATCATGCAGTTTGTCATCTTTTTCTGCGCCCCTCCATTTGCGTTTAAGCTGTTTGCATAATCTTTTGCAATAAGGGTAAATATTTTCCGGGCCAAGCCTTTGTAATTCGTTTTTAATAGCAGGGGCTATTTTTTTTATTGCTTTGAGATGCACCGGGGTAGATTTTACCAACTGTTTTACGAACCTACTGATAAGTGTAACGTAATCGTTATTAACCCCATTGCTTAGTCCGGCGTTTTTTAACCTGCTTGCCTGTAGTAGGGTCTGTCGAATGGGGCCTGTTTGTTTGAATAGCTTTTTGTAAGGCGCATAATTTTTTTCGTAATTGAAATCTTTATGAAGGTGTCTCAGCATTAACAGGATGGCCTTTATTTTTTTTAAGGCAACTCTTAACTGATGTAAATCTTCCTCATCTTTTTGAATGGTATAACCGACCAGGTAATTGCAGCAAAGGTGCTGTTGCAGCGAAAAGTATTTGTTGGCCGAAACTGCATGATTATTCATGGCTGCAAATTTAATACGGACCAGGTTTGCGTGGTGTTGTTGAAACGCAATTACAAAATTCAGCTCTAATATCTCTTTTTGTTTGTTTCGGAGCGCTTTTGACGGGCTGATAAAAATCAATATCCTCGGTTTTGTTTTAATCAGGGCGGGGTGGTTGTTTTAAACAGCAGCTTCTGTCCATACAGGTTTGTTAAATCGGTTAGTTTTGTCAAGCGATAAAAAAAAAGCAACTTTGGTACATCTGTTCTGAAAGTGATTTTACCTGCATGAAATATTTTATTGCTTTAATGTTTTTCATAAACTCTGCGGTTGCGTTTTCGCAGGATGCAGACACTACAGGATTTGTTGGGTTTAAGACACCTGCAGCCAGAACGTCGGCCAAAAGTGCCAGCTCTGTTTTTAAGGTTGGCATCATACCGTTTCTTTTCGGCCAGGTTTACGGTACCGGGGAATTAAGATTTAATTACGAACGAGTGATAGCCCCGAAGCAATCTATCCTGGCGGGCATCTCATACGACTTCCCTAATCTAGTGGGGCTGGCTATTTATTCGGCCGGAGCGAGTGGCGGGCGGGGTAGCAGCGGGCGATATGGGGGGTATGGAAGCAGGCCTAGTTTCCTGGATGCTAATTATGCTTTTGAAGGGGTGCGTGGTATGCTTGGTTACCGCTATTATTTTTTAAAAAACAAAGGAGCGCCAAAGGGGCTTTATGCAGGGCCTTATGCCTCGTACAACTTTGTTGATGTAAGTGACAAATCGGCTCCGCAAAATCATGAGGGGCTTAATTATTTCGACTTGTGCGCGGTGTTTGGCGTACAGGTTATAAGCCGCAAGCACTTTGCTTTTGACGTGACCACAGGCCTGGGTTATAAAGACAATTTTGTAACCAATGCGAATGCTAACTTAGATTATAATGCCCCGATAAGCATAAAAGCGTTTGACCATGTGAAGTTTTTAGTGCAGCTGAATTTTGGCTATGGGCTTTAATAGCCGGTAAAGTGCAGAGGCTTTGTTTAGCCTGATAATATGATCAAGTTGGGTAAACAGAGCAAGGAGAAAGGGCAGGCAGGCAGATTTAATGTTGTTTCCATCTTATTAACAGACTTAAACGCTTGAACACAAACAGCATGGATTATGCAGGCAACATTGAATAATATCACTAATCTAGCATTGTAAATTTTACACTAAGCATTATGGTCATTGGTTTATTGAAAGAAAAAGAGGGTGAAAACCGGGTGTCAGTTTTACCTGAAGCTGTTATAGCGATAAAGAAATTGAAATGCCAATTCTGGTTTGAAAGCAACGCCGGCGCTGCGGCCTTTGAAGGCGACGCAAATTATATAAAAGCCGAAGCAGAATTAAAGACCCGCGACGAGATACTTGGCGGCGCAGATATTATCCTTTCCATACACCTTTTGGCGGCTACTGAAATATCGAAAATAAAAAGTGGTGCAGTTATTATAGGTGTGTTTCAACCACTAGCCAATTTTGCCCAGTTTTTTGCGTGGGCTGAAAAAGACATAACTACTTTTTCGTTAGATATGCTGCCACGTACAACCAGAGCACAGGCTATGGATGTACTTAGTTCGCAGGCCAGTGTTGCGGGTTATAAGGCAGTTTTGGTGGCGGCAGAATATTACCCCAGGTATTTTCCGATGTTGATGACTTCGGCAGGCACGGTTACGCCGGCCAAGGTATTGATACTTGGAGCGGGTGTTGCCGGCTTACAAGCAATAGCTACAGCTAAGCGTTTGGGAGCCGTTGTTGAAGTTTTTGATACCCGGCCTGCGGCAAAAGAAGAAGTAATGAGTTTGGGTGCCAAGTTTATTGAGGTGGAAGGTGCAGCAGATGCATCGAAAGCCGGGGGATATGCAGTTGAGCAGACAGAGGAATACAAGCAAAAGCAACAGATTAAAATAAATGAGGCAGTAGCAAAGGCAGATATAGTAATAACTACCGCACAAATACCCGGAAAGCGCGCGCCGCTGTTGCTCAGAACCCAGATGGTTGAGAGTATGAAGCCGGGCTCGGTAATTGTAGACCTGGCTGCATCATCGGGTGGAAACTGTGAGTTGACAAAGAATAATGAAGTAGTGCGGTATAAAGGGGTATGCATAATAGGTAACAGCAACCTGCCTGGATCTGTACCTGCAGATGCGAGTAAATTATATGGCAAAAACATAGTTAATTTTTTAAAGCTGGTAATTACAGCTGAAGGACAGTTAAACCTGAATTTTGAGGATGACCTGGTTGCAGGTGCCTGTATTACAAATCATAAGGAGGTTGTTAATGACCGTGTTAAAGGAATGGCTGTACATAACTAAAGAGTAGCCATTTTCGTTTAAATAGTAACCATAAAACCAAAATTACCATGGAGAATTTTTTTGTTGGTTTAGAGCACCTGATTTCAGTACAAACTATATACATCGTTATTTTAATGGTGTTTTTGGGAATAGAAGTTATATCTCATGTACCAAGTATTTTGCATACCCCACTTATGAGCGGTGCAAACGCTATACACGGAGTGATAGTTATTGGTGCTATTATAGTCTTAGGCAAGGTTGAAAGCGGTAATGTGCCTGCTTTGGCCATGGGCTTTGCCGCAGTTTTACTGGGCACCCTGAACGTGGTAGGCGGATTTGTAGTGACCGACAGGATGCTTGAAATGTTCAAGAAGAAAAAATAGTAAGCAATAAGGATTCATGTAGTTAAAACAAAATTATGGAAACAGTAATGTCAGACATACTGGCGGCGGCCTATCTTGTAGCAGCAGTCAGTTATATTTTGGGCCTTAAAATGTTGAGTAAGCCGGACACCGCACGCAGGGGAAATACTATAGCTGCTGCAGGAATGGCCATAGCTATTTTTGCCACTATTTTTCTTTATACTGAGAACGGAAATCCGATAGGTAACAAGATCTACATTTTTGTTGCGCTTATTTTAGGAACAGTGATTGGCGTAAGAGCGGCACGCACGGTACAAATGACCCAAATGCCTGAGATGGTTTCGCTATTTAACGGTATGGGTGGCGCTTGCGCTGCTTTGATAGGCGTTATTGAAATATACCATACCCAATCCGGTGAAAAGACCAAGTTGCTGGCTATTTGTGCGGGTTTGGTAATAGGCACTGTATCTTTCAGCGGTTCGATGATAGCATGGGGCAAGCTTACCGGCAGAATAAGCGATAAGATATTTCCGATGCAACAGTTTTTGAATATTGGATTAATGACCGTTATACTGGTTATGGCAGGAGCAATTATATGGGCCCCGGTGGTTAACCCGGTTATGCTTTATATGGAGTTATTGCTTTGCGTTGGCTACGGCGTTTTATTTGTGCTGCCTATTGGCGGTGCAGATATGCCCGTGGTTATATCGTTGCTTAACTCGTTTACAGGTGTTGCAGCGGCCTGCGCAGGATTTTTATACAACAACATGGCGATGCTTACCGGTGGTATACTTGTGGGTTCAGCGGGTACTATTCTTACTATTCTGATGTGTAAAGCGATGAACCGTTCATTAACCAATGTGTTAATTGGTGCGTTTAAGGCCAGTGGGCCGAAGGAAGCCGAATCGGAACACGGAGGGCACATTAAAGAGGTTTCTTTATCAGATGCAGCGGTAATGATGAGTTATGCCAAGAAAGTGATGATAGTGCCCGGCTATGGCTTAGCTGTTGCCCAGGCGCAGCATACCTGCCATGAACTTGAAAAGGCGTTGGAAGAAAAAGGTGTTGAGGTAAGATATGCTATACACCCGGTTGCGGGACGTATGCCCGGCCATATGAACGTGCTGCTGGCCGAAGCTGATGTTTCTTACTCGAAGCTGCTTGAAATGGATGAGGCCAACAGCGAGTTTTCGACTACTGATGTGGTTATGATATTAGGTGCCAATGATGTGGTGAACCCTGCGGCCAAGAACAATAAATCATCTCCGATATATGGCATGCCTATACTTGAAGTAGACCACGCGCATGCTGTAATAGTTAACAAGCGTTCGATGAATGCAGGATATGCAGGTATTCAGAATGAGCTTTTTTACGAGCCGCAGACTTCAATGCTGTTTGGGGATGCCAAGAAGGTGTTACAGCAGTTGGTGAGTGAGATAAAGGCGAACTAATTTATATTTATCCCTAAGCGTGGTTTGTGTTACATTTCAAGTGCTAAAGGCAGACCGCTCCCCCCCGCCCTTCGCTTCGCCGGGGTGCACTCTATCGCAGGCGATAGCGAGGGTAATGAATACTGAAGTTTGTGAAAATATATTAAATTCCTTTCCGATCGGGAAATAAATCAGTTTAGTTTTTAGGTGGTGCTACACCGCCGTTCAATGCATTCAGTTTTTGCTGGTACTCGGCTACTTTGTCTTTATCGCCGATGCGTTGGTAAGTGATGATCATGTTTTGCAGGCCGATGGTACTGTTAGGGTATAGCGAAAGCATTTTATTGAGAGTTTCGATATTGTCCTTGTAATCGTTCATCATGCCGTAGCAAATGGCCAGGTTAACCAGCGCTTCGGCTGAAGTGGGTTTTAATTCAACAGCACGTTTCATACATTTCAGTGCATTCTCAAAGTCACCTTTCTGTCCGTAATCGAAGCCCATTTTTTTATTCTCGAGGTATTCTTTATCCAATGCGCTTTCGGCTGAAGTAGGCTCTTCAAGCGGTAATACTTTTATATCAAGCCCGGTGTTTTGGCGGTGTTTGTCTCTTTTAGACAGGATATCGTCGTCATAGGGATTTAATTCTACTGCCTTGTTGTAATAGTAGGATGCCAGTTCTTGCTTATCGAGGTTTTCATATGCCAGCGCCAGGCAAGCATAGGTTTTAGAATATTCAGGCGATTCTGCAATGGCGCGTTTACAATAAATAACGGCGGAGTCGAGATGCTGACTGGCATTTACATAAACCGAGGCGATGCCATAGTTGGCCTCCGGGTTAAAATTATCGATCAATAAACTGATGCGGAATTGCGCAAGGCTCTTTTGGTAGAAGTCTTGTTTCTTAACCGGGTCTTTTTCATTATTGCCCTGCTCCATGGTTATAAATGCCAGGTGTAAATGGGTTTGGCATGAGTTAGGCGCAACCTCAACATCGTGATTGTAAAGCGAGATATCATCGTGCCAAACAAAATTTCGCGAAAACGTTTCAGCACTGTATAAGGTGAAAATCAGGATAAGCGGAAAAGAGAACGCGATGCGGCCCAGAACGGCGGGTAATTTAATTACAGGTGCATTTAAATCCGTACCGGTTATTTTGGCCAGCAGCCAAACAAGTATGATACTGAAGCCGAGCGCAGGGGCGTATAGCATCCTCTCGGCAAGTATGCCCCCCTTCAATAATACAAAGCCCATGGCAGGGGCCAGGGTTATGCCCCATAATAATAAGCCCAGGTTGAAAGGTGTTTTTTGATTGAAGTTACGGTAAACCACGTATAGCACAGCAACGGCCATGATGATGCCGCCCCAGGTTTGTGGAGAGGACCAATCGGTTGGCGGTAGCTGATTGAAAGCGTAATTATATGAAAGCGGGTAAGGGAATGTGATGAGTTTATTGCACCATAAGAATATCATGAATGAAGACGTAAGTTTGGCGTTAAATACCTCGTAAGGGTAATTTACTGCATCGTGCAGCGAAGCTACAGAAAGGGTGCCCAGCGCCCAGTATTTCTGCACCTGAAAAAGAGCCAGTAAGCCTAAAAAAGGTAAAGTGCGCAGGGCGATCTGTTTCAGATTTAATGGGGTGCTGAAGAAGAGTATAAGGGGGAGAAGGATGATACCGGTTAAGGCAGTTTCTTTTGATAAAAGAGCCAGGTAAAAGAAGAAGCCGGAAAGCAGATAGAAGCCTATGCGTGATGATTGCAGCGCATAAAGAAAAAGAGAAATGGAAATAACCGTGTTTAAAAAGGCCAGTATCTCATCGCGGCTTTTGATGTTGGCCACTACCTCGGTATGTACGGGATGGGCGATAAACAGCAACGTAATAAGAAATGCAAAAACGGGGTTGTACTTTTTAAAAATCTGCATCAGCAAGACACAGACAAAGAAGCC
>Ga0316217_10007405_pt1 | contig 10489 bp, 7 predicted proteins | sample 1anoAmetaG_FD_203633 | JGI IMG/M metagenome (GOLD analysis project Ga0316217, IMG submission 203633) | Freshwater microbial communities from Trout Bog Lake, Wisconsin, USA - 1anoA | ecosystem: Environmental > Aquatic > Freshwater > Lake > Hypolimnion/Profundal zone | place: USA: Wisconsin... | reverse complement strand
CAACTAGAGAAGATTTCACAAACGAAATTTGGTCTAACTCACCCTCACGCTCGAACATTGAACAGCTTCTTGCGATTTGAGATTCATCCACGAACAGCAACACTTTTTTACTCTGGATTTTGCTGAGTAGCAGACTCAAAAGAATACTTTGAGAGGTATTATGCTTATGCAATAATTACAAAACTGCATATTCCTCGGCCAACTTGACCAAGTCTGTGGTGAAGCTGGCAAGTGAGGTAAGATGTTGCTTGTAGCGCTGAACAAAGGATTAAAATATTTTGGACTTGAAGGGCTAAGTTTTTCATGATTTACTTTCTGCAGAAGGGAGATAAGCTAATCGAGGAGTTGCTGTTTAAGGCCCTCAATCAAATAAAAGTCTCTCTCCTGGAAGAAGACGTCGTTCAAATTAGCTTTCTGTTGATTCTATTGCACTAGCTTCTGTTTTTACTTAATCAAAGATTGAAGACTCATTGTATATCTAATATCAATTTATAATCGATTCTCAACAAATTGGTCTATTCTTTTACTAACTGCTTCAAAGAAAGAATATTTATAGCCTTAGATGGTTGAAATAAAATAGAGAAAGTAAAAAGACTAACATAAATACGTTAGTTTCATAGCCTGCAGGCACTCCCAAACGATAAAGATAGAGTATTTGGGTTTTAGACAATGATGCTAACCACTGATCGGGTTTTTTTAGTTGACAATATTAACAGTTTCATTAAATTATTTAGGCCGGGTATTAGATTACCTGAATGAGTCATCATTCTCTATCCTTTATCAGTATTTCTTCTGAAGCTTCTCATCACGCTTCTGATAAACTCACTGACAAATAACTTAAATCCTATTAAGCATTCGTGTGTTGAATTCAGTCTTTATGACTATTATAAGCTTTCTAGTAATAATATCGATATTTATATTCTTTTTTACTTTACTCTTTTATGTAGTCGATTATCTATGCAAAAAATAACTTCAAACTATTGCCAAACACGTAATCTCGAACTATTTTACTAAGTCGTTGTAAAAACCATGTATTTTTGTTGTTCTGGGAGTTTGCAAAAGATATGGCTACATTTGCTAGAAAGAAAGTTAATAAATAGGAAATAAAACACTTGAATCTTCAATTATTATTAACATAGCCTTAGAATTTATAGATAAAAGAGATCCCTTCGGCTAATCACTATAATTCCAAAATCAAATGTAAAGAAACCAATAAACATGCAGATCGCGCTGGCAAACTTCGAAACTAAGAGCGGATCTGAAGAAATCTCTTAGTTTGCTGCAAAGTAGGCAATATATCAGGTTGGAACTCTAAAGGTTCGCTAACAGAACAATCCAACGATGCCATACTTCGATGATGAGCTGGATCACCGATCAGCACCTTTGCCCAAATTGCAAAAGATTAGTTTAAAAATATAGCTTGAAGCTTCAAGATCAACTCAATAAGATGAATTCTCTTCAGCGATTACCAAAACACATGGACCAAAAACAATTTTGATTTCGCTAAGATTAATAAAATTATTCCTCTGCGAAATTTAAAGAGAAATGAAATGCAAAGAAGATATCGACTTAGTAAGTGAGGGCAGCGTAAGTATTCTCAGTATAAGTGATTGATAGTGATAGATCTATGATTATTTGAAAAACTCATTCTTATATTTTATGCCTCTTTACAATTTCAAATCTCAAACCAAATAATGTTTACCTTCTTTGAGAAATCTGCAGCTCTGATCAATAATTTTTATCAAGAAGTTCAAAATGATAAATAACGTTTATTTCAGTTTTTTTAAAAATATCTATAGTTTGATTAAATTAGTTAAGTTATTTGATCTACTATTTGAGTGAACCACCATTCTATGTCCTTTATCAGCATTTAGGTCTGAGTCCTCTCATAAAGCTCTTAATAAGTAGTCAAAATAGTAATAAACATTCCTGTGCTTAGTTCACCTTTTGATGCCTTGTCTAAAATTACAGGTATTCGAAAGATATTAATAATTTTCACTGATTCTATAGATATTTGATATTTCTTTAGTTTATTTCTTTAGATGCTCTCGATATATATGCAGAGAGTAGCTCGATTAGATATCTAAATCCGTAATCTGGAACCTTTTTAATCAGTAAACTCTCAAAACCCTTAGAAGCCATGTATTATCTTTTTATTCTTAGAGCTTGCAAAAGATCGGAACAGATTTGCTAGAAAGTCACCGAATAGCATCCAAAAAAAAGGATCCATAGAGAAAAGAATAAACAGTTGGATCTTTTCCTAAGTATATCTATGATCAAATATGAGTGATTAAACATTCTTTTGTTTTGAGGAGTTGACCCAAATATCCTGCCAGTTCGTTATAAAGTTTCCAATTGTGGGTTGTTTCTAATTATCACCGGTATCAGCAATAAAAATAGAATATAACTAGATGTTTACTTGTAACGTCAATCCAAAGGTTTGAGGTAAATCAACCAAAAATGATCATAACTTGCTGCCTCTTTGGTCACCTCATCATAACCAGCCACTCCAGCCCTGTTCTTTGTATGAAGTGGTTGCTTAGGGAGGCAAGAGATGGTGATTAATTTGATAGTTATCTTGTAGTTTAGAAGAATATTATTAAATTAGAAATGACAAAATCAAGTTAGGTTGAATTCCTTGCCAAAATCATCATCATCGGTGACAGCGGGGTAGGCAAAACCATCCTCCTCACTAAATTTTGCGACGGAGTCTTCAAAGACAGCTACGTAGCCACCATCGGTGTCGACTTTAAACTTAAAACCGTCAATGTCGATACTGCCAAGGTGAAACTGCAGGTCTGGGATACTGCTGGGCAGTAAAGGTTCAAAAACATCACCCAGACCTACTACAAAGGAGCAGCAGGCATAATCCTGGCCTACTCTATCAATAACAAGCAAAGTTTCAAAAACATCACTGGATGGATCAAGCAGATCGAAGGCAATACCAAGGAGAACGTATGCAAAATATTGGTGGGCTTGAAATGTGACCTCACCGCTGAACGAGAGGTCGAGTAGGAAGAAGGAAGGGCGCTGGCCGAAAAGCACAAGATGCTGTTTTTGGAGGTCAGTGCTAAAAGCGGACGTAACGTGGAAGAAGCGTTCCTGAATCTGACCAAATAAATTAGGAACAGTCGGGCTGCAATTCCCTCCGATGATGATACGATCAATTTACAGGCCAAGACCAGTAAGCCCGACAAAAAAGAAAATTGCGCCTGTTGATTTCTATACTATATTCCATACGTTTTATTCTGATTAGTCATTAGAATTCAAAAACGGCTTTCATGTCATTTTTAGCTTCAATATTTGTACCCCTCAAATCGTTAATTTTGAGCTATCCAAAACCAGGAGAAGTTCCTCACCTATTTATCTCCATCTTAATCCTTATGCTTAGAATGAGAGCTCTAAAACTTGCAAAAAATGAAGGCCGTTAAACTAACAGCCTATTAATAGCGATTTGGGATAAAGCTTTTCCAATGCTTTAGCCATAATGATTTCTAATCAAACAAATATGCATCCTAGCATACTGTACCCCTAAATAACATACCTGTTGGTTTTTCAACCACCCAAACCCATATTTCAACTGGATAAAACATTCTGAATCAAGGTTGATGCATAAAATGCAAATGCGGCAAAGGGTCGTAACGCCTAAATTCCATATTATCACATTTTGTGCAAATATAATGAGAAGTTAATAAAGTTTAACTTTGCAAAACAGACATAAAATGCTTTAGAGCTTCTAAGAACCCACCCCAAACTACTAAAAGTATCTATTCACCTCTAGCTTGCATACTTTATTCTAAAAGTTTGACTAGTAGCCGCATGGTCAAGCCTTGAGTTCCTCCATAAGAAAAAGCAAGTATTGGAACGAAACATAATAGCTACTTTTTAATTAATTCTGGCTAGAAATGTTTATTCAAAATCCATTTTAAAACTTCTCTTTTGATGCCCCTCTCAACAGAAAATCTTACAATAAAGCCCTCAGCTAGTATATCAAAAAAAGAGCCAAAGATCTCAACGTTGAGTGTTAAAAAAGTCCAACCCAGTGTAAAAGTAAGTTTGGGACAATCAAGCGCAAAATCCAAAGGTAAAGAAAGACTTCATCCCAATCACTCTAGACAGGATTCATTGAGCTCATCATTAAGAAGTCTTAAAGTATGGCAGCCCAATGGCCTGAACTCCAGCACAAGCTAGAAAAAGTGAAAGAGCTAAAAAAAAGTTAAAGCCCTTTTGTTAGAGTCATTCTAGAACAATACCGCTTTCAATAAACGGTCTTCTATGAAAAGACCCTTAGCTCTGTGAAGAAATACATCGAAAGCAGTTCGTAGTCATCGACTTCCTAGTTTTCTAAGTGATGAATTGAATCGATTCATTCTATAATTTGTTCACAATAAACTTATAATTTTAGTTTAACACACATTATGGAGGTTAACTTAGACGTCTACATTCGCAACCTGAGAATATTTTACCAGCAGCTCATCAAAGAACACAAAAAAGAGAAGTAGCTTAGTGCTGGTTTCAAAGCTTTGGTCTAAAACGAAAACCGTAAGTGGAGTAGAGCATTGGGCTTCAAAAGGTAGGCTGGACAAGGCCGAGGCGAAAATAGAGGGCTCTCCAAAATGAAAGATCAAAGAATGGGCAAGACCAAGATTGCAGTCGATGCTGTTTTTGTTTCCGAAAAAATATAACACCTGGTTGCGTTTGGATATTGCTATCTTATGCTATAGTACAAAAATACTGCTGCTTTCAGTTTTCTTTCCTCAAAACTGGCAAGAATTTTATAGAAAAAGGTAGTATTCAATGACACAATGGTGCGAAGAATAACCTATTTCTGGGAGAAGCTGTAAGAAGTGGTTTCCGGGAAGAGAAAGCTAATCCGGTTCTAAAAAATCTTGCAGGACGGGTTCGCCGATATGCCTCCTAATCTGTTAGATGTACTTTACTAAATCATCTTGCAAGAAAAGTAGCTCAAAAATATGAACATTCCCAAGTATCTCGAGGAACTTTCTGCTTTCCTGTCCATGAGGATTGACTTTTTTTCCATCAATGAAGACGATAGCATCAAAACGTACACGTTCGGAAAAGATTTCAGCGTAGCTATGCGGTTTGGCTTTTTCAAAAAGGAGAAGTTCTACGGGTATGTCAGCAAGCTGCCCAAAAAGTAATCGCCTCTACTAGATACTACATTCGAAAGGTTTGGACTGATTGCGTAAAATTTAAGCCAGATGTACAGTGGTTCAATGAAATAGTACCTAGCTCTCACAAATATCAAAGGTTAAAGTAGATTGAGCCGTGCGAACAGCATAATCTCAACTACTAGTATCAGCCCACTACAAAGCTATAGCCAGTCCAATTAATCACAATACGAACATATATGATTATCTAGTTCTTGCTTGTTTGTCGATATGAGCTTATTTAATAGAATAACTAGGCCAAAGTGTTATAAGCATCCCTTTTCTCCTTTATTGCCGAAGCTATGCGATTTCAGCAATTTAAGAACCCTAAACTGAATAAAAAGCTCATATAAACTAATTGAAGACATTTTTAAGTCATGTTATTTCATTGATAACCTTGACTCAGTTAGACTCAGTTATTTTAATTGATTAGCATTTTAAATAAATCTTTTATTATGAAAGCAGAAGTTCCCTCCTACATTATCAAGTACATCCATTGCCCATAAGAAGGCCACGATGATTAAAAGGTCAACCTCATCTGTCTCAATCCCGAGTGCCACTAGCACTCCCTCATCTGCTCCCTTTGCACCCCCAAGCACAAAGGGCACGCCTACAAACCCATCAAAATCTATCTCGACTAACTCTATCGCAAGTATAAGCACACATAAAACAACTACGGACAGGATATAGAGTAACTCTAGAAACGTAAACTCCTCCTTCTCCATCATCTCAAAAATTGTGTGTAGAAAATTTCGTAAGAGTTCATGCACTTGTAAGAAGACATTCTGGTGACTTTCTAGAAAATAAAAGAGGAGATCCACGAAAATGTAAGAATCGAGCTATTTAGTAAGTACGTCGCAGCCGTTTTGAAGAGTTCTACTTGAGTATGATCAAGGATAACTACGGAGACCCACATTTCGAAGTCAAAAACTACCTTTTCAAAGATTAAATAAGCATACTCACTGACCAGGATATTTTCCAGCCTATCCTCGCTTCCGTTTAGAGGGAAATCAAGAAGGTTCGCGGCAATTTCATCTCTGATTAGAAACATATCAAGAAATTGGAGACCGCCTACAAAATATAATAAATTGACAACAAAACTTCCTACCTGCTCCCTAACAGCATCACCCTCGAAGGCGAAAATTTCATACAAACTAACTTAGCCCAAAACGCTCCCAATCTATGCCTATTCAATAAGGAGATTAGCCAATGGGTAGGGAAAATGAAGGTACAAATCACAACATTACCAGTAGGCAGCAAAGTAACCTTTGGCCTGATCCGTAAATAGTAGTTTTTAAAAGCCAACCATATCTTCAAGGAAACGATGTTCTGCATGTACGTGGACTCTGCAGGCAAAAGCAAACTGGCCCAATATAATCACATCGGAGTAATGGCGGCTACCAACACAATTGAATTTTACGTTAAAAGGGGCAACTTCAGGATCTCTTGCAAGAGTAATAATGCGATAATAAATTTGGGTGATAAAAACTACTACTTCTTCTTTGCGATGGAAGGCGGGTGCAAGTTGAAGCTGACCTATCCTTATTCCAAATGATAGTATGTTAAATATTGCTCACCTAATCAGTCTACAGGTAGATAGCTGCCATAGCAACTATACTTTTTCGTCAGTTTTCAAAATTTACATTCGAACGTAACTAAACATTCTTTTTCTACGAAACTGTTGTAATCTACTTTGATTTACTAGTTCGTATAGTTAGAAGATGAGTCAAATTAAAAGGCTATTGGAATGGATGAGAATCAATTAACAGGAATGATCTTAACTTTGTCTCCTTATTCGCGCAGAGCCACAAAGAAGTACAACTCAATTTCTCTGAATTGCTGAGGAACCGCCACTTCTGTGATCAACTCTTCCCATTAGGCTTCATTGTGGTCTTTCGAAATTTTGAGACTCCAGTTTTTTGTATTTATCGTCATGATTACTTCCAGATCGTTGGTAATAGCTACATTAGGCTCTGTTTCAATAGCTTTTCCCAACATCCAAACACAAGAGGTTCGAAAATCGAAAGCAATCGCATAAGTAGTTTTCCAGAGATTGGCTTAATCCAAAGCCTCGCTGGTACAGACCCCAATCATGATCTAGCTGGTTACGGTTTCAGCTTGCACTTTCAAAGATGCTGACTTATAGTCTTTGATTTCTTCGCTGACGATAAAGCTATGCCATTTTTTATCAGAACTTATTTTTTAAATCACAAAATCTCCGGACTATTGGTTTACATCGAAGCAACCATTATGTTAGTGTTGGTCATGAGCATTAAGATCGTCGATCTAAAACTCATGGCTTTTTAAAATTTCGAAAGAATGGCGAAGTTTTTGATGTTTCATTTTGATTTACTACAACTAAGCGACTGTCTGCTGAGAAGTTGCAACCTACTCTCCTAGCCTTCCTTTTATTTACTACAACTCAACATGAAGGTGATCAGAAGCAGTAACCTGCTCTTATAACTTTCCCTTTATTTACTACACCTACTTTTTTATAACCTATGACTATTCCTCAACTTTTTTTGATAAATTACTCAATACTGCCATTCCCTCATCCAAAGAGTTATTTGCTTGCAACTTTTGAAGTAACTATGACTCCAATTTTTCAATTGAAATTTTTCGAAGTTCCCCTTGCTTTTTCTGTTAACTAATAACCTCTCTTAGCAAGGCTCCCATTTCCTGGAGCTAGTTCTTCAATTTTTATATTTACTGAGCTTGGAATTAATTGGTGTCCTTTAATATTTTTATTTCCTCAGATGTTTCCTTTTTAATCTTTTGAGTCTATTTCCAGAGAGTTTTGAAATCGGAGTTTGTTTCTTTGGATCTTTCTTCCTTCTCCAGTTCTAATTTCACCAATCTTTTTTTAGCCTTACCGATCGACACCTCAAAACTAATCACTCCTTCCTGACTTATGTTGATTTACTAAAAACTTTACTTCAGCTCATTGAATAATTAACCCGGATCTTCGTAGTATTTGGACAAATTCGGATCAGAAGTAAGCTTTTCCTGGTTGACTTTCAATTTATATTTGTCAAACTATTGGAGATGAAGCAGTTAGATGATAAGTTAAGGAGAGTTGGGCCCTTGCTCCATTCTGATATCCACCTGGAACGGAGACTTGAGTTTGGAGAACTGCTAAATAGTGGTGTTAATGGGCTATCCCGGGGTTTACATATCCATGGAAGATACAATGCAATAAATATAACTAAGTCTTGCAAAATTAACAGCTTTTATTTTATAATTCCTAGTAGATCTTCTTTGAAGTTACACACTTATCGGCATTAATCAAATAATTTCAAGTAATGAAATTATACAGCATTTTTGTAGTTTTTCTGCCCTGAAGAATGAGCTATTAAATATTTTCAATTCTTCAGAAAAATCTCACGCTTCCTTTCAACAACTTTTATTATTATACTTATATAGTTTTTTGATAATAGTTTAACTTTTAAATAAAGCTTTTAGCGGTTCGATTCCTTTACGATCTCCTAAATCAACACCGCATAACAGCAGCTAAAGGTTATTTGTAATGTCCTTCAGCCGCACAGAATATTGCTAAAAGAATATTTTCTTGGTTATAGCACTATTAAAATTTTGTAGTAAAGAAAACAAGAAATAGTTAGACAAAAATCAGGTAATTTAGTTGGTATCCTCTTTAGTAGTTGAAAAAGCCTTCTCCACTAGTAAAAAATAAAAAAGTAACACGATCTTCACAATTATCATAAGATATGTAAGGATGGCTGATGATGTCTGGTCCATGTAATTTATTTGGCTCAGATAGCCTGCCGCAAAGCTAATCCAAATGACGTCTAAACATATCGCAGTTATCACTATCCATGTCATTATAAACTTTTACCCCCTCAGAATCACATATTTCCAGTTTTTAAGCAGCATTAGAGCCAATATGAAGCTTAGAGGCTCACAGCGGCCCAGAACATGGACTATGGTTGAAAACAAGACAAGAACTGAAGCAAAAATGAGCCTAGCAACAATGACCCATTTAACTTCTTGTTGGGATATTTTATGAGGGTATTTTTGTCTGATCCCCCACAAGTATTGTAAATATTCGTACTATTTCTGCTTCAGCGAAGCCTTGTCTTGAGCATCAGCTAGTTGTTGTTCTTAATTTTCGATTTGAGCTTCAATTTTAGTCATCTAAGTGATGAAAGAGATACGTCACCTTCGAAAACAATTCTGAAGTCACAATAACCTTTAATAGTGTTGTTTTTAGTTACATCTACCCTCAAAGCGTTGATTTTATCATTATTGGCCCCAAGCTGAATTTCCCTCAAAAAATCCGTAATGGGATAGTTCACATAGCATTGGCCAAAGTACTCGCGCTATTTGCTCTTGAGGTTGACGAATTTGTACTTCACAAAGAAGTAGTTTTCTTGAGTGGGCAGTAGTAGCTCAAAAGAAGGTTCGTCAGTCATGTAGACAGGCTACTAGATAAGGTAATCCAGCTTATGCTTATGGTCCTAATATTAAACCTCAACCTCCATCACACTTTCGTAATCGACGTTGGGCCGCTACGATCTAATGTAAAGTTTATCGATTTGGATGCTGGCATAGAGTTTTGGCTTCTGAATTCACAAATACATACATAACGTTTGGTCTCTTTGAATATCTCACGAGTAGTCTTCAGTTTCTGGCGCAACTAAGACAAACGATTGAACTAATGGAAAGCCTGTCTTTCCTTGGCAAGATACTTCTTGCAAAACTCCTATCTAACTCACTATAAATTTACTTAGTGACCTGCTCATTATGGTTCCACTCGATGGTCTTGAACAGTTCCTAGATGATGGCGTAGTTGAGCTGTCTGTATTTTTGGGTAAGGTGGTCGACTATTTGTGCTTTTGAGATCAGTCCACTGCCGTTGAAATCGACTAATTCGAATTCGTTTGCTATTTACTCATCACGGTCTGTTAATAATTTGCGTACGACGGACGATATAGTTCTGAGGCTCGGAGATGTAACGGCTACGTTAGTGGTACTTGGAGTGCCTGCTCAAATTGAGAAAAATAGTTTGCTGAACTTGCGACATACTTCGATATAATTATCAATATACTTGACTTTACCTACAAAATTTATTACTAAAATACCCACTAGATATAAAGATTTAAGCTCTAATCAAAACAACTTAGTCTGTTTAAAACTCATCCACCGTAAAGATAATAGTTGGATGAAACCAACAAAACGGTTGCTTCTTTTGAGGATAATGGCGCTAAGCAACCTAGAAGTAGTAATTCTTAGGATTGGGAAAATATGGTAAAAGCATATTAAATACTATTGAATTATAATCATAATTATATGCATCAATT
>Ga0316217_10007404_pt1 | contig 10490 bp, 13 predicted proteins | sample 1anoAmetaG_FD_203633 | JGI IMG/M metagenome (GOLD analysis project Ga0316217, IMG submission 203633) | Freshwater microbial communities from Trout Bog Lake, Wisconsin, USA - 1anoA | ecosystem: Environmental > Aquatic > Freshwater > Lake > Hypolimnion/Profundal zone | place: USA: Wisconsin... | reverse complement strand
GAGAATTCGATGCAACTCAATGAAAACGTCAACCAGCCGAGCAATGAACGCCTCCGGCGTCGACTCCAGTCCGATTTGGTTCTCGGTTTCATAATCCCGGAGTGACCAGTACGGGGGCGAAGTGATAACGCAATTCGAGCTTCCGGCCGGTAGCCCGCGCAGGATGGCGGTCGTCTCGCCATGATACAGCCTTGCTGTCTCGCTCGCCCAATACGGTGCCGGTTCAACTGGAGCAATCAATGCCTCCTCCTCCACCCAGTCCGCGAGCGCGGGCGGGATGAAATTCGTCGGACTGAACTGGATGGCAGGCGTCATGCTGGTTCAAGGCGCAGGAGGACTTCATACGCCTCTTGAGTTGCTCGTTTGGTATTGGTCGGCAGAGGACGCGGGATTTTACGAACAGCGGTAACTTTGCGCCCAACCGCAGCGGCGAGGTTCTGGATCTCGCCGGTGGTAATCTCGCTGGTCGTGTTGTAGCTGACGATCAGCGTTGGAATATGGCTGGCGCGATGGAACAGTTGCCCGAGCCCGGTAATGGCACTCCGCCGAGAGGCGAAGTTCGTATACGGCGGCAGGTCGCAGTTTCCGTCCCAAACGTTGGCAACCTCATTAGCTCGTCCCAAGCAGATGCGAAGCAGATCATCGTAAAACGCCAAATCCCGTTCGTAATCTCCGCCCCGGCAACAATACGGCGTATCGATGAAGGCAACATCGGCCTCAATGCGCCCAATCAGATTCAAGGCGTCCTCGTTGTATGCCTGATGGGTATGCCCGTTATCAAAAACCAACTTCGGCAGGATTTCTCGGGCGCTGATGATCATGTCCTGCGCCAAATCTGACAACACCAGTTGCTGGCTACCGGCGACAACGCCCTCTGGAGAAAGTCGCGCCGCGTAGTATTTGATTCGGCGCATCGAACAAAAAACGGGCAGCCATGCCGCTACGTCGCGCTTGGCATCGTTTGCCAACCGGGAACTGTTGGCGACCCATTGGTCGAGGAAGCGGGCATTGCGGATACCGTAGGTTCCGAGAAAAAGTCGCTCGATCCAAGGTTCGGCAACCTTGGTCGGCCGCGTCAGCATCGCCAAGTCGTCCTCGGTCAGGATGGTGTCGTTGTTGGCAACCAGAACCTTGAATTGCTGATGGGCAAACCGGCGGATGTCATTGCCGATGACCCGCAAGCCTGCCTTCTTGGCATGCCAACTTACAACCCCGGTGCCGCTGAGCGGCTCCGCCATCGTTTGGGCCGATGGCGGAACCAGCTCCAGAATCTCAGCGACCAACGATTTCTTATGCCCGAACATTAATGTCGGAAACAATTGCATCGATGTCCTGTTGGGAGAGGAAATGCGTCATGACGAAGCGCACCAAAACGACGACCTTTTCCCGGGTTTCCTCGGGCAGGGGCTCGTCGCCCTTTTGCTCGGCCAGTTGCGAGAGCCGATCCAGCGTCCGCTCGGTCTCGGCCGACAGTCCGGTTTTCCAATCGATTGGAGTTTCGACGGGAGCAACGCGGGGCTCATCGCCATCGACGGGTTGACTGTCAGCCTGCTGACCGTGTTCAACCGGTGCAACCTGCGCAACCGGCTCGACGTTGTCCTGCGCAGGCCCATCGATACCGGGCTGGGGTTGTTCCGGTTCCGCGGCTGCCGGTTCGGGTTCCCCGTAGATGAGTTTCTTGAGTTCGGCGACGGACAATCCTTCCTGCGCCGCCTGTTCGAGCAGCCGTTTCTTTTCGTCGAAGTCGATGTCTTGCGACAGGACGACGATGAAATGCGTCATACTGACTGCGGGCGCACCGTTCTCGCCGCCGAGTTCCTCCCAAAGCCGGTAGCAGGCTTCGTAATTGCGAAGCTGGCTCGGCTGATGGACGGACTCCGGATGGGCGGCGAGCAACTTGAACGGGTCTTCGTTACAGCCCATTTTCCGAAGGGATGTAATGTAGCCCTGAACAATTTTGCCCAGCGCGACCCAACTCTTGATGTTCTTACCGGCTTCCCGGTTGAGCCGCTCGACAGCTGCACCGGTGAGCAGCCCCAACTTCTCGTCGGTCAGATGCTCCTGTTTTTCTGCTTGTTCTGCTGTTGCCATTGCTGATTGCTCCTGTTGGTTAGTTGTTTGCTTTCCAACAGGAGCGGCCGGTTCTACAAAAACTTAGGATGTCAGGAATAATGCGCAAAAGTCTGAAGAATTCGCTTAATTGCCTGTACTACATCCTCAACGGAACGCTCAATCAGGCTGGCAATTGCCTCGGGCGTCATTTGCTCTTCGACATACAAGACGAAGACAATAGCGTCCGATTGGCTGAGCAGGCTGAAGTATTCGAGCCGGTTGCGGTAGTTCGATGGGGGGGTCATGGTTTCTCCTTGGGGTTTGTTGGTTGTTGCTTGTTGGTTGTTGTTCATAGAGTTTTCTCCGGTTGGGTTATTCCCAGTCATCGTCTTGTTCTGCGTCCTCGGTATTTCCTGCGTCTTCGTTACCGGCGCCCGGATCTTCTTCGATGTCTGGAACTGCAATGACGGGAAATGCATTGTCTTCCGATTCTGGTTCGGAGCAGATTTCGAGAGGGCTACGCAACCGCATTTTGAGTTGTTGCATTTTTCGTTCGATGCGCTTTTGAACATTTTTTACAGAGCCCCGAGACTTCCAGTTCAGGACTTGCGCAACCTTGGAAGGTTCGGAAATTCCGAGGCAACGGTTCATGACATAAACCTTCTGTTCGCCGAGCGAGAGATTGGCAAAGCCAATGAGAAGCTTCCGAACATCGTCAATATGAACGTAGCAACGAACGGAATCAGGCGAGCTAGCGCGAGGCAGCTCGCGCTTTTCCCATCTACCTTCGTTGTACGGTACACGTGTCATCGACGCGTGTACCTTCGCTGACAATTGGGATAAAATGAGCCGGAGTGGATCTGGCCCAGACGGGATTAGACGTGCTCCCCCCTTGAGAGAAATTCCACAACTGAAGAAACGTCCGGAAGGCTAACTCAGTGCTTTGAAAACCGTGGGTTTGAGTATCGCGCCAGCTTCCAGTTTAGGTTCCAGTGGAAACGAAGCTAACGCAGCCAAGGCGGTTGCTCTGCTATGACTAATATGCTGCACGGCTACGGCTTGGGTTGGATTCCAAAACGTGATTGCATGGTACTGACAGACCACGCCATGTGCTTACGAGTTTGTTCCCACGCATCGTGTTTTGAGACTCCCCGTCGCTGCAATTCCCTCTTCAATTCTTTCGCTTCAACTAGCAAGTCCGCTAACAATACCGGTGCGGGAGCCGAGAATTTCTTGAATGTTTTATCGAGCGCCTTTTGAACGTGATCAAAATCGCCATGCTCTTCATTGTGTTTGATTCGACTCCAGTTGTAATACCGAGGAATAAACACATACGTACCCTGTCCGTAAACATCGGTCACGCACTGAACCCGGGCCGGAATAAAATCGAGTTTGCCGTTTTCCATTCGCATCAATTCAATATTCCATCGGATCATGAATTTCTGAACTTGAGACGCGAATTTCTCGGGGTAAACAAAATTACCCCAATAGTCGTCGGACGGAACCATGTCGTAGTTGAGAACGCTTCCACTGCTCGCATTGTGAAACATCCACCATTGCGGGACATTGCGACTGTGTGCTTCCCCCAGTTCCTTGGGCCATTCCGCCGCAATTTGTGCCAGTTCGGTTTTGAAGACCTCTGACCGGTGCAGAAACTGGTATCGTTTATTCTGCCAATGAAATTGGCTTCCAACGGGTGAGGTAGGCTCCTCAAACCATAGCGAGATGATTCTACCGAGGCATTCTCTGTCATTGTGCTCAAGTGCAGTCGCGATCTCTCGCAAACCGGACAAGACGTCTCCGGGATCCGGGAATGTAGTTCCATCCAATGCCCGAAAGTACCCGCACAGGTTCTCTATCAGTATAAAAGGATCCCAATCCTGCACTTGTAAAAGAGCCCCAAGATGAGCATCTGACAGCACCAAAAAGAATTCATTACAGATAAATTCGAGATTGGCATACATGTCATCCGGGCAATATGGCGCAAAATATTCCTTCGCGAGAAATGCCCGCTGATTCTCACTGAGCTTGTCGGGAATATTGCGTAGGAATTCTGCCAGACAATAGGGGTTGAGTGTCTGTTTTTTACGCTGTCGGGGGGAGATTCGCGCTTTCATGTCATATTTCAGTCAATTGCACTGTTAAACGACTAATTTACACTACAACAGCTCCTGCTTAATTGCGATACTTCAAACAGCGTTCCTGAACCCACGATTTCGGTAATTGGATTTCCCAATCGATTGGAATCCAAAAAACGCTTGTAGCACCGAATTCTCCACAAATCCCCCACAAAAACGCACTTTTCTTCCCCTCCTTGTAGAAATGTCACCAAGGGTGGAATGAAAACTACCAACTCGCCGCAGATTCAGAACAACATCAACCCGCAACCAACCAAGGCCAACCGCGTCGCCCTCGATACGATTGCCCTGCTGGGACATCAAGGGCTCGAAAACGCCCTGCTCGATGGGCATCACCATGCCTACCAGTTCGTCCAAGAAGCAATCCGTCGTTCTGAGGAAACCAATTTGGACGCCGAATATCAACAGCCGCAACAACAGACGGCATAACGAGCCTTCCATGAAACGAACCCTGACAGAATATTCTTCCCTGCGCCGGTATTTGCAGGCGTTTGACAAAAGCAATTTGACCATGCTCGTCCTCGACGGGTCACCCGGGGTCGGGAAAAGCACTGAAGCGCAATGCGCCTGCCCGGATGCACATCGAATTGATGGGGCGGTTTCCGCCTTCGAGTTGTATCGGGAATTGTACCGGCACCGGGACGACGATTTCATCATCGACGATAACGACGGCATTTGCCGGGATCGAAGCACCGTCCGTCTGCTCAAATGTCTTTGCGACACCCGGCCGACCAAAACCGTTGCATGGCATACAGCAGCAACGCAACTCGACACGGAAGGGATTCCGCGAGAATTTCCAACCAACTCCCGCGCCATCCTCGTAACGAACGACTGGACGTTGTTGAACCAAAACGTCGGCGCGTTGCAAGATCGCGGCCTCGTCATCTATTTCAAGCCCACCGCGCAGGAAGTGCATGCGCAGGTTGCAGCATGGGCTCCAGATACGGCCGTCTACAACTTCATCGGCCAGCACCTCCCGCTGATTATTGAGCCATCCATGCGCCATTACGTTGAAGGCGCAGAATTGAAGAAGGCGGGACTCGATTGGGAGCAGGCCCTGCTTGAAACGTGGAATGTTGACTCCCGCGTTCGGGTTTTTCTGCGGCTCGAACACGCGCCCCTCAAACCGGCCGAACGGGTTGAGACTTTCAAACGCGAGACCGGCGCATCCCGTCGGACGTATTTCTACATTCGGTCTCGGATTCGGGAGGCGCGAGGCGAAACCCCTTGCACTATTGCACCGGCATTCGCCCAGCTCTGGCGCAAACCAATTTCAGCGAACCCGCTGGGAAACCAACAATCAATCGACCGCACCGAGGTCGTTAAAGTCCGGGCTCAATAAAATGTCCCAATCGATTGGAACTCATTCAACGTCTGTAGTACCGATTTTTCAACAAATCCCTCCGACATTCGGCTGTTTTCAGACCCGCCTGTCGTACGCCCCGCTCCCTTACGGAATGAACCAACAATTTTCAATTTCCCGCAATGACGCGGGAAAAACAAAAAGGAGAAATACCATGAAGGGAAAAACGTTGTTAGCGGCGGCGCAGAAGATCGACCGTTTTTTTAATGAGGCGGCAGGCCCAGCCGAGTTCGAACCGCAATGGCTCCACCCTCTGCATCAGGAGGCGCGGAGCGTCATGGACGGCAGCCCGAGCGACGACCCCGAACTTCGCGAAGACCTGATCCCAATGGCTTCACAGATTGGTCGAAGCCGCCCCATCGTCGATCGTGTCTTCGGCCCAAGATTTTTGGAAGACGGTTGGAAACAGGGAACCACCAGTTGGGTATTCCTCGGTCGGAAGAAGTCGCCTATTCGGAAGCGCATTGGCAGTCGGGTCGTCATCGGCCGCCCGATGCGGGATGGGCAACTCGTTTACGCCGCATATCACCTGACCGAACCCATGGGGATGTCCGCCATGACTGACAATGTGGTTGGCCCAAGCTGCGACCTTATTGAGGTTGAGTATTGGTGCCATCGGGAAAACCAAAGCAAAGCCGTATAACGCGGCGAAAGGACAAGTATGAACTCAAGTCAGATTGAAACGTTTATGAAGCAGTCGCCCTTGGGCGTAATGATCCCGCTCATTGCGGAGATCGAGAACAAGCACTACGTGGTTCTTGCTCTCAAGGAAACGGGTGGGAATATTCGCTTGCTGCCCAAGAAGGTTAAGGTTTACGCCACGGTCGCTCCCATCCCCATCAACAACGTCATTGTTGTTTCCATCTTTGTCGAACTGCCGGATTGGCCGGGCAATCGCTACGAGTGCGTTTACAACTTCCATGCAAATCCAAAGATGTTGGACATCTGGATCAATCAGGAAGTCCAGCCCGTTGCGTTCTACACCAAGGAAGGGCGCAAACGCATGATTGCGCTCGATAACGATTTGATCGGGGGACAATTGGCTGGCTGGCAACAAACGTTGGTCGAAAGTTCAGCGTGGACAACGGAAGACTTTGACAAAGCCAAAGCGGAGTATTTCCAACAATGGCGCGTCTTGAGCGTATGAATAACTGAACCGGGCCCATTGCGCACATCTGGCAAGTAAATGACCTACCGCCCCATCACTGATCTATGGTTTCTGGCCCGCGCAAAACTGCGCGGCGGCCAGAAATATTATGGCGCGTATCTCGGGGGTTTCCCCGAGCGGGCGCGGGTCTTGATCGGGGCCGGTATTGACGAGCCCGTTCTGCACGTCTGCGGAGGAATGGCGAAACTGTATCCGTATCGCGGTGGATTCGGCCCGAACGACAAGACCGTGGATATCGACCCAGCGACGCAGCCAGACTTCCAGCAGGATGCCCGTGCTCCATTGCCGCTGAACAACAACGGTCAACCATGGCGAGCTGTTCTGCTTGACCCACCGTATTCGCCGGAGGACGCAACCCGTTACGCCTGCGGGGCTGGAGTTTATCCGAAACCGTATGAGTTGGTGACGAACGCTCTTCAAGTCGTGCCGGTTGGGGGCAAGATTGGAATCATCCATTACGTGCTGCCAACGCTCCCGAAGAATGCCAAGTTCGTCGCCTGCGTCGGCGTGGTCTGCGGATTTGGGAACCGCGTCCGGGTCTTCAGCGTTTTTCAGAGGGAGAGTTGATGAAGCCAATTGAAGGGCGCACCGCTTGTAGTACCGATTCCCGAGCATTGCTCCAGCAAAACTCCAGCAAAAAGCAATTCGGAGTTCCTTCTGTAGCACAGCCGCTCCTTGGTGAAATGAACAACAACATTACCACCATCATCCAAGAGCAGGAACCTAACACCGTCGCGCCTTTCGCTAATTGCATCGTCTGTGGAGATGCAATCATGGCGATGAAGGCTCTGCCCGCTAATTGTTTGGATTTGATCATCACCAGTCCGCCGTATTTTTTGTGCCGAGAATATTCGACTGAAGAGTTGGGCCGCGAAAACCATCCTGCCGACTATGTTGATGACCTCTACCAAGTCACCAAAGCCATGCACCGCGTTCTGTCCCCGACCGGTTCGCTCTATCTGAATATCGGCGACGTCTTCTACGGAACTAAGGGGTTTCATCGCAATCAGGGGAAATGGTCAAGAGCCACGGCTCGGCACTACGAGAGCCATCAGGTTACTCCGCCCTTCGGACGCGGGCCCATCCCTGACCGGTGGTTGCAATTCAAGCAACTCCTCGGCCTTCCAGAGCGGTTGATGATCAGGATGCAGGACTACGGTTGGATTTTGCGTGGGAAAATCATTTGGGAAAAGCCAAACGCCCAACCGGTGGAAGCCCAAGATCGGCGGCGTCCCTGCTGGGAATACATTTTCCATTTCACGAAATCCCCGACGGCCTACTACTTCGATTTGGAAACGGCCAAACAACTTGGCGTCGACCGCGACATCATTCGGGTGAACATTCAGCCATTCAAGAATCATCCAGCATCGTTTCCGGAAAAACTCATTGAACCACTGATCCGTACCACTTCCAAGCCGGGGGATATTGTTGGGGACATGTTTTTTGGTTCGGGTACCGTCGGCACGGTCAGTAAGCGTCTCGGTCGTCGGTATTGGGGCGCGGAACTGAATCCGGAATACGTTCGACAAGCTCAAGAGCGTATCGATGCAGTCGCGTCCCCGGCTTCGCCCCTCGGGCAGGCAGAGTTGCCAACTGATCTTGCGACACCTGCCCAATTCATTGTTTCTGAGAGCGGGAATTGATGGCACCATCAATGTCCATCCATTGCAAGTCCTGCGAGTCGATGCGCGAGATTGATGACGGCGCAGTTGCTTTGACTGTCACTTCGCCGCCGTATTGGAATGCCATCAACTACGAGACGCATGCTCGAAACCAGAGCGAGAATTACCGGGACGGATCCAACATGGGCGGCTACGCCGACTACCGCAGTTACCTCGCATGGTTGCAGCGGATCTTCTTGGGTGAGGTTTGGCGCGTTACCCAGCCGGGCGGGTTTGTCGCCATCGTCGTCGGCACCGTGCTGGATACGGGGCGGCAATACCCGATTCCCTCGGATTTAACAAGCCGGTTGATGGATGGCGGCTGGGAATTCCGTGACAAGATCATCTGGCATAAAACGACCGCTGGCGTAAAGCGGGCGCGAGTTGCAATTCAGCACCCATACCCCGGCTACTACTACCCAAACCTGATGACCGAGGACATTTTGGTTTTCGGTAAACCGGGCCCACCCGTCTACGGCTCGAAGTCGAATGAAGAGAAGCAGGCGGCACAATTTCCAATTAATGATGTCTTCAAGCGCGATATCGCAAACAACATCTGGCATATCGCTCCGGTTCCGCCGAAACATCTGGGTCATCCTTGCCCGTTCCCTGAAGAAATCCCGTATCATTTGATCCAATATTACAGCTACCCCGCCGATCTGATTCTCGATTGTTTCACTGGTACAGGCCAAACCTGCAAGGTGGCGAGGGCACTGAATCGTCGTTTTGTCGGCTACGAAATCGTGCCGGAGTATGCGGCCCTTGCTGAGCGTCGCTCGACCGAGCCCCTGCACCTGCGCGAAAACCAACTCGTTGCAAAATTCGAGAAAATCCCGTGGGGAGAAGCCGCATGAGCACCCCGTCATCATCAACTGCGGAATGTCCAAAGGTGGTCGATGTCGATGTCCCGGCGCTGAAAATCAATATGGAGGACTAAAATCATGACAACAAACGACGATACCCTACTCACGCTGAAGGAAGTTTGCGACCTGTGTCGCATCTGCCGAACCACGCTCTGGAAATGGGAAAACGAGCGCGGTTTGCAGACCGTGAATATCGGCGGAATTAAACGCATTCGCCGGGCCCAACTGGATGAGTTTCTCGCCCGATATGAGACACCGTCCGATCAAAAGGAAGGGCATTGATTTAGTGCCGCGCCTGCGGCCAGTTGCTCATATTGAGACAACGAGATGACGGAAGACCCGAACAACCAAACGGCTGTAGCATCTGAGCCGACGTCCTGCCAGAGCGTTGGCCCCAGACGGATTGGGCCGAACATGTATGTTCGCGGGGGTAAAATCGCGTTCCGTGTCTGCGTCTCCGGGGAACGGAAATGGTTGAGCACCGGCACGGATGATCCCGCGACCGCTCGGAAAATTTTCAAAACATGGCAGGAGGAGCAAGTCCTGCGGGCACATGGCGTCGAGCCGAAGTCGCATGCGTTGCAACGCCAAAAGTTAACCGTCAACGACGTGATCGACAACTACGTCAAGGACGGCCTACCAGATCGGAAACTCAATCAAAAAGCCCCGACAACCATCGCCACTGAAACCCGGCATCTCCCAAAATTGAAAATGTTCTTTGGCAGTAAGATTGCCATGTCCATTGGGCGGAAGGACTGTGACGACTATCGCCGCTGGCGGGCAACAGGGGGATACACTTGGATACAGCGCGGGAAGAAGCGGAAAAGCATTGCGCACGACAAGGTAATTGATTTGGAATTGCAGACATTGGGAAATGCGTTCGCGCTGGCCTATCGCCAAGAAATTCTGCGGACAAATCCCCTCACTGGTCGGCCCCGCTATCACTCGGCAAAAAACACTCGTCACTGTCGGGAGGTCGCGCCAACCTCGCAAGAGCTGGTCAAAATCGAACAGAGCCTTCGCCAACACGGTTTCGAAACAACCGCCGACTGCGTTATGTTTCTTGCCTTCAGTGGCCTGCGAATCAATGAAGCGCTGCCGTTAAAATGGTCGGCCGTCGATTGGGAACAAGGAATCATCCACGTCAAACGGGAGAAGCAGGGTGACCGCAGTTGGGCAAGTCGCAACGATTGGGTTGCCATCGAGGTGGACATGCAAGATCTACTGAACAAGATGCTGTTGCGG
>Ga0316217_10007402_pt1 | contig 10492 bp, 6 predicted proteins | sample 1anoAmetaG_FD_203633 | JGI IMG/M metagenome (GOLD analysis project Ga0316217, IMG submission 203633) | Freshwater microbial communities from Trout Bog Lake, Wisconsin, USA - 1anoA | ecosystem: Environmental > Aquatic > Freshwater > Lake > Hypolimnion/Profundal zone | place: USA: Wisconsin... | reverse complement strand
CGGATCAGGAGAGACGGTGAGATAGCCCCGAAATTCCATTTGCTGGACCATGCGCGATACTGTTGGGTTGTCCATCCACATGGCCCTGGTCAATTCCCCCAAGGACATTGGTGCACCCTTTAGAAGAATCATTAACATCCAATAATGGTGAGGCGTGATGTCAAGGGGGACCACCTTGGCCGCGATCAACTGCCGGATGGATCTTCTGGCGGCCACAATGAGCATACCTATGGTCGAAAGCGTCAAGCCAACTTCTGAATTCTTTGCCATTTGATGCACCTTGATGAAGGTGGAAAATTTCAAGGTTTGAATTCTGCACTCGTTCAACCACACCTTGGGTAACGTGTACACACAAACCATATCGTAAATATATAATTTATGTTAGAAATGTCAAGTGTTGTTTTCTTTTAAACTTCAATGTTGTTCGCATCTGATAAACGATAGCGTTCTAGGGACAGCATGGACGACCTACACCCGTGCTAGGTGACCTGCCGTCGATTTTCCGAAACTCGGCAGAGCGGGGAGGGGGAGAACCGGACGGCGTGGAGGACGGATGTCCCAGACTTCACCACCCGGCGGGGCCTGACCCTGCCGGGATGAGCATGGCGGCGGCCGAGCCGCTGGGAACGCGGACTGGACCCGGCCGGAACGCCTGCAGACCTCGGACACCCCCGGACCACGGAGCAGGGGAGTACTTCGTCACGTTGTGGCGGGTCCCGCCAGAAACCTTGTGGTTGAAGGATGTGGATAACCAGATTTTGAGATTGGTTCTGGTTAAGGCCTCGCCGACCACGCAAAATATGCCTACCGATTCGCTGTAGATTGTGAAATCCGAAATCCGAATTCTTGGGTGTCGCTGGAGGCCGTCCGGCTTGCCAAATGGCTCTCCGATATGCCTGGACGCTTGCTGAGGCCTTCAAGGCAATCCCGCGCCTGGGCGGCCAGAAGAGGGAGTTACCCTTATACATTCTCTACAAGATAAGATATTTTGCTGAAAATCAAGAATAAATAAGTAATATCATCAACATTCTTCAAGGCGCCATTGCGGAACATGAAAGTTCCGAAGGGGGGGGTGGAAACCTTCAGTGTATAGAGAGAGAGGTCAAGGTTGGCGTCCACGGAGATCTTATGGCAAAAATAGGCAAGGCAGTGGTTATTCCTGACGAACTATTTAATAGATGGGAAATTTATGGCTGGCAAGAGTGTGAGGGGGTTCCAGCCGAAAATGACCAGGTCCAGGGCACTCCCCCTGAGATCCAAGTTAACGATCGTCTCAGAGACCGGAGGGGCTATCCGGTGCTGTGCGACGAGGGCGTTAAGAACCTAAAACAACTTGATTTATTAAGGACTTCAACCCATGAAGCTGGTCATGCAGTAGTGGCTCGGTTCTTTTGCCCAAAAAAGTTTCATCACATCATCCGGCCCCAGGTCTGGCATAACGATGACTCTGAGGCCGATTTGATAGAAATGAGAGCCTACCATGGTGACTGTCAAATCTACTGCAATCCCAAGGCCCCCAAGTATGCGTTACGCTGCATTGGCCTTGCAGGGGCGCTAGCGGTATGGATGCGTGAGAATCCCAATTTCGACACTGATGATGCCCATGCAGATATAACGGATATGGATATTTCTGCCTCGGATTTGGGAATGATGGGCCAGTGGACAAGATCAGACCTAGCCAAAACCATAGCAATTCTCATGGATGGATGGGATTCTGTCATAGCCATAGCTCAACAAATGCAAGACGGTATGTTGCAGATGTGAAAAAAATATCACTGCATGAAGTCAGATGGTTTGGCATTCAACATATCTAACGGCGGTACCTGCCTGAACGAACGGGGCTTCAGCCACTACACTCAACCTATTTCATCCAAACCCAGGCCAGCCTAACCCGGCCACTATTATAGTCTTTGACAAATTCAATTGGAACCACTTTATTCATAGGGAATCAAAGTGGGACGACATGAACAGATGCTGGCATTCATCCAGACATTGCCAAAATCAGTATACCAAATTAAGCATGGGGACCCAGGATACTTTCCACCCCTACGATTTGAAAATAGGAAGATGGCTCTTCTCCGTTTCAGGCAGGTAATCACGACAAACTGGGGACGACATTGAAGTCGAGTTTGCCTTCGACGAGGTAACCTCGCGAAAACACACCTGGGATCTCAGCACCTTCTAATGATCCCTTAGGATCCCTAGGACATGATTGATCGCATTCCAGCAGCTCCAGTCGTCTCCTGGAGGTCTCTGTTATTCCGTTTGAGCATAGTCATAGGTATGGGGATTGAGCCCTAACAAGACTGAGGTCCTGAACTTTCCTCCAAAGCGAGAACAACAGGAGTAGTTTCTATGGGACTTATTCCGGTAGATGATACCCCTATTAGAGGACTCCAGCAAAAAGGTTCAATTCATTTCTGATAAATTCCAGCATGAGTCTTGACGGATCTAACTATATATCTTTCGCGCTAACTTGCTCATTTTGCTCATGGGTATAATTTGTCTTTTTAGCGAAAATTTTGTCTGATAATTTTGCATGTGCTATAAAATTTACAATCTATACTTCAGAGAGAATTTCTTCAACTCATAAAGTATGATTGTCCCAGTAGCGTCATGCCCAACCATGCACGTGATGGTGCCATTCATTAAGGTAAAATCATGTGACTTCGCTAACGTCATCTTCACTCCACTTTTATCATTGTTGGTAGTGAAGACCTCAAACTCGCCATTAGCAAAGATTTTACAAAAAATTTGTCAATTCAATTATTATCTTAAACCAAACCAATCCTCCCAATTGTGTGATTTTCATTGAAAGCTATTACGCTGCTGCATGGTTTAGCATAGCCTTACTACATGTCTGAAAATAATAAATTGCTCTACAATTGGCCAATTGTTAATCAATATGATCATGGTTTATTACCAACATGACATTAAGAACGTGCTGCCCAACACCCAGGAGACTTAACCTCACTGTTCTGACAGCTGAAAGCCTTTGACGCCATTGTTATAATCTTACAATGATACTGTAATCCGCCACGGCTCAGTTTCGCTAGCATTATGCATATCAACAAAGTTTTCTTTGCTACAGCGATTTTAAGTGGCCGTGCAGGGTTGGGGATACTCCGAAGGGAAGTACACCATTTCCCCAGAGTACAAGAGGGTTAATCCAGTTTTTCTTGATTTTGTGATGAACTTTAATACGAATAAAAAACGAATTTAGGTACAATACAGTTCAATTTAAATAACGAAAGGGAAGCGGGCTGAGAGTTTTCCCAATGGATATCCTTCCTGAAATTATGCCAACAGGAAGATGGTTACCCCCAAAAAGATTTCCTGTATATGGAGGTGTCGATACAGGGCCGTCACGCCCCTCCCAAGAATCTTGACGCACCAACCCGCCCCCCAAACACTGCATGACCTTGTGACGAAGGAACATTGCATCGGGGGTGGGCCATTCCCCAAGGAGGCTGAACCTATGCAACCCGTGTTTGAAGACATCATCTCCCTGAACTACTGGCGTGATTGCCTGGAACTGGGGGTTTACCTCCAGTGGGTTAACTGGAAAGAACAGAATTCCCCCATGTCCAGGAGGATGGCCATGTGTGACAAGAGGTCCGAGATCCAACCTGTGGACCCGAAGGATTTCTGGTGCCTGATGGCAGTACAATTTGTAGGGAAGGTCTTGCTCGCTTTTGAGGAGCATGAGGAGCACAACAAAGTAATTTATAGCAAAGACCGATCCTTGGCCCGGCTGGTTGTTGAACCAGCTTCCATTAGGGCCGTCGAGCGTATCTACCCCAGGATCCGGTCTAGAGGGAATGAATCCACAAATTATTTATATGCTCAATACAATGGCAAATGGAGTAGGAAAGAAATCATGACCTCATAAAATGGGCTGAATTATCATCATTGTGGCAAGGAAACGTTATGACTTTAGATAAGTTTAGTTTTGAACCTGCGGGTGTATTTTTAATTGATGCACCAGATGATATAGCTGAGCACATTGATGCGGTGTCCCTAATGGTAAAGAAGAAGGGTGGCCACTGGAAGTTCTGGCGTGGGAGCCTCTCCATTTTCAGGGGCGGCGAGAACGCCACTGCAAAGCTAGCTAGGGAGATTGGAAAGGAGGATGCTCTGCTTAGCCCCATCTTGGACTGGATCGTCTCCGTGAAAACCTGGGCCAAGCACATCACGGAGGAGGAACTCCAGAAGAATTCTGGGCTCCCCTACTGCATATATGAACTCACCAAGGAATGGCTGGGCTACGCCACCTATGGCCCTGGCTGTGAACGTAGGCTTGTGGTCAGGCAGTCCCAGGACTCCAACACCTGGAGGGTTGTAGCAGATCCCATTGGTTTTCTGGGCAAGATGCTTTACGAGGGCAGACCCTTGATGGACTGGCTTGATTCGAATCTCTATGAACTGCAGGAGGAGGGTAAGACCACTTGGGGGATTCACAAGCACCTTGGTAGGCTGGACTTCACCCGCGCCTTCACTGAAATGGAACTGGCTGATCGGATAATGGAGGATCGGCGCTACTTGAAGGAATTGACGCCGTTCACCAATGATCCCACCGTTCCCTCTGAGGCATACTTTCCCCTATGTGGCAAGGGCACGGGATGCATAGATGCATGGCTGAGGTTTGAATCCCAGGTTCCAGAGAAACTGAGACCCCACCATAGGGCGGCTTTGAGGGGCATCATTGACGCACAAAATCACAGTCGCCAAATTCTCTGGTACCAGGATTCAGGGCATAGTGGGAAATCAAGTGTGGCAGATGCAATTCAGGAAGTTCTTGCAGGAATCTCCGCAACATTGGATGAAGATGCTCTGAAGTCCAGCTTCTGGTTCTCTGGGATGTATGGTGCCCGATTCATCAACATCCCAGATGTGCATAACATGGACCTCATCAGCAACCCAAAAATTAAGCGACTGACAGGGGGAGACTGGTGCAGATATGAGGGTAAATGCAAAGACCCGTTTGATGTCAAACCTAATGTCCGAATAATGGCCCACAGTAATCCATGTCCACATATAGATATTTCAAGTCTGGCAGAGATCACACGCATTCAGTTCTTTCCACTGCAACGGAATGAAGATCCTGAGTTTGTTAAGGATTTTGTCATGAAGGATGAGAACGGTAACCCTCTTAAATACACTTCAGGCTTCATGAAGGGCCAGTATAAACGCATCGGGAATCCCAAATTCATTCAAGACCTCAAGGACCAATTCTGGGACTACATGGCCTTTTGTACTCCCGACTATGAGCGGCTCTGCCCAAATCAGGGGGACATTCCTGCCCCACAAGAGATGTTGGACCTGATTGCAGAGAAATGCGCCAGTGGGGGCTCTCTGGCCTACACGGAAATGTTGGAGAACCTCCTTGACTTCGGCAAGGACCGTAGGCTCTCCCACGCCGAACTTCGCGGCGTCATGAGCTACTGTGAGATACCAGACAACAGCTTCGTGGATATACGCAAGAAATTGATGGAAATACGAGGTGTCAGGGATGGCGGGGCCAAGAAGGTCGAAGGCCAACGCTGTACGCTTGGGGTGGGGCTGAAGGGTGAGGTAAGTATGGTTATGGGCAAAATATTTTTTGCCCCTGACATTGCCAAAACTGCACCGAAAGAGGATGAAATATGAGCAGACCGGACCCCCTCGAATTCGATACCGAATTCAATAGTAGCAACCAGGAGTTTCAGAACGTTGTCTGCGCCGTCATAAAGGTTGGTGAGGAGATACATAAATACTGGCTCCTGGATGATGCTGATCGACTGCGCTTCCATGCTGACTGGGACCTGTGGATGAGTGAGGGCAGGAGCATCATCAGCTACAACGTCACTGCAGAAACAAGAAGTTTGCTGGCTCTGGGATACACCTTTCATCAGATCATCCTGTGGTCCTGGATTGACCCCTACATCTGGTGGAAGATGTTAGTTCAAAGCCACCCCAGCTACCGTTGGGGGACTAAGTTCGTCACCTTGAACGGCAAGCGGGTGAAGATAATTTCTACGCCGCCCCCGGATGGGGAACTTGAGGAGGACACCTTCATCACTGATGACGATGGCAACCTCATCTTTAGAAAGGCCAAGGACTCCCACAAGGCGCAGAATGCCAAGTTGGCGACCGCAGTCGCTCACATCTTCGGCGTTGATCTGAACGAGGACTACAAGGACACCATGGTCAAGATGATCTTGGAGACGGAGAACTTCACACCCGCCCAGCGGGTGTCCATCCTGGACTACTGCGCGGAGGATGTGAAATATCTCAGGCCACTGACCAAGGCGCTTTTGGCCATCGTGCGGCGGGAGACTGAAGACAACGTAGGATTGAATTACCTTAAGCGGTTATCTCTCTACTCCGTCTGCAATGCTCAGGTGGAAAACAATGGAATCCCCCTGGATTTAAAGAAGGCCCACACACTCTCTGGGAATATTCCCTTTGTAGAAGATGCTCTGATATCCAAGTGTGTGTCCAAATACCCTTTCTACGCCAAAGAGAACCTCACTGCAAAGGATCGCAGGGACGGGAAGGTGGGCACCACCAAGTGGGTGGAGAAGAAGGTGGCTTTCGCGGAATACATTCGTTCTCTGGGACTGGAAGAAATCTGGCCTCGCACCGAAAGGGGCAACCTCAAGGCTGATGTGGACACCCTTGAGGACTTCGGGGGTGATGATAATCTAGGGACCCTCCGCACATGCAAGAAGTCCCGCAATAACCTGCGCTTCTTCGGCCCCGACAAATGGAAGAGGATGTTGAAAAATTTGGGCACGGATGGTCGCATTCGTCCCGGCCTTCGGCCCTTCGGGACCATCACCTCCCGCCACACCGCCCAGACCAGCAAGGGCTACATCTTTGGTATGAGTACTTGGCTGCGAACCCTCATTGGGAAAAGTGGCATTGAGGTCATCTCCGGTGACTACAGCTTTGAGGAGATGGTCATCCAGGCATGGGCCAGCCACTGCGATAACCTTATGCAGGCTTGTCAATCGGGGGATCCCTATATGTGGCTGGCGCAATATTGCGGGGCCATCAATACCAGCTATGGGAAGACCGGCGGGGGCTTCGTGGATGGAAATGGGGATCTGCTAACCCCAGATGAGAGGAAGGCCGTCAAGGTCATCCGCGACACATACAAGAGCCTGATGCTGGGGCTAGGGTATGGCATGGGGGATAACTCCCTAGCCATCCGGCTGACACAGAACCGCCTCACAACACTTCTTACCAAGGATGAGCAGGCGCTGCTCTGCAGGGCCAGAATGGACACCAACGCCGACCTCCAGGCAGAAGCCAGCGTCCTGATGGGGAGGGTCACCATCTATCCTAAGGGGAATCAATATCCTGCGGACCAGAGAGCAACCACCTATAGCAACCACCACCGGGAGTCCTTCCGGGAATACTGGGTCTGGCGCGACGAATACTTGAGGGAGTTCAGGGGTCGAGGCTGGGCCTGTACCCTGGATGGGTGGTGCCTCTTCAGTTGGGCGACTGACCAAACGGCAAAGAACTTCTACATTCAGGGTACGGGTCAGACCATCCTCCGCAGGGCGGTGCTGCGCTGTCTCCTCAAGGGTCTCCGGGTATGCTCTCCACTGCATGATGCCATCTATCTGGAATCCACCCCCGAGAAAGCTGAAGAAGATAAGACACTGTTGGTAGAAGAGATGGTTCAGGCAGGTACGGATATCATGGGTGAGTGTCTTCTTAAAGTTGACCCCAAGGTCATGCATACAGACTGGACCCGTGGTGTGTCCACCTGGACTGAGGACAAACAGGGGGACGAATTCAAATCCCTCATGAAATACATGCTCAGTTGAGGGTTTTGGGGTTAGAGGTATCCTGCAGGGAGGACAAGCGTGACTACCCCTCAAAGCTAATGACGGTGCGGCGTTGCGGCGAATAAGGACAGAGTACAAGAATTTTCCAGCCCTATGGGGGTATCATCACATAGTATTGTGGGTAATAGAGAGACACATCCTTTCTACACGGTTTATTATATATTTTAACAATGTAATAAATACACCATGTGTGATGACACCCCCAATAGGTTGAGGCAATCCTGTCCTTTGTCCTTTTTCCACTGTAATCCCCTATTGACTGGTATCTTCGCCCATCCAGGCTTGTCCTACCCCAGCTCCAAATCCCCCGATGTATTTCCATTGGAAGAGGATGGGAACAAACTTCTTCAGAGGGGAGCTTATCCTCACCTCCAATGCGAATTGTGCAACCAAAAGCAAATTGTCCAACCTTTGTAAGTCACTGGAGCCTGCCCGAAGCTGCTCTCCAGAATCAGCCATCCTGACAGCCCTTGGCCTCCCTGAAGGACGTCAAGCAGGCAACAGTGTCCAGGTTTGCCAAATCTGGCGCGGAACTGCCCCTAGGAGGCAGCCACTGGTCTCTGGTCCACCAACGGAAGGGGGATCGGCGCGGAGGCGGAAAGGAAAGAATCTCGCGATATGGCTGATCTGAATTCTTGGCAACAAAAAATCCTTGGGAATAGCCCCCCATTACGATGAATGAATGAAACTCTTCTATTGTTTGCCGGTTTATTTTTTCATCTCATCTATTAACTGGATGGAGATGCGCAATCACAACAAGCACTACACGAATTATGCCCTACAATCATGAATATCGTTTAGTTAATTTCCAGAAGGCAGATGTTTTGTAATCAGGATTCTCCATAATCCAGTATTGATAATTTATGATAGTTGCTGCGTTTCGAAAAAATGTTTTTCACGAGGAGTTTATCAACTATGGGGTTCCTGAAAAAATGTCCTGAAGGGAATGTACTCCCTCTCCAACAGTAGGTTACTAACCTAGCCACAATGGATTGTGTGTAATTGTCTCGTCGCTTCAGGCCGAGTCTTACTAAAAATTTAGATAACTGTTTTCCGGTTCCCAAAAAGGGGTGAATGGCTCTTGATATTTTTCAGTCGCTCCAGTTCTCATGGCCCAAATGCGTCTGGTTTAATAAATCCCATCTTGTTCATCGATCAGCCGAACCTCTCAGGGAAAATTGAAACCCAACCCAAGCCGACATTAGAAAGTCAACTAGGGAATGGGGTGTACTTTGTCGCTGTCGTCCTGATTTTTCGGTTGGCCGATAATCAGGTTAGGTTTTCACAGGGATTCTATGCATATGAGCCTGGTGACCGGTGAGTTCAAGGAAACCCCTGATATGCTCCTGTGAAAACACTAAGGTGCAGGTGTTCACAAGCGGATGGCATTGAATGGTTCTCGCCGACCAGACGTCCTCATCCACGATCACCTCAACAGCGTGGTTCACATCATTGATGACGCCCAAGATTGTCACGGCGCCTCGATCTAAGTCAAGATATTGTCGGAGTAGATCAGGAGACGCGAAATTCAGCTTGCCGGCTCCAAGCATAGATCCGAGGGCTTTCAGATCGATTGTTTGATCTGAAAGAGTAACCACAAAAAAATAGCGAAGTCCATTTCTATCCTGCAAGAAGAGATTCTTGGTCTTACAGGCATCCTCCAGCAAAAATACTCGAAAACGGTTGGCCTCTTCACAGGTAAACACCGCCGGATGGTCATACCGTTCGTATGCGATCTCATTTCCAGAGAGGAATTAGTAAATGTCTGTCATGGGCTTCAATTCCTCTTATCCATGTCCTAGAAAGTTTCAACTCTTCTTGGTTCATCGCATCTTTGTAAGAGTGTGCTATAGAGTCCAGCTATTATGAAGATCATTGCTATTCTGTAAGATTAATTTGAGGGATCACCGCAAGACTATCCATATTCTCGATCAGGCCCAATGGCCTTCTACTTCAACTCATGCCCAGCCGATGAAGGGTGCGGTCGCCAAATAGACAACCATTCGGCAAAATTTTGTCATGAATGGGTATAGCTCAACCACAGTTGGGGAACTGGCCGAACAGGTTCCATGCAACGTTATTCGATGTCAGGGATAAGTGTATCCTCAATACCTGACAGATTCCGGTTAGGTTCCTGTATATCAGCCTGACGGGAGAAACAATGGGTCAGGGGCAGCGGGTCGGCTACAAAAGGGTCAGCAGTGAAAGCCAGAACACTGCAAGGCAGCTTGAGGGTATAACCTTGGACCGCACCTTTGAAGAGAAGGTTAGCGGCAAAAGCATGGATCGCCCCCAGCTTGAAGCATTGCTTGCCTATGTCCGGGAAAATGATGAAGTGGTTGTCCACTCTATGGACAGAATGGCTAGAAACCTGGATGATCTCCGCCGCCTCGTGCAGGTCCTGACCAAGCGGGGCGTCAAGGTTACCTTCGTTAAAGAGTGCATGACCTTCACGGGGGAAGACTCCCCGATGTCCACCTTGATGCTCTCCATGATGGGTGCCTTCGCAGAATTTGAGCGATCCCTGATTCTTGAGCGCCAGCGCGAGGGAATCGCCATAGCCAAGGCGGCTGGCAAGTACAAAGGGCGGAAGCCCTCGCTCACTCCGATTCAAGCGGATCAACTTCGTGAACGCGCCAAAGCTGGCG
>Ga0316217_10007401_pt1 | contig 10495 bp, 8 predicted proteins | sample 1anoAmetaG_FD_203633 | JGI IMG/M metagenome (GOLD analysis project Ga0316217, IMG submission 203633) | Freshwater microbial communities from Trout Bog Lake, Wisconsin, USA - 1anoA | ecosystem: Environmental > Aquatic > Freshwater > Lake > Hypolimnion/Profundal zone | place: USA: Wisconsin... | reverse complement strand
TGAGGCCTTGGACCCCGAAACCGCATTCGGCGCATCGGAGGAATTCGAAATTGCAAAACTGGCGAGTGCGATGACCGTCATCAGAGCGGAGACGGACGGGATGGCGGTCGGGCCGAGCGCGATGAGCGCGAGGCCGCCCAGGAGCGCGCCGCCGGCCATCCCGAGGTAGAGGGCGGAGGCGTTGAGCGCGAGGACAAGATTGCGGGCGTCCGGAGCCATTCTCACAAGGCGCGCTTGCTGCGGCGCCATCATCACCGTGCCGACTACGGCCCAGGCGCCGAGCAAGGCGAGAGAGGGCGTTCCGATATGGGGAAGACTTGCCAGCGCGACGAAAATAGCGAGAAGCGCGCCGAGGCTCGCCATCACGAGACGCTCTGCGCCGAGGCGTGAAACAAGGCCGGTTGCCGCGGTGTTGCCGATGACGCCGCCGAAGCCGAAGACCATCAACGCGACCGGGATTGCGGAAAGCCCGACATCCTGCGCGCCGGTGAGGCAGGAGCCGACGACCGCGTAGGTCGCGAACTGGGCCGCCATCTGGAACAGCGTCACGCCGATCGCCGGGGCAAGTGTCCTGTCGGTCAGAACGCTGATCAATTCATTTGGCGTTGTCCGCTGGCCGCGCGAACCCGCTGGGAGCGTGAAGGCGACAAGCCCCATGGCGACGACGGCGAGGGCGCCGATGAGGGCAAGCACAGAATGCCAGCCGAAAAGAGCGCCTAACCAACCCGCCAGCGGCACTCCCAGCACGGTGGCCACCGTCATTCCGCTAAAGACGACGCCCAGCGCGACGCCGCGTCTGTCGGGAGAGACAAGCGAGGCCCCTGCAGCGGACGCCATCGGTCCCACGAGCGCGCCGCCCAGCGCCGTCAATATCCTCGAGGCCGCCAACACGGAAAAGGTGGGAGCCAACGCGCCGACGAGCGAGCCGCCGGCTATGGCGGCAAGGCCGCCCACGATCAGGACGCGGCGATCCCACGCGCCGACCCACAATTGCAGAAGCGGCGCCGCCAGCCCATAGGTCAACGCAAAGACCGTCACCAACTGTGCGACGGCGCCGCGCGAAACGCCAAAGTCATGCGCCATAGGCTCGGCAAGGCCGATGACCGCGAGCGAGGCGACGCCGAGTGTGAAGTAACCGGCAGCGAGCGCCGGGAGGGCTAGAGAGGTTCGCGAGGTGTTCGGCATGGCCAGACTCCGAAGAGAATGACCGGACCCTAGGAGCCAAACACCCATATGTTAAATCGATTGATAATATGCCATGTATCCATAGCATGGATTTACGGCAAGCTGACCTCGGGCTGTTGATCGCCCTCGATGCCCTTATTTCAGAGCGCAGCGTCACGCGCGCCGCCGAAAGGCTGGGCCTCAGCCAACCGGCCATGTCGGCCCAACTCGCCCGTCTACGCGATCTGTTCGATGACCCCCTGCTCGTGTCCTCCGGGAAACAAATGGCGCCGACGCAGCGGGCTGCGGAAATCCAGGCGCCCCTGCACCGACTTCTCGACGAACTCACGGCGCTGGTGCGCGAACGACAGGCCTTTGACCCCTCCCGGTCCGATCGCGCGTTCCGGGTGATGGCGACGGATTACCTGCACCGGATCGTCTCGCTCCCGACGATGGGGTTCCTTGCAAAGGCGGCGCCCCGGGTGCGTCTCGCGATGGCGCTACACGACGCCAAGCACGCCTGGCGTGCGCTCGAAGACGACGAAGCCGATCTGCTGATCGCCTCCGATCGATTGACGCCTAAGGATGCCAAGGCGCGCGTGCTGATGGAGGAGGGGTTTGTCTTCGTTCAGCGCAAGGGGCATCCCCGCGGCCGGGAGGCCCTTGATCTCGATCGGTTTTGCACCCTCGATCACATCCTTGTGTCGCCCGAAGGAGGCGGTTTCTTCGGCGCGACGGACGAGACGCTTGCCACGCTTGGACGCAAGCGGCGGGTGGTTGTGTCCCTGCCGTCATTCCTGCTCGCGGCCCCGCTGGTGGCGACCACGGATCTGGTCGCGGTGCTGCCGGAGCGACTTGCCCGATCGATGGACGATAATTTTGATATTCTTCCCCTGCCCTTCACATCGGTCAGATTCAACATCGTGATGTCCTGGCACCCGCGGCGCCAGCGCGATCCCGGACACCAATGGCTCCGAGAGCAAGCAGTCGAGTTGTTCGCCAAGGATCGGCGTACAACATGACCTCGCGCGTTACTCCCGCCAGTATCCGCGTAAGTGAACATCTGAGTCGGGAACTTTGACGTGCCTTCCCGGACTGCGACTTTGCGCGCGGAGCGGACTTTTCGTCTTCGCATGCCATCTCAGATAGCCCGTCCAGTTAGCCAAACGCATCCGCTGGAAGCTGCTAATCCATTGGTCTTGTTCAGATCGCGCTCCGTACCATCCACGGTGTAAGGTTTTCTCTTTCGTCTTCTCCGGCGCGCAATAGCCATCAAAACCATGGATCCGTCCCGCGGGATCGAACGCTCCTCCTTGACGGCGGCCGGGGTCGACGTGTCGCCGGCGATCCGGGTCCTGGCGTCATCCGCCTCGACGCGCGAAATCACCGGGCGCCAACAGGATTTTGGCTCTGGAATGTCGGCGGAGTCCAGCTCGCGCGCACGGGGCTGGCGAGGGTCGCCTGGCGATGGAGCGACGACGGGGCCTGGGTCTGCGCCGGCAAGGCTTGGCGAGTTCAGGAGGCCGAGCGCATGGCTTCCGCGGCGAACTCGACGAAGGCGCGCAATTTGGGCGCCAGGATGCGACGGGACGGATAGACGGCGTGGATCGGCGTTACGCCGCGCGTCCATCCCGGCAGGACCCGCACGACCTCGCCCGACGCGAGGGCTCGCCCGACATAGAGCTCCGGGAGCGGCGCGACGCCGAGCCCTTGACGCGCCAGATCGAGAAGAAGTCCGGGGTCGTGGACGGCGATCGACGGGGTGACCGTGACCCGGGCGCGTTGCGTGTCGGCGCCCTGCAGCCCCCAGACTTCCGGCCCCGTATCGCGTTTGAGATTGACGATCTCATGAGCGACGAGATCGCCCGGCGCCTCGGGAACGCCGCGACGCTTCAGGTAGGACGGCGCGGCGACGAGGATGACCGAGGTTGTCGTCAGGCGACGGGCGACGAGGCTGGACGGCGGCAATTCGCCGATCCGGATGGCGACGTCGATCCCCTCCTCGATCAGGTCGATTATGCGCAGCGACGCGTCAAGCGAGAGGCGGATGTCGGGGTAGCGCGCGCGAAACGCGGCGAGTTGCGGAACCAGCACAAAGCGCAGGATGGAGAACGGCGCCGAGACCTTCAGTTCGCCGCGCGGATGATCGCGCGTCGCCTCGATCGCGGCCTCGGCATTGTCCATCTCCTCAACCACGCGGCGGGCATAGGTGGCCAGAAGCTCCCCCGTATCGGTGAGCGAAACGCGCCGTGTGGTGCGCTGAACCAGGCGCGCGCCGAGCCGGTCCTCGAGCGCGGCCAGCTCGCGGCTGACCAGCGATTTGGTGAGCCCGAGCTTTCTCGCCGCCGCCGTAATCCCGCCATAATCCGCGATGGCGGCGAACAAGCGGAGATCGACATTCGACAGCTTCATCGGCGAACCCCATCATTGTCCCATATTTTGAACAATAAGTCATGGAATACGTGACTAGTACGATTTTGGCGACAGGCGCATTTTGATCTCCACGGCCGCCCGCCCGGGCGGCGCCGCAATCGCAGGAGATCCCCGATGCCGCCCAGCGCCTACTTCCACCTCGTCGGCTTCACGTTCGGCATGGCGGCCTTCGCCATGATCTATGTGTCGCTGCGTTCGACGCTCATCGACAACGGGCGCGACGCCCATCTCAAGGCGCTCATCCCGATCCACTTCTTTCGCTACTTCGGTCTGACCGCCCTGTTGCCCGGCGTCTTCAACCTGGCGCCGGCAGGGTTCTCGCAAGCCTATCTGACGCAGATCATGGCCGGCGACGTGTTGGTCGCGGCGCTGGCGCTGCTCAGCTTCGCATCGTTGCTGATGCGCGCGCCCTGGCGGATCCCCCTTGCCTGGATCTTCAACATTCTCGGCTCGCTCGACTACCTCAACGCCGCCGCCCGGGTCACGCCCGCCATCCACGACGCGAACATCCTCGGACCCTTCGGCTGGATCGTCATCACGGTGTTTTTGCCCGCGTGGCTTGTCAGCCACGTCGCGATCTTCCTTGTCCTTTCGAAACACAAGGGCGCGTGAGCGCCCGCTCCGGCCGCCGCCGATGCGGCCATCCGCATATTCGCCCTTCCGCACAGGCCAAACGCCGCCGGACAAACACCAGGAGACTCCCATGAAAGCCATCGTTTACAATCAGTTCGGTCCCGTCGAAAACCTCCAGGTCGGCGAGCTTCCGACGCCCACGGCGGCCAGGGGCCAGGTCGTCGTGAAGATGCGGGCGAGTTCGATCAATGTTATCGACAGCCGCGTGCGCAAGGGCCTCATGGGCCCGCTGGTGAACAAGACATTCCCGAAGGTCCCGGGGGCCGATGTCGCGGGAACCGTTGTGGGCGTCGGCCCCGGCGTCGCCAGCCTGAAGGTCGGCGACGCGATATTCGGCGCCCTCGATCCGATGAAGGGCGGAGCCTTTGCGGAGTTCGCCGCCGTGCCTGAAGGCCAGCTCGCCCTGAAGCCGGCGTCGCTCTCCTTCGAGGAGGCTGCGGCCTTGCCGATCGCAGGTCTCGCGGCGTTGCTCGCCCTGCGCGATCTCGGCAAGACGAAAGCCGGCGCCAGGGTCCTGATCCACGGCGCTTCGGGCGCGGTCGGCCTGTTCGCGGTGCAGATCGCCAAACATCTGGGCGCACATGTCACGGCGGTGGCGGGCACGGGCGGCATCGCCGCCGTCAAGGCCGCCGGCGCGGACGAAACCATCGACTATCGCAAGCAGGACGGGCAGACCTACGCGACGAGCTTCGACGTCATACTCAATGCGTCCGGCCAGATGCCCTATGCCAAGGCGAAGCGCTTCCTGGCGCCGGGAGGAACGCTGATCGAACCGTCTCCGACCATTCCGATGGTGATCGGATCGACCCTTGCGAATATGCTGCGCTCCCGCAAGCACAAGACGCTGATCACGTCGCCGCGTCGCGCGGATCTCGAAACGCTGGCCGCGATGATCTCCGAGGGCGCCGTGAAGCCCACGATCGCAGGGGTCTACGCGCTTGCGGCGGCCCGAGAGGCTTTTGCCGTGATGGAGAAGGGCGGCGTCGTCGGCAAGTTGATCGTGACCATGCCGTGAGCGGCCCGGGCGCAGCCCCGGGAGGGAGGCGGCCTCCCGCCGCTGAGAGCTGAGCCGATCTTGCCCGTCGCGACGCCGCAACGCGACTGGCATTGGCGGCTTCCGTTCCGCGACCCCGGCGCTTGGGCGCCGGGATCGAAGCGCCAAGGTTTCATCGCCTCATCCTCCCGCAGCGAACCTCGGCCGGAGAGGCATCGAACCTGTGGCGTCAAGGGCTGGGCCGTCCGGCCGGGGGCGGCGCCAACCCTTTCTCGCCGGCGAACCCATCGGGCCGGCCCGGGGCCGAAGCCGCGCAGGAAGCTCCGGTTCGAGCGGCCCGAATGCGATCTACAGGGGCCCCCGTTTCATCATGGCCCGCAGCGCCTGCGGACTTCGATACCCCACCCGCGAAGCGATGGACTTCAGCGGCACGCCCTCCTCGCGCAGCTTGAGGCTTTGCAATTGGCGCAGTTGCCGCTTCCATGCGGCAAAACTCATGCCGGTCTCTTCGCGGAATTTCCGCGTCAACGTCCGTCGGCTGGTCGCAATGGCGTCCGCCCATTCATCCAGGCCCTGGGGCAGCGCCGGAGTCTCGATCAGCTTTCGGCAGATCTCTCGCAGTCTTGCGGCTCGCGGCAAAGGGAGCGCGAGTTCGGCGGTTGGCGCGCGCATCACCTCGTCGATGATGACCGAGGACAAGAGGGCCCCCCGACCCTCGGGTTGATAAAGCACGGGCTCCTCGCAAAGCGCGGCGAGGGCGGCGTCGAAAAGGCGTGAAGCCTTGATCACCCGGCAAGCCGGGCCAGCGACCGACAACCAGATAGACGGGTCGATGTAGGCGGTGAGCATGCGCACCTCGCCATGCATCGAGATGTCATGGCGCAGTCCGGGCGGTATCAACAGGGCGTGGCCTGTCGGCACGGCCCAGGCCCCTGCATCGGTTTGCGCGAGCATCAGGCCCTGAGTGGAGTAGAGCGTCTGTCCCCTGACGTGACTATGCCAGCCCGTGCTGGAGCCTTGGGGAAAACGCTTGCGCATCACCGCCAACGGTCGCGGAACATCCTGATAGTCGGCGGCCTCTGTCGATCGCATGAACGAAGTTCCCGCTCGTTTGGCCCATTCTATTCCTAATATGGCCTGACGCAGAGAACGGGTCAAAGATAGTTTGGGCTCCTGACCCGGAGTTTCGTCATGGACGCCGCCTCGCTCTCCCGTAGAACCATCCTTTTCGTGAACATCGCCCATGCCTTCGATCATTTCGTGCTGCTGATCTATCCCACCGCCGTGATCGCAATCGCCGCCGAGCGCGGGCTCGACTATTCCGAACTCATTCGCCTGGCGACGGGCGCTTTTGTCGCCTTCGGCCTGTGTTCGCTTCCCATGGGTTGGATCGCGGATCGTCTGGGGCGCCGGAACATGCTGGGCGTGTTCTTTCTCGGCTATGGCGCGTCTTGCCTCCTCATGACTCAGGCGGTTTCGTCGTCGGCCCTTGCCGGTTGCCTGCTGACCCTCGGCGTGTTTTCCGCGATCTACCACCCCATCGGGTCCGCCATGCTCGTCACCCACGCGCGCCAACTGGGGCGCGATCTCGGCTGGAACGGCTTGTGGGGCAATCTTGGCGCGGCGTCGGCGTCGGCGGTCACCGCAGGTCTCACGGCATGTTTGGGGTGGCGGACCGCATTCGCGCTGCCGGGCGCCATCGGCGTCCTCTGCGGCGTCGCGTTCCTCTGGGCGGTTCCCGGCGATGGCGAAGGCGCCGTCGCGGGGAAGAGCGCGCCGCGCGTGAGCGCCGTAGCGCGTCCGGTCGCCTTGCTGGCCGTTTTTGCGCTGGCCGTCGTCGCCGGCGGCATGACCTTCAACGTAACGACGATCGCCATGCCCAAGGTCATCGATGAGCGAATGGGCCTGAACCTGTCGCTGGCGGTCACGGGGGGGCTTGCGACGGGCGTCTTCATTCTCGGCGCATTGACGCAACTGACCGTCGGACGCCTGCTCGACAGATGTCCGTTGCCGAACATCTTCGTCGCCCTGGCCCTGTTGCAACCGATCGGCTTGAGCTTCGCCGCGATATCGACCGGCGCGCCGCTGCTTGTCGGGCTCGTCCTGGTCACGGCGGCGATCTACGGGCAGGTTGTCGTCAACGACGCCATGGTGGCCCGATATGTTCCTCCGGCTTACCGCGCCAAGGCGTTCAGCGTTCGCTATTTCCTCGGTTTCACGGCGAGCGGCTTCGCCGCCCCGCTGATAGCGGCGCTGCACGCCCGTGGCGGATTTCCGACCGTGCTCGCCGCGACTGCGGGCTTCGGGGCTTTGGTGTTCGGCTGCGCATTGGCGTTCAAGCTTCTCTCGCCGTCGGCGCCCGCAGCGCCCGCGGGCCGAGGCGCTGTCGACGGGCGCGGCAATTCCGGCGTCGCTCGACAGATTTGACGGCTGCGTCCGTTCGTTCTTTCGCGGCCGATGCGAGATGCCGCCGCCCGCGTTGACATTCGCACGCTTGCGCCTCGCCCCGGACATTCCTGATGCGGCCGCTCTCGCGCTTCGCCTTGTCATTCGCGTCCGCCACAGGCCCGGCCAGGCTCGTCGCGGATCGGCGATATCTGCCGAAGACCTGTATTCGAGACAATCGCGCCTCGAACCGCAAAATCTACTCCGGCTTCACGCCAACTTTCTGCGCCACGCGGTTGAGGGCGACATGGGTCCGGGCTTGCGCGCGCGCGAGGATGTCCGCGGTCCGCTCCGGGTCCTGCCCGTCGCCGACACGGAGATTGTCGGCATGCCCGACGGCCGCCCTGATGGAAGACACCAGTTGCGACCGGACGGCCGGCGATTTCAGCAGCAGGGCGACCGTCAGGGCATGTTCCGCGATAAAGGAAAGCGACGAAAGCTGCGCCTCCAGCTCTCGGATCCGGCCATCGTCCATTCGGGAGCGCCCCTCTATCGCTGAAGTTGAAGCCTTATATGCTAACAGAAACGCCCGATCGCGAGTCAAATTGCGCCTCGGCGCCATGAAAGAGAATACAGTCATGGCGGGGGCGACATACGGATGGGTCCGCAGGGCAGGGGAGCTCTGGCGCCATCGCGGGCGATGAGCCGCAGAGAGGCGATGGCCATGGGACGCCCCGGGGTCTTCTCGGCGTCGCGGGCGCCCCCGAACTGGCGAGGCCCGGCGTGACGGGGCGGCTGGCGCAGGCCGGCAACATCGACGCCTCGCAGCCGGCCTTGCGAGAGGCCGTGGAAACGTCAAGGCAACATCTCAAATACAGGGCGCTCGCCCCGAACGTTCGACGCGAGACGGCGGCGGGATGTCGACGCCTCGTGTTGTCGGGTCGATTGTCTGTCCTGTGTCGAGCCGCGCCTCGCGCCCATCCTCAAGCGCGACGACATCGTCGCTCGCGACAATCCGGGATCCCGCAGAGGCAAGGCGGTCCGCCAGGCGCGAATGGCGGCTCCCCGGGCCTTTGAATCCGTCAACGACGAAATCGCCGACGCCCCGAAGTCTATTCCACCGCGGGAATGCGCGAGCTATGTCAGCGGAGCCGGATATGCGTCAAACGAACGGCGGAAGGGTTTTTGGGCGCGGGCTCGCCCCGGCGCGCCCATCTCCAACCCGATCAGTCGAACCGCCGAAAAGGGGACATTCTATGTTGCGTCGACGCGTCGCCGCTTCGGACTTGACTCTGCCCGCGCCGACCGCCACACTGGAACAAATAGTGAACATTGACGGGCTTGAAATCGGATGTCGCCACGCGGCAGGGCTGAAGAGATGACGCATTTGCGTCGCGCTGTCGAGCGGATCGAAGGCCGCCCGGCGAAGGCCGGCGCGGGCGCGCATGCGCCGGCGCGGCTCTCGCTGAACCGTCCGCTCGACCGCGCGCTGGGCGGCGGGCTGAGCGGCGACGGGCTGCACGAGATCGTGCCGGCCGCGCCCGCCGACGGCGCGGCGGCGATGGGTTTCGCGCTCGCGCTCGCCGCGCGCTTTCTCGCGCGCAGCCCGACTTCCGGCCTCATCGTCACCGAGGATTTCACCGCCATCGAACTTGGCCGCCTCTATGGGCCGGGGCTCGCCGCGCAGGGGCTCGATCTCGAGCGGCTGGTGTTCGTGCGCGCGCCCGACGCGCCGGCGGTGTTTCAGGCGATGGAGGACGCCTTGCGCAGCGGCGCGCCGGCCATGGTGCTGGGCGAGTTGTGGCGGCTCAAGACCTACGATCTCGCCTTGTCGCGCCGTCTGCTGCTGGCCGCGCGGGCGGGCGGCCTGCCGGCGCTGCTGGTGCTGGCGAGCGCCTATGGCGCAGCCGAGACGGTGTCCAGCGCCGCCGAGACGCGCTTCGAGGTCGCCGCGGCGGCGAGCGCGCATCTGGCTTCGGCGGGCGGCGGGCGCGGCCTGCCGGGGCGTCCGAGCTTCGCCGCGCGGCTCGTCAAGGCGCGCATCCATTCGGCGCAGGGGCCGCCCGCCGGCCTCGACAGGGCGCGGATCGTGCGCCTCACCTGGCGAAGCGAGGACCAATCATTCGATGAACCGGCGATTTCTCTCCCTCTGGCTGCCGCAACTGACGACAGATCGCGCCAGGCGCGCGCATAGGATCGACGCCGCCGCCGCGCTGGCGACGGTCGCGAGCGTCAAGAACGCGCGTCGTCTCGTCGGCGTCGACGCGAACGCCGCGCGGCTCGGCCTGGCTCCGGGCCTGACGCTCGCCGATGCGCGCGCGCGCCATCCCGCGCTTGTCGTCGTCGACGCCGATCCCGCCGCCGAGGCGCGGATGCTCGCGCGGCTCGCCGACGCCTGCGCGCGCTACACGCCGCTCGTCGCGCTTGACGGCGCGGACGCGCTGATGCTCGACGTCTCCGGCGTCGCGCATCTCTTCGACGGCGAGGCGGGGCTCGTCGAGGACGCCCGGCTGCGCTTCGCGCGGCAGGGCTTCGCGCTCGCGCCGGGGCTGGCCGACAGCCCGCGCGCGGCCTGGGCGCTGGCGCGTTACGCCCGGCGCGAGATCCTGCCCGCCGGCCTCGACGAGAAATCTTTCGCGCGGCTGTTCCACGAGATGCCGATCGCCGCGCTGGGCGTCGAGGCGGCGCTGGCGGCCGATCTCGCGCGCGCGGGGCTTCGCCGCATCGGCGACATCGCGATGCGGCCGCGCGGGCCGATCGCCGCCCGTTTCGGCTCCGATCTGCTGGCGCGGCTCGACGCGCTGCACGGGCGCGAGCGCGCCTCGATCACGCCGCGCTTCCCGCCGCCCGAATTCTGCGCCGAGCGGCGCTTCGCCAGCCCCATCG
>Ga0316217_10007400_pt1 | contig 10497 bp, 14 predicted proteins | sample 1anoAmetaG_FD_203633 | JGI IMG/M metagenome (GOLD analysis project Ga0316217, IMG submission 203633) | Freshwater microbial communities from Trout Bog Lake, Wisconsin, USA - 1anoA | ecosystem: Environmental > Aquatic > Freshwater > Lake > Hypolimnion/Profundal zone | place: USA: Wisconsin... | reverse complement strand
ATGTTTCATACCCATCCGTCGGGCACAGCCAGCTTTCCTTACAGAGATTCCAGTTGGTGTAAGGATTGCGGCCGATCGCCGACCAAGAGGCATGACAAAATATATTGTGGATGCCTACGGCGGTATCGGTGGTTTGCCGACGACGTTCATCATTGACCGAAGCGGTCGCATCGTAAAGAAACATTTGGTTTTTACACAGAAGTCCGAAATTGAATCGGAAATCAAGCCGTTGCTGAAACCTTGACCTTCAGCGGGGTTATTCAGCGGAAAGAGACCGATTTACAACGGCAATGAGTATAGCTCTCAAATGTTTCCTTGGATTGCAGTTGATCGCAGTCATGACAGCAAATGCCCAACTGGCGGGTATCAGATTCCAGAGCACCCGGGAACGCACCGCGCTGCTGGAGCTTTACACCTCGGAAGGATGTAGCAGTTGCCCGCCGGCGGAAAACTGGCTGTCAGGATTGGAAAACTCGCCGCGCTTGTGGCGAGATTTTGTGCCGATAGCGTTTCACGTTGACTATTGGAATTATTTGGGCTGGAAGGATGCCTGGTCGGACGCTGAATTTTCAGAACGGCAGCGCGGCTTCGCAAAACTCTGGCGCAGCGACAACATTTACACGCCGGAATTCGTTCTGAACAGCAAGGAGTGGCACAACTGGTTCACCGGCAAAAACGGACCCCAGGCCGATGGCGGAAAAGCCGGTGTGCTCACCGTGACTTCCCGCGATACGAACTATTGGCAGGTGAGTTTTGTGCCGGAAAAGCCGTCGGGTGTTCACTACGAAGTCCACGCGGCATTGCTCGCGGGCGGAATTGTCTCGAGCGTAAAGGCGGGCGAAAACAGAGGCCGCCAATTAAAGCATGATTTTGTGGCCGTGAATCTTGTGCAAATTGGCATGACCACCAGCAATGGCGCGGCGACCGGGAAGTTCATTCTGCGGCAGCCGGAATCGGCTGCGGTCACCACTTTGGCCCTGGCCGTCTGGGTCACCCGCGCTGGAGAATTGGAGCCGGTGCAGGCCGCCGGCGGCTGGCTGGTTGCGCCGCAGGCCAAATAAGTGTAAGCTTTTCCGGTTGTCGGCGACGAATGGAGGTATGAAAAAATTATCTTTATTTCTCTTAGCTGTCGGACTGGCGCTGCCGGTTTTCGGCCAGACCAAAACCCTGCTGAACCTCGACGCCTCCGGCGTGGCCATTCGAGGGTACGATCCCGTCGCCTTTTTCACGGACCACCAGCCCGTGAAAGGCGACCCGAAGCTGTTGCTCAAGCAGGATGGCGCGATATACTTTTTCGCCTCGAAGGAGCACCGGGATCTCTTCAAGGCGGATCCGGTTAAGTATGTGCCCGAGTTCGGCGGCTACTGCGCCTACGGCGTTTCGCGCAATAAACTGGTGGAAATTGACGTGGACGCGTTTCAAATTGTGGACGGAAAGCTGTTGCTGCAATACAGCAAGGGCGTCCGCGATGATTTCAACAAAGATGCAAAGGGCAACCTCGCCAAGGCCGACGCCAACTGGCCTGGCCTCATCGCCAAAAAGGGAAAATAGCCTGCAAGCCTGCAAGGAACTTCGCACGGCCACGACCAACCATTGCGTTTATGGAATCGCTCACCAGAACCCAGCGCATCATCAGTTGGCTCTGCCGCCTCACGGCGGCGGTCATCCTGCTGCAGACGCTGTTCTTCAAGTTCACCGGCGCTTCGGAATCGGTTTACATTTTCACCAAGGTGGGCATGGAACCGTGGGGACGATACGGCTCGGGCGTGGCGGAACTGATCGCAGCCATTTTGCTCATGATCAACTGCCGCGCGTGGGCCGGCGCTTTGCTGGCTCTGGGGGTTATGGGCGGCGCGATTTTCTCGCACCTAACTGTGCTGGGCATCGTGGTCCAGAACGACGGCGGCCTGCTTTTTGGCCTTGCACTGACGGTTGCGGTCTGTAGCCTCATCCTATTGTTCTTACATCGAGGTCAAATCCCTTTTGTTTCGCAATGGTTCAAACCAAAAACAACATGAAACCAGATTCTACGGATCGTGCATTAATCCAGGCGGTCATTGAAACCCTGCGGCAGGGTGAAACCTTGCTCGCCGGAATCAGCGACGAGGAATACACCCGCAAGATGCCGGAGGCGTTCAATGCCTCCATCGGCGGCCACTATCGCCACTGCCTCGACCATTTCCGCATCCTGCTTCACGCGGCCAAGGCCGGCGACCTGGATTACGATCATCGCGAGCGGAGCACGCTCGTGGAAACCGACCGCTTCGCCGCGCTGAATGCCACGCGTGAATTGTGCGCCGGCTATGCCGCACTGGATCCGGTCTGGCTCGCCCGCTCGTTGGCGGTGACCTGCAAGACCAGTTACACGACGAGCGGGTCGCAGACTTCGCCGTCCACCGTTGGCCGCGAGGCCATGTATGCCGTGGCGCATGCCGTGCATCACTTTGCGCTGATTGGCGTGATGGGCGGAATCATGGGGCTGAAACTGCCGCCCGGCTTTGGCGTGGCGCCGTCCACGCTCCAGCACCTGGCCAAAGCCGTCCGAACCGCGGCGTGATGGGCATGCTCGAAACCCTGCCATTGGCGCCCGACGCCGTTGCCGGATGGATGCCCTTGGGGCAGGCGGTGGGTTGCTTCCTGGCGACTTTCGTACTGGAGGACGCGGCGGCGGTAGGCGCCGGGCTGCTGTTGGCCAGCGGCTTGATGTCCTGGCCGGCGGCGTTCACCGCCTGTTTCCTCGGCATCTGGCTCGGTGATGCCGGACTCTACGCGCTGGCGCGCTATGCGGGGCGCGGCTGGTTCGAGCGCTCGGCCTGGCGGAAATTTTCCCCGCAGGTGGCGCGCAGCGAAAAATGGTTTGCGGAACGCGGGACGCCGATTCTGGTTTTCAGCCGCTGTGCGCCCGGCACGCGCCTGCCGACGTATCTGGCCGCCGGATTTCTGCGCTTGCCCGCCGCCCGTTTCCTGCTCGTCACGGGCTTGGCGGCGCTGGGGTGGACCTTCGCCATTCTGCTGCTGACGCAAACCTTCGGAACCCAGTTGCTCAAATGGCTGGCTGCCGGCAAAGCCGGCGGCCTGGTTCTGGCTGGCGCAGGTGTGGTTTTGGTGGTCACCCTGCAACTGCTCCGGCGGGCGTTCGTGGATTTTGACTCGCGAAAGTTCGCCGCCCGTCTCGGCCGCTGGCGGCACTGGGAATTCTGGCCGGGGTGGCTGTTTTATCCGCCGGTGGTGATTTACTACCTTTGGCTGGCACTCAAATACCGTGGCGCGATGCTGCCCACCGCCGCCAATCCGGGCATCTTTTCCGGCGGCATGGTGGGCGAATCCAAGATGGCCACCCTGCGCGACCTGATGCGCACCAGCCCGGAATTCACGGCGGAGGCGGAATTACTGACCGGCACCACGCCGGAGGAACGTCTCGAGTCGCTGCGCGAGATTTGCGCCCGGCGGAATATCTCCTATCCATTCATCTTGAAACCCGACCTTGGCCAGCGCGGCGCGGGCCTCAAACTAATCCAAAATGAAGCCCAAGCCGCAACCTGCTTGCAACAAATGGACGCGGCGCTGCTGGTGCAACGGTTTGCGGCCGGACCTCACGAAGCCGGCATTTTCTATATCCGGTTTCCCGGCGAACCGCGCGGCCAGATCTTTTCCATCACCGAAAAAAAATTCCCCGTGGTCACGGGCGACGGCCAAGCCACGGTGGCGGAGCTGGTCTGGCGCGATTCGCGCGCGCGCTTTCTGGCCGAAAAATATCTGCGCCGGCTCGGCCCGCGGCAACGCGACATCCTGCCCGCCGGCGAAACCCTCAAGCTGGTCCAGGCTGGCAATCACGCACAAGGCTGCATCTTCCGCGACGGGAAGCACTTGGGCACGCCGGAGTTGGCGGCGCGCATGGATGAGATCTCAGGGAAGCTGAACGGCTTTTTCATCGGCCGCTACGACCTGCGGTTTGCCAGCGAAGCGGATTTGCGCGCCGGCCGGAATTTCCAAATCATCGAATTGAACGGCGCGTCAGCGGAAGCCGCGCACATTTACGACGCGCGCAATTCCTTGTGGTCGGCTTATCGCACCCTGTTCCAACAATGGGAATGGGTCTTCGCCATCGGCGCGGAAAACCGCCGGCGCGGCTGCGCGCCGATGAAGATCGCGGATTGCTGGCGGGAATGGCGCCACTATTCCGCGCTGGCCAGCACTTACCCGGCGGGCGATTGAGCCATGTGTACGGTCACCTTCATTGCCCGCAAGCACGGTTACGCGCTGGGGATGAATCGCGACGAACAATTGACCCGCGTGCCCGGCCTCCCGCCTGCGGAGAAGACCATCAACGGATGCCGGGTGGTTGCGCCCTCCGAACCGGGCGGGGGAACGTGGATGGCGCTCAACGAACACGGTGTGACGTTCGCGCTGATCAACTGGTATGCCATCCCCGCGCGAGTGAAGGGGGAAACCGTCAGCCGCGGCCAGGTGGTCAATGCGGCTGCCACCGCCAACACGCCCGGCTTGGCGTCGGTTGCGTTGGGGCAACTGCCGCTCCAGCGCATCAACCCCTTCCGGATCATCGGAATTTTTCCCGGCACCAACGAAATTGCCGAGTGGGACTGGGATTTGAACAAGCTGGTTCGCAAGAAACTTCGATGGCAGGATCAGCAGTGGATTTCGTCCGGCTTTGATGAACCGGCCGCCCGGCGCGTCCGCAGCCAGGTCTTCCGGGCGGCTTTGAAACAAAGGTCAGCCGGCAGCCTTGGCTGGCTCCGACGGCTGCATCGCTCGCACTGGCCGCAACCCGGGCCATGCTCAACGTGCATGCACCGCGCGGACGCCGCGACCGTGAGTTACACCGAAGTCGCCGCTTCTCTCCGCCAGGCTCGGATGGGTTACCATGCTGGGCCACCTTGCAAAGACGCGAAGCTTGACCCGAAGATCGTGTGGTTCTGACGGCCGGAAGTGCGTGGACATTAGTAACCGGTTCCTTGGAAAGCCCCACCACAAATTTGGGGTTGCAGTTGCCGCCGCAAACCGGCCTTCGGCTACTGGCTTCTGGACTTGTGGGCACGGCGAGTGTGGAGACATCGGCAGACTTGGTTTCTATCAGAGTATGGATTTAACGACGGTTTGGTGGAGCAGGTTTTTGATTTCAATGCGCTCCGGAATGACGTTCGTTTTGACCAGGGTTGCAACCAGGGCATTAAGCCATTCACGCGACACCTCAATGGTGCCGGGTTCGAACAGTGGGTTTCCGCCAGCTTCTTGAATGAGCCGATAGTTTGGAAGCGTAATCTGAACCCGCTCTTGCTCCCCTTTCAAATCCAATTCCGCATGGATGGTCTTGTTTTCATTATCGACTTGCAGTTTGGTCAGCTTGCCATATTTCTTCAAAAGACCGTGGTTGATTTCCAGCCTGACCTTTTCGATTTGTGCTCCTCTCGGCAACATCCGGAAAAGTACAATTTTCATCGTATCCACCAAACCACTGCCGGCGTTGAGGAAATCGCTAAACTGCATGGGTTTAATATGCGTCCGGTTCCGTCAAGCAGCAAGTTTTCTCAAAGCTCAGTTGTTGTGCTACGCCAATTCACGCCCGCACCAGCCAAAGCAAGGCAAAATCCTCTGTGGGCCGGCAAAAAGGTGATGGTTTTCACCTCAGTCTTTGCTGAACGCGATTTGGCACCAGATCTTCCCGCGAGCTTTGAAATGACCTGAAGATCCAAACGCTGATTGACCTCTTGCCCGCGACCAGTTCGCAAATACTGGGTCGAAGTGCCAACAAAGTCCGCCGACTCCTCCCCGTACCAACCCATGCCCGGGCGGATAAAAGAACTGAAGCGGTGCGCGGAATCACCGATATAAGTCCAACATCTGGTTGTCGAAAAGAACAACTGCCAAGATTATGCCAAACACAATCACATTCGGCTCGCGCGTAACCGCGTGCGACTGCCGCTTGACTGGCCGCGTCAACATGGTCTGGCGCGTGAACGTCGCGCCGCTCCGTTACTACCGCGTCCAATTCCCGCCCCGCTCGCCCTTCATTGGCGATTGGGCTGTCTATCGGCATGGCGAACTCGCCCTCCTCATCGAGTATCCGAAACTCGCTAACCTCAACAACGTGGCCATCATGCGCCCCAAGTTCCCCCGATTCCAAACCTGACCCAATCCACGCCACTTCAGCTTCACTCCGCGATAGACTATCTGCTCCCGTCCATCCCGCAGGGTCCGCACGATGACCTTGCGCTTGACCAAACTCAGCGCCGAATGTTGCCGGTCCAACTGGTACCACTTCCCGCCACAGGCCACCGTCCAGTCCGCCTGCACCACCCGCTCTTCTTCCCAACTCAAAACCTCGTTCCAGTTGCGCGGTGCAGCCTGATGCGCGTCCAGCGCGCTGGCGGCCACACGTGCAAAGCGCCGGTTCAAGCCCGCCAGATACTTCCCCCGAAAATTGATTGCCGCGGGTCTGGTCACTGATCCCCACCCATCGCAGTTCCTTAACCAACCGATCCTGGACCACCCCGTTCATCCTGTTGTATGGGGTGCCATTCCGTTGGTTTCGAAGAAGCGAATCCTGGCCAATGTGTTCTGTGTAAAATGTGAAAGTCCCGCCCAGATGGTTGATTTTAGTGGAAAACTGGAAAAGCATGCCGATCTCATTCTGACTGGCAAATGTTCTGTGTGCGGCCATAAAGTTGTGCGGCTGCTGGAAACTTCAGAAATCCGGAACGAAAACAATTAGGTCGGGATTGGCTTTGATCGTACCCCAGAACAGACCATAAAATATCGGCATGTACTGCACATCACATTGAATCCTGGGCAAAGTTCTCTTCACCGGCCTTTTGCTCATTTCGTGGATCTGCCAAGCCCATATCGGCATGGAATTTCGGATGGAGGTGGGGGATCCGAGCAATGCCAACATCGATCAAAACAACCACGAGGACTATTTAAATCAATGTCGGCATAAAAAACCAGCGCCACAAGTCCTGTGTGTTGGTCACGATTTTCGATAGCCGCCAGTAGCGAGCACCGTCTCAAAGTCAACGCCAGCTCAAACGATACAACCGTCCCGGATAACTTGTCCACTGGGTATCGCTGAAATAGAAGGAATTGCCGGTGAAGGTGTTGGTTTGCACTGGTTGCCACATTGGGCTTGCCAGATTCGTACAAGCTTCCACCACGACGACAAGGTTACTCGTGCCTGTGATGTTGAACCCGAATTGATTGTTCAGCACGCCGAAACTGCCATCGCCAGTCTGCACCTGAGGATTCCATAGCACAACCGGAAGGCCATCAAATGTCGAAGTCCAGCCAGTTGTTCCCGGCAAACAAAAAATCGTCGCCTTGATGTCGTTGCTGAATGCGGTCGGATCAGCACCGCCTGCTGGGGCATTACCGGTGAATAAAAGTTCATTCAAGCCAGTGCAGCCCTGAAAGGCATACGACCCTATGGAGCTGACGTTCTCGCCCATCGTGGCGCTGGTCAAGCCGGAGCAGTTATAAAATGCATTGCTCGCGATTCCCATAACAGTGTTCGGCACTGAGTAATTTCCACCTTTGCCACCCGGACATTGAATGAGCACTGTCTGACTCTTGTTAAATAATACCCCGTCTAAACTACTGTAGTAAGCATTGTTGGTATCCACGGTGATCGCGTTCAATTCAGGCACAGCGAGGAATGCATTGCATCCAATGTTGGTGACACTAGTTGGTATATTAATGTTGGGCAGGGATAAGCAATCATCAAAGGCCCCGTTCCCGATGCTGGTAACACTGCTGGGAATCATTACATTGGTAAGAGAGGAACAGTAATAGAATTCAAAATTTGCAATGGTTGTGAGGTTGGTACCAATCGTGACGCTGGCCAGACGCGAGCAATCATAAAACGCATTTGTTCCCATACTACGGACACTGTTGGGAATCGTGAAACTGGTCAAACCTATACAGTAGTTGAAGACACGGTTTCCGATGTTGGTAATGCTTTCAGGAAGAGCAATGTTGGCAAGCTTGTAGCATTCTATGAATGCACAATCCCCAATGGAGGTGATGTTGGTGGGGATCGTCACATTAGTGAGAGAAATGCAGTAATAGAACTCATAGTTTGGAATAAATGTGAGGTTGGTACCGATCGTGACGCTGGCCAGGCTGGTGCAGTCTACGAACGCATTCGAACCTATACTGATAACGCTGTTGGGAATCGCGAAGTTTGTAAAGGCAGCGCACAAGCTGAAGGTCCCGCTTCCGATGTTGGTAACGCTCTCGGGAATGATGATGTTAGCAAGACTGTCGCACACGTCAAACGCCCAGTCCCCGATGGAGGTGACACTGTTTGGAATGGTGATGCCGGTCAGGAGCCTGCAACCATAAAACGCATAATTATCGATGCTCACGACGCTGGTGCCGATGGTAACATTGGTCAGGCTGGCACACGAAAAAAATGCGCGTGAACCAATATTCGTAACGCCGTCAGGAATGGAAATGCTGGTAAGATTTTGGCAGAAAAAGAACAGGTTGCTCGCGATGCTGGTGAGATTGTCGGGTAGCGTGATGCTGCCCAAGTTGTTGCATTGAGCAAAAGCATAGCTGCCGATGCTCATAACGTTGGTGCCAATAGTTACGTTACGAAGCACGGAACATCCATAAAATGCATTGGTTCCGACGCTGGTGACACTGTTGGGAATTGTGACATTGGTTATGCTGGAATTGTTGGAAAACGCGGAACTGGCGATGCTGGTGACTGGATACCCATTTGTAGTGGCGGGTATGTTCACGGTTCTGGAAGTTCCCGTCCAGCCCGTAATAGTGATCGTGCCGTTGTTGGTGGTGAAAGTGAATTGCGCCAAAATTGCCGCCGGGAATCCCAATACCAGCAACAAGGACACTATCGGCGCGAAATATAGCCGGAAGCCAAAAATCGCAGGTTTACGCCACATGGAGTTGATTGCCACGCTACAAGAGGATTGCTTCAGTTCGCATCCGAATCAATCATTTTTTGAGAATTTCGTCAAGATTACCCTCGTCGACATCGCTTTCTTGGCCAGGACAATTGAAAATCTTTAGCGATATCGCTCTAGCCTACAAGCACGCCAAGGACTCGTTCACCCTTCTTGGTCTGGGCAAGATCGTCCTGGTCAATCGCAAAGCTCGTATCGGCCGCAATCCCGCTACTGGTGAAACGATCAAAATCAAGGCTAAGAGAGTCGTGAAGTTGAGGGTAGCCAAAGCTGCCAAGGACGCGATTTTGGGCGTGAAAAAATAGTTCCTGAGTTTTAGGAAAGGCACTCTGATTGTTCAGGGTGCTTTTTTTGTTTGCTTCGGCGTCAACTTCAACACTGCAGCCTTCAGTTCCCCGCCAGCCTTGAATTTCACAATTGCCCGGGCAGGAATCATCATTTTGATTTCCGGTTTGCGGCGATCGCGACCAACCCGGGCTTGATGGTTATCACCTCAAAGGTTCCGAACCTTCGCAATTCCACCCTGCCGCCAGTGGTCAAGACTAGTCGGATCCGGTTGTGTGATTTGGTTCCGGTGTTATGTTGGTACTGGAATCAAGTCAAATATTATGAAGCTTGCATGTGTCAAATTGGTTTCAAGGTCATGCGCTGGCTTTATTTTGATTTGCGCCGGTTGTATCGGCCCCCACTACCCCGAACATCAGCTTGTGCTTTTCGGCAAGGCTGCGCCAATTGTTCTGGGTCCGCACGATCCAGCCATTGCACAGAATCTAACCACCAACCTGTGGGCCAAGTCCAATTTTCCGGACCGCGCTGCTGAGGTGGGGGTGACGCCATTTAAAGCGATGGGCATTCAAGGCTGGAAAGATTATCATATCCACGCGCAGGCGCGCGGCTATGTGATGCAGCAAGAAGTGGCGTCCAGCGGATTTCGCACGGTAGACTTGCGGCTCGCATCGCTGACGGTGGACAATGTGCGTGTTCGCTGGAAAGGCACGCGATTCATGCGCGTGGAAATCTTTCTGGGCAAAGTGTTTGTGAATCCGGCCATCCTGGACAACACCAACGCTCTGTTATGCGTCGAAGGGAAACTGGTTTGGGACGAGGACGGTTGGTTTGAAATTCATCCGCAAAATAGCGGCGCCATTTATATGGAATTCCCACGCCCGTGGTGGCGCCGGTGGTGAACCGCGGCGGCGATGTGGCAATGCATTTAGGCACTTCACTCCCCGATGTTTAGGCGGAGTGGGACTTCCCGTGTTGCCACAGGTCTCCTCTGGTGAACATGCCGTCACCCATGCCCCGGTGAACCCTGGCGGCTTTTCTTTCGCTCGCGTACCGTCCTTTGGCAGTCTTCCCCATGTCTGAACTGGGTTGGCGTTCACATTAGATGGTTTCGGGACTTGCTCAGTGTTCATTCGTATTACGGCCTGTTCAATCGCTGACAGGTGTCGGAGGTCACGTGCATTTGGGGAGCGGTGGGGCAAACCATCGTGGAAGTGGAACCGGAGATGCAAGTCGCTATCATAGTTCCACTAATTATGACACTATAAGA
>Ga0316217_10007399_pt1 | contig 10497 bp, 3 predicted proteins | sample 1anoAmetaG_FD_203633 | JGI IMG/M metagenome (GOLD analysis project Ga0316217, IMG submission 203633) | Freshwater microbial communities from Trout Bog Lake, Wisconsin, USA - 1anoA | ecosystem: Environmental > Aquatic > Freshwater > Lake > Hypolimnion/Profundal zone | place: USA: Wisconsin... | reverse complement strand
TTTCCGGAAATATGGTAAAGATAACACAAGGCCTCAGAAATATCAAGCCTTTAATGGTAAGACAGACATAGTACATTAAGAATTTCCTACAGGGCAACTAAACCAATGACACTGTTTCCAAAGAAACAGAAACCAGAAGATATCTGGGAAGGATTTGCGATATCAGTCTTAACTAAATGAATGAGCTTCTGACTTCAGCTGAAAAATATTTTACTTTAGATATCCGAACTACGTGGGCCAAACTAAAAAACTAGTATTAAAAAGCTCTCACTCTCTAGAAATAACAAAACTAAAAATCTAGCTTGATTGATTTTTTGTTCAGAATCCTCAACTTGCGAGATAAGATCTTCAAAGAGTTCATCAAATCATTGGTTTATCGTAAATGCTTGCTGTGGAAAGACTTGAACATTGTGAATGCTGGGTACGTGCACTTCTAGAAGAAAAATATCACCAAAACTATCTAAGACTACATAATCAACAAAAAATACGCACTTACTAAGCCAATGTTTTCTTTGCCTTCCTTTGAAACTGAAGGACAGTGGAACTTGAACCGTCAATAAAGTATGCATTCTGTGATTTAGATGACGCTTCTTCTCTTTCGTAGTTTTTTAAGCTGTTGAATGAGTAGACGGAGTAGATTTTTAGTATAGTCCGTAACTATTCTGGATTGAATTAAGAACAAAGAAACCATTCAGATATTAAGAGGAATTAAGAGCATGTTAAGTCACTTCGTGAAGAAATAGAACAAGCTCACTTAAACTATCAGCTGCTTTAGAGAAAGTATAGGGAAGTTATAAGCAAGGATGAAAAAATGGACATTGCCGAACTAAAATAAAAACTGAGAGTCGCTTAGGAAGAGCTCTAGATCAAAGATCAATAGCTGCGTAAGCTGAAGTACTAGTATCGTGATTACACTCGAGACATGAATGCTCAAAAAGACAAAATAAAGTAGCTCTAAGCAGATCTGGAGAAAATAAATGCAATCTAAATGAAAAAACTAAAAGAAGTCTAGCTTCTGCAGACAACTTTGATGCAGGAGTTGAATAGACTCGACAAAAACATGAGTAATTTTGGAACAATGTTCTAATTTTAGAGTGATGGTAAAAAAAACTTGGCCCAAGAAATCATACATCTCAAATAAAAGATTGAGAAGATGGCCACAATATTGGGACGCCACAAGAATTAAAATTTCAGGCTTCAAGAAGAGATCAAGAGACTAAATTTGATTATCATTTAGCTGGGGTTACAGCTCAGATAAGTAAAAAGTAATAAAAGCAGTATTAATTGATCATCTATGACTATATTTCATCGATACTATCTAAACTAAATAGCCTAGGTCGTCAAGGTAGCTAAAGCCTAAATGGGCATAGGTGCTCTGTCGGCTGGAATGATGCTGATTAGATCTTTGGTGAAAAGCAGTTCTTGTGCGATGTTCTTTATGGGGTAGCAGTAGAGGTACAATGTAGCAACAATAATCAGAAATATTTGGATTACAATTATTAAGATTGTATTCTTTTTGATGGTGCTTCTTTATTGCTGGATTAGGTTGTCTATGATCTGCGCTGCATTTTAGAGCAAGGGCTTGACCAGATTATACTAAATATTGACTAGATAGGAGCATAGGTACTTAGTGTGATCCATTGTTCATAGGATTTGACTGAACTATCTGTTAAATACAGGTAAATCAAATTCAATTGATTGCTCAAGCTATTCTCAAAAGCATTGCTTTATTTGGAACAAAACTTGGTGACATTCATCGAAGCAAAGAAAGAAAGCTATGCATTGCTGCATGGATCTCCTTTGAGCGAAATCAACTGTTAGCTGAAATCAATTTGCTAAACTAGTATTTCCTATTCGTATTTTTGAATTAGAGAGCTAAATATATTGGTTATAGAGAGATTGGCTCCTTTCATTTGATTCATTATTTGTTAAAGCATTATTACTGAAGTCTCGGGAAACATTTGTTCGGTGTTTTTCCATATTTAGAATATCTTACTATGTTTTTGAAGCAAAATGGTCATATATGTCGAGCTAAATATGCCAAAAATCAGTACAATCAACATAGGTAGCACGAGCTGGCAAAGCATTTTTGAATCCTAAGATGAAAACTTGGTTTTAGTTTTTTTGACTCGTTAAAATTCCTCTTCTTCATTCTCAGTAACTTGCTCTTTGAATACTTAAAAGACATCTTGCTACACAGACTTTGCGGAAAGGTATTAGTGCAGTTTAGTTGACTCCAAAAGAATCAATTGCAATTTTCGATCGCTTATGGACAGAAAAATGGAGTAAATGTTATTCATGGTGATTTTGAAGAAAACAAACATAAAAAGCAGCACAAATGCATAAAGAGCTGTACAGGTCAATACTGAGTATAGCAAAAAGAAGATATTTGAGTTGAAGTTGTTGTCAAAGATGGTGAAATCTAACATATCTTTAGTAAAGTAGAAACTCTAATTAGCTTATGCGAAGTAAATTGATTTCATGATGTTTTCTTTTTTGTCATCCTAAACCGAGGACTAAACCAATGCTTGCACAAGTTCAGTTTTGATTGCTGATTTGACTGCCTAAGAGTTAGTAACGTTTGATGGGAAATAGCTATAAACGAGGAATTGAGGTAAAAGTTTTCTTACGGTTGACTTATATATGATATCTGTGTGCTGTTGCATTTATTGAGATTCGAAACTGATTGTATTCACTATGACCAGTATCGAAAGCGTAATGATTAGTATGCAGGTCAATCCAGTGATGATTCTATAGTAAATACTTAAATCTTTGTTCTATTGGACATTAAGCTATTCTTTCATTAGTTGTATACGCTTTAAAACTGACATTTCTTTCAGTTAACTTTACATCTAATAAGAGGATATGGTTTCTTCTTCAACTGCTAGCTACAGTTTGTTATTCTTCAATCGAAGGGTTTTGATGTTCAAACCATAATCTTTGTGTTCAGTACTTGCTGTAAAGAGCTGCTTTGCAAATAGATTGTTAAAGTCTGCTGTATTCATGTAAGGAATAGACAATTAATCTATTTTACTAGAAACTTGCCCTTACTAGTACTCTTAGTAAAAAATTTCATAAGACAATTATTTTGCATTAAAAAGATTCTTATAAAAGCAATAGCCTTTGTCTTTCAAAACTTCTTTTATTGGTTTTTTTTATGATAAAGTAAACATTGGGGCTATGGTTGTTCCTTAGACCAGATAGCCTACTTTTTAGTTTTTAATGAATAGAGAAACTGCTGAAAACGTTATTTAAATCTGTCCCGATTTCTTTTTTATAACTAGTCTTTCTTGAAATTCGAATTTTTTGTTACCCCGAGTGTGTATCTCTTCTTAAACAACTTAAAAAAAGTTAGGTATGAGCTGTTGTATATTTTGAACAGCTCCTTTTTCTCTTTTGTTGTTTTTATGAAAGAGCCAAGAGTAAGTCGAAGTTCTATCTTGAATATATCCTTCAAGATCAGTAATGCAGTAGATTGGAGCCTTTTTAGATTTTCTTAACTAAACGTTGGAAATGAAAATAAGTTCATCATTGGTGTTCCAACTCATTTTGTTAAGCTGAAGCAGAAAAGGAAAAATGAATCCGTTTTTATTTTTAGCAAAAAGGAGCCTTTGGTCCTGGTTTATTTTCTTGTATCTATTTTTCAGAAATGAGCTCAGAATGCCATCGTGGAGAATGCTGTAAACTATCGGCATCACATCGTTGACTCTCAACTAAATCATTTAGCTTTTCGAAGAGTAATTGAACAGTTTCACAGTTTGGTTGTTAACAGACAAAATGCTACCCAATGAAGATTCAGAAAGCGAGATCGCAATCAATCCTTTCTCAGTTTCTATTGACACTACATAGCAGATTTCTTACTATAAGTAAGCTAATATTTGTTTTTTATTCTTTCTTCCACTATCTTGCAGTAATCTTCCAAAATACAGGCTTTGGTGGAGTCATGTAATATGAGGCGTCGATAAATAGCGTACATTTTTATGACTTTCCAAGATACAAATTTTATTTCGTTAAGATGCTTTTTCCAGGATAACTCAAGCTAGCTTTTCAAATGAAATAACTTGGTACTAATTGCTATTAGTTTGTTAATATCAACTTTCTCTTAAAGAAGGACATTCCAAAACTCTTTAAGATACGTCAGATTCTCCAAAATGATCTTTTCTATATAAGTTAGTTCTTACGAACATTCTGATACTAATCTTAAGGTTTTATGATGTCTATAAGTTCTACAGTTTATATTTTCTTCATTTTTTTGTTCAAACGATGAAGTAGTAATTTTTCTTGAAAGCCTAGCTTGTGCTTTTTTATTTTCTGTATTGTCTGTCTAAGCTTCAATTTGTTGGGTAAGTGAGAACTATAAAACTGCAATAGAAGCATTTTTAATTATAGATCATTTGGATATCTTTACTCATACAACTCGAAAAGAAACTAAAGTTTTTTGATAACTTTGTAGAAAATAGTCCTTCTGTTTGCTGCTTAGTTACAGTTCTTAAGTTCTTAAATAGTCTATGTCTATGTACAATTACGCTATTTTGGGAAAGCCCACAGTTTAATACTTCACACTTGTTCATATGCGTAGCTATAAAAGTTATCATGAAGCTTTCTTCGAACTTTTTGTTTAGATTGCTCTTATAAAGTACCAATTATTAGCTGAGTTTATATACTATTTAGGTAAAATTCTAAAAAGGAGCTTCAACTAAGAAGATATTCTCATCAATTTTGATATTTTGCTTTTGGCAGAGAGTATAGGTCAGCAAAATCAAAATAATTGGCAGAGAGACTAGAAAAATTGCATTTTTAAGAGAATTGTCCTCAATTTTGGGGTAAATTACTGTAGTTAGCAAGAATAGATATAGGAAAAACTGCTTTACACTGACCATAAGCTTCTTCATGATGCTAATTTTCTGCATCAAGATATGATTAGTACTCAAAACCATTACTAACTCTAAGCAAATCCAAAGAACAAGGACAATTACATAATATGACTAGTTCTTTACAGGTAAGACAATAAACATGATGCTATCACTGAGAACCAACAAAATAGAAATTTTGCAACTATTCACTTGCAACTTTTGTTAATCGTATTAGTTAAAAGCGACAAGAGTTATGGCGACACAAAAAACTGTTAGAACAGCATATCCACCAATAGAAATCTATAGAGGTAAGAGAATAGGAGTGCTAATCTAAGCAGCCAAAGCTAGTAGAAGTATTGGAAATATTATAAAGCGAAAGATTAATATTTGGTGCATCAGCTGGAAGTGGATACGATTCACAATTGCAACAAGGATCTGAGAAATCAACAAGAGCAAAAAAGACACCAATATGAGGATGAGATAAGGCCACCTGATAAAGCTGATGACGATTTCGTTTTAAGGATCAGATATAACGAAGAATGAAAAGAGAAGCAAAAGCATGTAAGTGGTTTTGATGGTGTTGACTACTTTTTGTTTGGAAGGTTATCCCTCAGACAATTGCTCAGCGAATGAGAAAAACTAGCCCTAGATTGTTTACTACTACATAATCTACTTAATTTTTAAATTAATAAAGTCAATATTTCTGAAATTTACCAAAATAAAGAAAATATTCAGTTTTAGAGTTTTTGGTTGTTTTTGCTCATAAAATAACTTTGGCAAAACATCATTTCAAGGCAAGTAAGCCTAAAAAGTGGTAGAGCCATTTCAAGCAAAAAGCAGTTGGAACTGCAAACTACTATTTGATGATTCCATACCACAACTTTACAACTAGGTAGTATCCACCTCTTATCTCCTAAAATCTTGTCCAAATTTACTTTGTTCCATTTATCTCTAAAGAAACGGTACTGGCATTATCCTTGGATGATCTGAGTCCTCTTTGGTCAATTACAACGACTCTAGGCTACCATTCACCTAATATCTCTGACTTTTTGAAGATTTTTCCTGTTACTTCTTCATTCCAGTTGCCAAATTAAGAAGTTTCTTTTTTATCGACTATAAGCTTTGCCCAGACTATTCTCAGAAACCACTAGTTGAACTCTTTTTCTTTGAAGCCAAGATAATAGTTCTATTCATTGCAGCTAATCTTCATGACCTTATGATGGGACAATCCGGTTTAATACATGGCTTTTAGCTTTGAAATCCTGATTATTTCTATTTTCCCTAATTTGAAGATGTCCATCATTATTTTGGGGGTATGCTTCCACATTTTTCCGTCTTAAGAAGAGTAGCCTTCTCCTACAAGCACAGCCTCATTCTCACTCATTACTTACTTATTCTTATCTCCCACTTTTATCAACTAGCCTTTAAAAACGACTTGTTAGACCACTATCGGATCTCCTACGTCTGGCTCATACTAAGTCTAAATGAGAATTCCTTAAATTGCATTCACTGTTATATTTTTTGTCTAAATCGTAAAAAAAGAACCTGAGGTTAGGGCTGCGGCTGGATCAAGATGTTTCTCGAAAGATAGGGATTCAGATGACTGGGTTGCTGATATACTCTTCCTTGAGGCCTGCCGTTTGAATAATAGATTTGCTAGTTATACATCAATAATTATAATCATCTAAAAACAATATTATTTTGACTATTATTTCTGACCAAAACTCTTTAGTTCAAACTGCGTGAGCGTACTTACTTTTACTGCCAGCAGCATCCGGGCATCTGTTGTTCAATTCCTACAAATTACACTTCTTTCTACCATCCAGGTTGAGCTGTCAAAATTCGCTCTCTTTTCATTTCTAAACTTTGGGGAATTTGTCTATTCACTTGATATTGATCTCCATAATACTAGTTTTGTACAATTTTTGCAGGACCAATAGGGTTTTGCATGACTAAAATCTTTTGGCGAGATGCAGAGTTTTTTAAAGATCTTTCATTTTAAAGATTAGGCCTGCTAATTAAAAGATTTTGCCTTTGTTTTGGATTTGGAGCTTTTGATTAAAAAGTTGATTGCAGCTATTCTCTACTGCTATTCTTTGAAATAGAGTGCTTTGGCAGAAAAGGGCCATTATTTTGATTTATTTGTGGATTTTTTTGATTCATTCTGCTGTCAGCATTATACTTTTCACGTGAAACATAAGTAAAAGTGATCTTAGGTAAACTAGTAACTCTTTTTCTCGATTTCTCTTGTAAGAAATTCCTGTATTACTTTGAGATCTTTTATTATGCTGTCTGAGGTATTCCAAACAGCATTTTCTGTGCGTATTAGCTTGGAGTTAGTATTTATTACTTTTTCTTTGCATTTCCTGCCCTAGAGGTTCTTCCCACTTCGATTTGTGCTTCATTCTTATTGCTGCTAACCTAGTTAGGTTTAAAAACATTCATTTTTTCATTGATATTTTATGAATCGAGCTCAGTTGGCAAGGCATACATCAAGGAAAAAATCGGTGAGTTAGTTTTTTTTTAATTGCCTATTCCTGAGCGATTTGCCAAATAGATTTTATCAAGACATTCTTTATATTGCTTCTGTATTCCAACTTATTAACTTTTTATAACCTAGAGGGTTTTAGAATCCTTTGAAATCTCTTTTAGAGGATTTGACACTTTTTCAGTCTAATTTATTTTTTCGTATTTATCAAGCTTGAAATTCACTTTTTTAGACGCTTTAGATAGGCACAAATCTATGCTTTTGCTCTTAATTATAGCTAAGTTTGTATCATTGGTTGGGATTCTGAAATTTGATTAGCTCTAAAGGTCTTACCTAGTAGTCAAATAACCAGCACTATCTCTTTTGTGCTTAGGAGTTGTCTATTTGTCTATCGAATTGAAGCTGCTCTCCGCAATTTTGAGATATTACCTCCTCCATTTTGCAGAGCTGAGCTAATTCGCAATCGAAATGCCTGAGCTTTCATTTTTAATGAGATACTATTAAGAATACTCAGCTATCTTTTCAAGGGTTTTTTATTTGTGAGCATTTTACTTATTGGTAGAGCTCTCAACCCATTTGGGCGTCTCTCTGACGTTTAGATGCTTTGATTGGATGAATAGTTCGTAATTGTTTGAACTGCAGGTCATTGTATACTTTTTGAGGTTTTAGATTGCCCATTTCATGTTAGTAAATGTGCCATTCCGAGCATTCAGCTTAATGAGTGCTCTGACCATTTTTTCGCAGCCAGATTAGTTGTGTTTAGATTGAGTTTTGCTCTTGGATATAAGGTTGATGAGTCTATCAATGTTGAACCTGTGATTTATTTAGCCATGCGTAGGTGATACTTTTTGGGCTTGATCTCTCAAAGCTTATTTTTTGATTATGTAATCAACTTCTTTCTTCTGATCAGAATCAACTTTTTCCCACTCATTTTTTCGCTTGGATACTGTTCGTTCGGGGGAATATTACAATATGAATACTCTATTATTTTTTCGGTTGACCTTGGCGTCGCGAATAAGGTTCGAACCATATTCTTCGCTTTGCTTATCCTTAAACATCTTCTTATTATATATCCACAAAATACTAAAAATTATCAGCTTACCTACATATCTTCAAAAACTGATTAAATACCAAGAGTCTTCCTAAATTAGAACAATTGGTGCTATTCTAACAGAATTGGGCGCTTTCTTTGAAATTCATTGATCAAATAATTTTTAATTTGTGCTAAATATAATTTATTCAATCATAAATCTAGTAGATTCTGTGTAGTGCTATTTTCTACCTTTTTGGGGATAGTTTGCGGACTGGCTTTAGTTTAGCCAGCAAAGAAAAAATCATAAATGTCACTACTGCTGTTAGTTTGAGGCTTAGTCTCTACCTTGCTAGGCTTTGCTTCCTTGCTAGTTGGAAAGAAACTAGCAAATGTGTTAAAACTATTAGAATTGGTTGACTAAAAGCTGTTTTTGTTTGTTGTGTTCCAAAAAGAGTTTGCGTTTACTGTTTATTGCTTTTACTTAGGACGTTCTTCTCTCCTGTGATTGTTTGAGGTAAAGTTTTGACTAAAACTACTAAAAGTCTGCTGATTTTGCGTTTGAATTGTAGCAGTTGGCACGCCCTCCTTGATAAGTTTTGTTTATTTGGAAGTTATAAAAGTAGATTTTACGGTTTCAGTTGCTTCCTTGTTCTTCAGCTTTTTTTGCAGCTAGAGCAGCTTTTACATAGGAATGTCTCCATCAAGATCAATAACTTTTTTGTTTAGTTGCTACAGTTCCTTCTATTTTATTTTTTACTACTACTTTCTTCTTCTCGCTTCTTTCTTAGTTATAATTGATTTACATTTAATGGAACTTAAGTCAAGGTGTACCATTTGTTGATGATCTAAAGAGCTTACTGAACACTTGGCCTAAATTGAGGGTTAGGAGTAAGCAAATTCCTTATGAAATCTTTGATCTTATCAGACACTTGATATTTTGTTTCCTAAGGGTATTTTGGAAAACGATAAACTCCTCCGGCGATTCCGATAGCATTAGAGTCCACAAAAGGATGAGTGAAATACGCTAAAGTATATATGACGCACCCAGTCATCCAGACATCTACTTTGTATGATACTTAGAACTGTAAGTAAGGGTCAACCATTTCTGGAGGCCTATACATAGGTGTCGTTACAGCTTCCATTTCTTCTTTTATGTGATTATATTAGGATTTGTTGATGGACTTAAAGTCAATGAATCGATTGGAACAAGATCCGAAGTCGCACAATTTGAAAGAGTTATCTTCTCCTATAAGTACGTTTTAAATCTTGACGTCTTGGTGATAACAGCCAACCTGATGGATATTCTTTAGTCCTTATAAGATGGAGGTTGCGATTTGAAGTAGCTATTTTTCTGAAAAGCCTTTGTTCTCTCGCTTTTAAAGCAAATCGAAAAGAGTCCCATTTGGACAGTATTCCATCAAAATGACCCACACCTTAATCTAAACGTTTCCATTTCTAAGGTTTACTAGTTCTCCTCCAAAACAGCTTACAATGTTTTTAGATTTTGGAAATTTTAGCTATTTAAGACGTGATTTACCATGAGTTAAAGTTAGTTTTTTGCAAGTTGAAATCTCTCATTCGTAATACAAACTATCCTTTTCAGTGCAAACTTTTGTTTCGTATTGATGTCTTAAGCGAGCCAAATGAAGCCGAAGGAACCCTCAGATAGCAACTTCAGCTACTGTATTGCTCTTCCCTTAATGTTATACTTTTGAGGAACGCGTGTAATATCCTGAGTAGAAGGAGAGGTACAGTTGTAGTAGTTTATTTTATGGCATTTATCTTGCCCTTGATCATATTTTCAAATTCTGCGAACATTTTTATATTAATACAGAATCACTTTGTATTATGAATCAAAGGAGTTAAATTATAACAAAAGTTGGATTCAAATAAAATCTAATCACAACTCTTTAAAGAAATTATGAAGTTTTTGGTTTAGAGATTTTTAGTAAGTTAGAAAGTTTTTTGCATTTTTAAACTTATTGACTAAAATAAGCAGCAAAATTATTCAAATAACAATAAAAACTCTTATTTATGAAGGCAATTTGTTTAGAATTCATCATGAAAAGCGTGGAGGTTTTGAAGAAAAGTTTTCTTTAAAAATATTCTTTATCTGAGCAAAT
>Ga0316217_10007398_pt1 | contig 10498 bp, 11 predicted proteins | sample 1anoAmetaG_FD_203633 | JGI IMG/M metagenome (GOLD analysis project Ga0316217, IMG submission 203633) | Freshwater microbial communities from Trout Bog Lake, Wisconsin, USA - 1anoA | ecosystem: Environmental > Aquatic > Freshwater > Lake > Hypolimnion/Profundal zone | place: USA: Wisconsin... | reverse complement strand
TCCTTTTTCTGACGCGGAGGCAACTTCATCATCTATCTTGCTTAGGTTACTTCTTCCTCTCTTTGCTAGAAGGTTAGGCACTGGGAAGGCTATCTACGTTGATGTGAATGTACGTGAATGGCTCGTTGAATTTGGGTTGCGGCTCGACGATGAATTTGTCCTTTTTTGGGTTATTTCCAAGCAGACTGCTGACACTTTCCATCTCCTTGGAAGGGTCACAACTAAAGCAAAGCGAGTCCTCGTCCCTCCTCCTCTGCTCATCCAGCACCACATTCTCGATCTGCGAGCAGTTAACACTAGCCAGGTGCAACCCTTCGTTCTGCGTCTGGTTATAAGAAAGCGAGGTGTGACTGCTGCTGGTGATGGCGGTCTCATGCCACTTCTTCTGCTTCTCCAGCTGTGCCCGCAGGTAGGCGATGGTGAGATCTAAGTAGGAAGGGTGTTACCTTTCTCCTGGATGATTTCTTCCAGCCGCTTGTTCTTGAACTTCTCGGTCTACACCACCCGCAGACACTCCTTGCGGATCCGCTGCAGCTCGCACTACAAAATCTGCATGTTCTTGCGGCACCTCTACAGCTACCTCCACCCCTTCTCGCTCTCCATGGGCTTCTGCTCCACCTGGTCGGCTGGCCCCCGGCTGGTCAGCTCCGTCTTCTCCTTGGCCAGGATCTAGTACGACACCTTTAGCTTCTTGTATTCGGATTTAACCGCCATCAGCTCGCTGTAGAGGGCGCCAATGTCGTGCCTCTTGGGGTCCTACCCCTTACGCTCGTTGCTCCTATCGATCTGCCTGGATTTGGATCTCACCAGCTTTCCCACCTGCTCGTGCCTGACGTCTTTCTTGGAGTGCTGACGGTCTCTGAGCTGAGCCACCACGGGACTGCTGAGGGGCTCGGGTTCGAGGTCCTCGCACATGGAGTTGTACTGTTTGGCGGCTTGCAGGTGGTAGTTCTTGAGTTTATCCTTGCCCTTGGGTATTTCTTTGGAAGATTTGCCCAGCGTGCTGTCGAGCGTGCTACCTTTCATAGTATATTTTTAACGGGTATTTAATAACCCACCAATTCAATCGTTCCGCCACCCAACTGCTCACTCCACTCTTGAATATTATTAATACTGGTAGAGTTATATGCCATCACGAACAGGTTATTTATCGGCAGAGGCAAATCAAGGGTGGATTGAAGGGGATACAAAGAAGGCAATTTAGATTCTAATGCTATCAGTTGATAACCAATATTTTTGGATAGCTATTAATGATGCAGAACAAACAATCGAGTCCTTGCATTGCCAGTGCTTAATGGGTGACCAATTGGATCATTCCATCTGAATTATATTTTAACCGTAATATTTCCGCAGCCCAATCACAACCCTCCTTCTCCAACCCACGCACTTCTCTAAATATAATCGATCTGCGCACATTTCTCCACACTTGATACCAACTGTAGAACAGATAGCCCGCTCGAAAGCAATTTGGATGGTCGGGCAAACTACCCACATAGGATAATCCGCTAGAATTCCGCCCTATCAATTGGTCTCCGCTTATCGGGCTGCAGGAGTGGTATACTAAACCAGTTGCTAGGCCAACCCTCGGACCGAATTCGGCCACCCCTCGGCCAAAACCAAGCTAGCACCCATTTTGTAGTATTAGCGCAAACACCGCCTCACCCATCAACCACATCCCTGAACGATAACTCTCCCTATCTGATATGCTACCCATCCATCAATATGACCAATCAGTTGTATATCTTACTAATTTTATTGCCCATGCACTCGCTGCAATAGATCCTATTCAACCAACCCCACGACCACTCCCCCACCCATAACAAACACCACCGCCACTTCAGGCACAGCCTCAAGAGGCACACCCACCTCGCCAACACTGCACCCCCTGTCTACACCCTCGACAAGCTGGGCAGTCTCAGATGTTCGCCCATCCGCGGCCAACCCACCCGCACCTTCGACCCCCATACCTGTCATAACTAGTTGTTCATGCACCGCAATAGAAACAAAGACTATGGTTCAACGCTGAGTCCCCTCAGAACTCGCAAAACCCACAAAGAGTACAGCAACCTCCTCTTCGTCAACAAACACGAGCAAGAGTTCAAACTGCCCAACTACCCCACCTTTTAACCACACTCCAAAGACCACCCTCAGACCTGCTCCACCCTCGATTTCTACCACAGCCGCAGCTAGACCAAGCCACTGCGATAGCTGGAGCAAAACAACCACAGCCTGCAACCCCGCTGTCTGCCAGTCCTGGGCAAGACCTGCAGAAGGCAGTAGCTCTAGACCTTGCGCATGCAGTAGCTGTAGACCCTGCGCTTGCAGCAGCTGAGCAGCACCCTGGGCCACTACTACAAAAACCGCAGAAGCATCCGCCTTTAGGAGGCCAACCCTGCCTAGGCCATCTGCGGGTGGGAGGGCGACAAGTTTTAATGATGCTAGATATACTTCTATGCCTATACTCGCGTTGGATGGCGCAAATTAACCAGTCAACTTTATTCGAACCAGATCACTACATAAATAAACGATGGGAGGGGGAAGTATGTTAGAATGCGTCGCAAGCCACACCGCATGCGTAGCTTTAGTGTCCAAGAGATCCATAGTTGCTTGCAGGCCAGTGGTTTGTGTAGCCTGCGTGGTAGATTAAATATCCAACCCCCCAACCGTCAAAACTCGAATTGCCCAGCCATCCCCGGAGTCCATTAAACATCAGCTGCAAGCACAATCAACCATCCCTTCTACCCCTTCCTTGTAGTAGCGGTGAACTGAGCCATTTGATGACTGCATCGGGAGTTGTTATATTAATTTAGACGCGTATCAGGCGTGTTGTTAAATGTGTCACGATGACACAACCAGATAATAATACTACATGACCGACAACGTCTACGTCGCTGAGTTCTCCGAACGCTACCTGGAGTCCGCCACCGAGGTGCTCGTCAAAAGTTTCCTCAGTCTCAACGACATCTGGAAGAAATACAACTATACCTATAAGGACGTCTACCCACTGATGCGGGCCAAGCTGATACCCTCGCTTGCCGCAAAGTGGTCCTATGTAAGTTCTAGCTGATGTAGGTTCTGGTCAAGAATGAAAAGGTGATTGGCTTGACTGCCGACTACGATTTGCTCGACCACTTTCAACTACCTTCGATGCCCACTAATCTTGAGCTTTTCACCAAGCTGGGCAAAGCAGGCAAGGAGCTGGAGAAAAATATCAACACTACAGGCATGCAACGCGGAGACGCCTTCTACGGCCCCTTCGCGGTCATAGACCCCGCAGAAGCAAGCCAAGGATACTCCCTCAAATTCTGGTGGGAAATACTCGCACTAGGGAAGATGGCAGGCTGCAAATCCTACTACTCTCGCATCTCCAGCCCAGTCTCCCTCCAAATGCTGCTGAAGCTGAACGCCGAAATCGTGAGCGAGACCGAGGTGGAGGGCGAGAAGGGATAGAAGTGCTGGATGGTCAAACTGGATCTCACCAAACCCTATCCCACCTATGCGATGATAGAGGCCATGGCTGCCAAGAAGAGGAAGCCCAAACCCGCCTTATGATTCTTTGATCTTTTTGCTTGTAATTGAGGTGGTACAAAATCATTGGGCTGGACCCTCTACAGGCTGCAATTTGGTCAGTTTAGTTGAAAGCAGCAGTTTGGAAACCCGGTCTCGACTCAGTGCTAGTTTTTAATATTGCAGATCTGCCACTTTGCCATTCATACTTTAAAATTCCTGTGCTGAGTTAGCCAGCAAAATCTGCAAATACTCCAAAAAGCCGAACTTGATGTCGCAAGTGGCGAAGTTGCGGTATATAACCATCGCTGAGCCCTGGCCGAGAAGTATGAGGTTGTGAGGAAGGCTTTCGATTATTGCTTGCTGGGCCAGTTGGTACAATACTTGGGCTATGCTCTCGGGTTGGGGTTTTTGGAGGCTGTAATCTACCTTGACGTACAAGGCTCCATTTTTCTCGAAAACAGTTAAATTGAAGTTTGGGGAGTTGCAGCCTTCGAAAACTAGACTCTAACCTTGGATGAGCTAAATTTCCAGGGGTTAGCTTTGGTTAAAAAGAGCAGTACTAATAATCTGAAAATGGAGATGGTTGACCGATGAGGCAGCTCCTTGCGAATTGAATGCGATTCTTGATGGGGTCATGCGTACTTGTAATTCGACAGCAGTCTCTGGAGAGAAAGGGCCTCTTGTATGGCACGGAGAGTGAGGAGCTGTGGATGTTTCTGATGGACGAAGGGCAGGAACAAAGAGTGGAACTGGTTTATAGGAGACCCGTTGATCACCACCCAATGTTCCACTCTAGGGTTGGACAACTAGCTTTTTGACGAACTGTTCTAAAAAACAGTCAGCCCTCCCTTCTCATCCTTTCCCAGCCCGAAAAGGACTTAGTTGGTGTCGATTTTGGTGAAATTGAACTCAGCCTAATCGAAAGGGAGTTCCACGGATTGCTTCTGGTAGGCTATCTCGACAGCCCTGCTGTACCTCTTCTGACTGAGTGATACATTCTGAACGATGATATAATTTGCCTATTTCTTGACCTTGAATTATTCTCTTACTCCGAAAGGCAGCTACACCTTGCTCTGGTTTTTAGCGACAATAGCGTTGTAGACCTGGGTCCATCTCACCTAAAACAGCCCTTTCTGAATCATGGGTCTAAAAATAATAGGATGATAATACTATGGCTATAAAATGCAACTTTTTAGAACATCCCAGAGCATTCGTATTGCTTCCCACGCACGAATAAACAATAAACTCAAAACCTCTACCAGCTTTCATGCTATAAGTTAGCTTTTGATTTATCAAGTTGATTCGCTGTATAGCCAATATAGTTAGTTAATATACTTTATTTGGTTCATTTGGACTAACACCAAAAGTGGTATCCAGCTGCAATTAAATAAGGCCTCACTCTACCATAAAAACATAAAAACAAGCAAACAAATCACCCTCCCAGCTACTAGTTGTCGTCAACCAGCTTCATGTGAGTCGGAGATCTCTTATCCTTCCTGGACAAGGGCTCCAACTTCCGCACCCTTATCATCTCCACCTAGCTCCTGTTCTCTTCGAACCCGGCGATCCTCGGCTCAATGCTGAGTGCCTTATTTGAGGCTGAGGACTACTCTATCTCAAATTAGTTGTCTAGGGGCCGAATATCTTCGAAAATGGCAGTCATGATTTCTTCCACGCTGAGGCGGTCTTTGATCTTCTTGGATATAGAGATCTGGTCTTCCATTTCGTTGTTCTGTAGTTTTTTGAAACTGGTGGCCATCTACCGCTTCAAACCTTTGAAAGACCCCTTGTTGCTCGATGAGATATCAGAAACATCCATCATCTCATTGAGATCTTGGTGCTCCTTCTACTTCAAAAACTACCTCAGCCTTCTTTTGTATTAACTTTGATCAACATATATTTCCCGGCCCTTTCTCTCAAGCTGATGGTAGACGATGCTTTTCATCAAATATCGCTTGCGGGTGAGCTTTATCTCATTTATGGTGGGCTTGGGAACAATCATCAACATTTTTAAGTGGTGCTCTTCCATCAGTATTTTGGCGATTTCTTCGAAATGGGTGAGTTTCTGCAGCATCAAATCTAAATTCAGCTGTTTCTGGCACTAAGTGCGGCACTCATGGTAAAGCCTCATGGCCTTCCAATTCTTCAGCATCCCAAACTGGCTCAGCACCATGTATATCATGTAGCCCATAAAGACAACAAAGTTGAAATGCTATGAGCCAAACGAGCCGCCATTGTTTTGCTTGAAGATCTTGTCCCCAAGGTTCAGCTCGTAGGAGTACTTACTGTAGAGTTTGAGGAAAAGGAGGAAGAGGACGATCGTGCTGAATAGGCCTCCGATGTAGGAGAAGGTTTGGTCCAGCTTTTGGAAGGAACGAGTGTAAGAAAATTGGTAGGCAGCTTTTCTTATGTAGAATCTTAGGTATTGATTTGATTTGCTGCTTATTTGATAATTCTGCGGAATAGCAACCTCCGTGGTCATATAGCCCGATATACTCTCCAGCTAGCTCCATGGAAAAATAGTAGTATCGGTGGTAACAGTATAGTCACTATAGAAAAGGTTGGCCGTTACCCCAATGTTGGTATCAAAGGCAAAGTAGTTGCTATCCTCAAGGTAGTAGGCGATATAGGAGGAGTTCTAGGGATTGACGACAGGGTTGATGAAGTAGAAGTTGAAGGTGAACTGGCCATTGCTGTCGAGGAAGCTGGCGATCTATGCGCTGGATTTGCAGGTTGTGTTGGGGAAGAGATTGTTGTTCGTGCATTTGCGCACTTATACCTCTGCGAACTGGAAACTTTCGGAGCTGAATTTGCCCTCAAGGGTTATATTGGTCCCAACTGGCGGACACAGCCACTGGTTGAAATTCTGTGTAATAAAGCTGCGTGAAATAGAATCGGTGACTCCTCCCCACTGCTCCAGCACGCAGGGAGTCAGAGGGACACTCTTCTGAGTCTTGTTGCTGACTGTGCCATTATTGGTATGGGTTTTTTTGGTGAGCAAGATATCGAAGTAACGTTGGCTGCTGCTCAGATCGATGCCTGTGAGTCCAATGGCAAACATATAGTTTTTATCGGGGTCGACTGTGAACTGCCCGTATTAAGGGTCATCGTGGTAGTTCCTAGCCTGCGAAGAGACGATGATACTCTTCTGGAGGGTGCCGAGCACCAGGTTCGCAAACACGATACTAAAAAAGAAGATGAGAATGATGGAGGTGACGCCTCCCGCCAAAGTTCGGTAGGACTCCTACTCCTTGTATCGCTGCAGCGAACCATGCGAGAAGATGTCACACTCCAACACAAACTACTTCGCTCGATTCATTTATATTATCGGATGGGAGCAAAAAGGGAAAAATTTGAAGTGCGCAAAAAATGGGACAAGACCAGTTTTATGTGAGATCCTCGAAAATGACTAATCCCCATGATGGCATTCAAATTTATAACATAAGATGAAAGTCATTATGAATTGGGCTAATACTGATATCAGTAATGATTTTTCAAATCTGCAGGGGTAATTAGGATTTAGGTATAAAGGCAATCCACATAAAACAGATACTAGAGACCATCTTCCAATCTAAAGCTTTGCCGCTTTTCTCACAACTCTTCCTTTCCCCATCAAGTAGAAGCAAATCAACACTCCTCTTTACTTGACCTCCCTACCTTTAAACATACGACAACCCTCGTAGCATAGCTTAATGCAGCTGTTTCAGATTCTTAACATCAGTAGGTCCCAATTGATCTTGCTCACTTTGAACAGTCCTCTTTCTCCCACTGCTGAATTCGTCCAGCTTGATCAAATGTGCCTTACTTCTAGGATTTGTTGAGCTTTTCCTGGATCTAGCTGTACTCCACCCGCACTTGCTTCAATCCAGCCATTCCGTTGAGTCTTGACCCCAGCTCCATCCAGTTCTCGTCATTGTTCAGCTTGAACCTAAGTAATGATTGAGCTACGGCATCCTTAAGGTCAATGATTTGAGGGAAGTGAATTTGACGATTTGGAGTGCCATTTCTACGTTTAGGCTTTGCTCACCCTGCTTCAGAGATTAGATACTTCTGAGTTAAGTCTCTTTTACTCTTTGATTATGGAAATTTTACGACTACTTCAAATGAGGCAATACCCTGCGTTGATGACACTTCTTCAGCAACTATGTACTCTGTGTAATCTAATGCCAACCCCTGCGTCACAAACTATTTACCCTTTTTCGATAAGAACATACCCCTGTATCAAAATGTAGGCTACACTGCATTGATGATAGGATACGACTGATTTCAAACAAATTTACCCTAAATAAGTGTAAACCTACTTCTGATTTTCATCAGAGTTACTCTGCCTTAATCAATGATTACTGTCACGGTGAGCTATAGTTCAGTTACTGCCTTGGTCTCAGCCTTGACTCCAATCAACTTTTCGACAATATTTTCGAAATTCACCTCCACGAAAGTTAGCTTAGTATTTTTGAGTTACTAGTTGTTCTAGCGGCCAGGAAGCAGCCCCATAGCGGCAGTCCCTTCTTCTTGGCCTAGAAGCGATGTGTTTATACTACTTCTCTGTATCGCAGATTGCTTATTCTACTTCATATCAAAAGGAGGACCTTTTAGAGCGAATATAGCAGCATCTGGACATCTTAAATGGCTAGTTGCGCTTCTCTTTAGTTAAGGGGATATACTTGAGCTGATTGGTCAGCTATTTAAAGATTTGGGTACTAGCTTTATTTACTGTAGTTGGAGTTGGTTATCTTGCTTCAGTTTGCTGACCTATTCCTCTAATTTTTTGGTGTAGTTGTCCATTTGCAGACCTTGGTTCTGTAACTTTTGACCCTAATTTAAAAGAAAATTGCATTCAATTGCTCCTTTAGCCTTAGAATTTCTTGGTTCAGCCTCTCTCTCTCTTCACTCCATTCTTGGATTCCCGTGTTGAGTGGCTTGAAGAACACTCTTTCAAGTCCAAAGGTCTCACTCCATTCGCTGATTTCCTTAATCATTTCCTAGCTGATTAGCGTACAAATATTGATATTTTTCAGCCTGTCATAACCTTTATGTATGCCAACGATCTATAGCTTGTCATTGGCCACAAAGACGGGAGATCCGCTCTGACCGCTTTCCGTATCAATATCGTACTCTCCGCCATATTTACGCAGAATTAGTTAGCTTGAATGGTAGTAGATTTGAGCTCGGCCTCCTATTTTGTTGTAACCACAAACCGTCACTAAATCGTTTGGATTGATGCAAGGCTAAAGGTTGAAGAAGTCCTCTCCCTCGACCATCTTTTAGATTTTGAGGACTGCATAGTCGTACTTCTGGCTTTCTTGCTTCAACCTCAGACATTACTCTTTGATCTTTTCGAGCTAGCTGTCGAAGCTGACTGTTAAAAGGCTGACTGCCTTGGTCAACCCTAGTCTCCTCTCGTTGAGCAACTTGATTTGGTTGATTATAGCTTTGTATTGCTTGCTGATTCTAACCTATCCCTGAAATTTTATTATTTCGTGGTTGGACCCATTATTGCTGAGTGTGAAGGACAAAGGTTTAACTTCTACTATTCTGGTCTTCTACACAGCGTAAAAAGTGTGAGCTGCTGTGAGGACTAAACAGCTGGAGATCAAGAAACCGGTCGCAATCACTTACTTTCCCTTCCAACTGCCTTTTATCATTCCAATGCACTCATACGGACAAGAACCGTACTTATCCTCCTCCAGGGCGATACGCCGTGAAGGTCCTTGACTGAGGCAAGCCTCATTTCCGTCAAAAAATTATGAGAGGTCCATGAGCTTCTGTTAAATATATACCAAATTATAGTTTAATTTAAGAGAGCTTTATATCATATTCTATAGAAACTCCTTATTTTCCGAGGGTCGATTTTTTTGTTTATTATTTAGAACCTTTCCAAAAGTTTGTACACTCCCATTATCATGAAACCCACGCCCAGTGTAACTCCAATAGTCACAAGCGTAGCCATTCCCTCCTCAGACATCAAAGGCTTCTTGAGGCATGCGCTTTGTGATACATCGAAAAAATAGCCTTTTTCGCACTGAATGCAGTAGGTCGGAGTCATGCAGTTTCGGCAGTGCTCAACGCAAGGAGAACACTTAATATTATACTGGTCGTAGAAGCCAGTCTTCGGGTCACAGCGATTGGTGTAAGTGTTAAGGATGCGGTTGTCGGACTCGTTGCAGGTGAGGCAATTGGCATAGTTATCGCAGCTTTCACAGTCGTAGGGGCAGTTGGGACAGAACTATTTGTAGCGTCCCTCGCTAGTAAACTTGGGAAGACACATATCCAAACAAACGTTGTCCCTGCTGAGGTAGTAAGGACTGTAGCAACCCATGCAGTAGGTGAGATTCATGCAAGTGATGCACTGCTTGGGACAGGGAGCACTCTGAGAAGTGCCATTGTTGAAGTAGCCGTCAATTGGTTCGCACCTCGATGTGCGATTGTTCAAGAATCGGAAGTCGTTTTTGAGATCACAGGAAAGGCACAGGCCTGTGCTGTTGCAAGTGAGGCAGTCCAAGGGACATAGGGAGCACGTCCACGTACCGTTATCCATGTAAGTGCGGTCAGAACACTTCTGCTGGCAGGTTTTGTCCGAGTTGAGGAAGTTTCCCTCAACGCAGGAACTGCATACTGAAAAACTAGTACACTTTGCGCAACTATCCGGACAGGCTTTGCAGCTCCAGGTTGTGTTGTCCCCGTAAAACTTGTCCAAACACGAAGAGAAGCAAAAGCTGGACTCTGAACGATAGTATGAGCCGTTGGAGCATTCACTGCAGTTTGTTTGGGAGATGCAGCTGCTGCAGACTGAGGCACAGAGGGCACTAACAGTGAGGTTGCTTTAGAAGTACCCTTTCAGAGGCAGGCATCTATTGGAAGTGTTGTTAAAATACCTGTAATCATTCGTTGAGTTGCAGCTCAAGCAAGCATCAGGAGTGCTGCAGGTATAGCAGTCATATCTGCAGTTCTAGCAAACCAGGGATGAGACGTTGGGGTAATACCTCAC
>Ga0316217_10007397_pt1 | contig 10498 bp, 5 predicted proteins | sample 1anoAmetaG_FD_203633 | JGI IMG/M metagenome (GOLD analysis project Ga0316217, IMG submission 203633) | Freshwater microbial communities from Trout Bog Lake, Wisconsin, USA - 1anoA | ecosystem: Environmental > Aquatic > Freshwater > Lake > Hypolimnion/Profundal zone | place: USA: Wisconsin... | reverse complement strand
AACAGTTGCGTGACTTTTCGCGTCAAATCGCTGACCATGAGCCTCAATAAGCAGAACGAGTCCAAGAAAAAGATTATTTCTGCGATGGTTGACGCAGAGCAAACGATGATGGAAAAACTGCAGCTCAACAAAAAGAGACTCTTAGAAACCCTCGGAGCCACTTACTTTAGCAAAGCTTAGACCACAATTCTGGAGTCGATTTACGGCAATCCCGAGAAAAGGGTGGCGATTGTGGGGAAGGACGCAGTGAAATAGTGGAACGGCTGCAGCATGTAAACCAAATCACAAGCAACAGAGAGGAGCACTTCCGGCAGTAGCTGTAGAAGATCGCCCTGCAAATAGTAAAGCTGCAGAACGACGTAATGGATTTCTAGTACACCAAAATGATACTCAACTCGAAGATAGTTCCTCCAATCATAAAAAGTTCTAAAAGTTTTGAGCTAACAATCACTTAACAGTTCAAACATACGCGGCTAACGACTGGTATCGTTGAATTTCTAACTTCGGACATCATTTGGCAGGATAGAGCTAATAACCAGTGCCTCATTTTATTTATATTCTTTAAACCTCTGGGGGATGAAGGATCCGAATGGTTGTGATGGGGAGTGAGAAGAAGAGCGTTAAGAGTTGAATAACTAATAATTTCAGAATCTCAAATAGAAATAAATTAGCTTTACAGTTTCAAAATAAAAAAGTCCTAATTGGCCAATTACTAGTTCCATCCAGTTAAAGAATCGCTGAATTCATCAATCGAAAACCTCGTAAGCTTAGAGAGTGTTGTGCTTGATTGGCCAAGACCACAAGCCATAAAAAAAATATTTTTTGCTTCTTTATTTCATGGAAGATAGAAAAAGAAGTAAAATAAATAGATCATTACTCGACTATGTCGAAATCGAAATAGTCGATTCGGGTGTTACTCTTATTTTGGTTGAGTTCTAACATTGGTTAGCTTTGGCTCCAGAGCAAAGCATGCTATAGAGGTTGAGACTTCTTTAGTTTGAAAAGAACTCTCTGCAAAAATAACTTTCTATTTCGAGTGACGCTCTGTTTGTCCCTCTTGAAATTTTAGACCCTCTGCTTAATGTTTTCTTTGGTATTTTCACATCCAGATTGCCCTTTCATTTTTGTTCTTAAATAAATAATATATCAAAATACTATATAAGTCCCATAAATAGGGCGATTCTTAAACCAGCCCGTTCCAGTCTTTATTCTTGGCCAAATCAAAGCATATTTGCCATAAACACTTGAACAGCTCACCGTTTTTTAATTCCCCTTTCCTATTTATGCATGCCTGGAAAGCAATGATGATTAATTTTTTGAAACCAAGCTCTTCTTAGTGGAGAGGATAGGGATGAATATAAATCTACTATAGTTTTACAGCCAGGTATTTTTGTCGCTGTTTCCCAAGTTTAACCCACTTGATTTGCTCAATGTTTTCCCAACTAGCTTTTACCCATTTTGATGAAAAATTAACTAAACATCGATCAAACGCAACAAAAGATCGCGTAGATATTATTCGCAAGTAAATAAAAGAAATTCTAACCACAAAAAATACTAAAATTTTTCTGATCTTCCTTGGAAAAAAATCAAGACAAAAAAGCCTAACGGAGTCTGAATTTGTTGGGAATCGGTTTAGCCTCAAAATAACAGCAAATTTCATCAGAATTATTTATTTAGTTGTGACCTTAGAATTTGCTCTATCTTTTATTACTATCCACACTCTATTATCTTCTAAATAAAAAATCTGGCTCGTTTTTTCATTTTTAACATTTCGAAAGCACCAATTGCTTCCAAAGAATTGATTGTTCTCCCCAGATTTATATGTTTTAATAATAAAATTTTGAAACGTATAGAAGCCAGACAAAATATTTGGTCCTGAACTCAAAAACATTTAACTTTCTTGGGTTAAATTTGCATGCTAATACGACTATCCCTGACCGAAGACTAACAGTAAACATGAACTCGCTACTAAAATAAGAATTTGGTGGCCTAAAAATGACGCAGTTAGTAAAGAAACATAATAAGAATGTTATAAAGCATTTAAGATTTTTAATTTTGATAATAAGGTTCTTTAAAATCTCTGTATTAGTAAACTTCATCAAAATTCTACACCGAAGCATCTATTATCGGATATTATGTATTGCTACTGTTGATAAATTAGCAGGCTTCTCAGTTGCCTTCTTTCCTCTTCTTTGAACATTCTCCACTTTTTTTATACAAATGTAGAGAATTTAAGTTTTTCTAAAGCCCAATCTTAATAATAATTCTTTCCATAGATTTATTCAACGGAGTTTATTACTTGAAAAATTCTTTCCTGTGATTCAGTCACAGAACATATCTAAGAGCACATTCAGCTATCTAGAAGCTTAGTTTAAACTGATGAAGAGTCATTATATATTACAACATCTCTCATATAATATCATCAAAAAAGTATTCAATTGATTCGAACTTTGGTTGAACTATCAGCTATCCTAGTCGAGCGAAAAACTGATTGACCGTAGTTAGTGAAAGAATATTTTGATGAAACGACCTGTAAAAGACCTGCTTACTGATAATAGCTGTGCATTATTAACAAGCGTCAAGCATTCATAATCAAAATTTAAATGAGATATTATGTTCGATTTTACAGATCGAGCATAGGCTCTGTACTTCTTTTAGAATTGCTAGAGTTCTAATATTTTTAAGCCAGAGAAAAACGACTTTTACCTATGCTTTAAGCAATAGTGAACATCATCTCGACTGGCCAAGCATTATTAATTTCATAATTAAGAGCGGTAAGCTCTTACTTGATTGGTATTGGTATTGGTATTAATTTCATATAAATTCTAGGAGAATAAACAATAAAAATCTAAAAAATTTTTCTATGAGACTTGGCTTAAAATGTCAATAAAAGACTTTTGTTGCTCGTGGGAAATGACTTTTTCAACCTGCTCTTCCACTACCTCTAATATTCTTAATAATCAAAAGAAAAGATATAAATTTTATACTAGTATGACAAGTAGCAAGGCATCTGCAAATGGGGATCCGATGACTAGCTGCTGACAGCACTCGGAATATAAAACAGCGAAGACTGTCCATACGATTGGAATGGCGGATAATTCGATCACATCTAATAGTTCTGGGATTAAGTAAGACAAGCTACTGAAATAACTCTTGAAAACTTGCCCAGGCGGACGAGGAATTGGAGATTCCTTAAGATGGAAGATACAGATCTATAAGTATACCTTCTAACCTAGCCATATTACCGAAAATCAGAATCTAACGTCATCGTTTATCCTTCTCGTTACACTTCTATCACTTCTCAGCTGATAGCTTTTGAGATATCTAATCAAGTCTATACCCCTACCGAAGCAAGCTAATATGTGTGTTGTGGTGAAGGGATCATCACATAAATTACAATTGTGAGGGTGCAATAACCACAATAACTTGGATAATCCAGGCGGGATAAGATTGAACTTTTACCCTTCAACGGCAATTTTTTTAATCGCTTTAATCCCTCCTCATATTATTTGAAGACCATCCCTGTCCTTTCCTTGACACACACTGCTGCTCTGCTGAATAACTTATAGAGGTCGGCCTACAGCCTACTACTAACGCCCTACACTACATCATTCGGTGTGTTATAAGGGATAAGGCAGAATCTTCTCAGGTTTTTCCTCAAGTGGACCACATATTTCCTGGCTGCTTTTTTGCCTCTGAAGATTGCCGTACAAGACCCCATTCTGTAGAGGAGAGAAACAAACAGTTTGAATAAAGTAACCTTTTTCATGAGGTCTTGTTGCTATTTTGTGGTCTTTTAAACCAAAGGCTATGACATCAGCAAAAAGATTATCTATTCATTACTTTAGGACATTATTAGTCATCCCCTAGCAAATTTCTCGGACTATCATAACTGATTTTTAGAATTTTTGCCTCTAAATTACTTCTTTGCCTTAATTTTGATAACCTTGAGGAATAGATTAAATTTCTTGATTGGGCTAAAAGAGCAGGTGAGATTTTGAGTGCAGGCAAGATCCTGAGCTCAAGAGCAAATAAAATTCATTAGATTTTCATCCTAACTAGTTCTACTAATAACCCTGTTATTGCAGATATGTAATATATTTTCACTCCTAAATTTTGTTTTTGTTTTTTTTCATAATTAAACTAACCACAAGGTAAACCACGGGGGAATAACATACCTGCTTTGGCTAAAACTCACTCCATCTCACTTCTCCTTTACTCTGCTCGACTCTTCTTCTCACTCCCCTGAGAATAATATAATAAAGCATACTTCATCCTATCCTATCAATCACATATAACAACAATCATTTAGTATAAAAATAATTTGAGGACTACTCTACAATCATAAAATTTGGAAAGAAAACTATCCGAATATGAGATTGTTCGAAAAGGACAATTATGAAGAAAAGATGGAAACTTTCTAAGCCAAAATCAGTCAAAATGTCTAAATATCTCAGAGTCTTGATTTAGAGATTAATAATTGCTTAAAATTATTCTGAAAAGGAGCTAACTAGCTATATCTAAGAATAAGGGTTCTTTTGATCAACTAATAGGATTAAAATTGTGATAAAACGCTCAGCTACTTTTGGTTCTTAGGTGTTTGATTCGTGAAAACATTCAAGAATGTTTAGAATACAGGAAGCAGAAGCTGAGCATATAAATTAAGATCAAATAAGCTGCTGTTAACTAGCTAATTATAACCAGGCAGGGCTGTTTAACCGCTGTTTTGAACACTTTGGGGACTATAATTATTATTCTTATTCGGAGACTTTAAAAAGGAGCTAGGCAAATAGGACCTCAGAAGTGGGATATAGCAAAAATATAAAATTGAATCTGGGAGAACAACCCTGCCCTAAAGATTGAGCAGATCCAAATCTGTGAGAGACTATCTCAATATCCGAAGCTTGGAAAACAAGGAAATCAAACCCTTAAAATCTTTGCACTCGGTCTCAAAAGCAAGCCTGAGAATATAAAACAAAAGTACTCCCCCAAAAAGAACAGTCACCATGTCTCTCAAGGAGAAGGAACAATGAGTGGAAGGAATGAGAAACACAAGCTTCTAATAAAGACAGCAGACCCCAATAAAGGAATATAGCAGAGGGTAAAGCGGAGCAAGATAGGATCGCGGTTATTAAAGCGCTCCATAGGAAACAAGCCTGGATCATAAAAGAGAAAAATAAGAAAGAAGAATGTATAGGAATCACTCTGACGGCACTGATTGAAAAACTGAATCATCATCATTATTATTGTATTATCCGACTAGCCCAAAACATGTTATACATAGTGGAGTGCATCTTAGAGGCTGTTTAGACGTTTTCTGTTCCTCAACTTTTTCTGCTGAGCCTATGAAGTTGTGGTTATAGATCTGTGGCGGTCTAGGGCTCGCAATTACTGGTTCTTTATCAATTTTGCAGATCTTTGGTGAAATTATTTAGAGTTCTTTGACTTTTTCAAACGTTCTTTTAGAATGTATTCTGCTGTATTTTGATGAGCAGTTTCTTGAAGATTTCACAGCATTAGTATAACATCACTTAGTTAGTTAGATTTTGTTTTTTTGAAAGAAGATCAATAAAAATATTAATTCTTATTTTCTCTGTTTTTTTATCTGTTTTTTTTTTTATTTATTTTGTGAGTAACATCGCCGTCTTTGCATTTATTCTTAAATAATTTACTGATCTCAAACCGTTGCTAAAAATTTTAAGCTCATACATTCATAATTTCGCTAATCAATCAACTAAATAAACTTGGCACTAGAAATTTAATTTAATTTGTTTAATCTTAGGTAATTTCGGGCTGACTTAAGCAAATATTTCTGCTTACAAAATCACCAATTTGTCTTTGTCTTTCTATGTGCTGGAATGAATTATCCTTAGGAGCACTTAAAGTTAAAATTTTATTGATGAGCTAGTTTTTGGGATTTATGATGCCTGGCTATTCAAAATAATTCTAAATTTCTGCTGCATAAATTATTATTTATACATTTTTTAACTTTCTAGATAAATCATTTAATCAATAATCAAATAGGTCTCTTTAGCATTTTCCTAGTAAACCGTTCATATAGCTATTATTGTACCTGTTCTTGAACACGTTGAATACTTCAGCTTTGTACTCTGCGTTCTTCTGTTCAGAAATACGGGTGATTTCGATAAACTTTAGCAAAGTCTGAGGGATCTTCTTCGAAATCTGGTCTTCAATCAACTTGGCGAGCCTTTTCTTCAACCATTTTGTTGATTCTTATTCTCGTTTCAACTTTATCAACTTCTACTTTTATCGTTTGAGGCTTTCATTGTTGACTCCCATCTAGTATTATCCACGCTTTAGTAATTTTTCAATTTCTGTAATATTTTCAACTAAAGAATCTATCTTTTTTTGTTTTTTTCTCCTGTAGTATTCCAAATCAATGAAACCAGACTAAGTTTCTTTCACCATATTAATGCTTGAGGATATTTTTTACGATTTCGACTATTCTAGACGTTTCTATTACACTTATGACTCAAGACTGATTTAATTTTGCCGATTTTTCAAATCTGCCAGATCAATTTACAACTGGCTCATTTATTTGACAACCAAGATGTTCTCAGCTTAGGCATTTTTGATAGCGTCAGAAAAGTGTTCTTCACTAGGTATTTCATGGGTTATTTTTAAAAAAGGCAGTTCTTCCTGCCTTTTGCAATTTTTAAATTCCATTTTGACTGAAAGAACCAAAGTTTTTCCGCTGTCAAACAGGCGAACATCTTCAACAGTGAACCCTTGTGATTCTATCTTGGCTTTATATCTTCCCATTTATACATACATTTTATTTAGATAATTCTTCGGATCAAATTATTTCGAAGGAACTAGGCGATAGTTTCTTGAAATCTTGAAGATTTTACCGAACAGTTTATTTTCAAACCCACACTTGAATACTTTAGAAAAATGATTGGAGGGGAGTGTTTAGCCTTTTTTGACATAACTGCACCGTTCCTCAGAAGAATAAATTTCTTAGCTATACCTGAATTCCTATCCGTAAGCGTAAACTTCAGAAATAATTTCTTCCTTGATATGCCCTAGCTTCCAGGCTTTGATTTTTTTAATATTTGCTTGAGACTTCATGCTCAGCTGTTGAATTTTTATTTCCAACTCCCTAATTTATTAGCTGTATCTATTACACTCATAAAAAATTACAGAACTATGGAACTTTTTGCGCTCAGTTGATGATTTCAACTTGTCTATAGGCGATAAATCGCCTTATAACTCCACAAGCTTTTTACGATCTATATTATTCGTGAAATTCCTAATATCATTCTATAATTAAGTCTGAAATTTTTGTAGTTTCTAGTTTTTCTCCTTTAACTATTTCTAAAGTTTTTATTTCTAAAGAATGTATTAAATAGCAATGCCTTCTAGATTTTCAATTACCTATCTTGTGTTTAGGATAGATTTTGTTATTCTCATGAGATCAGTGGGGATCTGTTCTAAATAACGCACAAGAATAAGTTCAGTCCATGTATGGGCACAAATCGAAAGCTAATCGGCAAACAGCTTTAGATTTGCAGGCTACATGCACTTTTTATAAGAAGATTTGCTGATTGGATTGCTATTTTAGGAGTACTGGAGTAATATTTACCTTCTTTCAATCTCATCCTTTATGTTTACAAAATGGATTCTATTCAGCACTACCATCAGCTTCAAGTTTTAGTAAATCCTTATCCTATACTCGCACGATTAGATTTACAAGTGGTTTTTCTATTGTTTTAGCTCCTACCTCTTTATTCTGAGCTAGCCCAAAGATCTTTACAGGTAGTTGTTCAGATTGATATCCTATCTGCCTCTAAGTCTAGACTTGGTGATAAGAATTGAAAAGTTGGCAAAAGTGTTGCTGTTATGATTTTCTAAGGTGGGAAACCTTTCATAGATATTATTCATTAGTCTGATTAAGTGGATTCCTCTTTAAGACTTGATCATTTCTGAGGAAATGATCAAAACTACTTTGGAAATAGATTTACAAACCTAGATTGCTCTATCCATACTCAAATGAGTACATATTTAGTAAGAAATACCTCTTGTATCTTCAAACCCAGGGTTGTCGCAGAATAACATGTCTTGCTTCAACTTAATTTAGCTATTTAGTTCTTTTTAATCAATAATTTTGTAGGCTTGAGAGTACAAAGTTTAAGAGATTAGGTTTGAATATCCTATTTTAGCCGGTTTTGCGTGGGGAGCTATTGATCTAAACTCTCCTTAGTTTATGAGGATTATCTTATCTCCACATTCGTTGATTCTCTCTTCCAATGGCACCCCAGTTAAGTAGTTGACTGTGGTACTTTTTCCAGATCCAGTGTTTCCATAAACCGCTATGATGACTTTATCTGTCATCGGTTCACAGAAATCTTCAGATTTGATAAACATTCTAATCTTTCTAATGGAGTCAAGAGTATTTTGTTTGTTGATAAGAGTCGCGTAATTGAAATCAAGCAGTATTTCTGTAATCACTTCCTGCAAGGTGACAACTTCATTCACAAATCGCTTTTACTAAACTATTAATTTGATAAAGCGCATAACTCCGATGGTTTTCAGGTAATCTTCGTTTACTTAATTTTTAGAAATGAAATCTCTGAAAAAATCGCTCTATTCAAAGTTTTGTACTTCAGTTTGCAACATATTCAGAACATTACTCTTTTGTTCTTCAATTTTTTTCAACTTTTAGTAGAAATACCTTTCATCTAACCCATGTGACTCATAAATTTTAAGACAATCTGTGGCTTCCTTTTTGTTGGAGTAAGAAAGCTCATAGCTCTACACTTTATTCATGAAATAGGAGTTTGTGAACTGTTGATAGGAGTAGATTTTGCCGTTGTACTTGATGGCCTTTGTTTAGTTGTCCTTCGACTTGTTTAGAACAGTTACTCTATAAGCTTCTTTTTTCTATTTTTTCTACTCCTACTAAAAGATGAGCTAATAGCTGTTACTTTGAGAGTATTTGTTAATATTGCAGATTAAGTTATATTTCCCGTTTGAGAGAAAAGAGGCTTATCCAAAAAATTTATTATTAATCTCAATAGTTGCAATTTATCTTTTTTTGTAGATGAACCTATTCAACTATGACAGTTTCTGCCATTTATCGATGATATTACCAAAATCAATTTCCTCAGCAAGCGGAATCTTTACAAAACCATAAACCTTTATTCTGTTGGGGTACTCATTGATATAAATTTACACAACCTTATTTGCTGATCCAGCCTAGATATCTAGCTTTAGTAGTCCTTTCTTATTGTCAAACTAGGCCGATCTTATTTTTCCATTCACAAACCTGGTTGATTTCACACTTCTTAACTCGATTGTCTAACCCTTCAGAGCTTCGCAATTACTTAGATTTCTCATTAGTTTTTAGACTGAGTCGTTTTCGACAGGCATCGTCTTGACCATTTGAGAAATGAGGGTTTCTAAATTTTTTATTGGGATTTGCATTTTATTTTCGGACTTACCTATTTAGAGTTTCTGCTTGGTAATTTCAGCAAGGAAACTTTTCGAATTAAACCCCTTCAGCTAAAAGATTTCCTCATTTATGAATTTGCTTATTGCTTCAGTTTCAGCATTTTTAATCAGCTTCATTAGCTTCTAACTCATCGGAAGTGGGATCTTTTTGATTTAGACTGAAGTCAATAAAATCCTAGCTGCTTACCAGCTCAAGTAGGTAGTATATTTCAACTCCTACAGCTATTTCCTGAATGACTTAATCATTTCCTTTTTATCCTTCTCGCTACCTTTATCGCGATATACATCCTAAAACTCTTGAGCTTGTTCTCCAATCAGTTCTATATTGAAATAATTTGGTAATGAAAAGACTGAGGTGATGTCTTAAGGATTCCATGTAAGAAAAAAGTTCTTGAGCTAGAGGAATAAGAAAGGGTTATGATGGTTCTTGATGAGGGTGGTGAGGGTATGAATCTTTTGTCCGGCTAGTTAATTATTCAGGATGACTGAACCACATACAGATTTATTCATGTTATTTTGAGAAAAAGATTTGGATTGTAGCCTCTTCACGATTGAAGAATTAGGGTCATTTTCCAAGATCTAAGACTACTAAAAAGAGGCATTCAGGGACCTCATGGACGGCTTCTTTTGCATTAATTTTAATATATATCAAGCTAGACTTGCTTAAAACACATATGTATGATGACCTAGACTTAATTTTTAAAATCAACCATCAAGCATGTATGAGTAAGTTTCAAGACTTCATCCCAAACACAATAACTCATTAACTAGTAGTAGTAGTAATAAGTCCGCTAGGCGGATATATATATAATTTCTTACTACTAAATTTTTGTTTTGTTTTGTTCCTTAATTAAACGAGCCGCAAAGTAAACCAAGGGGGGCATAAATACCTGCTTTGGCAAATGATTACTCCATCTCACTCCTCCTTCACTCTCCTCCACTCCTCCTCTCCGAATAAAATAATAAAATAATAAACACCCTTTTTTACTTGGCTTAGCCCCAAGGATAACAACCTCCTTTCGAT
>Ga0316217_10007396_pt1 | contig 10498 bp, 9 predicted proteins | sample 1anoAmetaG_FD_203633 | JGI IMG/M metagenome (GOLD analysis project Ga0316217, IMG submission 203633) | Freshwater microbial communities from Trout Bog Lake, Wisconsin, USA - 1anoA | ecosystem: Environmental > Aquatic > Freshwater > Lake > Hypolimnion/Profundal zone | place: USA: Wisconsin... | reverse complement strand
TATTTGGAGTTGAAGGGAGATCGGAGTTGGTTCATTCGAAATCCTTGAGGTCACCAAAATAAATATTATTATAATTAGATCAAATTTTGATTTACATTTATAATACAACCAATACTAATTTCTTCTTCTTTTTTTACCCCCTTATTCAGAAAAATGGGGCCAGACAAGAGCACTTTCCTCGTGCTTTCAACCCCACAAGCTTATCTATTTGATGCTGTCGTCGAGATGCCTTTGTCTCAAGCGGTTCGAGCCCATCTTCTTTTGGCTTCCCTGGTTAAGCAGGAATCCTCTGACTGGTGTTATTGAATAAAGAGGATGCTTTGCGATGTTGCAGTTGACTATTCCATAGAATTTCACCATCAGGGATTACGTTAAGTGACAAAAAATTATTTTGCCGTTTGGAATGGCTTCAAAAATATTTGCCCAAACACAAAAAAGCACGTAATACGTATAAAGATCACTAAAGCTGAATGATGATGCTCCGCCATCTCATAACTGATGTTGGTATCGAAATGGAGCCACTCATGAATTTGGCATCATTGTATCCTAACAAAAGTTGGCTTCCTCCAAGCACAACGTTGACACTAAAAAACGCACCAAAAGCATCTCTAATCGCTATTAACCTCGCGCCTACTTCCAGCCAAGTTAGAACTAGGCCACTTCGGACATGTTTGACTCAGTGAACGGGCAAAGAAGAGTAGTTTGATAATTAGAAAACTGGTTTTGATAGATAATCAGTAAGATTGAGGTAAAGGGGGCTATTGTTTCTTATTTTTTGACCAATGGCCTGATTCCAGTACTGACAAACTGTAATTGCAGCTTGCTGCCTAATCACAAAAACGCCAGCAATAATAGCAATAATAAGACTAATGCAACCAAACTCGATAGTTCATAAAAGCTTGAACCAAAAGCACCCCAGATAATCACATTGATCGCCAAATTCGACAAGAAATCAAATGGGTGAGAAAAGCACGAAATGATGATTTTGGCTGGCCATTATATTGTTCGCATATTAAACTAACGCATTTCAATGGATATCAGCTATGTGCGTAATTATAGGCTAGAAACGGTTCCAAAGTAATCTGTTGATTAATTTGACTCTTTCCTATTTGGCTACGCAGAAGAAGATAGATTCGAAGAAAATTCAAAATAAAAAATAAACCTAAAAGTCATTGCATCAACTCAACTTTTATCGAATCTCGTGGACACACTATTGCGGATCATGGAACTGAACACCCCATATTTTTTGATCAGAGATAAATGCAGATAAATAGCAAGGCAACATCGGGAGCTCAAATGAGCAGTGAGAAAAGTAATATGAGTAAAAACATGACAAATAGAGGTAGAGTCACCTCAGCAACAGGTCTCTTCGCATTCTCATAAAAAACGCATCCTAAGATTCCATAGAAGATATCCGATGATGAACGAGTAGTTCCCAAACAGCCGGAAAGCCCCTATCAGAGTGTAGAATTGTCATGCTGGCCAAGCGAGGAATTAGAGGGTGTGGTTCGGATGATGTTTAGCCCATCAATTGAGTGGCATTAATTAGCTTGATTTATGAGCATAGTTATATAGTTGGAGTCAGTAGATTTGGAAGTTAAGCTCGGACTCTTTCGAACCACATTTTACTGTTATGTTTGGCTTCAATTTGCTGACATATGGGCGATTTCAACCCTTACAGCATGTCTGAGAAAATATAATTTAAATACTAACTCTATAGTTTCAGGAATTGGAAAGGTAAGTTCACCTATGCTACTGGCTTGGAGTAGTGTGAATCCTCTCAACCCCTAACCAAACTTTGATATGAAAGATCCACGAGCAGTCGAAGGTTGCATTAAAGGATTGGAACTTGATAAGTGGAGTAAATAGGCTATGGAGTATAGATATGCAGCACTGCTAAAGGGGATAGCACTTGAGATGAAAAAGAAGATTATTGGGCCAGCCGAATTAACGTTTGGTTGCCTAAACCATCAAATGAACAATAACTTATTTTATCTTGACTGATTCCATTCAATAACAGTATGTCAAATACATCTCATCAAATACTTTATTGAATATCCTAAATAGTAGATAATTCAATCATAGGTGCCACACTCTGAGGATAACATCTTTCGAGACTTGTATCCACTTGCTGCTCAGAAATTCCAAGGGTCTTTAAGTCAGGCCTGATCTCTTTAATACTATAATTAAACAAATTTTGAAATGGGCAGGAAGCAGCACCCCAAAAGATCACGTTAAGCCAGACTTGAAGAGTCCATGGCTGACGACGGCTCCGAAGAGCAGACGCTTAACAGTAATTACCACTCCATGCAGGACGGGCAAGGCAGGATAGCAGTCTATCCGTGCTCACCAAAAAGTTCATCGACCTCATCCGAAGCTCAGAAGACCAGACCATCGATCTCAACCAAGCAGTTGAGGTGCTGGGAGTGCAGAAACGCAGAATCTACGACATAACCAACGTCCTCGAAGGCATCAACTATGTGTAGAAGGCGCAGAAGAATGTGATCAAGTGGATCGGGGGGAAGGACGAGCCCGACATCTAACGCCAAGTTACCGAGATGCAGAGGAAGATGGAGGAGATTACGGCCTAGGAGATAGCAGTTGACAAGTAGATTGATGAAATCAACCGGAGGATCAATAATATGATCTAGATGGAGGAGAACAAACCATTCCAGTACATCACTTTTGGAGATTGCCTCCAATTGTGCAGGTATATGAATCTCACTGAGCAAGATCAGGGGATGGTCGTCATTTCTGCCCCCAAAGGTTCCAAATTGACCATTGGATAGGAGAGCGATGGGGAGAGTACGCTGAAGATTACTACAGAAGAATAGAACAAAATAAAAACCTTTTACTGCCAAACCAATCAGTAGGAAATTGGGATGAAATAGCTCAAGCCTAGAAAAGTGTAGATGTAGCCGGAAAGCCAAAATCTCCTCAAGTTTGAGCAAGAACTGATGCAAATCGATGAATACGACTTTGCCGAACCTGATTCGTAGTTGAAGTTTGAGTAAGAATAGTGATCTTCGTGATTATATTTCTTTCATTCGTAAATGCTGATGTCTGATTCCTAATTCAATGCTGTTCATCTATTTACTATGTAATTACATCCCTATTCCCCTCAAAAATGCAGTTTGAGACTCAACCCTAATACTAACAAGGGAAGATTCCAGTTTATTATTCGAATTCATGAGTGCCCAACCTGAGAAGCTAAAGTATACCTACCAACAGAATCAAATTATAAGCTGTTTGTTGTTATAGAGTTAAATTAAATTATGGCTGATGGCTGTGATAGCAGTTGATAAATAAAAAAGGACATACCGAGAATTGAACTCGGATTATTGGATTCAAAGTCCAATGTGCTAACCATTACACCATACGTCCTCGCTGCTTCATCACCATACAACCTCCTTAATTCTTACATCATCAGTTATGACTATATTCCTCATTAAATCCTGGCCTATGGCCACTTATATGCAACATTTTGCAAATCTTAGGCTGTAATGGTCTGTTTGAGGCTGACAGCAAGTTTAGATTATGTATTGATGGTTGCGGTAAGCATGCCATAACCTTTACAAAAGCAAGATTTGTTTAAACTAAACAATTGCAACAGTCCAAAAGAATTTGCTCAAAGGTATTATCTCAATTATTATTTAACTTGATTAAATATTAGCTATATAAATCACCACCAATGGGCAAGAACTACAGGAATCGTACCAATCTTTCTATCAAGACTCCTCCACTTTCAACACCCCCAGAAGACCCTTCTAGAAGGAGAGAATCGATCACGAATTGCAATTGGTCGGCAAGTACGGCCTCAAGAACAAGAGATAAGTCTGGAGAGTGCATCTTCTCCTCTCGAGGTTCAGAAAAGCAGCCAGAGAACTGCTGACCCTTGAAGAGAAAGATCCAAGAAGATTGTTCGAAGGTGCTGCTCTTCTCAACAGAATGCATCGATATGGTCTTCTCTCCAATGAGGAGCTTAAGCTCGATTACGTGTTGGGTCTCACACTGAACAAGTTTTTGGATAAGAGGCTACAGACTAGAATCTATCAATAAGGCTTCCAAGCCAAATCAGTGCATCAGGCAAGAGTCTTGATTCACCAAAGACACATCAAAGTGGGCAAGAATTTGGTCAATGCCAACCAATTTTTAGTCAGAACCTCTTCTGAAAAGAAAATCAACTTGGCCCCACTCTCTCCCTTCGAAACCAAGAAACCTAGCAGGACCAGCAGGAAGAAAAACAAAGGGAAAAAGCCTGTCGAAGAATGATGCATTCCTCAAATTATAAGTTATTTCGTAAATAGACAGTACTGTCGATGATTCTATCTGATTCTGGGGCAACTTTCTAAATTAGTGATAAAAGATCATTATCTAATTTAATTGGCAATTAGTGTCAAATTCTCACTCAACTTGTTGACATCCTCATTAAGTCGGTCAAAAAGGGTTTTGTTTTTAGCCTGCTCTGAAAAAGTCATAGCTTCTAGCTTATTTAGAGATTTGCGGATTGCAGCTATTGCTTCTTCATTCTCTTCGCTTTTATCTTTTAATTGTAACTCTGATATCCTGGCCTAAAGTTCGCTGATTGATTTCTGTAGTTAGGATTTCAATTGATTTAGGCTTTGTTCTCCCACTTTTTTGCCATCTCCCTCTTTCTTTTCGGAGTTTGTTTGGATTTAATTCAATTTTTTAGTAATTTACTAGATTTTGACATTTGTTGATTTGTTTTTAGCTTCGATGTCTTCACTCATGGTAGTTAGATTCTTCATAATTTCTGCTTCTTTAGTTTTTCCGTCGTCCGCATTTGAAGCCTTTTATTTCTCTATTTTCGATAAACTTTCTCCAATTTTATTATTAGCTTAAACTATCTTTTAATTCAATGTTTTATAATTAGTTTCTACACTCTGTGTTAGAGCATTTATTTTCTTATCCAACTCCCCTTCCTTAACTTTGTAATCTTGCTCGCCTTTTACCTTTTCATCAGTAGTTTTCTTCTTTTCCTCCTCTAGCTTAGTTAGCTTTCCCTTTGTTTCTTATTTGTATTGGTTGAACTCTTGCTGAGATACGTTTTTCGCCTTTTTCAATTCTTAGATCTAGTGAGACATTTCTTTGGTTATTTTGTTCAATCCTGTAAGATCTTGCTAGAGCCCTGACTTTGCTTTTGAATTCAACTATTTTTGAGAGCTTTATATTTTCTTTATTTATGTTGATAATAACAGTTACATCTACTTTTTCTGAACCTCAAGTTTACTCTTATAACTGGCATCTTTGTCTGCTTCAGCCTTTTACAATGCAGTCATTTTTGTCTCAATTTCCTTTTTCTGAGCCTAGAGCTTAGCCTTATATTCAGCATCTTTATCCAGCTGAATTTTTTAGAGCTTGGCTATCTTTATTTCGATTTCTTTAGTTTGCGCCTCAAGCTTAGTCTTATAATCTGTATCTTTGACCCCTTGCGTTTTTTATAGGGTGCCAACCTTTGCTTCGATTTCCTTTTTTAGACCCTATAGCTTTGCTTTATATTCGGCATCTTTATCTGTTTGGGTCTTCTACAAAGCAGCTATTTTCGTATCTATTTATTTTCTATGTGTTTCGAATCTTGTCTTATTTTCAACATCTTTATCAACTTGGATTTTTTAGATAGCAGCCAGCTTAGTCTTATAATCAGCATCCTTATCTGTTTGAACTTTTTCTAGGACAGCTATTTTCGCATCAATTTACTTTTTCTGAGCGTCAAGTTTGCTCTTGCTTTCTGTATCTTTGTCAGCTTGATTTTTCTATAAGGCTGCTAGCTTTAGATCTATTTCTTTCTTTTGAGCTTATAATTTGCCTTTATACTCAGTATCTTTATCAATTTGTAGTTTTTAGACAGCAGCTATCTTAGTCTATAGCTATTTTTTCTGGGCTTCAAATTTACCTTTGTACTCAAAATCTCTATCATTTTGAGTCTTTTCTAAAGCTGCCATCTTTGTTTCGACTTCTTAAAGTTTTCCTTTATATTCAACATCTTTTTCCGCATGACTTTTTTCAAGAGAAGCCAATTTAGTTTAGATCTACTTCTTCTGAGACTCAAGTTTGCTCTTATATTCAGCATCTTTGTCTACTTGTATCTTTTCTAAGGCAGTCATCTTTGATTGCAGCTACTGCTTTGTTTTTTGAATGGTTTATTAGTTCAATCTTTTTTAGTCTCGTATCATCTGCAAAACATTGTTTTTGAGTGAAAGCAGCTTCTGCTATTGTTCCGCTTATTTTAATACCTCCTTCCCCTTCATTTCATTGATTTTCTCCTGTATCTCCAGTTTGTTGTTTCCAATTTAGTTACTTAGATTTCTCTTGGCGTTATTCAATGACAGCTAAATTGTCTCACGCAGGGTTTCTTCACTACTCTCTCTTTACTTCGTCAACTTTTCAATTCCCTGAATAAACTACTTGTTCCAATCCACTCGAGTGTTCTGTATCTATTTCTAACTATTAGTATTGTTACTTTTATCTAGTCTTTGGCGTTGTCTAGGGCTTGGGCTGCCTCCACTTTTTCTTTCATTTGTGACACCTCGATGTTGTTTTTGAGTCCTTCCATCAAAAACTAAGTCTTCTTGTAATAAATGTCCATCAGAGCGTTTGTATTTTTGCGCATTGATTCTTAGAGCTCCATTCTTTTCTTCATATCGTCTTTTCGCTGTTACTCTAAATATTATTCATAGTTGTCGTTGAAATTTTTCAACTTTAGGCTGTATTATTAGAGCTGGGCAGTTGTCAGGACATTGCTCTTCTTCACAAGTGATTACAACTGCCGTAGTAAACTCTCAGATTGCTAGATTTTTTGGGACAAGCCTTCATTTACAAATTTGAGCTCTTTTTAGACATAATTTTTCATGTGCTATTCACTCCGATTAGTTGACTTATCAGTATATTGATTACTCTCCTTAGTTTTTTGATTCACTGCATTTTTGATCTCCTCCTCTACTTCTACCTTCAATTTACCCAAACCTTCTTTCAAAGTCTTTTCATTCTCCTTTTTGGCCAGTGAAATCATGTCAGTCATCGTTTAGAGTTCTTCCGCAAGCACATCAAACTAGTTATTGAAAATGGAAACCAAAGCCTGCACACTTTTCTTTATCTCGCTTGGCCCTGATTTCTTCAATGCCTTCAAACTTTCATTAATCGCAGCTACTTCACAAACCAACTCATCATTTTCTTTGCGCCATTCTAGTTTCATCGTTTTCAAGGTGTTAGAAATTTACTTGAAAACGTTTAAGTTTTTTTGCTATGTGTTCACTTTCCATTGGTTCATTTCTTTTTGCAGTTGAGAGAAACGCTCAGTATTGATATTTGAAGATGTTTTTGAATGACTAGTTCCGTGATCTATGCGTTCCATCTTCTACTCTGAGAATTAATTTATAGACTGCCTGTTTTCTTAAAGTCTGTTTGTCACAAAATTTCGTAGCTAGACGATTTCATTAGACACCTGCTGATGCATTTATACAGCCTGCTTAATTTAATCGCTGGATTTCTCTCTAGCAATGTCCAAAGTCATGGAAAGTTCTGAATCTACCAAAGGTTACTTTTGATACTTGATGTAGTCAACTTCTGGGTCTAAGTCAACTCTTATGAAAGCTCTTTCTTGAAAGAGTTTATGAGAGCAAACAGAGTTTAGAGGGATTGTTTGGTTTACTTTATGAATTTGGTCTCAGACGCCAAAGTTTGGCGATGCTCCATATTCAGTTATTCTTTGAGTTCGGCAATTTTCTCCTCCATCAGATCTTTGACCACCGTCTAATTTCTGATTTTTCTTTCCAACTCCTCAAAAATCTTCCTTTCAGCATTCGCAATCACTCCCTTAATCATCTAATATTGCTTTTATATCTTTTTCTGCTTCAAACTTTATATTTCTCGCAACTAGTCGCCCTGCCCATTCAATCGATGCTCCATCTACATTCTTTGATGTCCCAGCAACCCACGCGTCTCTTGCTCCTGCCTCAGCATCTTGAGGCTCAGCTGCTAGATCTGAGCATGCAGATGTTTTATTGACTCCCTTTGCGCCTACTTGTCCTGCAGCAGCACTTGCTTCAGCACCATTATCTCATTTTTGGAAGGTTCTGAACCCACTTGGAGTAAATTTTATCTGGGCTGTTTTATTTATCTGATCTAAGTCATCCCAATCTTACCTAGCTCAGCTGCTTTAGATCCTGCTACGTCGAAAATAACTTATACTCGACCTTATCCAGTCGCTTTTGGACCTAGACAAAGCCTGTGTTTCCGATCTATCGTTCTCGCTTATGCAACTCTTGCATGTGTGTTATACTTGCCTATAATTGGTCGATACGCGATACTACTGATCGTGGCAGTAATGAGGACTCACCGCCTGCTAGAGACTTGCTTGTGGGGAATTATATGATTGATAGTTATGCGTGGCTTGAGCGTTTTGAAGCAGGTCGTACACGAAATTACATTTATATTACAATTATGAGTTATTAGGAAAAAGCAAAGTTGGAGGATCAAGGGTATCAAGAAAGCAATGTATTATTTCAATTTCAAACAAAAAACATGATCACTTATTCCAAAGCAATTTGGGCGATGAGTGGCTCTTTCGCTGTTTATGGGAAGGTAATAGTCAATAGTTGGCTTTTAAAGAATCCTCAAGCAATCTGTAACTACTAAGTTATGATATTGGTTGATATAGTTTCATTTAATTAATCATATTTAAGAAATGCTGAGACCCTTTGATTCCAAAAATATCACTATAACCAAAATCAACCTAGAAAGCATCAAAAAAGGCGAACTATTCTAACTCTACACAGCTGAAAATTAGCACATTAACGCTCTTTAGTCTGAAAGATCACGGCGATCAAGTCATTTGCTTATCACTCCACGTATTAATCCAAATTAGTCCAAACATAGAGCTGCCTTCTTCATGCGAAACTCTATTAGATGGATTTTGAGGAAAAATTTCAGAAGGATGCTAAGTAGGCTCATGATTAGAAAAATTTGCTTTAAACTGATAAAAACGAAAGGCAAGAGAGACCTCGAACGTGCTTTTTTGACAATACGTGAGTACACACAACAGAATATGCAGAAAGTAATCAACCAGCTTTATCATCGTCAGCCCTAAATAAGGATTTTCACTTCGATTTTCAATAAAATTTTGGCAAAACCCGAAAAAGAAGTTATGAGCAGAATAAGAAACTTTACGCTAAGGAAAAAAAGGTTTGAACATTTTGTAAAATGCTTGTTTTAAATAGCCTAGGAGAGACTTTTCAAAGAAGGAGCTGGTACCTTTTGGTCAATAATTCATTTACAAACCGGCAGAAGCAAGCAAAAGTAATCAGCAGCTTCAATGATTTGCAAATGGGAAAGTTATCGTATCAAAAGCTAATTATAATAGAGTCTAGCAAGCATCAAGGATTTTAAATTGAGTGAAGAGTGCTTTGAAAAGGGTAGAGAAAAAAAGGAAAAGGACTAAAAACTACTGAACAACGCTTCCAATCGAAAACAGACATTGGCTAAGCTGAGATAAGATTTGAAAGCTACGAAGCTTGCGATTGATCAATAAAAGTTAGCGAAGAATAAAGTGTATCAATAGCATAAAAAGATTGTGCATACCAATAAAATTGAGATGGCAGAAAACGTCCGTAAATATGAGAAGTAAGCCAAAGTCTAAGAAGTAAGTTATAAATAAGTCTAAGAATAGTACAACGAATGGTAAAGACTGCTAAAAATAAGAAAGAACATAGCCTAGAAAGGGCAAGGATCCTAGGCAAGATGCTTCTAAATCTACTCAAAGTTGTTGAAAGACCCAGAGTCACTGGTTAAATAGCTTCAGAACTATGTTCCCAGCTTGAAGGCAGACGTCAGTGAGTTTAGAGAGAACTAGATTTGCTTGTTTTTGGTGAATCTGAGGATGGCCAAACTTGTGGAGCTCTATGAGAAGAGGGAGCCCTATAACTATGAGGCGGAGTATTATGAGCTTTAGTATTAAAATAATGTGCTGAGATAGACCATCCGGTGCTTTTTACGTGAAAAATATGAAGCTTTCATAGCGATGAGGTATTGGCAAAATACCAGGAGCTTGAAATCCCTTGATTTGGGTTGATCTTAATGTCCTTTAGCTGATAATTAATAAGGTTATCACCTATGAAAGATTGAAATTATGTTTGATAAGAGTATGACTAAATTATGCACTATGTAATGCATATAGTTCTAAGTAATCAGACTAAATTTAGTTATAAATGAACTTTTTCAACTCCAACAAATCCAACAGCAACGATAACGAGGACACTCCGTTTTTCAATAAACCCAGCCACTCCATTTTCGATGAGGAGTTGTATCGTACGGAATAAGATCATGCTTTTAATTTTTTCAAAACCAGCAATGTAGAAGCAAAACCTTCAATCCTGTCTCAATTGTAAGCCGAAGAAATATCAGGTCCTAAAATCGAACAAAACTTTAGAAAGGGTTAGGAAAGGGTAAGCTAACAAAAGATTAACATTAATTTTTCACAGTT
>Ga0316217_10007395_pt1 | contig 10501 bp, 10 predicted proteins | sample 1anoAmetaG_FD_203633 | JGI IMG/M metagenome (GOLD analysis project Ga0316217, IMG submission 203633) | Freshwater microbial communities from Trout Bog Lake, Wisconsin, USA - 1anoA | ecosystem: Environmental > Aquatic > Freshwater > Lake > Hypolimnion/Profundal zone | place: USA: Wisconsin... | reverse complement strand
GGCGCGTGAAACCGTCGTTACCGCGTCAGACGCGCCAACTGCTGCAAGTGCTGCGGTGAAGTGCGGCGTGATGAGGGCTACTCGGCGGGTGAGGCCATGAGCAGCCAATCGGGCATCAAGCTCAGATAGGCCATCCTCTTGCAGGCTGATGCCGATATGATCGACCTTGCTATAATCTTCCAGCGTCCACTTTTTTGCAGCCATCGGGTGATGGCGGCGCATCACCAGCGCCAGACGATCCTTGGCCAGTTTGAAACTCGCAGCGCCTGAGGGAAGCGGCGTTGAGGCGAGCGCAAAGGCAAAATCGATCTGGCCATCGGCCATGCGGCTTACGACATCGCGGCCATAGGATTCAAAACGCAAATCGATACCGGGCGCGCGTTCGCGCATCATCGCCTGGAGGCGGGGCGCGATCATCACCGTTTGCGCGTCAGACGAGGCAAAGCGGATGACCCGCTCAGCGGTTGCCGGATCAAAAATTGGCGGATGGAAGACGGTTTTCACGTCAGTCAAGGCCGCCGCCACCATCGGCAGAAGCGTTTCGCCGCGCGGGGTGAGCGTTAAACCCTTCGCGCCGCGCACCAGCAACGGATCGCCAAGCAGATCGCGTAACCGCGCCAAAGCCCGGCTCATCGCCGGCTGGCTTAAGCCAACATCGCCCGCGGCATGGGTCACATTGCGCCGACGAAGCAGCGCTTCAAGCGGGGGTAGAAGATTAAGATCAAGGCCGGATAAATTCACTTCACGCATATTAAAAATATAAACCATGCATTTTTGATATGCAATAGAATGTACTATCATCCTCTCACACACTTCAGGAGGGTGATATGACAGATGAAATTTTGGTGATTGGTTATGGCCCCGTCGGCAAGGCGACGGTGGCTCGGTTAAACGGGCGCACAGTACGGGTGGCGCAGCGCAGCACCCCGAAAGATTTGCCAGCGGGCGTTAGTTTTACGCCCTGCGATGTGTTGGACGCCGCTTCCGTCCGGCAAGCGGTACAAGGCGCATCGCAGATCGTGCTAGCAATCGGGTTTACCTATGACCGAAAGATTTGGCGAACCAACTGGCCAAAAGCGATGGCGAATGTGTTGGATGCGGCCGAGCAGGCTGGCGCGCGCCTCGTTTTCGTTGATAATCTCTATATGTATGGCCCACAAACCGCCCCCTTGCGCGAAGACATGGCGTTGCAAGACTATGGCGCAAAGCCCGCCGTCCGCGCCGCCATCACGCGGCAATGGATGGCAGCTCATGCGGCAGGCCGGGTGAAAGTCGCGGCCCTCCGCGCGCCGGATTTTTACGGGCCGGGCGTCACGCAATCCCACCTTGGTGATCTTGCCTTCGGCAACATGGCTAAAGGCAAGAAGCCGATGGTGATTATCGATCCCGATCAACCCCATGCCTTTGCCTATGTGCCGGATATCGCGCGTGGTGTCGTCTCGCTGCTTGACGCGCCGGATGGGGATTTTGGTCAGGCTTGGCATATTCCCTCCGCACCCATGCGCACAGCCCGCGAGATTTTGGCGATGGGGGCAAAGGCCACGGGTCAAAAATTGGCGATCACAGCCATTCCTATGTGGCTCTTGCCCGTGATGGGCCTGTTTATGCCTTTGCTCAAAGAAATGGTCGAAATGCGCTTTCAATGGGAACGACCTTATGAGGTCGATGCGTCGAAATTCTCACGTCGCTTCTGGTCGGATTTTACGCCATTGGAGGTAGGCGCGGTGGAAACGATGAAAGCGTTTCAACAAAAAGCAGGCTAAGCACATCTGTCGCATGTTTTGACGATTAACCGATATCCCCTTCATCAAAACATGCGCTTCAATATCAGCCTTTTTGCTTTTGCCGAGCTGTTGCCAATACGCATAAGATTTCAAACAAAAGATTGGCGGCATTTATCGCCGTAATGGTTCCATTGTCAAAAGGAGGCGAGACTTCAACAAGATCACCACCGATAAAATCAATGCCATCCAAAGCGCGGATCATGCGCTGCGCTTCGATCATCGTGATGCCGCCCGATTCCGGTGTGCCTGTGCCGGGCGCAAAAACCGGATCAAGGCTATCAATATCGAAGGAGAGATAGGCTTTGCCACCGCCTACCACCCGGCGCGCTTCCTCCGCCGCCCAGCGCCAGCCCTTGTCATTGAGCTCTTCCATATAGACGACGCGCATACCGCTATCGTGGCTGAACTTCCACATATCTTTGTGATTGATCGAGCCACGAATCCCGATCTGAATCACGCGTCTGGGGTCAAGAAGCCCTTCCTCTACCGCGCGGGAGAAGGGCGCACCATGATGGAATTTAGACCCCAGATAATCATTACCCGTGTCGCAATGCGCATCAATATGCACCATACCAACGGGGCCATCTTTGGCGATGGCGCGTAAAATGGGCAGCGAGATGGAATGATCGCCGCCTACGGCTAATGTCATCGTTCCGGTAGATTTTACTTTGGCAAAAAAATCTTCGATTTCTTTATGCGCGGCAATAAGCTCATAAGGCGCTTCGAGAAATGCATCGCCGCAATCAGCAATTTTCACACGATCAAAGGGGGAAATAGAAGTGGCTTGATTAACGCGGCGTACCAGCGTTGTTTGTTCACGCACCGCGCGCGGGCCATGCCTCGTCCCCGTGCGGTTGGTCACGCCTCCGTCAAAGGGAACGCCGATGACAGCAATATCGACATCTTTCAGCGTATCGACCAGCGGCGTCCGAAAAAAAGTTGCAACGCCGGAATAACGCGGGCGCAATTGTGGTTCGGCCATTTCTGGGTAGCGCTTTAGATCTTTAAAAGTCATTGTTTATTGGCTCTCTTTATCGGCATGAAGCAAAGTAGATACGGCGCGGGCGATCATGATTTCCTCATTGGCTTTTACGACAAGCACCGGCTTGCTGGCGGATGCGTTAATTCGGCTCGCGTGATCGGCATTGGCGGTATCATCAACCGCAAAGCCCAAAAAGCTTAGAGCCTGTATAATTTCACTGCGTAGCGCCTTATCGTTTTCACCAATCCCGCCAGTAAATACAAGACCATCGATACCACCAAGGGCCGCAACCATGGCACCGATTTCCCTGATAATCCGATAGGTGAAGAGTTCAATCGCCTCCCGCGCGTCCATATTTGTAGCGAGAGCTTCACGCAATATTCGCATATCGGCAGAGAGGCCCGATACGCCCAATAGACCAGATTTTTGATAAAGCATGGTCTCAATATCGCTAATGCTCATATTATTTTCGCGCATGAGATAAAAAATCACCGCCGGATCGAGCGCGCCGCAACGCGTTCCCATCATCAAGCCATCGAGTGCTGAAAATCCCATGGTGGTTGCGATGCTTTGGCCGTCTTTGATCGCACACAGGCTTGCACCGTTACCCAGATGGGCTGCGACAATCCGGCCCTTTGCGAGATCAGGCTCGGTGCGTTTTAAGGTCTCCACACAATAGCTATAAGAAAGGCCGTGGAACCCATAACGCTTCACGCCTTTGGCGGTAATGGCGCGGGGAAGGGCGAAGTTTTGCGCATAATGCGGGATATTGGCGTGAAACGCCGTATCAAAACAACCAAACTGCACCAAATGAGGCACGAGTTCCGTTAGGCTTTCAACGGCTGCAAGATTATAGGGTTGATGCAAAGGGGCCAGCGGTATCAAGGCACGAAGCGCGGCTATTTTTTCCGCATCGAGCCGAACGGGCGCTATAAAAATACCCCCACCATGCACAATACGATGCCCCGCCGCCACAAGATGCGAAAGCCCATAGGTCTTATCCACCCACGCTAAAATATGCGATATGGCGTCTTTCTGGTCCTTTATGGTTTCGGATGGGACGCTTGCTTTTTCCTCAACCCCATCCTGTCGTTTAACCTGCCAGCGTGGCTTTTGGCCGATGCCATCCACCGCGCCACGCGCGATATCGACCTCAAATCCCTGTTCGGCAATATCAAACACGGCATATTTGACGCTCGATGATCCCGCATTGATAACAAGGGCAAGCTGCATAATGAATCCTCAAATAGCCACGTCATCGAAATACGCTCAAATAGCTTCGTCCGAATGAGCGCGGTTACCTTAAGTGTTTCTTGCTACGGCATGATGAAACCACTTAAAGATCAGCGCTCTTCATACCATCGACGCAATCACCCGGTCCGGTGGCTTATGGCCGTCCATGAAGGTGCGGATATTGATGATCACCTTCTCGCCCATCTCGATGCGGCCTTCGATGGTAGCTGAGCCCATATGCGGCATCACGAGAATGCGGTTTTGTTTGGCAAGCTTCAACATGCGCGGGGAAATCGCAGGCTCATGCTCAAATACATCAAGGCCAGCGCCCGCCAATTCGCCGGCTTCGAGCATTTTGACGAGCGAGCTCTCATCGATAATTTCACCGCGCGCGGTGTTGACGAGAATAGCATCGCGTTTGAGAAGTTTAAGCCGCCGCGCCGATAGAAGATGATAGGTCGCAGGCGTATGCGGGCAGTTGACCGAGACAATATCCATCCGCGCCAGCATCTGGTCGAGCGAGTCCCAATAGGTCGCCTCCAATTCCTGCTCAATGCTGGCGGCTACGGGGCGGCGATTGTGGTAATGCACTTGCAGGCCAAAGGCTTTCGCCCGTCGGGCCAATGCCTGACCAATCCGCCCCATGCCGACAATGCCGAGCCGCTTGCCGGTGATGCGGTGGCCCAACATCCAAGTCGGCGCCCAACCGTGGAAATTGCCTTCAGGAATTACACGCGCGCCCTCGGCAATCCGGCGCGAAACGGCCAGGATAAGCGCCATGGTCATATCAGCCGTGTCATCGGTTAAAACACCCAATGTATTGGTAACTGCGATTCCCTTCTTTTGAGCAGCACTGATATCGATATGGTCGACGCCATTGCCGAAATTGGCGATGAGCTTCAATTGCTCCCCTGCGGCGGCGATCACATCCGCGTCGATTTCATCGGTTACGGTGGGGACAAGAACCTGCGCCGTTTTAACGGCTTCCATCAACTCGTCCTTTGTTAAAGGGCGATCATCGATGTTGAGCGATGCATTAAAGAGTTCGCGCATACGCGTCTCGATGATATCGGGGAGGCGTCGGGTTACCACAACCAACGGCTTGTGCTTTGTCATTGTTCCACCCCTTTTTAGCCTCGTTGGTCCATATCAATCGAATTTACGCCGTTTTAAGGATTAATAGACAATAGATGATGCGATATACCTGCTGATGTCTTTCCATATCAGTCTGGACCGATCAACCTGATCTATCGTGCCGATGTATCCCTCTCTATCTCTCTAGCGGGCAGATAGGTGAAAAACAACGGGCGTCAATCGTATAGGTGCCGTGGGTGCGTATGTTTCGATTAAAGCCCTTCTTTATAAGCCTGATGGCCAGCTTTGTACTGGTGGTTTCCCCTGTATTCGCGGTTGATCCCACTATCGGCTCTACCACGGGCCTGCCTTTGCCCCGCTTTGCGAGTTTAAAGTCGGATCGCGTCAATCTGCGTGAGGGGCCAAGCAAAGACCATCGGACAAAGTGGATTTACGAAAAAGCCGGGTTACCCGTCGAAATCACCGCCGAATTTGAAACCTGGCGGCGTATCCGCGACTCGGAGGGGGCCGAGGGTTGGGTTTTACACAATCTTTTATCGGGGCGACGCACCGCCATTGTCGCGCCTTGGGGCAAGGATAAACCCATCCCCTTGCGCTCAAAGCCCGTGATCGATGCCCCGATGGTCGCCCAACTCATGCCCAATGTGGTCGCTTCGATCAAATCCTGCGACGGACAATGGTGTCGGCTGATCGGCGAGGGGTTTGATGGCTATTTGCAGCAGCAACAGCTTTGGGGAGCCTATCCAGACGAAAAAGTCGAGTAGGTCTTAAGGTTCCTTGCGGCGCAACCGAATAACGACTTCCACGCGAGCGATTTCCATGCCTTCCGGGATCTCGGGCAACATCGAAACCGAGATATCCTGCCCCTCAATATCCAGAAGCTGATTTTCGCCCTCGACAAAGAAATGGTGGTGCTGGCTTGTATTGGTGTCGAAATAGGTTTTAGCCCCCTCAACCGCCACTTCACGCAAGAGACCTGCTTCGGTAAACTGGTGCAGCGTATTGTAAACGGTCGCCAAAGAAACGGGTACCCGCGCCTTGGACGCCTCTTCATAAAGCGCCTCGGCGGTTAAATGACGATCACCCCGCGCAAACAGAAGCCAACCCAAACCCACGCGCTGCCGCGTCGGTCGCAAGCCTGCCTTGCGCAGCTTCACCCGCAAATCATGATAAAGGCAACCGCTCTGGTCACGCCAATGGGCCGTGGTGGTGGAGGATATCGCTGCTGACAAAACCGGAAATCCTGTATGTAATTCGATGATTGCTAGAATAAACGCTATCCTCGAAGGCCGCAACCCATTAAAAGCAGCGGCGCTTGAGGCTCGGCTTTGACGCCATAAAACACTATGGTACGTTCTGGCGGGGAATCTTGTTTTAAAAATGACCGGAAAACCCATATTATCCGATAAGAGAGCGGGCGGAACATGCAACAGCGTTCGAGTTACGACTATGAAGACCTTTTAGCGTGTGGCCGTGGTGAGCTTTTTGGTCCCGGTAATGCCCAGCTTCCCCTTCCTCCAATGTTGATGTTCGACCGCATCGCCGAAGTGTCTGAAACGGGTGGTGAGAACGGCAAGGGTCTTGTTCGGGCCGAATTTGCGATCCGTCCCGATCTTTGGTTCTTCCCCTGCCATTTTCAGGGCGACCCTGTGATGCCGGGTTGCTTAGGGCTTGATGCACTTTGGCAGCTCTGCGGCTTTTATCTGGGCTGGCTCGGCGCTGAAGGGCGTGGCCGCGCATTGGGCGTGGGCGAAGTTAAATTTATCGACCAAGTGCTGCCAACCGTCAAAAAGCTGGTCTACGAAGTCCATTTGAAACGGGTTTTTCGCTCTAAACTGGTGCTCGGCATTGCCGACGGCTATCTTGAAGCCGATGGACGCCGGATTTATGAAGCGCGAGACCTGCGCGTGGGATTGTTTAAAGCGGCCTGAGCCGCCATATCCGCGTTACACCCTATCTTCTGGTCGGCGTCAGCGTTGAGTACCGATCATTTCCGTCAAGGAGTTAAACCATGAGACGCGTCGTTGTAACCGGCATGGGTATTGTTTCGTCGATCGGCAATAATACGCAGGAAGTATTATCATCCCTTTATGATGCGCGATCCGGCGTGGTCCGTGCCGAGCGCTACGCGGAATTGGGCTTTCGTTGTCAGGTTCATGGCCAGCCAACCCTTGACCCGGCTGAGATTGTGGATCGTCGCGCGATGCGTTTCCATGCAACAGGTTCGGCGTGGAACCATGTCGCCATGGATCAGGCGATCCTTGATTCAGGTCTTGAGGAAAGCGATATTTCCAACGAGCGGACCGGAATCATTATGGGCTCGGGCGGCCCTTCGACACGCATTCTCGTTGAAGCGGCTGATATTACCCGCGAAAAAGGCGGCCCTAAGCGTATTGGCCCCTTTGCCGTACCTAAAGCGATGTCGTCGACGGCATCCGCCACGCTGGCCACTTGGTTTAAAATCAAAGGCGTGAATTACTCGATATCATCGGCTTGCGCGACGTCGAACCATTGCATCGGCAATGCCTATGAAATGATCCAATGGGGCAAGCAGGATGTGATGTTTGCGGGCGGTTGCGAAGAGTTGGATTGGACCATGTCGCAATTGTTTGACGCGATGGGCGCGATGTCGACAAAATACAACGACACGCCAGCCACGGCCTCACGCGCTTACGACAAAAACCGTGATGGATTTGTGATTGCGGGCGGCGCAGGTGTCTTGGTGCTCGAAGAGCTTGAACACGCCAAGGCGCGTGGTGCTAAAATCTATGCCGAAATCGTAGGCTATGGCGCCACATCGGATGGCTATGATATGGTCGCCCCATCGGGCGAGGGGGCTATCCGCTGTATGCGTCAAGCACTCGCAACCGTAAACGCCAAGATCGATTACATCAATCCACATGCAACCTCGACACCCGTCGGTGATGCCAAAGAAATTGAAGCCATTCGCACGGTGTTTGGTGCCAATTGCCCGCCCATTTCGGCCACTAAATCGCTAACAGGCCACTCGCTCGGCGCCACCGGCGTACAAGAAGCGATTTACTCGCTTTTGATGATGAAGAATGGCTTTATTTGCGAAAGCGCAAATATTCAAGAAATCGATCCTGATTTTGCTGATATGCCGATTATCCGCAAGCGGATCGACAATGCCCAGATCGGTGCCGTGCTTTCAAACTCCTTCGGCTTTGGCGGCACCAATGCAACCATTGTAATGAAACGTCTCGAAGCTTGAGACGAAGCGCTACCAACGTGAAGAGACAGAGGATGCCTCTATGACCGGATTGATGCAGGCAAAGCGCGGACTCATTATGGGTGTCGCTAATGATCATTCGATCGCTTGGGGAATTGCAAAAACGCTTGCCGCACAGGGCGCGGAGCTGGCTTTTACCTATCAAGGGGAGTCGCTCAAAAAACGTGTCGAGCCACTGGCAAAAGAAGCGGGTTCCGATTTTCTCATTCCTTGCGATGTCGAAGACCTTACATCCGTTGACGCGATGTTTTCCGAAGTCTCCAAAAAATGGGGTTCCATCGATTTTCTGGTTCATGCAATTGCGTTTTCTGACAAGTCGGAATTGAAGGGACGCTTCGCCGACACCACGCGTGAAAATTTTTCGCGCACGATGTTGATCTCGTGCTTTTCTTTTGTTGAAGTCGCCAAGCGGGCAGCAACGCTTATGCCCAATGGCGGCTCCATCGTAACGCTCACTTATGGTGGCGCGACGCGTGTAATGCCGAATTATAACGTCATGGGCGTTGCCAAGGCCGCGCTTGAAGCCTCAGTGCGCTATCTCGCCTCCGATTTCGGCCCCGACAATATCCGCGTCAATGCGATTTCTGCTGGCCCCATTCGCACGCTTGCGGGTGCTGGCATCGCGGATGCGCGGTTGATGTTTAATTACCAAAAGCGCCACGCCCCGTTGCGCCGCACGGTTTCGATTGAAGAGATCGGCGGCTCGGGCCTTTATCTCTTGTCCGATTTATCGACCGGGGTAACAGGCGAAGTGCATTTTGTTGACTCAGGCTATAACATCATCTCCATGCCACACCCTGCGGCGCTCAAAACCGTTGATGACGCCGAGACCGCCGCCGAAGCGCGTCTTGTGGGCAAGGCGGCGGAGTAATCATACCGTGACGATATCCGCTCCCAGCAAAGACGGTATTTTGGCGGCGCAATCTATCCGCGCGCTGCATGAAGCGGGCGTTATTCAAGCGGACCGCCCGTTTGCCGATGGGCAGGTGCAACCCGCAAGCCTTGATTTGCGCTTAGGCCGCCGCGTCTGGCGTGTGCGGGCGAGTTTTCTTCCCGGCCCCGACCGCGCGGTCAAAGATCGGTTGGATCGGATAGCGCTCCACGAGATTGATTTAACCCATAGCGCGGTGTTGGAAACGGGCGCGGTTTATATTGCCGAATTGCTCGAAGGCCTGGCCCTTCCAACTGACATTTTGGCTTCGGCCAACCCCAAAAGCTCAACCGGGCGGCTCGATGTGTTTACCCGCGTCATTGCCGATTACGCGCAGGAATTTGACCAGATCGAGGCCGGATATCATGGCCCGCTTTATCTTGAAATTTCGCCACGCACCTTCCCCGTTCTGGTGCGGACGGGTTCACGGCTTTCGCAGGTCCGGTTCCGGCGCGGCCTTGCTCGGTTGGATGATACGGAGCTTAAAGCCCTCCACACGCGGGATCGGCTGGTGACATCCTCGGAACCGTCGATCCAAAACGGTATCGCCGTATCCGTTGATCTTTCCGGCTTTGGCAAAGACCATCTCGTCGGCTATCGCGCCAAGCGTCACACGGCGCTTGTCGATGTTGATCGCGTTGGTGCTTATGAGGTGGAAGACTATTGGGACCCGCTTTATGCGCGCAAAGACCGCGATATTATCTTGGATCCCGGCCAGTTTTATATTTTAGCCTCCAAAGAGGCGGTCCACGTCCCGCCCGACCATGCCGCCGAAATGACGCCGTTTGATCCGCTCGTCGGCGAGTTTCGCGTACATTATGCAGGCTTTTTTGATCCCGGCTTCGGCCATGCGGGCAGTGGCGGTGCAGGCAGCCGCGCGGTGCTCGAAGTGCGCTCCCGCGATGTGCCGTTTATTCTGGAAGATGCTCAAACCGTTGGCCGCCTCGTCTATGAACGCATGGCGGCCTTACCCGATATGCTTTATGGCAAAGACTTAGGCTCCAACTATCAAGCCCAAGGCTTGAAGCTTTCCAAGCATTTCAAAGCGGTTGTGTGAGATGGTGAAAAAGTCTCCTCATGGTGAGCCGGTGCGTAGCACCGAGTCGAACCACGTCCTTCGACTCGCCGCTTCGCGGCGGCTCAGGATGAGGAGATATTTTACCAATGTTTTACCATCATCCACATACCCTCACCCTGAGCCTGTCGAAGGGCGCCCCGCCGCTTCG
>Ga0316217_10007394_pt1 | contig 10501 bp, 10 predicted proteins | sample 1anoAmetaG_FD_203633 | JGI IMG/M metagenome (GOLD analysis project Ga0316217, IMG submission 203633) | Freshwater microbial communities from Trout Bog Lake, Wisconsin, USA - 1anoA | ecosystem: Environmental > Aquatic > Freshwater > Lake > Hypolimnion/Profundal zone | place: USA: Wisconsin... | reverse complement strand
ACTTTAGCTGGAAAGCACTAAAAACTGCAGGAATAACTAACGGATAACGATGCAATGTTAGAGAAAGTTTCTGAAACACCAAATTTTTTTCGGTTAATCTGTTAAAGCGCAATGCTTTCAGCATCAGCCCCTGCTGCAAAGACTTTCAGCACACTACCAAAGCTCAATAGTAATGTTACCGCCAAATTTTATCTTCGCAGTCTTAAAATGTATATATCATGCTCGAAATAGCGAACATCAGAAACAATGCGGAGGAAGTGAAGAGCCGTCTTGCTGTAAAGAATTTTAAAGAACTGAACCTGGTTGATGAGGCCGTAGCTATAGATGCCAAACGCAGATCGATTCAATTAACGCTTGATGAGAATCTGAACAAACAAAATATCATTGCTAAAGAAATTGGTGAGCTGTTTAAGCAAGGCAAAAAGACCGAGGCTGATGCACGCAAGCAAGACAGTGCCAGTTTAAAAGAGCAAAGCAAAGAGCTGGAGGCAGAGCTGGCAAAAAATGAAGATGCGTTAAAAGATATTCTGGTGCGCATACCTAATACTCCGCACAAATCAGTGCCGCTGGGTAAAACCCCCGAAGATAATGAAGTGGTAAAACAGGTGGGAGAAATACCCGATTTACACGCCGCAGCTCAACCCCATTGGGACCTCGCTAAAAAGTACGACCTTTTTGATCTTGAACTGGGCGTAAAAATTACCGGTGCAGGTTTTCCTGTTTATAAAGGTAAGGGCGCAAAATTACAACGCGCACTGGTTGCGTTTTTTCTCGATAACGCCATCAATGCCGGTTATTTTGAGATAATACCTCCTCATGTTGTTAACACCGATTCAGCTTTTGGCACCGGTCAGCTGCCCGATAAAGAAGGACAGATGTATTACGTTGGCCTCGACCAGTTTTATATGATACCTACTGCCGAAGTACCGGTTACTAATATAGTGCGCGATGAGATCCTGGACACACTGCCTAAAAAGTTTGTAGCCTATTCTCCCTGCTTCAGAAGAGAAGCCGGTAGCTATGGTAAAGACGTACGTGGTTTAAACCGGGTACACCAGTTCGAAAAAGTAGAGATAGTGCAGATAGCACATCCCGAAAAGAGCTACGAAGTGTTGGAAGAAATGGTAAAACACGTAGAAGGCTTACTCCAAAAGCTGGAGTTGCCATACCGCATTTTAAGATTGTGCGGTGGCGATATGAGTTTCGGCTCAGCCCTTACTTACGATTTTGAAGTTTATAGTGCAGCCCAAAAGCGCTGGCTGGAGGTAAGCTCAGTATCTAACTTCGAAACCTTTCAAAGCAACCGGATGAAAGTGCGGTTCCGCGATGAGCAGAAGAAAACAAGGCTGGTGCATACCCTCAACGGCAGCGCCCTTGCATTGCCGCGTATTGTTGCGTCTTTACTCGAAAACCACCAGGTTGAAGACGGTGTTAACATACCGGCTGCCCTGCAACCTTATACTGTTTACACCAAAATCGTATAGTATTTGATTTTTTGTTGTAAAGTATAAGCTACATGCTCCATCCGTCCCGCTTTTCGGATAAAAAAAATTGTTGGTAACTTACTGTTGTTAAATATTTAACAATCAATTAATTATGACCTGTCATCTCCGCGTAAAACCGCAGTGTTGATATGGTAATGATAATTGGCATTATTATAGTATTGAATAATTAGATTTTTGCTTACACCTCCTTACCGGTGTAAGCAATATCGGGTTGGTTTTTTTCGTTACTGAATTGAACAGTTTTTTAAAACAAAACACCCCCTTTATGAAAACAGACACAAGTATGAACTTAATGCTGGTAGTGTTCTGCGTTATTTTAATTGGGTTTGTTCTGCTTAACAGCAGAATGTGCGAGGCGATGAATAAAAAACAAGTGGAGTTTCAACAGCACAGTACCCAGTCAAAGTAGTAGACGCTTCCCGCCTTCCTTAGCCCCGAAGGTTTTTCTCCGCTCAAAGGCTGCATTTAATGGCGGCCGGTAAGTGTTACCCCCAAAAGCTCAATTTTCAACACTCTTTTTGGGAAACCACGGTATAAAAGAACTGGTATTCTTTTTATAAACGGAGTAGGCATCATTGCCCTCATATTTTTTCTCAAGCAGAGTAACACCCGAAACTCTCAGCAGGAAAAAAGTAATGGTAACCGGGGCCAGCACAGAAATATACCACATACCCGAAGGAATAGCTATCATAAACATAGCCCACCACTGCACAGCCTCACCAAAGTAATTGGGGTGGCGCGTGTATTTCCAAAGGCCTTTATTCATTACACCATGTTTATGCCGGTCCGTTTTAAACATGTACATCTGCCAATCGCCGATGGCTTCAAATAAAAAACCCACCAGCCCAACAAACGCACCAACCGGATATAACCAACGTAAATGGAAATACTGAATGTGCGCTGCCGAGTTTACAACTACAATAGGCAGGGTATTGATAAACATAATGCACCCTTGTAACATAAACACCTGGAAGAAAGAGCGCACTACCACATTTTTGCCCCAGTCTTTCCGCCATTTCGCATACCTGAAATCCTCCGGCTTACCCCAGTTCCTGATCAGTATATAAACCGCCAGTCTTGAACCCCATACAATGGTTAAGAACGTAACCAACTTTTGCGACCTCCGCTCGTACCCGAAATAAAAAAAGGTAACCAGCGCCACAACTATAAAACCCAGGCCCCAGCCTATATCTACAATGCTGTTATCCTTCTTTATTACGGCTATAACAAACATGCAGCACATAAAGCAGAATATACAAAGCGCCGAAAGCAGAAATGGATTCATGTAAGCAAAGTTTTCAAAGCATGCCGAAAGGCCATAAAGCCTCCCGTTCACCTTAAAGTTAAGTTAGTTAGCCGTTACTTCAAACCCTTTTCGGCAGAAAGCAGGTTTTTAAGCGCAAAATCAAGGTCGGGGTAGTTAAATACAAAACCCTGCTGCAGCAAACGTGTAGGTACTACCCGCATGCTCTTCAGCAAAAGGTCGGGTTCAGTGCCTATAATAAATGCGCCAATTTTTACCATCCATTCAAATGCAGGTAACCCAACAGGCCTATGCATTATTTTGCGCAGTGCCCGCATCAGCACGGCGTTGGTAACGGGCTTAGGTGCGCAGCAATTATATACCCCTTGTTTTTCGGGGTTGTTTATGCACCACGCCATAATGCGGTAAAAATCTTCTTCATGTATCCAGCTTATGTACTGGCCACCACTACCCTGCTTGCCGCCCAGGCCAAACCGAACCAGATTTTCCAAACGCGGAATTACACCTTCTCCCTTACCTAAAACTATGGTTATGCGTAGTACAAACCTTTGCGTGGCAGGTAAATCACTTTTGTAAAATGCCCGCTCCCACGCCCTCACAACATCCGCTAAAAAACCTGTTCCGATATCGCCCGTAAATTCATCCATATCCCGGTCATCGTCGCTGCCATAAATTGCAGCTGATGATGCATTGATCCATACCTTCGGCGGATGCTGCAGCTTTAAAATGGCCTTGCCCAATACCGCGGTACTTTGTGTGCGCGAATCAAGTATTTCCTGTTTGTTTTCTTCGGTATACCGGCAGTTTATACTTCTTCCGGTAAGGTTTATAATGGCTTCAGCGTCTTCCAACTCCCTCGTCCAGGCACCCGGTGTCTTTGCATCCCACTTAACTTCTTTTACGTCATCCTCCCGCCTTTTAGGGTTACGGGTAAGTATTACAAATTGATAATCCTTTAAACCAAAATGGGTGATAATGCCGGTGCCTATAAACCCCGTCCCTCCCGCTAAAACAATTTTCTTTTTCATAACCTGGGTTGATACATTTTGTGGCATAGGGGCAAAGCCACCATAAGTTGGTATAACTGATAAAAACCAATTTGCCGCACTTATGTTTGCATTTATTTTATTTTTTAATTACCGCTATCAAAACTACCAGGGCAATGGCACCGGCCGCAAAAGCATAATTCAGGCTTTGCGCGTAGTGGTTATTATGCACCCTTTTGGCATGCAGCCAGATAGCCAGTAAGCGCCCACTACCCTGGCCGGCAAACATTAAACCGGTAAGGCCCGTAACTTTTGCAAGTAAAGCGGTAATCACAAACAAAGTGCCTTCAACCAAGCCAAGCACAGCCAGGTGGCCCAGGTAATCCCATTTCTGAACTACAGTGCCGTTAGCTGCCAGGTCAAAGCTTAGCAACAACAAAAAGTAAAGTGTAACACAGGCTATCAGCATCAAAGGGTTCATGCTCATCAAATGTGCAAAAAAATAAATACATAAGGCCGTATACCCAAACCCTGTGCCTATCAATGCCAGCCGCCACGGCAGATTAAAGTCAGGTGCAAAGCTCAAAGTCCCTGCACGCTCTGGTGCACCGCCTGCCAGAATGCGCCGGTTGTAACTGATAAACTGATATACCGGTTTAAGCATTTTTTTAAACCAGCTGTTTGTAATCAGGGGTTTTAAAAACGGGTAAGTGTTGGCTGCAATAAGCATAAGCCCGTCAAGCCCGTAAATTACCTCGCCGGTTTGTTCATCTATCATGGGTATTTCGTGGCGGGCGCGGTTCATATCCAGCCGGCGCTGAATATCTGCACCGGTTTGCTCAAAGGCCATCCGGTTGTTTTCAGTTATCATTCCTTTACTCACCATTTTTCCGGTATACCAGCTGCACAACGGGCAGTTGGCATCGTATATCAAAGCCTTGCTTTTAAGCGGTTCCATAATATTTATTTATATTACAATATTAATTGCCTTCTTAGCGGAGCATATGAAATTCGTTGTGCTGCAAGTACTTCAATTCGTTATAGCACAACACAAAGTAACCGGCGCTTATAACCTGCGGAATGATTACCACCAGCACAGGCCAAAACATGTCTGGCACCCGTGCAACATAAACGCAATACAATAAATACAGCAATACCAGGTAAACCACTGCACCCCAAAAATGCATCAGCCTGAATTTTTGATAGCCCATACTTTTATGTTGCAAACGCAGGTTAACGCCGCTGCTTATTAACTGATAAATGGCCGTAAAAAGTTGCAGCCCAAGCAGCATCAAAATAAGATCCTGAATAATAAAAGCAGTGCACATCAGCAGCAAATTGACTATCACCAGAAACCCCTGAATATTTACATCCCAACTTAAAATTTTCGTTTTCATACATGAGTATTTAAACTTTCAGAAAATATTGAAACTATATAAGCAAAAAATAAGTCCGGTCAACGCATTGCGTTTCATCCGGACTACTTAATCATTAACTTCATCATCGTTCCAAAGAACCAGTTCTTATCAGCCAAAACCATTTTATCCGCTATCTTATCTGCCGAATCAGCAAAGCTGTCTATATCCTCCAGCAATTTAATAAACCGCATATATTCCTCTTTCTTTTCGTCCTTGTCGTCAATCATTTTCAAATCGCGCAGGGTAGAGCGCATAGGGTCAATTTCACGTTTGCGGCGCTCTCTGATTATTTTTACGGCCACCTTCCATATATCCTTTTCACCCACAAAAAACTCCATTCGTTCGCCCAGTTTAACCTTTCGCTCTGCCAGGCCCCAGTCTATCAGCGCACGCATGTTCATATTGGCATTACCCCGGCTAATATCCAGTATCTCCATAATCTCATCTGTGCTTAAAGGTTGTTCGCTTACCATTAATAATGCGTGTATCTGCGCCATGGTGCGGTTAATGCCCCAATTGGTGCCCAGGGTACCCCAGGCTTCAACAAAATTCTTTTTGGCCTCTTCTAATTTCATCGCTTTATCAATTGCAATGTAAAGGTATCGATTGTTTCCGAACTTTCAAAATTAATTGAAACTTTGTTTTTTCGTGGCTGCTCAATTTCAGCTGAACTAAAGCATTTAGTGCAAAATGCCATACACCACTATTCGAAGAATAATAGCAAACATCACTATTAAGATTGGCCCTCCCAGAACAAGCGTTACTATTTTTTTAGCCGAATCTGGCTTCTCTTTCCAGTTAAATAATACCCGGATGTAAACAGCAATAGAAAAAAGCATCGAACAAAAAGTGAGCGGCATAAAAAAGGTAAGGTTAAACCAACAGTTGTTTGCCGCATTATGAGGAACTACGCCGAAAATTTCGTACCGATAAAGATTTAAAATAAGCGCCGTCAACAATAGAAGTGCCGACAGTGCGGCTAAAAACAAATCCCAAGTCTGATTCCGGGAAACTTTGAAATTCATGTCTTGTTAATTTCGGCGTAGCGTCAAATAACACGGTACAAAACAACAAACATCTCAAGCTCGGCCAATCCTATTTCGCCTTAGCCCATCCCATGGTCAGTGTAACGGCCTTCTTCCAGCCCCCATACAATTTCTCGCGGTCAACCGGCTTCATTTCCGGTTTAAACTGGCGGTCAACCTTCCATTGTTTTACAATGTTGGGTTTCTTGTAAAAGCCAACTGCAAGGCCGGCCAGGTAAGCTGCCCCAAGGGCGGTAGTTTCAGTAACCTTGGGCCTGTCAACCGGCACGCCCAGCATATCCGATTGAAACTGCATCAGAAAATTATTCGATGCCGCTCCGCCATCAACACGTAACGACTTTAGTTTAATGCCCGAATCCTGTTGCATTGCGCTCAGCACATCGCGTACCTGGTAAGCTATAGACTCTAAAGTAGCACGCACCAAATGCGCCTTGGTAGTACCCCGGGTCAATCCGAATATGGTTCCGCGGGCATGCATATCCCAATAGGGCGCACCCAAACCTGCAAAGGCAGGCACCATATAAACCCCATCCGAACTCTCTACCGAAGTAGCATGATATTCCGAGTCAGACGACGAGTCAATTACTTTCAATCCATCGCGCAGCCATTGCACGGCAGCGCCCGCAATAAATACACTGCCTTCAAGTGCGTATTCTACTTTTCCATTCAATCCCCAGGCAATGGTAGTAAGCAAACCGTTTTTCGATTTCACCATTTTGTTGCCCGTGTTCATTAATAAAAAGCATCCGGTGCCATAAGTATTTTTAGCCATGCCCGCATTAAAACAGGTTTGCCCGAACAATGCTGCCTGCTGGTCGCCGGCTATACCTGCTATCGGTATCTCAACATCAAAAATGCCGCGGTGTGTAAACCCGTAAATGCGGCTGCTGTCAGTAACATACGGCAGCATTAACGACGGTATACCCATCGCTGTAAGCATCTTAACATCCCACTTTAAAGTTTTAATGTTAAACAACATCGTGCGGCTTGCATTGCTGTAGTCGGTAATGTGCAAACTGCCATCAGTCAGTTTCCACACCAGCCACGAGTCAATAGTGCCAAACAGCAATTCACCATTCTCGGCTCTTTTACGGGCACCTTTAACATTATCCAGTATCCATTTTATTTTGGTGCCCGAGAAGTAAGCATCAATCACCAAACCGGTGTTATCGTGCACATATTTTTCGAGCCCTTTCTTTTTCAGTCCCTCGCAAATTTCGGCGGTGCGCCTGTCTTGCCACACAATAGCATTGTGTATAGGTATACCGGTTTGCTTATCCCAAACCACCGTGGTTTCACGCTGGTTTGTAATGCCTATCGAGGCAATTTGCCCGGCGGTAATACCGGCTTTGCGCAAAGCCTCTTTGGCGGTATATAATTGCGAGTTCCAGATCTCTTCAGGGTCATGCTCAACCCAACCCGGTTGCGGAAATATCTGCGAAAACTCCTTTTGCGCCACCGCAACTATGCCTCCCTGGTCGTCAAAAATAATCGTCCGCGAACTGGTCGTCCCCTGGTCTAAGGCCATTATGTATTTCTTGTTATCTGGCATAAGCTTGACGGATTGAGTGATTATGAATAATTTAGCGAAACTAATATAGAAAGAACTACTAACCCGAGTAGTGAGTTGTAAACATTTTTTTATCTGTACCTGAATCAGCTTTTTTTGGCGGTTTGCGCCCATTTGCTTTCATTAGAGTTGGATTTGGAACTGTAGTTATTGATAATGAACATTTTATGAGAAAAGGCAAGCAAATACGTTTGATAGAAGTGAAGAGCGAAGTGGGGGCCGGCACCCGCGGCGCAAGCCTGGGCATTGATGCCATTAAAATTGCCGCCCTCGATTTCAGAAGTGACTTTTTCCGCAACCACCGCAGCCTGAATATACCCGACGATAATGCCGCCCTGTTTGGCATGATTGAAAGCCGCTACGCCAAACGCATACGCAGCGTATTAAAGATGTACGAACGGGTAGGTGCCGCCGTGCGCGATACTCTGAAAGACGGAAAATTCCCTATCATTCTCAGTGGCGACCACTCTACCGCCGGGGGCAGCATTGCCGGGGTAAAAATGGCCTATCCCGACTCTCGCCTCGGCGTTATCTGGATTGATGCCCATGCCGATCTGCACTCGCCTTATACCTCCCCTTCGGGCAATATGCATGGCATGCCTTTAGCTACTGCTTTAGCCGAAGATAATATCGAAAACAAGGTAAATACCCTTGATTATGAAACCATTGAGCTTTGGGAGCGCCTTAAAAATGCCGGCGATATAAGCCCAAAAATTGAATACCGCGACCTGTTGTTTATGACCATGCGCGATTTTGAAGAACAGGAAGGCTACCTCATAAAACAGCACAAGGTAAAGAACATAACCACCGCCGAAATAAAGAAAACCGGCGTAACCAAAGTTTGCCGCGAGGCCATGAAATACCTGAGCCAGTGCGATAAGATCTACATCACCTTCGACGTCGACTCGCTCGACCCGACCGTTAGCCGAGGAACCGGCACCCCGGTAAAAGGCGGCCTCAACGAACGTGAAGCAGCAGATATCATCCTCGAATTCGTTCAAAACGAAAAGGTATGCTGCCTGGAGTTTACCGAAATAAACCCCACCCTCGATAGCGAAAACGTAATGGCCGAAACCGTATTTGAGATCTTGCAGAAGGTGGCCAGGCAGGTAGAGATTATTTAGACCTATACCATGTAATTGCTCCGTGTTGCAACGCACGAATTGAATAGTTAGCCCAAGCCTTTTTCCCAATAAAATATACCTTTGGAAACAGAAAGCCCCGCATGTTATCATTATTGACTGATTTATTTAAACGCCAAACGGAAACCCCATTCCACCTGCTCCTTTCCGAATACAATAAAACACGGCCTCAAAAACAAAATTTCAGCCTCTGTTATGCACCCTTCAAGGCACTCTATTTTGGTCATCGGGGCCTGGTAACTGCCTGCTGCTATAACCGCTTGCAAAGCCTGGGCCGCTGGCCGCAAAACTCTATCAGCGAAATATGGAATGGCCCCATGGCCAACGAGCTGAGAGAAGAGCTAAAAAAAAACTCTCTGCAAAAAGGATGCGATGCCTGCGCCATACAGCTTGAAGCAAAGAACTTTTCAGGTTTCAAAGCTGCTCAGTTTGACATGAGCCCGCTAAACGCCAACGGCTTCCCTTCAGTATTCGAGTTTGAACTGGACAATACCTGCAATTTAGAGTGCATCATGTGCTCTCCGCAATTCTCTTCCTCCATAGCAAACCGCATGGGCATAAAAAAACATGCCCCCGTTTATAACGGGCAGTTTGTAACCCAGCTTGAAGAATTTATTCCGCATCTGCACGAAGCAAAATTTTATGGCGGCGAGCCCTTCATGATTCCCATTTACTACGATATCTGGGATAAGATCGTGGCCATAAATCCAAACTGTCATATCCTGGTTCAAACCAATGCAACGCAGTTAAACACCCGCATAAAAGATATTTTAGAAAAAGGCCGCTTTTATTTCAATATCTCCCTCGATAGCCTCGAAAAAGACAACTACGAAAAAATAAGAGTTAACGCCGACTTTGACCGGGTAATGGAAAACATCAATTACCTGCATCAATACGCCAAAAGAAAAAATACGCTGTTCGAAATTTCCGTTTGCCCCATTAAAAATAACTGGCACGAAATACCCCGGTTTATTGAATACGGAAATGAAAATAATATTGGCATATACTGCCATACAGTTTTTCATCCCAAGCATCTTTCATTACAAACCATAACAGTCGATGAAAAGCGCACCATTTTAGAAACCTACAAAAGCGTGAAATTTAAAGATGCGGTCACAGAGATACAGAAACGGAACCTTCGCCATTTCCGGGGCCTTATCAATCAAATCGAATCGATTGAAGACGGAGTGGAGGAGAACCCCTTTCAAAACTGGGAAGACCTATATGCCTGGCTTACTGAATACCCGTCCCAAACAGACCCTTCCTTAACCATGCAGTCAAGCAAATTTGTAAGCCATTTTAAACAGGCTGTTAGTCAAATGAATCTCGAGAACGATTACCGTTTGCCGCAGCGCATCAGTAAACGCGATTTTGAAGGCCAGTTTAAAATGCTGATAATGCTTGAAAAAGAAAGGATTTGCGAAATGCTTGAAAACGCGGCGCATCATTGATCTTTGTGTAGCTGAATATTATTTTTAACCATGCTTAAAAACTTCATAACCGCAGTTCGTCGCTCAATAACCCCACGCAAAAGCTATGAACAGCACAAGCTGTTTAAAGACCCTTCTGT
>Ga0316217_10007393_pt1 | contig 10502 bp, 9 predicted proteins | sample 1anoAmetaG_FD_203633 | JGI IMG/M metagenome (GOLD analysis project Ga0316217, IMG submission 203633) | Freshwater microbial communities from Trout Bog Lake, Wisconsin, USA - 1anoA | ecosystem: Environmental > Aquatic > Freshwater > Lake > Hypolimnion/Profundal zone | place: USA: Wisconsin... | reverse complement strand
TGTGCTGTGCAGACTATGCACATTGAAATCGCAACTCGTATTGTCCTCGACTGCAAAATAGCCCGTGGTTCTTGCGTCAAACCGTGGTCAGCACTCGTCGAATTTAATCAAACTGGTGGAATGGAGCGGGTGAAGGGAATCGAATCATGGCTGTAAATTTTCATAATTCGCTAAATTGCTCAATAACACTGCATTCCGAACTTTCTAACCTCGACATTCCCGCATCAAAAAGCACGGCGGCGACTGAACGCTGATGCAAATTGATGCAACTGCCCACGGCATTTCCCGCCGTTGCGCGTTGGTGCGAAGTTAGCACAGTCCGGCGAATATGCGAGATCGGAATCAAAAATTTCTGGCTCATGCGGATTAGTAATCGGACGGTAAAAGAATTGTGGTGATGGTGCGGCAAGCCTCGGTCAGCACATAAAACTTGGTGCCGTTGGTGGCGTGATAAACCGAAAGCAAGCGCAAGCCAGCGCGGAGCGCCAGTTCGTTTTCTCTCCGGTCGGCGGCGTCAAGGTCGCCAAAGTCACCGCAAATATGCCGATTGATGGCGTTGCAAATGTCATCGGCGGGAACGGCTTCTAGGGCGGCGGGCGTTATGACCAACTGCCCCAAGTCGAATTTCATCTGTGAGGTCAAAATCATAAATCAGGCGGGTTTGATGTCGGCGGCGAAGTAGCTGCCGTATTTCGTGCGCGGGTCGGCGGGATGCGCGGCGTAAGGCGCACAAGCTCCGCACGGATGCTGCCAGACGCAGCGGCGTTGATTCCAATGGAAGCCCAAACGCCAGAGCGTATTCGCGGCGGCGCGGTGGCTGGCGGCGGGAAAATCAATCCAAACCCACTTGCCGACAATCTCCGCCAGTTCGTATTGGCGGGGCAGTTGCGCCTTCAACAAATCCAAAACTTTCTGCGTCCGCAATTCGCGGTTCGCGTTGTGCTTGACGAATGCCCGTTGCTTTTCCGCTCCGATTGATGATTGCTGGACGGCGTTTGCTGGAGCCGCTGCTTCAACTTGAGATTTGTTTTTCATAAAGCTTTTTTTTTGATAATCGCCGTCCGTGTCTCGCCGTGTGCCGCTTGCTTCACCCATCGCGGAGACATTTTTTGAACTGACTACGGTTTTTTTCCGGCGTGCATGGGGCATGACAGCGAAAGTTTCGGCGTTACCTGATAGCCGAGTCGCTGGCGTGGCCCATGCCTTTCGTCGCCGGAAAAAAAGCGCCGCGCGATAGCGGGAAATAAAAGTTTGAAAAAGATGGCGGAGCAGCAAGCGGCAGGCGGAGAGACCTCGGCGGCGTCCCTTCTAAAAAAACGCGCCATGTCAAAAACACTAAACAAAAATCCTCTAGCCTCGCAGAGTCGCCAAAGGCTCAAGTCTAGCCGGCTCTGACTTCCGCTGGTTTGCGTGCAGCGCAGCGGAAATCAAACCGGCGGATGTCAGACAAAAATCGGGGCGGTGTGAGGGCGGGCTGGCGGGGCAAATGCAAAAGCAATTTGCCATGCCAGTTTGCGCTCACACTGCGGGGAAAGCCTGTCTCCGACGGATTCAGATTGCGGAACGGAATGAAGCGGAGCGCGAGCAGGCGGGCAGAGGTCGCGTGGTCACGCGCAGAGAAGTGAAGTGAAGCGGTCTGATCCGGACGGAGTCAGGCCGGTTTTGCGGCGGGCAGTCTGTGATTTTCAGCCGAGCGAAGCGGCAGCAGAAAGGTCACAGTCTGCCCGCCGTAGGCGTTGAGGCATACTTGGTTCCAGGCATTGGTGGATCGGTGTAGAGTTTTGGATACACCTTCAAAGGAGCTAAATACATTGGGCCTGGGCGCACACGGGATTTTTTATTCCGGGGACGGGGTTTGTAGCGGCGGCAGGAAAAACTCCGCTCTACTGGTATCTCATCAAGTCCGACCATTTTGCGGTTTTGCGACAACACGCAAAAAAACCGCTTTGCTCCGTGGGGTCTAACCTCGGTTAAACTGTGAAGACATGAAACGCATGTGGTCATGCCGAATGTTGCCAAGTCGAATTTAATTTGTGAAGTCAGAATCAAAAATCCTCCTCAAGCGGGCTTGATGTCGCCGGCAAAGTAGCTGGCGTATTTCGTGCGCGGTCGGCTGGGTGCGCGGTTTAAGGGCGGGCGGGCACGGTGAATGGCAGCGTTAGCGTTTCACCGTGACAGTCCGCGCTCACCGAGCGGGAAAAAGCCTGTCTCCGCCGGATTCAGATTGCGGAACGAAACGAAGCGGAGCGCGAGCAGGCGGGCATGGGCCGCTGGAACCAAGAAGCCATAGACAAATCTTGCTATACTAAGCGCAAAATAAATTGCGATTTATCTTGCCTCATGGGGGCTAATGCGTTGGAATAGAGTCGTTGCCAGATTTCGGGTTTCAAGGCCGTGAACCTCCAATTTTGGCGACACCAGCTCAGCAATTAAGGCGATCACGGCCAACGGAAAACAGAACATGAGAAATTCAATCCTTGCCGTCATTGTTGCTGCCCTAGGCAGCCTCCTCACCAATCACGTTGACGCCCAAGGCACGGCGTTCACCTACCAGGGCCGGTTGAACGATGGCGGCAATCCCGCCAGCGGCAATTACGACCTCACGTTCTCGCTGTATTACACCAACACCACCGGTGTGTCCGTCGCCGGGCCGGTGACGAACAGCGCCACTGCGGTGAGCAACGGCCTGTTCACGACGGCGATTGATTTTGGCTCCGGCGTGTTCAACGGCACAAACTGCTGGCTGGAGATCGGCGTGCGCACCAACGGCAGCGTGGCCGCTTTTGGCCTCCTGACGCCGCGCCAGCCGCTGACCCCGGTGCCGTATGCGCTCTATGCCCTGACGCCATCCGGTACGAACGGCGTGAATGGCACGAACGGACTCAACGGCGCGACTGGCGCAACGGGTCCCGTCGGACCACAAGGCCCGCAAGGCATTGCCGGCATCAATGGCACGAACGGACTTAACGGAGCAACAGGTCCACAAGGGCCAATCGGTTTAACGGGTGCGACTGGCCCGCAGGGCAATCCAGGCATTAACGCAACGAACGGTCTGAATGGCACCAACGGGCTGGACGGAGCCACCGGACCACAGGGGCCGATTGGTTTGACGGGCGCAACGGGTCCGGCGGGACCGCAAGGAATTGCCGGCATCAATGGCACGAACGGTGTGAATGGCACCAATGGTCTTAACGGCGCGACCGGTCCAGCAGGGCCACAAGGTCCAACCGGTTTGACGGGCGCGACCGGTCCCCAAGGTATTGCCGGCCTCAACGGCACCAACGGATTAAATGGCACGAACGGACTCAACGGCGCGACGGGCGCAACCGGCCCGGCGGGACCGCTGGTGCCGAATCTGGCCTACCTTACCACCAACCAAACCTTTACCGCCTCGAACCTTTTCAATGGCGTCCTCATCGCCACGAATACGGCAAACCAGATTACCGCCACCTTTACCGGCAACGGCTCGGCGTTGACCGGATTGAATCCGGCCAACCTCGGCGCGGGCACCGCCGGCATCAACATCTCCGGCAACGCGGCGACCGCCACCACGGCGACCAGCGCGACCACCGCAACCAGTGCCACGACCGCAAATAATTTTACCGGCGCACTTTCAGGTGATGTCACCGGCACGCAAAGCGCGACGGTGGTAAGCCAAGTGGGCGGGCAGAGTGCGGCCAACGTCGCGGGCGCGGTGGGCGCGGTGAACACTTCCACCAGCGCGAACACACCGGCCACGCTGGTTCAGCGCAATGGCAGCGGCAATTTCTCCGCCGGCACCATCACTGCCACTTTGAACGGCAATGCCAGCACGGCGACGACTGCGACGACTGCAACCAGTGCCACGACCGCGACCACCGCGAATAATTTCTCCGGCTCACTCGCGGGTGATGTGACGGGCACGCAAAGCGCGACGGTGGTAAGCACCGTGGGCACGTCCTCTGCCGCCAATGTCCACAGCGCCGAGGTGGCGGCGAACGCGGCGACCAGCGCCAACACCGCCAGCACGATTGTGAAACGCGATGCCAGCGGCAATTTCTCCGCCGGCACCATCACTGCCACTTTGAACGGCAATGCCAGCACGGCGACGACTGCAACCAGTGCCACGACCGCGACCACCGCGAATAATTTCTCCGGCACGCTCGCGGGTGACGTGACCGGCACGCAGGGCGCGACGGTGGTGGGCACGGTGGGCACCTCCTCTGCCGCCAATGTCCACAGCGCCGAACTGTTGGCGAACGCGGCGACCAGCGCCAATACGGCCAGCACGATCGTGAAACGCGATGGCAGCGGTAATTTCTCCGCCGGCACGGTCACGGCCACGGCGTTCGTTGGCAGCGGCGCGGGGTTGACGGGCATCGCTGCGGCGGCCACGCCGCCCGTGGGCATGGTGCTGATTCCGGCGGGAACGTTCAGCATGGGCGACAATCTGGATGGCGAGAGTGACGCCACGCCCATCAGTATCACGGTGTCCGCGATTTACATGGATGTGAATCTGGTCTCTTACAGCCAATGGAAGTCGGTTTATTATTGGGCGACGAACCAGGCCGGCTATGGTTTTGCGGATGCCGGTGCGGGCAAGGCGGCGAACAACCCGGTGCAGACCGTGGACTGGTTTGATTGTGTGAAGTGGTGCAATGCGCGTTCCCAGCAGGCGGGTCGCACGCCGGTGTATTACACGGATGCGGGCTACACGCATATTTACACCAACTTGGAAAGTTATACGGTTTATATGAATCCCGCCGCCAATGGGTATCGGCTGCCCACGGAGGCGGAATGGGAAAAGGCGGCGCGGGGCGGCTTGAGCGGGCAGCGGTTTCCGTGGGGCAACAACATTGATGAAAGCCTGGCCAACTACTACGGCGCGACCGCCAGCTACACCTACGATTTGGGGCCGAATGGATATAACACGGTCGGGAGTGTGGGTGGCACGTCACCGGCGACGAGTCCGGTGGGGTCATTTGCGCCGAACGGCTATGGGTTAAATGACATGGCGGGGAATGTGCTTGAATGGTGTTGGGATTGGTATGGGACGCCTTATGGTCAACCAAGCAATACGAATCCAACCGGCCCTGTCGGCCCGTTGAGCAACCGTGTGTTGCGCGGCTGCTCTTGGGACCACTACGCCAACTACGCGCGTTGCGCCAATCGCACCGACGCCTACGTCTCGAACTTCGCCAACTTCTATATCGGGTTCCGTTGTGTGAGGGGGCTTTAATTTTTATCTTTTTACTCTTTAACGCTTTTGAATGAGAGAGCGTGGAGTCATGGTGAAAAGCGTGGTAAAAGAAAATTAGCTCCGCGCAGCGGCGGAATTTTTTTTAGAAAACAGACATGGCCGAAAGCGATAACATACTGACGAAGCTGCAAGACCTGTTGCTTTACCTCATCCCGCAACTGAACAAATTTCCGCGTGACCAGAAATTTGTGCTGGGCGATCGGATTGAAAACAAGTTGCTGGATGTGCAGGAGGATTGTCTGCGCGCCTATTACAGCCGGGACAAACGCGGACATCTGCTGGAAGCCAATCTGCAACTGGAAGTGACGCGGCATCTGGTGCGGCTGGCCAACGCCTTGAAACTCTTCAGCAACCACACCTACGGCGTGCTGGCAGAAAAGATGGACGAGGTCGGGCGCATGATCGGCGGCTGGCTGAAATCCATTACCGGCGGGCTGCGTCCGGCGGAGACCAGGGCATGATCACGCACAACCATCTTTACACGGAGATTTGCTCGTTTGAAAACCTGCTGGCGGCGGCGCATCGGGCGGAACAGGGCAAACGGATGCAGGATACGATTGGCAGGTTTCGGACGGACTTGGAAGCGGAGCTGCTCCAGTTGCGCCGTGAGCTGTTGGCGCAAACCTACACGCCCGGAGCTTACCGCGAAACCATCATCACGCGCCCGAAACGCCGGATGATCAGCGCCGCGCCGTTTCGCGACCGGGTGGTGCATCACGCGGTTTGCCGGGTGGCGATGCCATTGTTTGAGCGGAAGATGATTTTTGACCTTTACTCGAACCGCGCCGGCAAGGGAACGCACGCCGCCATCCGCCGGGCGCAGCATTATTGCGGTCAATTTGATTACGTTTTGAAATGCGATGTGCGGAAATTTTTCCCCAGCATGGATCATGCGGTGTTGAAGCGCATGATTCGCCGAACGATTGCCTGTCACGATACGTTGTGGTTATTGGACAAAATCATTGACGGCAGCAACCGGCAGGAGCCGGTCTGCTAGATTTTTCCGGGCGACGACCTGGCTGACGCGGCCACGCGGCGCGTGGGACTGCCGATTGGCAACCTGACGAGCCAGTGGTTTGGCGGAGTATTTCTGACAGAGTTTGACCATTGGGTGAAAGAGACGCTGCGGTGTCCGGGCTATGTGCGTTATGTGGATGATTTTTTGCTGTTCGCCGCCGACAAGGCGCAACTGGCGGCATGGCGAACGACGATCAGCGGGTGCTTGGAGAAACACCGGCTCCATTTGAACGACCGGAAGTCGCGATGTTTTCCAACGCGGGATGGGGTGACTTTTTTGGGGCAACGAATCTGGCCGGGGCGGCGGCGGTTATGCCGTCAAAACGTGGCGGATGCCCGGCGGCGGTTGCGCTGGAATGTGCGCCAATACCAAAGCCGTCAAATCAGCAAGGACGCTTTGCTGTGCCGCTGGAACAGTTGGCGGGGACACGCGGAGCAGGCCGATTGCGGCGCGCTAGTTGAAAAAATAAAACAGGAATTAAAATATGCTTTGGGTGCGACCGGAACGTGAGCAACCGTGTGTTGCGCGGCGGCAATTGGAACAACAACGCCAACAACGCGCGTTGCGCCAATCGCAACAACAACAACCCGAACAACGCCAACAACAATATCGGGTTCCGTTGTGTGAGGGGGATTCGGGAGGGGGCGGGTGGCAACACCTGTCCGCTTCGAGCGGGCGGAATGCGCGAGTCCACGGACTTCCGCAGTGTCCCGAGCGAAAGCCCACCGGACGCAGCCTGTTTCCCGGCGGTCCATTTCGGGGAACGAATAAACAGGAATCATCGGGGCCGGTAGCAGGCAGTCTGCGAACGCCCCGGTGACGATTTGCAGCTTAACTGGAATTTATTAAAAATATGAAAAATAGAATCCAAACACTTTGCCTGATACTTGCAGGCTTGCTGCTGGCATTGCCCACACTTCACGCCCAAAGCTACTCCGTGGACTGGCATAAGATCGCCGGCGGCGGCGGCACCAGCACCAACGGGCAGTATTCCGTGAGCGGCACCATCGGCCAGCCAGACGCCAGCATGGCCATGAGTTCCGGCCAGTATTCCGTGAGCGGCGGCTATTGGAGTCTCATCAACGTGGTGCAAACGGCGGGCTTGCCCAATCTCATCATCACCCATGCCGGCAGCACCGTCACCGTGTCATGGCCGAACACCGGCAGCTATACCTTGCAGCAAAGCGCGAACCTCGCGTCGGTCAACAATTGGGCGACCAGCGGCTACAGCATCACCACGGCGAACGGCACGAACAGCATCACCCTCACCTCGCCAACAGGGAATTTGTTCTTCCGGCTGTCCAATCCTTGATAAGTAGGATTCAGCCGAAATTTTAACGGCCGTCAACGGATTGTCCTGAAAACAGGAGGACTGTTGTCTTGAGGAGGGGCAAAGCTGCGCCGCCGAATCGCGAAACCGAAAGAAGACAAGCGGGCGATCTGGGGTTGCCATTCGGCTTAAAAAATGCTTATACGACAGCGGGTTGTGCCTATCCGCTGCCACCATGAAAACAATTCAAGAGTCCAAACTGCGGGCATCTGCCCGGCGCAAAAATAATTCAACGAACGGCCGTTCGGCTTTGCCGGTGAACGGCAAGCACGGCTCCCCGATTCGCAGCAGCAAATTGGAAGTGCTGCCGCCGGTAAAAGAAAAAGGAAAGCTCGACGGTGACAAAAAGGTATTGCTGGCTGAATGCGAGGCTGTAATTGAGGCCAACCTGCAACAGTTCGTGGATGTTGTGCTGGCGCTAAAAAAAATCAAGGATGAGAAGCTGTTTGTAGAATATGGCGATTTTGAAACGTATTGCCGGGTGAAATTTGACTTCGGGCGGGCGCATAGCTACCGGATGCTTGCGTCGGCGAAAGTCATCGCCGATCTCCAAAAACTGCAAGGAGCCGATGGTAAAGCCGGGCAAAAGTCTCCAATTGGAGAAATTTTGGTGCCCCAGAACGAAGCTCAGGCGCGCGAACTGGCGCGTATCAAGCAGCCTGAAAAGCGTCTGGAAGTATTAAAATTGGTATTAAAAAACAAGGGGGAAATGGCGCTCAACGCGGAGGCGATTCGGGAAGCAGCGGCGGTAATTGCACCCCTCACGGCGAAAACCAAGCCAGCACCACCTGAAAACATAAAAATTGATTTGAAGGATTTCCTGGGCTGGATCGAAATTTTGAAAGCGTTCGCCGCCGGGAACAACAAAGAAGAAGTCGTGCGCTTACTGGAAAAGGCCGCGACTGACAAGACCATCGTGCCGGAACCGGAATTGAATTTAGCCGCCTTTGTTAATCCGCACCGCCCGGCGAAGAATCCGCACCCGCAAATTCATCTATATGGGCGAATGAATGAAAAGGACGTGCCGGATGGAGAGCGATGCTATTGGACAGATTTTGAAAAGTGGACTGCCGAGCGAAAAGCCATCACTGGAAGCGAACCCTTTTGCGCCAACGTCACCAGTGAGAGCACCGATCCATTTTTCCGTGAATTGTCACCGATGCTGCTTGGCCCGGTGGGTTGCTACCGCGAGAAACGCGGTGGTAAATGGGGAACTGTGACGGCAGTTAGCATCGAGGTCGCTTGGCAATTTTCCAAAGTCTATCGGGAAATCATCAACGAAGAAACCGGCAAGCTGGAAGATGTCAGCAAACGATTCATTACCACCGATGCGGATGGCAAACCGTTTCCATCCGAGGCTTGGTTTGCCTGGCGGGATGCGGCCTACAACAATCCCTGCTATCGGTATGATCACCCGGAATTTGATGTCAAGCCGGCCAAAGGCAAATCGCCCAAGATGACGGTTCGGCATCCGTTCCCAAAGGGTTCAAAAATTGCGTTCTGGTATTGGGGCGGGAAGATTTTGGACTCCGTCCAAGCCCGACAACATATCTACGCCACGCTTTACGGGGAACAGGTCGTAAAAATGCGCGGCTTCAAGCTGCTGCGGGAAGCGTATTCCAGCCGAGATGGCAAGCCGGGCTGCGATTTGAGAATTTTTGACCGTGACGGCTACGATTGGGCGTCGCTGCGGACGCCAATGACACCGGAAGATTGCGTGCGCGCGGAACATTCCTTTGGTCACGGCATGGTCATTGCGTTTTTGCTGCAAGGCATAGACCCGACCAACATCGTGCCCAAGCTCAAGCTGAACTGGCGTGATTATTACGACCGTTACCGGTGGATGGAAGTCAACCAAACGCGAATGATTCCTTTGGAAAAGGAAATCATTGAACGGCTGGGCGTGAAAATTTTGGGACTCTCAAAGGCGGATGCCAAAACTTGCTGGGGCGTTGCGCATCCGCCCGGACGGTTTGCGGCAACGGTGATCAGCATCAACCCGGACATCCGGCACAAGTATTCCGAGCTGGGGAAAAAGTTGGCGCTGAAAATTTTCAAGACCAACGAGGACACGCGCAAGGAATCACCCCGGTTGGTCAAGTTTCACAATGAGTTAAGAAAACATTTGCCCGGCCTGCCAAGTGAATATGTCCAAGAGGTATTTCACGCCGGAAACGAAGTGGCCGCCGATGGCGCGGCTTACGACTTCCTCATTCAAGAATGGATCGAGGGTGAAACGCTGGAAGATATGCTTAAAGGCAAAATCGAGCGGGGTGATGTTTTGAAAATGCTGGATGACCTATTCGGTCAAATCGTCATTCCGCTGTGGGCGGTCGGCACGGCCTTTTGGGACATCCGGGATTCAAACTACTTGTTCACGCCGGACAAAAGGCTGGTGATGATTGATTCGGATACGGTCGTCGCCTATGCCGACGAAATCACCGGTAAACCTGCCGTCTATACGCGGAGGAACACCGGCAAGATTGTGTCGATGGAACGCTACGCGATGACCGTCAGCCGGATGACGGCAGCGTGTCTTGGCATAAAAAGCGCCGCAGTCCAAAAACAGGTGAGAGGCTTGTTTGCCACACACCTTGACAAAACATTTTGCCAGCCATACCCGGATGCGCTTGGGCGGGATTGGGAAAAGCGGGCGGTGCAGTGCTATCGAAGTTTCCGGGCGGACTATGACAAGCTGCTGGCCAATCCCTGACAAGATCATTTGATGGCTGGCGGCGTGAATCTTGGCGGCGGCATGATTGGCTGGGCGGGATGTGGTGAAGATTGCCGCCGCTGGATTTCGTGAATCAGGACTTGGGCAAGGAACTGTAAAGGGAACTGACAAAATCGAGTTGCGCGGTCAACGGCTGCAACGATGCCGACAAAGCCTCCAACTGCCGCCGCAAGTCCGCCAC
>Ga0316217_10007392_pt1 | contig 10502 bp, 6 predicted proteins | sample 1anoAmetaG_FD_203633 | JGI IMG/M metagenome (GOLD analysis project Ga0316217, IMG submission 203633) | Freshwater microbial communities from Trout Bog Lake, Wisconsin, USA - 1anoA | ecosystem: Environmental > Aquatic > Freshwater > Lake > Hypolimnion/Profundal zone | place: USA: Wisconsin... | reverse complement strand
TCGACTCAGTCCAATACAACAATAATCAGTATTTACCAACCCTCGCACATGGATGCATGAGTTTTGACTACAATGTTCTATGACCACCAAAGTCAATGGTCAGCAGTCGATTCTGGCAGAGTCGTAGTGTCGCAGACGGGTCTTGTTGTTAAAGCCGCTGCCTCTAAGCCTGAAACTTTCAAATGGCTAAGCTCGTTGGCTCACAGAAGGTTGTGCTCAGCAGATGTTTTCAGGATTTCCGCCTTGCCTTTGCAGGCTTATTGGGGCCGGGACCTTGGCGCCTTATAAACTCTATAAAAAGGTCCAAGAATGACTGCATATGAATTCCCAAACATTTTTACTATATTTTCTGGAAAGAAATGTTGCTGTTTGGATATCTATAAAAATCGTCATATGTCTTTTGAGACAGTATGAGCACCCTTTTTGTTGAAGAACATATGCTATAACTTGCACTTTACGAAGAATCTGCTTTCTTAAGTTCGAATAAACTACTATATTAGTTTGGCGCTCGAAAACACTACTCTTATAATCAATTAATTATGAAAAATTGCTCATCGCGTAAGCACTACGACGAAATCAAAGAAAAGCAAGTCATTCTCCCTACCCTCTTCCACGGCCACATCAACCATGACAGCCCAGTACATAAAAATACTTTTAAGCCACTTTACTAACTTCTAGATAATTGGCGCTAAGACACCAATATTTGCCCTGGCTGCAAACTTGCCATCAAACAGAGAAACTATTTTGATAACAGTCAACATTAACTTGGAGGGTTAATATTCTATGGAATGGAAGGAAGGACCATCCAAGGCGAACGCATAAGAGGGCTAAACGAAAAGCTTTAAGCTGACATCAGTTATGTAATCCAGAATGAACTCTGTGAGATGAAAGACTTCGTGGACGTAGAAAAGATTAAGCAGTGATTTGAACCTCAAAAATATAACTTCATTTATTTGATAATTTTGGTCAAAGCTCTTTTTAATGAATAATCGAAATCTTGTTTTTTAAGTGAGCTTATTTACAGGCAGCACAAAAGTATGTCCATCATTCCCAAAAATCCATCTAAATCAAATGTGGGCCTGCAAAGCTAGTCTAGGCGCATAATCAAACACTGCAAGAGCGCCATTCTGGAGTGTAAAACCAACCATCACTAGTGATTGGAATCGCTAACAACAAAAATGCTGTAAATACGATCTATTAGCCTCTTTCTGACACCTTATCAAACGAAATAAGTACAAAGGCAAAGCAATAGAGTAAAATGATAATTAAGCTACTAGTGAGACTTCAGCACAAGACAAACAAAAATCAACAAAAACTCACACAAAAAAATGTAAGTATTCAAAAAAGAACATCTATTTTTCTGGAAAGAAATGTTCCTGTTTGGGTATCTATAAAAATCGTCATATGCGTTTTGAGACAGTATGAGCATCCTTTTTATTGAAGAACATGCTCTAACTTGAACTTCATCAACAGCCTGCTTTCTTAGGCTCGAATAATAGCCTATTTTATTACTTTTCTCGAAAATACTACTTTTATAATCAATTAATGGAGAAAAATTGCTCATCACATTAGTACTACGATGAAATCAAGAAAAAACAACTCATTCTCCCTACCCTCTTCCACGGTCACATCAATCATGACAGCCCAGTACATAAAAATACTTTTGAGCCACTTTACAGACTTCTAGGCGATTGGCGCAAAGGCACCAATATATGCCAGGGATGCCAAGTTGCCATCAAACAGAGAAACTATTTTGATAACAGTCAAATTTTACTGGGAGGCTTACTATACTTTGGAATGGATGGAATGACGATCGAAGGCGAAATGATAAAAGAGCTGAACGAAAAGCTCTAAGCCGACATTAGTCATGTTGTCGAAAATCAACTCTGCGAGCTAAAATATTTTGTGGACGTAGAAGAACTTAAACAGTGATTCGAAACTTTTAGAATATTACTTCATTTATTTGATAACTTTGTCCAAGAGATTCTTTTTACTGAATAATTGAATTCTTGTTTTTTAAATGAGTTTGTTTACAAGCAGCACAAAAGCTATGTAAAGAAATGTTGCTGTTAGAGTATTGATAAAAATCGTAATATGCCTTTTGAGAGAGTGAGCACCCTTTTTACTGAAGAAAATGCTCTAACTAGAATTTAGCCAGCAGTCTGCTTTCTTAAGCTTGAATAAAAACCCATTTTATTAGCTTGCGGCTCGAAAACACAACTTTTATAATCAATTAATAACGAAAAACTGCTCATCACATTAGTACTATGATGAAATCAAGAAGAAACAACTCATTTTCCCGACCCTCTTCCACGGCCACATCAACCATGACAGCAAAGTACATAAAAATATTTTTGAACCACTTTACTAACTTCTAGATAAATGGCCTAAGGACATCAATGTTTGCCAAGGTTGCCAAGTTGCCATCCAACAGATAAACTATTTCAATAGGAGCCAAATTTTACTTGGAGGCTTGCTATACTTTGCAAGCAAAGAGAGGACGATCCAAGGCGAACGCATAAAAGAGCTAAATGAAAAGCTTTAAGCCGACATTAATCATGTCATCTAAAATGAATTATGCAAATTAAGATAGCTTGTTGACTTAGAGGAATGGAAACAGTGATTTGAACCCTTTTAGAATAAAACTTTATTTATTTGATAAAAGGCTTTTCGGCCAGGACTCTTTTCTTAAAGTATAGCTGAAATCTTGTTTTTTAAGTGGGTTTATTAGCAAGCACTACGAAAATATTTTGGTCTAATTCTATACTTTTGATGTATTTTCTGTGCTTATCTTTTTTTACAGAATTTAAGACTCCCTTTCTAATGGCGATGTCTAAGATTATTCCCAAAGCATTTGTTTACTCTTGGACAGGATTTAGGAACGGTCCAAGACTGGCGTTTTGAGACAGTGTGAGCATCCTTTTTATTGAAGAATATGCTGTAACTAAAACTTCTTGTAGTCTGCTTTCTTGAAGGTCTTAAGTTTGAATAAAAACCTATTTTGTTAGTTTGCCGCTTAAAAACTCTTTATAGAATTTCAAACTAAAAAATACTGTTCATCAGTCTAACACTACGAAAAAATTAAACAAAATAAAGCAATCTGCACTACAATCTACAAAGATCACCTGAATTATGATAGCCCATTTCATAAGAATATTCTGAAGCCTCTTCTATTAGAGCTTTATAATTAGCTAATTGACCTAAATGTCTGCAAACTTTGTAAAATGGCAATCAAAGCGAGGAGTGATCTAATTGACAGCAGAGAAAAAATTGCGGAATACTACACTGCGCAAACAATGGATCCACGATTCAGGGTCAAGATTGCGAATTCTGAATGAATTAATTAAGGCAGACATTAATTATGTTAACAACAATGAATTATGCCAAAGGAGGTAATCTATTGACTTACATAAAAGCAAAAAGTGATTTCAACCCTTTATAATATTAATTAATTTATCTGATATAAGTCAATTCGGCCGGGACTCTTTCTAATGAATAATTGCATCTTTATAATTGATAATACTTACATAAGACCGACTTTGCCGTAGCCCTTGAGTTGCTTCTAAAAAATAGCTTAGCAACTGAATAATAATCAAAAATCAAAATAAAACTATGATCGCCAGCAATTCCCTTCAAGATGAAATGCTCAAAGCCTACATAGAGTCCGTCTTCAATAAATACGATGCTGATCGCAACGGTTCCCTGGACGTCAAAGAAATGACTATGTTCTTTAACGACCTGTTTCGCAATCTCAACATTCCTGTTGTTGTAACCGAAGCACAATCGCTTTAAGCCATCAAATCGATCGATGAAAACAGTGATGGCTTAGTTGATAGGCAAGAGCTGTTCAAAGCATTCAAAATGATGCTTAATCCGTAACCAATTTTTTACTTAGAAAGCCCAATCCTCAAACACCACCACCCACCTACGGCCAAGGAAACAACCCTTACGGAAACAACATGCAGCAAAGCCAGGGTTATAATCCGCCCAACTACCCTAACCAAGGGTACAACAACCAAGGCTACAACCCTCAGAGCTACGGTTATAACAATAACTACCCTCAAGGATACGGTGCCAACTATCCCAACCAAGGAGGTTACCTGAATAGTAACATTCCGTTTATTTAGCTCCAACTTACAATGGAAATAGCATGAGCCAAAACTACAACCCAAACCCAATGTACGGCACGCAAACTCGAAATGTCCCGATGTACAACACTCAGCCCTACCAACAAAACTACAACCCTTACCGCTGAGCTTATGATAATTATATCTGTTTGTCTCGTTTGGTTCCTATGAAACTTTTTGATTCGCTGATCTTTTCTTGCATCTCAAAGAATTATAATTTGTAAGATCTATCGGCTCATGTCAAGTGTTACAGTTACGGACGCGGATATCAGGAGTGCCATTGACCAAATGTATGTGAAGTACGACCTGAATAAAGATATGCGGCTCAACTCTGCTTAGCTGATCCCACTCTTCCGCGACACACTCATCTTTCTCAATAACCTGCGCGAAGTGAACCTTGAATAAATCAAACAATTTATCCGATAATTCGACATAAACAAAGATAAACTGATCGACAAGTAAGAAATGTTCTTAGTTTTCCGGAAAGTGATCCACAAAATCTCGAAATGATCTTTACAGTGATATTGTTAAGCACACAGATCTTAAGCAGGTACTATGGTTACTCTAACACAGCTAGTTCCAAAAACTAGCTTTGGTTGCTCTACGCAATGTAGGTTGTATGGAAGTTCGAATGTTAATTTAAGCTCGGCACGAACCTTACTATTGAAAGTATTGTCCGTTTCCTAGGCCAATGTATCTTTGTGAGATGGGGCTGGACAAATCTTTAATATATAAATTAAACATCTGTGGCACCCCGTCTGCAAACTTCGTTGCCCATCCCTTTAATATACGCAAAATACTTTATTTTTTTGTAATGGGTCTCATAAAATTCGATTATCTCAACTTTTGAGAATTGGTCTTTTTTTAGCTTGGAGGAAACTAGCTTAGTTATTTTGAGTCGGGATCTGAGGTATTATAATAAAGCTGTTGTATGGCGACTTTCCATATTGAAACTGATCGTTAGAGCTACTTCCCAGGAGACACAGTCGAGGGAAAAGTGTTGATCAATGTCCCCGCGAGCATAAAGAATACAGAAGGCGTCAAGCTCAAATTCTCCGGACTTTAAAACGTCAAGTGGGTCTAAAAAACCTAGACTATCCCCGAAAAATTCACCAACCCTCAAGAGCAAAGCACACCAGCCACAAAAACCGACAACAAAGCTCAGCAACAAGCCTACCACGTTCACGTAAAGAGTTTGCTATTCAGGAGCCCAGCTAGCTTAGTATTTCCTCATGCGAGTTTGAAGAAAAAAAGCAAGATCTTCGGCCAAGCTTTATAAAAACACCGCAAAACAAATACTACTAGATTAAATATCACCATAAAAGTAACTAGATATCTAAGGGATATCTAGAACTCATCCCTAGCGGTAAACTCTAAGCTGGGCAGTATTCTTTTCCATTTTCTTTTACAACCCACTCCCAATGGCCAGCCAGCTTTAAAGAGCAAACCTCATAACGCAAACTCAACGTCAAATACAGTCTTACAGTCACTTTAGAACCATATAATCCTCGTTTCCAATTCACAGCCAACAAAGAAATCGTCCTTCGCGATAGAATATCGTCTAAAAACATCACCGAGTTTCATAGCTAGGTTTCAAGCCTTTATTGCTTAAAAAGGGGAAGAACTGAAGTTAAAGCTTCATTTGATCGATAAGGCTATTCTCCCGAAGAGAATGGATAGATTATTCTTTAAATCGACAATTCTCGCTGCTAAACGGATATTTAGAGCTTAAAATTGACTCTGAGACATACAGAGATTCTAAGAGGTCTAGAATAGACCTCAAAAACGAGATAAGTATTCACAAAATAGATCAATTGCTGTATAAAAGCAGCCCAATCAGCCACAGGTTCTGAAGTATTAAAGGTTCCTTTTACTTTACCCGAGGGACTTTCAACAACTCGAGGCCAGCTTATTTCATCAGACTATACCCTTTAAATAAAACTAAAGCATGATGCTCTTTTCCACTAAAATGCAATTCATAAAATCCCCTTTGTACTTTCGTTTTTAAATAGACCGTCTATCCGCCAAAAAGCAAAAACGAAGTCCCCTGGGATATGAGAAGCAAGTGGCAGCCAAAAGTAATGGGCCTTTCTAAACTCACCGTATCAAATCTGGAATCAACAGCTAAATAAGCGAACATCCTTAAATGAATTGTTTGGTTATGCTGATTGTAATTGTATAAACACTCTATGACTTAGTTTAAGTTTGATCTTTTTATTAGTCGCTTAAAAGACAGTGGGTTCTTTGGAACCATTTTTTAGAAGTTTAAAAGTTTATTTTTTTAGGGATAAGCTTTCTCATCAATATTCAAAATACTTTTGCTCAGATTGCGAGGTCTCGAAACATTATGCAAAATATCAAAACCCTTGTATTAAGATTGAAGCCAGAATTTTTGATTGTAGAGTATTTACTTTCCTATTCTCTAATATTTTATAAATTATTTGCTGTGGCTCACCAGAACGCTTTTTCTCTCCAAGGCTTATTATCTGCAAGAGGTGATCTTTAGAATCATAATATAAAGTTTTAAATTTTTGCCACTTAGGTATTTTTAAAACAAATTATCCGCAAATTTTCTCAAAAAAATAAAGCCTTAAACTATGTATTATTAACAATAGCATTGAAATCAGCAGAAACTCTCTGACTAAGCAATAAGAATTGCTTACATAACCATATTTGCTGCACTTTTGGCTTTTTACCAGCAATCTGTAAGCGAAAGCAAAAGAAGATGTTGAAATTAATTCAAGCTTTTCTTCCGCAATTGAATGACAGAAAGTACTGTCCCAAAGAACAACTACTATGCCGTGAATTAGCAAGCAGAGGGTCTCAGTAATGCCAACTCAATAAACTTGGGAATAGCCTTTCTAAACTTAGGAAAGAAAGGAAATCTTTCCATAAAAATTTCAAGATAGTCGTTGGGAGAAGTAAATCTAAAAATGTATTTAAGAGATCTCATTACTTTAGCCTCCAGACTTAAGTAATCAGCTCTTGAAAGACAAATATCAATACTTTTCAACAAACTCTAAAGAGTTAGTTGCTCAGAAAGCTCTCTGCTTTCGTTAAACTACATCTTTAAAACAATACCTTAATGGCCAAAGAAAGTCCTGCAAGTGCAAGGGCAATATTCTTGTCATAAGGAATGACCTAAGGCTCAAGGATCGATGAATCAAAGAAGGTTCTAGCCAAGAACTTGGTGGAGCAGGAGAGTCCCAGGCACTCAGAATTCTATGTAAGCTAAATATGAAGCAAAAATATGATGGAGGACCATCGTTGAAAAATTTTTACCTAAAACATCCACTCAATAAGATTTACGTAATCTTATTTATCGATGCGTTGGAGAACAAGTTACAAGGCAATGGGAATCTTAAATAAGGCAAATCTATACTCTTTCGGCCCTTCTGTTTTCTGCCAGCACCTGCTGCATATTTTAGCTCAACATATTATATTTACAATCCTTATTTTTGAAAATCACGATATTTAAACTCCAGTTAGACTGGGACCAAAATATAAAAACTGTTTTTCTCTCTCGGAATCTCCCCTAGGCTCTACTTGGTCTGAATAATCACAAAAATTTGTAGAGTGGTCTATGAATCTTGTTAAAGATTCATTAAATCCATACTTAGCTTAGTTTGACGAAAAGTCAAACCTTTTCTCTATGTTTTTTGCAAAAGAGAGTGTTTTCTGCCGATAGCATTTCGAATTTACCAGAACTTAATTTCAATATTTCTGTATTTTAATATTTTTGTAAACTTGGTCCTACAAACAGCAAGCAAAAATTAACTTTATTTGAAATGAAAATAGAGGCAAAGGACCAAATTTTAGAGCACTAAATATTAGAGCCTTCACAGCTTATCCCTAAAAAAAATTTTAAATACACCAGTAAACATAATCAATAATAAATATTAAAAATGTAAATAACTTTTTTTGCCAACTTCTTTTGAAAAACAGCCATTTTTCGATATTTTTCAAAGTTTTAACCAGAAAAATCAAATTTAAATGCTACCCAAAAAATGCCCATTACATTAGAAGAGTATATGAACTAAACCACTTAAGTCTTAAATTCTTAATTAATAATTAAAACTTTTGCAAATCATTCAATTTCTTTCTACACTAGGTACTTCTCGATATTAAGCATCACATTCCTCTTCTCGTCGTTGTTCTTTATATTGTAAGAGTAGAGTATATTCATTCCTTTGGTATATTCCACAAAAGGCCTCGTATGCTGCGCTCTTAATACTGCTTTTTTCTAGTAACACAGTGATGATAGCCAGCTGAAGAACCTAATCAGTGTATTGTAGAAGAGGAATTCAGCCAAACCAATGATAGAGATTATTATGTAGAAAGGCAAATAAAGTTAGTAGTCTAATTCCCAGATGAGTCCTGTGAAGTAAGGGAAGGTCATAGGCAGCACGTTAGGATAGATTGAAGAGTTGGCAACAAGCATCCATTCTCCAAATATTGGGAAGAAAATCAGCATGATAGGCAAAATAGCAATCGACAAAGATGTAAATTCTTCGCCTAATCCTTCTATCTTGGCCGAATTGCCCTGCAGGAGGATTCGGTTTACAGTATATCTTGAGAAAATATTTAGAAAACCCAAAGGAACAAGAACCGGCACACCTGCCCAGAAAAAGGCAGTCATGAATACTATCAAATACATCGTAGCAGCTTACTTATAGACGTTCAGCTTGTAAGAAGTTATCTTCTCATTCATATGTTTCTGCAAAATTTTGCCCTCCTCGTCTTGTAGCCCAGAGTAACTACTTGAGCACTTATCGACAATCAAAAAGATCCAAGTTAACACAGTGTCTACGATTACGAAGTTAACGAAGATTGGAGAGACAGTTAGATACCAAGATGAGTTATAAGTTGGTAAAAAGCTTAGTCTTTCGACTGAAAGGATATTCTTTAACCCTGAGGATATTATTGTTAGGAAAGAAACGTAGTTACTTGGTTGAAAGCCGAAAATATCTGCGTAGATCAACACCGGAATGAAGATTGAGTTCAGGATTATAAAAATGGTGTAAATGGTAGTTTTTGTGAGCAGGCCTGCAGATTTCGAGATAGGTCTCACACAGTTTACAAGTTTATCTACGATAAATCCAAAGATAAAGTTGGTTATGGCTGAAGTGGCTATCACACCATACTGGATGCCTTGGGAAATTAAAATGCCATTTCTGTAATCAGTGCAGACAGAACTTATAATCGAATCTGAAAAGGATGAAATTATGTTTGAATAGCAGTAGCATTGAATAATTGTTGAATTCCCTGTGCTGTTGGCTGCAACGGCTGTGGTTGGAACTGTAACTCCTTCACAGTTTCCTGAATGAGTGTTGATGTAGATTGAACATAGACCGATGATTGCGCAAGTCAAGGCCAAAAAGAATATAATGATGACAGCTGCTATCAGGATTCTGCAAAATTTGTTACAAAAGCTCAGCTAGAAACTGCTCCAATTGATGTCTTCAGGAGTTGGCACCTTATCTGCTTTGATTTGCAGTTTTTAACCCCGGAATAGATACTTGCTTTCAGGCTCATCAATACAGCAACAGCATATAGATCGCATGCAAACATGGCTGCAGTTGTCAAAGAGGTAATGTTTGTTGAAGTAAGTCAAGCAGTCTACCTTTGATTTTTAGTATTGGAAGTGGACAAAAGCCGATATGGTTTGAGGGTATATTTGAAGGGTGTTGATGTACTAATAAAGTTTTTCTCTCTCTTTCCTCAGCTAGTTTAGTGTTGATTTATCTCCATTTTCTAATACTACCTCAAGCTCTTCTTCTTTGATTGCCTATTCAAGTTCATCAAGCTATTAAAAGTAGGAAAGCTTGTTTTTGTATCTACGGACTACAGAGACTTCATAAACTTGGCCGAAAGAGGAAAAGAATGTTTTAAGCTCACTTTCGTTTACATATTTTTCATCCAAACCTACCACTTCTAAGCAAAACTTTTAAGGCTTTACATCAGAGTTGTCTTCTTCTTGAGTGCTGATCGTTCTGAAGTAGTGACCCTTCCAAATAAAATAAAAAAGCATCAAAGTCAGATAATTGACTGCAGGCGCAATAGTGACGATGTAACCATCATAAGAGCTCAAAACATTTCCTGTGTAATTCCCAAGAGTGGTTTTGATGAGGTAAGTTGAAAAATTGGAAGAGTAGCTTTTCATTCCACTTCCCATCCAGTTGATATAAATGGTAATTCCTTGAACTAAAGCCATGATTAAGTATAGCCACATAAGCCTTCTGAAAAACTCAACATAAAAATAAGTTCCCAAACCAAAATTTTTCAATTACTCTGTATCCTAGTACGTATCGAGCTATCTCTAAGTCAATGAAAAGGTACGTATTGCCCTGAGGGCAGCTTTTTCATGTATGATCG
>Ga0316217_10007391_pt1 | contig 10503 bp, 10 predicted proteins | sample 1anoAmetaG_FD_203633 | JGI IMG/M metagenome (GOLD analysis project Ga0316217, IMG submission 203633) | Freshwater microbial communities from Trout Bog Lake, Wisconsin, USA - 1anoA | ecosystem: Environmental > Aquatic > Freshwater > Lake > Hypolimnion/Profundal zone | place: USA: Wisconsin... | reverse complement strand
ATGATGGAGCCGTAACCTTCCTATGCCCGCAGTCAAAATTTCTCTGTCCAATCCGAATCAGAATCATCTGCTCGCGGCCCTGCACGAATCTGTGTTTGACAAACTCCTGCCGCATCTGGAACTGGTACCCATGCTGCTCGGTGACGTGCTGTGCGATTCGGGAGAAAAGCTGCATTACGCCTATTTTCCGACCAGTTCCATCATCTCTTTGCATTATCTGCTGGAGAATGGCGGCTCTTCCGAATTTGCCGGAGTCGGCAACGAAGGGGTGTTTGGCGTTGCCCTGCTCATGGGCGGCAACACCACGCCATCGCGTGCGATTGTTCAGACCGGCGGCTACGGCTACCGGCTGAAGACTTCGATTCTGACCGAGGAATTTCAGCAGGGCGGCCAGTTTCAGCAATTGTTGCTGCGCTATATACAGGCGCTCATTACCCAGATGTCGCAAACCGCAGTGTGCAACCGGCATCATTCGGTGGATCAGCAACTGTGTCGCTGGCTGCTGCTCACCCTGGACCGTCTGCCCACCAATGAACTGACCATGACCCAGGAATTAATCGCCAGCATGCTGGGCGTGCGGCGCGAAGGTGTGACCGAAGCTGCCGGAAAACTGCAGGCGGCCGGTCTGATCAGTTACCGGCGCGGCCATATTACGGTGTTGAATCGCAGCGGACTGGAGCAGCACAGCTGTGAATGTTATGGCGTGGTAAAAAAAGAATTTTCCCGACTCCTGTCCGATGTCCGGCAACGCTGAATGAATACTCTGAAAACGCATACGCTATCGGTACGCCGCACGCTGGCAGCAGCAGGCGTGTTGCTGATCCTGGTTTTGGTGGCATTGAGCCTGGGGGGCAATACCGATACAAAAGCCTCGGCATTACAGCCGGTTCTGATTCCCGGTGCCGTGCTGTTGTTGCTTGCCGGCTCGCTGATGATGCTGCTTCAGGTCAGACGCCTTTTCCGTGCTCTGGAACAGGAAGTCAGTGCGCGCGCAGCCGACCGTGCAATTCATGCCGGCAGCGTTGCGCTGCTTACAGACCGGCAGTTTTATACCCGTTCCATTGTCGAATCGAACATTGAGGCGATTATCGTCATCAATACGGACGGACTGATTTCTGACGTGAACAGCCAGACTGAAATGGCCACAGGCTACCGGCGCGATGAGCTCACAGGCACGCCGTTCAAAAATTACTGTAACGATGTCGATAACGCGCTGATGTCACTGTTTCGGATTCTCAATGAAGGCAAGGTCAGCAATGTTGAACTGTTTATCCGCGCGAAAAATGGCGCGGAAATAGCCTTTGCCTGCAACTCTGCGGTGTTGTGCGACAGAGATCAGAAAATAATCGGCATCAATATATCGATGCGGGATATGACGATACACAAAAAATTTGAACGCCTCCTGGAAGAAAATAATCTGGAACTGCACCGGTCGATGGGCATAGCGGAACGTGCCAATCTGGCCAAGTCGACTTTTCTGTCCAACATGAGTCATGAACTGCGCACGCCCTTAAACGCCATACTCGGCTTTGCCCAATTGCTCGACACGGACGAGCCGCTGCCGCGCGCCACGCAGAAATTATCGATCAGGCAGATCCTGCAGGGTGGCTGGTATCTGCTTGACCTGATCAATGAAATACTGGATCTGGCTTCGATCGAGTCAGGCAAAGTGAATTTATCGAGTGAAAAAATATCGCTCTTTGACGTGATGAAGGAATGTCATGCGCGCATTGAGCAACAGGCGCTCAAAAAAAGGGTAAGACTGGTTTTTCCCATGGAAAGCAGTCCTGCACTGTACGTCAACGCCGATCTGACCCGGATAAAACAGGTCATGATCAATCTGCTGTCGAACGCCATCAAATACAACCGGGTCGGCGGCGAAGTCATGATCCGTTGCCAGATGCGCAGCGACAGCCTGATCCGGGTCTGCGTTCAGGATACCGGTCATGGCATGACACCGGATCAGTTATCGCATCTGTTTGAACCGTTTAACCGCTTGGGCAAGGAAGGCAGTATTGAAGACGGCACCGGCATCGGTCTGGTCGTGACCAGGCAACTGATCCAGCTGATGCACGGCACTATCGGGGTTGAGAGCGAGTTGGGACGCGGCAGCACCTTCTGGTTTGAACTGCCGACCTCGGCGAGTGCTGCAACCGGCAGCGTCGCGCCGGTTCTGGCACCGCAGCCTATCGTCATGCCTGCCCGCATCCCGGAGCGCAATATCAGACAGCAGCTGCTGTACATCGAAGATAATCCGGTCAATCTGTCGCTGATCGAACAGCTGATGCTGACCCGCAGCGATATCGACCTGCTGGTGGCGAGCGACGGCACGACGGGCCTGGCAAAGGCGCAATCGGCATTGCCGGCAGTAATTCTGCTGGATATAAATCTGCCCGACATAAACGGTTTCGATCTGATCAATGTGTTGCTGGAAAATCCGGCAACGTCAAATATTCCGGTCATCGCACTGTCGGCCAATGCCATGCAGAGCGATATTCAGAAAGGACTGCAGGCCGGCTGTCGTCATTACCTGACCAAGCCGGTCAAAGTGACTGAGCTCATGGAAAAACTGGATGAAACATTCAGCTATCTGGCATTGCGCAGTGCGGCAACCGCAGGCCTGGACAACGTCGTTGGCGAACACCGAAAAATAGTTTACTGGAAGTGAATATGATAGCTTTAACAGAAGTTCTGAATGCAAAAATCCTGATCGTGGATGATCAGCAGTCCAACGTTTTGCTGCTGGAGCAGATGCTGCTCAAAGAAGGCTACAGAAACGTGCTGTCGACCATGAATCCGGTGGAGGTCTGTGCGCTGCATCAGGAACATGATTTCGACCTGATCCTGCTTGATCTGCAGATGCCGGAAATGGACGGCTTCCAGGTGATGGACGGGATGAAGGAAATCGAACGGCACGGCTATGCGCCAATACTGGTCATTACCGCGCAGCCCGGCCATAAATTACGCGCCCTGAATGCCGGCGCCAAAGACTTTATCAGCAAACCGATAGAAGCCGTCGAGTTTCAGACCCGCGTCAGAAACATGCTGGAAGTGCGCCTGCTGTACAAAAAACTGGAAAACTATAACGTGCTGCTGGAACATACGGTTCAGGAGCGCACCGCCCAGTTAAGCGCCAGTGAAGCGCGCTTCAAAAATTTTACCGAACTCACGTCCGACTGGTACTGGGAGCAGGACGACCAGGGCAGGTTCACAACGGTGTCCGGTCCGGTATTTGAAATGCTGGGCATTGCGTCGGGCAGCGAAGAAAGCGCATTTATTCCGGCCGAAGGGAACGAGGCCGAGCTGGCCAATCTGAAATACAACATCGCCAACCGCCGGCCCTTTTTTGATTTCGTGTATACGCTGCAAAAAGCCGATGGCAAGACCCGGCATCTGCAGGTCAGCGGTGAACCGATGTTTGATGCCAGTTGCCGTTTCATCGGCTATCGCGGTGTCGGCGTGGAAATCACCGACCGGCATTATGCGTTCCGCAAAGAGGCCAATTTCCGCAAGGCGGTGGATGTGATCGGATTCGGTCTGTGTCTGATCAATCGCCATACGATGAACATACTGGACATGAATGACGTGATGTGCAGTAAATCCGGCTTTGGCCGCACAGATTTGCAACAACGCGCGCTGCCGGATCTTCAGGTGGGCAGTGCCGAACAGTTATCATCGGTGTTTGATGCAGTCCTGGCAAAAGCCGGTGCGCAATACATCAGCGGGAATATGCTCTGTGCCGACGGTTCGCTGTGCGCCGTGCGGGTTGATTTTCACAGCTTTCTGGATGACGCGGATGCCGTTATGGTGGGCACGTTCGATTTCTCGCCGGCTCCATAACCTGAACCGGCCGCATGCCGGCCGGACAAAAAAAAGCCAGAAACTCCGGAGAGATTTCTGGTCAAAACTGCGAGGAGTGTGAGACATCAGAATCGGGCCTGCCCTGCAAAAATGCACGGCCCGATTTCTGCATTCAGGGCCGGCTTACCTGGCGCCGACAATATTGCCGCCGGCATCAGACAGCGTAATTTCAACCCGACGGTTTAACTGACGGTTTTGCGCCGTGCTGTTGTCTGCTATCGGATTGCTCATGCCATAACCCTTGACGCCGATACGCTGGGCAGTCACGCCTGCGCCGCTCAGGATATCTGAAACGGCAGTAGCGCGCCGCACAGACAGTGCCATATTGTAATCAGCGCTGCCGGTGCTGTCGGTAAATCCGCCGATCTGCACGGTGCGTTGCGGATTTTCATTCAGAATCATGGCCAGCTTTTGCGCCACGCCGACACCGGATGGATTCAGACGCGCTTCATTGGTATTGAACAGAATATCGCCAAACGTGATGATAATTCCGTGCTCGGTTTTTTTGGCATTCAGATCTTTCAACTGCTGTTCCAGTCTGTCGGCGCGTGCCTGCTCTGCCTGTGCAGTGGCCTGCGCTGCCTGCTCATTTATTTGGGACACTGCGGCAATCTGGTTGGCCATATCGGCATTGGCAATGGCCTTGTCGGCCTGGGCTGTGCGAGATGCCAGACGAAGTGCATTGCGCTGCTTTTCTGCATCGGCAACCACGGCTTCAGCGGATTTCTGTTTGGCCACATCTTCAGCGACAGCAATTTTCTGTTTTGCCAGGTAAGCCAGTCGGTCAACTTTTTCAGCATTTTCATGTGCTGTCGAAGCGGCGTTGGCCTGGTCCAGTGCTTCGGCTGACTGGGTCAGTTCGGATGCGGCATAACGGTTTACGCTGTCGCTGTTGCGTGCAACCTGATATTCAGAACGCGTCTGATCCAGCAATGTGGTGTTGGTTGGGGCGGTGCTGCAGGCGGTCAACAGTACAGCAGATGTGATGAGGGCCAGTTTGAATGGGATACGCATGATGGTGAATTCCTTGATTGGTCGATGAATTGTTATTGGTTGTTGGCGCGGGTTAATTCTTCCTGCAGCACGCGAATATCGGCGTTGAGTGCGTCGGCTGCGGCCTGAGCCTTGCTTGAATTGGCCTTGCTGGTTGCCACTTTGGCGTCAGCCTGCGCCTGGATTGCCAGGTCGTTGGCCAGTTTGTAATCTTTGTCTGCCATGGCTGCATTGGCACGCGTCAATTTTTCGCGTGCAGATTGCAGTTCCAGCGGCGCAAACTGGGCCGCATCGGCGCTGTCTGCGTTGGCGATTGCATTTTTCGACACGGCTATATTTGATGTCGCAGGATCTTTCATACTTGTACAACCGCTGACGAGCAAGATAAGTGCGCAACATGCAATGCTCAAAGTGTATTTTGTCTGTTTCATTTTGATTTCTCCATTTCCGTTAGTTTCAGACTCACATCTTGATGGCTGGCGCAATCTGCTTCTGTTCGTTAGCGTACCTATTCAGATAATTTATTCAGTGCGCAGCTCAGACACGCCTGTGTGTGCTTGCGTACAGAACCATCGGAAAAAATCGGTTAAATTTACGTGTCAGCTGAGTTTTTAAATCGACATTGAGAGGAGAATATGAATATTGACCTGGCATCCGTCTTTACTTCCCGGACAGGCGGCAAATTACAGACCGAGTTCCTGAAACTGTTCAGCGGCAACATTGAACAGAGTGAACTGCTTCAAAACGAATCAAAAGCAACATTGATCGATCAGCAGCTCAGCCAGAAATTTTTAGACCGGAACTGAGTTTTGCAAAACAACTGACTGACAACCAACCAACCACTAAAGGAAATAACATGATTCAGATTAAACCCGCCATCAGCAGGATGGTATTGCTGGCCTTCACCGCACTTACGCTGTCGCTGTTCAGTAATATGGCCAGCGCCACCAATGAAGAAGAACTGCAGCAGACAGCGGCGATTGCGCTGCAAAATCTGTACCGTACCAATCCGACTGCTGAAGTCATCGGCAAAAGCGCACGCGCCATTCTGGTCTTTCCTGGTATCGTCAAAGCCGGCTTCGTGTTTGGCGGCGCTTATGGAGAAGGGGTATTGACCCGGGGCGGCAGTTTTGCCGGCTATTACAATTCAGTCTCGGCTTCCTGGGGTTGGCAGATTGGCGCCGAGTCGTATGGCTATGTGGTGTTTCTGATGAATGACAAGGCGGTGCGTTATCTGGAGAAAACGCATGGCTGGGAAATTGGCGTCGGCCCGAGCGTAGTTGTAGTCAATGAAGGTGTTGCCAAAAACCTGAGTTCGACCACCCTGAAAGATGATGCCTATGCATTCATTTTTGACCAGAAAGGTCTGATGGTCAGTCTGAGCATTGAAGGCACGAAAATATCGCGCATCAAACACTGATCGTTCCGGTGCAGCACAGGTGCAGAATGCGTTCTGCACTTTGCAGAACCCGATGGGCAACAATGTTTGCGCCCATCGGGTTTTGCGCTGTCAAGAAAGCATGCAGGGTGCGCGCAGCCAGATTATTTTTGATGGATTCGGATTTTAACGTGCTAGTATGACCCGGTTGGTCTCATGTGTTCATCACCCACCACTCCCGCTGCAGGGCTGAATCAGATTCATTTTTTGGCTTTTTTCGCATCTCCGTTGTTACGCACACTCAGCATCACTTAACGTCTGTCTCTATGCCAATGATAATAAAGCCCCTGATCGCCGATCAGGCTGAAGGCCGGTCGCTGTTAAAGGCGGGTGCTTTGCAGGATGCGATTTTTAACAGCGCCAATTTTTCCAGTATCGCCACCGACGCAAAAGGCGTGATTCAGATTTTCAATGTCGGCGCCGAACGCATGCTCGGCTATACCGCAGCAGAAGTCCTCAACAAAATTACGCCGGCCGACATTTCCGACCCGCAGGAAGTGATTGCCCGCGCCGAATCGCTCAGCGTTGAACTGGACACTCCGATTACCCCGGGATTCGAGGCACTGGTGTTCAAGGCCTCGCGCGGCATCGAAGATATTTACGAATTGACCTATATCCGCAAGGACGGTAGCCGCTTCCCGGCCATCGTGTCGGTCACTGCGCTACGCGACGATCAGGACGCCATCATCGGCTATCTGCTGATCGGCACCGACAATACCGCGCGCAAACAGGTCGAAGCGGAGCAGGAACTGCTGGATCAGCGTCTGCGCGATCAGCAGTTTTATACCCGTTCCCTGATCGAGTCGAATATCGACGCGTTGATGACGACCGATCCGCGCGGCATTATCAGCGACGTCAATCAGCAGATGGAAGAATTGACCGGCTGCACGCGTGATGAACTCATCGGCACACCCTTTAAAAATTATTTTACCGATCCGGAACGCGCCGAGTTCGGGATCATGCTGGCACTGCGCGAAGGCAAGGTCACCAATTATGAGCTGACCGCGCACACGCGCAACGGCAGGCAGACCGTGGTGTCGTATAACGCCTCCACCTTTTACAACCGCGACCGTGAACTGCAGGGCGTGTTCGCGGCAGCGCGCGATGTCACCGATCGCAAGCAGTTTGAACACACCCTGCAGGAAAACAATGTTGAACTGGAAACCGCCAGGGCGGCAGCCGAAAAGGCCAATCTGGCCAAGTCGGATTTTCTGTCCAGTATGAGTCATGAACTGCGCACGCCGTTAAACGTGGTGCTGGGTTTTGCGCAGTTGATGGCGTCGGATACGCCGCCGCCGTCCGAGGCGCAGAAAATGTCGATAGATCAGATTACCCAGGCCGGCTGGTATCTGCTGCGTCTGATCAATGAAATTCTGGATCTGTCGATGATTGAATCCGGCAAAATGACCATGTCTGCGGAATCGATGTCGATTAATGAAGTGCTGCAGGATTGTCAGTCCATGATAGAACCGCAGGCCCACAAACGTGGCATTCATATGATTTTCCCGCGCCTCGACAATCTGTTCTTTGTGCATGCCGATCGTACCAGGGTCAAGCAGGTGATCATCAATCTGCTTTCGAACGCAATCAAATATAACCGGACCGGCGGATCGGTGATCGTCGAATGCATGCGCGGCGCCGAAAACCGGGTGCGTGTCAGTGTCAAGGACACCGGTTCCGGCCTCACGCCGGAGCAGCTCAGTCATCTGTTTCAGCCATTTAACCGGCTGGGCCGCGAGGCCGGCAAGGAAGAAGGTTCGGGTATCGGCCTGGTTGTGACGAAGCAGCTGGTCGAGTTGATGAACGGGGTGATCGGGGTGCAAAGCCAGATCGGACTGGGCAGCGAGTTCTGGTTCGAGCTGCTTGCCGCCGATCCGCCGGAACTGGCGTATTTCAGTGCCGACAGCAGCGTTGCGGGTGAAATCAGGGAACTCGCTCCGGAACAGCACCTGCAGTACACGCTGCTGTACGTTGAAGACAATCCGGCCAATCTGGTTCTGGTTGAACAATTGATCGCGCGGCGCAGGGATTTGAGATTTCTGACCGCCACAGATGGCCACAGCGGCGTGCACATGGCCCGCACCCATTTGCCGGATGTCATCCTGATGGATATCAATCTGCCTGGCATCAGCGGCATTGAAGCAGTAACGCTGCTGAAAAAAGATCCCCTGACCAGGCATATCCCGGTCATGGCGCTGTCGGCGAATGCAATTCCGCACGATATCGCCAAAGCCATGGAGGCCGGATTTTTCCGTTATCTGACCAAGCCGATACGGGTCTACGAATTCATGGATGCGCTGGACGCCGCTCTGCGGTTCGCTGAACAGGGCCGCACGCAAGCGGATTCCGGCGGCTGAAATTTCCTGCGCTCTGCAGACACTGGGCAGCACACTGCGGCATGCAGGCGACCAGCGGGCCGAACCGACAATATGCAGTTCGGCCCGCTGGTGCCGGGAGCGTGCTCCCGGGTCATCGGTATTGAATGGTTTCTATCGGCGTTCTTCCTGATGCGCCGGCCGCGCGTTCTGATGATTTTCCTGGGCCTGCGGTCTTTGTTGCGGTGCCGGCCGGGCATTCATGGCCGGTTCGGTACGGCCGGGCTGAACCCTGGGCGAGTCGAAGGAACCCGGTTCCGGTGTCGCCGCGATTCTTGGCGCACCATGGTTGACCGTCAGGCGCAGGTCCTGATAGCCGCGCGCATCGGTTTCATGCTGTGCCTGCTGTCGGGTCGCCGTGTTGTGCGGCATGCTGTTGATGATCTGCTCGTTTTTGCTGGCCGACATGGTCACGCCGCCGCGGCCGCCGTTGTAACTGGCATGGCTGTTCTGATTGACGACGACTCTGGAAGAATAGACATTGTTGATATGGGTGTTGCTGACATTGTTGACACTGCGGTTGTAGCGGAACGAGCCATTATTCCAGTAGCCGCCCTGATAACCGACGCCGGTGTAGCCAAAGCCATAATTGATGCCGCCATAGTAACCGATGTGGTCGCCCCAGTAACCGGGGTTCCAGCGGTATTGATTGCCTTCGTAACCCCAGTATCCCGGCGTCCACAGCGCGCCGACATAAGGCGCGACCACCCAGGTGCCGGGCACCCAGAAATAATCGTTGTCGTTGCCATTCCAGGACCAGTAGCCGGGCGTCCAGAGGTAACCGTCATTGGGAATTTGCGGCTGGTCATAGATCGGCAGCGCAGGTGGTGCAATGCCGATTGAAACGCTGATCTGGGCCTGCGCGAGTCCGCTCATCAGTAAAACAGTCGCCGCAACTGCCGTGCGATACAGATTTTTTTTCATTGGATATCCATTCTGATCGCATTACGCGAAAGTAGGTGTTTGAGGAAAAGTATGGGCTGGGCATGAACCAGTCGCTGACACGACCTGTATTCTACCTGCTGCCGGACTGTCTGCAAATAAACAGTCCCGGTATTGTTTGATCCCGACGCAGGACAGCGCCGATTCCGACGGCTGCAATACCGGCCATCGCTGGCTTAATGTAAAAAATGCCCGGCGCCAAACAGTCCGACCAGGCCGATCAGGATTAAATAGATTGCGACGATCATATTCAACAGGCGCGGGATGATCAGAATCAGAATGCCGGCAATCAGCGACACGACTGGAATCAGGTTCAGGGTTATATTCATTGTTGTCACCTTTTGTCTGGAGGGGGATGCAGTTGATTCCTGCGCTATCAGCGGTTGGCGCTGAGCAGTGATCACTTTAAGCCGAAGTGCCGGGCCCGTCGGTACGCTGCCGTACCTAACGGGGCAGTGGGGCGGGTTTAAATTTCAGGAACGGGATTGACACCTTCAGCAAGCCGGTAAACCCTGCCATCAAAAACATAGCGCGCCGTTGTGCTGACGTCGCTGCTCTGGCCGGCCCTGTCTTCCAGCATTCTGGTTTTCCTGCCTTTGTAGCGGATGACCAGATCGTAAAGGTCAGACTGGCTGGTGCCGGGCGTAAATTCCCATTCACCCGCGATATGCCAGCAGGTGTCGCGTTCCGATATGCAATTGCCGTCGTTGTCGGATTGGATCTTGATCGGCTCAAAGGCCAGATCGTGAATGTCGGTTGCAGTTAGATCGAAGATCGCGATAAATGAAATCGACTCTCCCTGCCAGGTCCCGCCGTTGATAATGACCATGCCTGGCCTGTTTTCTCCGAGCGTGGCCCACTCTACCTGACCGAGATTGCCGAAGGAACCCAGCT
>Ga0316217_10007390_pt1 | contig 10503 bp, 8 predicted proteins | sample 1anoAmetaG_FD_203633 | JGI IMG/M metagenome (GOLD analysis project Ga0316217, IMG submission 203633) | Freshwater microbial communities from Trout Bog Lake, Wisconsin, USA - 1anoA | ecosystem: Environmental > Aquatic > Freshwater > Lake > Hypolimnion/Profundal zone | place: USA: Wisconsin... | reverse complement strand
TGCGGCGAGCGCGTCGTGCGCGTCGATATTGTGGAGCGCCTGACGGATCTGATCCGCGCCGCGATTCCCGATCAGATGCGTCCAGGTTCGGGGCAGCCGGCCGAGACCGCCGGTTTTGTCGTGACGGCGCAGATGACGTCGCTCACGGGCTGCGCCGGCGAGGCGTTCGCCTCGATCCTTCGCTCGCTCGGCTTTGAAAGCCACAAGGTCAGGAAGGCGGATTTCGAGGCCGCACACCGGCGCCCCGAGCCCGCCGCCACGGCGCCGCTGGTTCCCACCGAAGCGGTCGCCGAGGAGGCGGTCGAGGCCGCCGTCGAGGAGGCCGCTGCGGCGGAAGCCCATGTCGACGAGGCCGCAGCTGCCGATGCGGCGGCGGAAGCCGTCGCGGAGCACGAACCGGCCGCCGCGCCCGAAGTCGCCCCGGAGCCCGAAGTCGCCCCGGAGCCCGAAGTCGCCCCGGAGCCCGAGCTCGCCCCGGACACCGAAGCCGCCCCGGAGCCGGCGGCTGCGCTTGAGGCGGCGGGTGAGCCGGAAGCGACGCAAATCCCGGAGACGGTTGCGCCGACTTCGGAGATGGCCGCCGAAGAGCCGACCGCCGAGACGGCGGCATCCGCCGAACCCGAGACGGCGCCGGCGGCCGAGACGGCGGCCGTCGAAGAGGAATGGATCGATGTCTGGCGGCCCGCGCCGCGTCAGCGCCGCCATGCGCCGCCGCCCCGCCGCGCCGAGCCGCGCGTGTTCCACATCAGCAATCGCACGCCGCCCGCCCGGCCATCGGTAGAGACGCCTGCGGGCGAGGGCGCCCCTGCGGCCTCGGCCGAGGCGGACGCCGCCGCGCCTGGGTCCGACGAGCGTCCGCCGCGCCGCCATGGCGGCCGTCGCCCCGAACGGCACGGCGAGGGCAAGCCGCGCGAAGGTCAGCGTCAGGACGGCGGAAGGCCGCCCTTCAAGGGTCCGCGCCGCGACGATCGCCAGGAGCGCCCCGCGCGCGAGGCCGCGCCGCCGCCGCCCCGGCGCGAAGCGCGGCCGATCGATCCGGATTCGCCCTTCGCGAAATTGCTCGCGCTCAAGCCGCTGCTTGAAAAACGCGACAAGACCTCCTAGCGATTTGGGACTGGCGCGGAGACCATCGCCAACAGCCGACAGGATGCAGGGACTGATCCGATGACGTACGTGGTGACCGAGAATTGCATCAAGTGCAAATATATGGACTGCGTGGAGGTCTGTCCGGTCGACTGTTTCTACGAAGGCGAGAACATGCTCGTCATCCATCCCGACGAATGCATCGATTGCGGCGTCTGCGAGCCCGAATGCCCGGCCGAGGCGATCAAGCCCGACACCGAGCCGAACCTCGACTCGTGGCTCAAGCTCAACGCCGACTACGCCAAGACCTGGCCGAACATCACGGTGAAGCGGGAATCGCCCGCCGATGCGAAGGAATTCGACGGCCGCGAGGGCAAGCTGGCCCTGTTTTCCGCCGCCCCCGGCGAAGGCGATTGATTGAAAAACAACGCGTTTCCGGCGTTGATGGGTTAACCCTTACGTTCGGAACCCCGACGCGGGGCAGCTTGTGTTTTGATTCGCCGGGAAAATTGTGCTAAGGAATTGTTAAGATTTTGGAGAGGCTGACGGTTCGGAACTGGGCGGTCCACGGTTCCCGGCGTCTCGACAATTTCCCGCCTTAAGCGATGCTCGCGAACGTTCGACGGTCGACGCTTATGGATGAACGTCTCGCGTTTGGAGATTGTGGCCCATGGCGGCGCGTAAGAAAGTTACCCGGAAGGCGGGCAAACCTGCCTCCGCGAAGGCGAAGCCCGCGGCGTCGAACGGAAAGACCAAGGCGGCCGCCGCTGCGCGCGGGGGTCCGAAGGCCGGGGAGAAGAAGTCTCCGGCTTCGTCCGCTGCGAAGCCGGCCGCGAGCAAGCCTGCGGCGTCGAAAAACGCAACCGCCAAGCCCTCGGCCGCGGTGACTTCCGCCCGGTCGGCGGGCAAATCTGCGGCGAAGTCCGCGGCGAAGCCGGGTTTGGCGAAAGGCGCCGCGGCGAAGCCGAAAAACAGTTCCGGTAAGTCGAGCGTGGCGGCGGCTGCGGTCGCGCGCAAGACCGGCGAAGACGCCAAGGTATTGAACAACGTAGATAAAAAGCCTCAGGCCGCGCGCATCCCGGCGCCCGTCGGAACGGGGGCTTCTGCTGGGGAAGCCGCGAAGAGCGGCAGCACACCGTCGGCCTCGATCAAGGTTGACGCGATAAAAATCGCATCTGTTCGTGTGGAAACGCCGAAAACGGAGCCATCGAAGTCGATATTGGTTAAGTCGGACGCGGTAAATCAGGAGCCGGCGCGGGCCGAATCGGCTATACTGGCGGCTCCTGGCGCGGCGTCCGTCGAGCCAACGATGAAAACGGGCGCGTCGATGTCCTCGGCGCGGCCGCAAGCGGCTCAGAAGCCCCTCCGGGCTCCTGCGCCCGCAGTAGCGAAAACGACGGAAAAAGAAGAACAAGGCGGCGATCAGAAAACGATGAAAAACAGCGCGAATCGACACGGCTTCAAACTCAACGAATTTGTGGTTTATCCCGCACACGGGGTGGGTCAAATCGTCTCCGTCGAGGAACAGGAGGTTGCGGGCTTCAAGCTTGAGCTTTTCGTCATCAATTTCAGCAAGGACAAGATGACCCTGCGCGTCCCGACCTCGAAGGTTGCGGGCGTCGGCATGCGCAAGCTTTCCGAGCCGGATGTCGCGCGTCGTTCGCTCGAGATCCTCACCGGCCGTGCGCGCGTCAAGCGCACGATGTGGTCGCGCCGCGCGCAGGAATACGAAGCCAAGATCAACTCGGGCGACATCAATGCGATCGCGGAAGTCGTTCGCGACCTCTATCGCTCCGAGGCGCAGCCTGAGCAGTCCTATTCCGAGCGTCAGCTTTACGAAGCCGCGCTGGATCGCATGATGCGCGAGATCGCCGCCGTCCATAAGCTCACGGACACCGAGGCGCTCAAAATGATCGACGGCCAGCTGAAGAAAAACGCCAAGCGCGCGCCCAAGGCCGATGCGGCCGAAGGCGACGACGCCGACGTCGAAGAGGCGGCCTGACTGGGCCCCGACGCCTCATGATCGGGTTTTCGACGCCGGCCCTTTCGGGGGCCGGCGTTTTCGTTTCGGCCCGGGGCGGCGCGCAGGCATGAGGACAGCGATAGCCGAAGCATGGCGCGGACCGCTGGGCCTGTTGCGCCGGATCGTGCGGGTCCAGCCCATCGCCCAGACGCTGGTGGCGATCGCCGTCGGCGGGCTTGCCGGCGCCAGCGTGACCGCGATGACCTCGGTTGCGGAATTCGCGCATGTCTGGATCTACGGCATCTCCTTCGACGAGCGGCTGAGCGCGCGCGCGACGGTTTCGCCGCTGACGGCGGCGCTGGCGCTGGGGCTCGGCGGACTCGTCATGGGGTTCATCGAATTCTGGCGCCGCCGTCGCAAGGCCGCCCCGACCGTCGACCCAATCGAGGCCAACGCGCTGCATGGCGGGCGCCTGTCGCTGCGCGACGGCCTGGTCGTGGTGGCGCAGACGCTGATCTCCAACGGTTGCGGCGCCTCCGTCGGGCTGGAGGCGGGCTATGCGCAGATCGGCGCCGCGCTCGGTTCGCGGCTCGGCGTCGCGCTGCGGTACCGCCGGCAGGATCTGCGCACGCTGCTCGGCTGCGGCGCCGCCGGGGCCATAGCCGGGGCTTTCGCCGCGCCGCTGACCGGCGCCTTCTACGCCTTCGAGTTGATCGTCGGGGCCTATACGCTGGCCAATGCCGGCCCCATCGTCGCCGCGGCGGTGTCCGGCGCCCTCGCGGTGCGCGCGCTCGGCGGCGCGCCCTATTTCGTCGGCGCGGCGCCGACGCCGCCGCTGGCGGTGGGGCACTATCTCGCGCTGGTCGTTCTCGGTCTCGTCGCCGCCGCGCTCGGCGTCGGGGCGATGCGCGCGGCGGGCCTCGTCGAGCGTTTGTTTCAGGCGAGCCGATTGCCCTTCTGGGCGCGCCCGGCAGCGGGCGGGTTGATCGTCGCGGGGCTCGCCGGCCTCACGCCGCAGGTGCTGGGCGCCGGTCACGGGGCGCTGGGACTCGACATCCCGCGCGATCTGGGCGGGCTGACCCTCGCGGTGCTGATCGGGATGAAGCTGACCGCCTGTCTCGTCTCGCTCGCCAGCGGGTTTCGCGGCGGCTTGTTCTTCGCCTCGCTGTTCGTCGGCGCCCTGCTGGGCAAAGGGTTCGCCCTCGTCGCGGCGGCGCTGCTGCCCGGCTTCGGGCTCGATCCCACCGCCTGCATCTATGCCGGCATGGGCACGCTGGGCGTCGCCATTGTCGGCGGGCCGCTGACCATGACCTTTCTGGTGCTGGAGAGTTCGCGCGATCTCGGCGTCGCCGGCGGCGTGCTCGCCGCCTGCATCGCGACCAGTCTCGCCGTGCGCGCGACCTTCGGCTATTCCTTCTCGACCTGGCGGCTGCATCTGCGCGGCGAGGATATCCGGGGCGCGCAGGATATCGGCTGGCTTCGCGAACTCACCGTGGCGCGACTGATGGACCGGGCCCCGGAAATCGCGCGGGCGGAAGAGACGTTGCAGACCTTTCGCGCCCGCTATCCCCTCGCCTCCGCCCATGCCGTTCTGCTGGAGGACGCCGCCGGGCGCTACGCCGGCCTGATCTGGGTCGCGGAGGCCCATGCGCTCGGCCCCGAGGCCGACGCGGAGGCGCCGATCTGCGCCTATGCCCGCCTCGCCGACACCGCCCTGTCGCCGGAAATGGGCGCGCGCGGCGCGATCGCCCTGTTCGAGAGCGCCCAGGCCGACGTGCTCGCCGTGACGGATGCGGCGAGCGGCCAGATTCTCGGCGTGCTCGGCGAGGCGCATGTGGCGCGCCGCTATGCCGACGCGCTCGACAGAACCGCTCGCGGCGTGTTGGACGGAATCTGAGGCCGGGGTTATACCGGGGCCATGCCGCTTCGCCTCATCTGTCTCGACGCCGACGACACGCTCTGGCTCAACGAGAGCTTTTTCCGCGAAGCGTCGCAGCGCTATGTCGACGCGCTCGCCGCGCATGCCTCGGCGCAGGAGATCGGCGCCCGGCTCTATGCGGCCGAGGACCGCAACCTTCACATCTACGGCTATGGCGTGAAAGGCTTCACCTTGTCGATGATCGAGACGGCGCTCGATCTGCTCGGCCCGGCGCTGACGCCCGCCACCACCCGCCTCATTCTCGACATCGGCCGCGACCTCATGCGCCATCCCGTGACGCTGATCGACGGCGTCGCCGAGGCGCTGCCGGAACTCGCGCGCCGCGCGCCGCTGGTCGTCGTCACCAAGGGCGACCTGTTCCATCAGGAATCCAAGGTCGCCGCCTCGGGGTTGGGCGATCATTTCGCCGGCGTCGAGATCGTCAGCGAGAAGACCGCGCAGGGTTACGAGCGCGTGTTCCGCCGCTACGGCGCCGAGCCGGGCGAGGCCGTCATGGCCGGCAATTCGCTGCGCTCCGACATCTGGCCGGCGCTGCAGGCGGGCGCCTGGGCGGTGCACCTGCCGCACGAATTCGAATGGGCGCGCGAGCGGGCCGACGATCCCCAGGGCGAGGCGCGCTTTGCGCGGCTTGGCTCGATCCGTGCATTGCCGGCCTGGATCGACGCGACCAACGCGTCGCTGGACTGAAGGCGGAGGCGTCATGCCCCAGCTCGAAACCGTCGTCGCCGAAATCGCGGACGAGATGCGCCGGCGTGCGGATCGCGGCGAGGTCGCGACCTACATCCCCGAGCTGGCGCGCGTCGACCCCGCCGCCTTCGGGCTGGCGGTGATCGACGCCGAGGGGCGCTGCGCGCTCGGCGGCGACGCCGAGACGCCCTTCTCGATCCAGAGCATCTCCAAGGTCTTCACGCTGACGCTGGCGCTTGGCATGGCCGGCGACCGCGTTTGGCGGCGCGTCGGGCGCGAGCCCTCGGGCAGCCCGTTCAATTCCATCGTGCAGCTGGAGCGCGAGCGCGGCATACCGCGCAATCCCTTCATCAACGCCGGCGCCATCGCCATCACCGACCTCATCCTGTCCGGCCACCAGCCGCGCGAGGCCCTCGGTGAAATCCTGCGCTTCATCCGCGGCCTCGCCGACGATCCCGGCATCGTGATCGACAAGGCGGTGGCGGCCTCGGAGCAGCGCACCGGCTTTCGCAACGCCGCCCTCGCCCATTACATGAAGTCCTTCGGCGTGCTCGAAAACCCCGTCGACTTCACGCTCGGCGTCTATTTCCACCATTGCGCCATCGCGATGTCCTGCCGGCAGCTCGCGACGGCGGCGCGGTTCCTCGCCCATAACGGGCGCAATCCCGCCACCGGGCACAGCGTCGTGCAGCCCGAGCGGGCGCGCCGCATCAACGCGATCATGCTGACCTGCGGCCATTACGACGGTTCGGGCGAATTCGCCTATCGCGTCGGCCTGCCCGGCAAGAGCGGCGTCGGCGGCGGCATTCTCGCCGTGGCGCCGGGCAAGGCTTCCATTGCGGTGTGGTCGCCGGGTCTCGACGCCGCCGGCAACTCGCATCTCGGGCGCATCGCGCTGGAGGCGCTCACCAAGCGCATGGGCTGGTCGATCTTCGGGGCGTGAGGGGGTGCGGACGGCTACTTCTTCCCCGACATGTTCACGTTGTCCCAGAAATCCTGTCGGTCGTTCGTGCGCGGAAACGGCTCGGCTGGCACGGGCTCGCCGAGATAGGCGCAGAGCGGCCCCCATCCCTCCTTGACCTGATAAATCAAGAGTTGATCGGCCGGGATGGTCGCCTTGACGGCCGCATTGTGCCGCTCGAAGAACGCGGCGAGGCCGGCCTTGTCGAGGCCATGCGCCAAGCCGGCCTTCATTAGCACGATTTCGCCCCAGGCCAGCCAGGGACGCATAGCCTCGGGGGCGTCGTCCTTGCCGTCCCAGAGCTTGTAAATCGTGCCCGAAAAGCTCTCTACCCACGCCTCGGCGTCGCGCACCGAGAGGATGAATTTCGCCTTGGGATAGGCGGCCAGGAGTTCGCGATAGTAGCTGGCGGTCGGCCAATCCACGGCGCTGTTGTAGCCTGCATAGGTCGCCCCCCAGTCGGCAGGGCCCTGCGTCGCGCGCTGCCATAAAGGCAATTGCGTTGGCATGTTTGCAATGATTTCCGACATGTGATGGCAGGGCCCATAGCCCAGATGCTCCAGCGCGAGCTTGAGCGAGTTGGTTCCGGTTCTGCCGACGCCGGCGCCGATGACCTGAAGCGACATGTCTTTCACTCCCTGTATTGAGTTACGAAAAATCGTGAGCCTTATAATAAATCGCATTTGATTAATCGGTTGGCCATCCGGAATTCATGCAATTTGGAGTATAATTTGAACATCGCTGTGTAATTATACTTATTCTCTCATTTAAGAGGCTTTTCGCTTGCTGCGCGAACAGCGGCGCCCGAATCGGTATTAAGACGTTGGCGCGACGATCGGGGCCCTGGACGCGAAATGGGGCTTTCTCCGCCGCCGCCGGCCTTTCCTGCTTGGGTGGCAGCGCGCGGGACGCGCTCACCAAGCGCTTGGGCTGGTCGATCTTCGGGGCGTGAGGGTTGAGCCGCCGCGTCATGCAATGGCTCGTCCCCGGCATCCACGTCGCGCCGGCTCTCGACGCGTTTTCCGCTTGTCCATACGCGCGCTATGCCGAGGAGGTGGATGGCCGGGACGAGCCCGGCCATGACGGCGGAAGGCGCTGACCAAGCGCATGGGGGCGTCGGTCGAGGGGCGTGGAGAGGTTCAGGCGGACTGAACGTTCAGCCGCAGGCCCAGGGCCTTGATGACGCGGCAGAGTGTCGAAAGCCGGGGGTCGCCGCTGGCGCTGAGGGCGCGATAGAGCGCTTCGCGTTTGACGCCCGCCTTCTCGCGCCAGTTTCGCCATGCCTTTCGCTCGCCCCACGATCCCCAGCGCTTGAGCGAACATCGCGGTGTCGTTCAGGGCGAGCGCCGCGTCGAGAAAGGCGATGATGTCCTCCGTCGTCTGCAAAGGTGCGGCGGGGTCGGTGGCAGGGGTCGCCTCGTTCATGTCGATCGGGCTCGAGACGACGGGGATCATATATCCGTGTTAACATGTATAAATAGCGCCGGCGTCGTCCCCGTCAACGTCCATCCCGCGTCCCACATTGACTTCCCCGCCCATCTCCTCTAACCCCTCGCGATCTTCGAAAAGGCTCAAGCCTCGTCGATAAACCGTCTGTCCCCGGAGGACAGCGGCCCACGCCCGGCAGCGCGATGCGCCCCCGGGCGCGATCGGCGTTGCGCAGGCCTCATCGCGGGTGAGGAACGAAATCTGGAGCGAACTCATGTTCGAGAGCCTTTCCGAAAAGCTCTCCGGCATTTTGGACAAGCTGACCGGCCGCGGCGCCCTCTCGGAGGAGGACGTCAACGTCGCGATGCGGGAAGTGCGGCGCGCCCTGCTGGAGGCGGATGTCGCGCTGGATGTCGTGCGCTCCTTCATCGATCGCACCCGTGCGCGCGCCGTCGGCGCGGCGGTCGTAAAATCCGTCAAGCCCGGCCAGATGGTGGTCAAGATCGTCCACGACTCGCTGGTCGAAATGCTGGGCGGCGAGGCGCAGACGATCGATCTCAACGCGCCGGCGCCGGTCGCGATCATGCTCGTCGGCCTGCAGGGGGCGGGCAAGACGACCACCGCGGCCAAGATCGCCAAGCGTCTCACCGAGCGCAACAAGGCGCGGGTGCTGATGGCCTCGCTCGACGTGAAGCGCCCGGCCGCGCAGGAACAGCTCGCGGTGCTGGGCCGGCAGGTCGGCGTCGACACGCTGCCCATCGTCGCGGGCGAGGACCCCGTGCAGATCGCCCGCCGCGCCGAGAGCGTGGCGCGCCTGCAGGGCTATGACGTCGTCATGCTGGATACGGCGGGCCGCACCCATATCGACGAGCCGCTGATGCAGGAAATGGCGGAGATCCGCGATGCCGCGCATCCGCATGAGATCCTGCTGGTCGCGGATTCGCTGACCGGCCAGGACGCCGTCAATCTGGCCAGGAACTTCAACGAGCGCGTCGGCGTGACCGGCATCGTGCTGACCCGCGTCGACGGCGACGGACGCGGCGGCGCCGCGCTTTCCATGCGCGCCGTCACCGGCAAGCCGATCAAGCTGATCGGCGTCGGCGAAAAGATGGACGCGCTGGAAGAGTTCCATCCGCGCCGCCTCGCCGACCGCATTCTTGGCATGGGCGACATCGTCAGCCTCGTCGAGAAGGCGGCCGAAGCGCTCGACATGGAAAAAGCGGCCAAGATGGCCGAGAAGATGCGCAAGGGCGTCTTCGATCTCAACGATCTCTCGGACCAGCTCGCGCAGGTGGAGAAGCTGGGCGGCATGGGCGGCATTATGGGCATGTTGCCCGGCATGGCCAAGATCAAGGACCAGATCGCCGCCTCGCATCTCGACGACAAGCAGATCAAGCGCCAGCGCGCGATCATCTCCTCGATGACGGCGAAGGAACGGCGCAATCCGCACATCCTCACCGACGATTCGAAGAAGGCCTCGCGCAAGAAGCGCATCGCCGCCGGCGCCGGCGTGCAGGTCGAGCAGGTCAACCGCCTGCTCAAGCAGCACCGCCAGATGGCGGACATGATGAAGGCGATGGGCGGGGCGTCAGGCAAGCGCGGCCTGATGGGCCAGCTCGGCCAGATGATGGGCATGGGCGGCGGCGCCATGCCGACGCCCGAGCAGATGGAAGCGCTGCAGAAGCAGATGGGCGGCGCCGGCATGCCGGGCATGCCCAGTCTGCCCTCGGCGCCTCCTGGCATTCCCGCCGCGCCGCCGCCGGGGGCCTTCAAGCTGCCGCCGACCATGCCGGGTCTGGGCGGCGGGCCGAAGCTGCCGGGCCTCGGCGGCTTCAACCCGTTCGGGGGCAAAAAGAAGTGATTCCGGTTCTCGAGACCGAGCGGCTGCGGCTGCGCGAATGGCGCGCCGGCGACTTCGAGCCTTTCGCGGCGATCTACGCCAGCGAGGCCGACGCGCGTTTCATCGGCGGCGTGCACGGGCGCGACGACGCCTGGCGGCGCATGGCCTCGTTCATCGGCCATTGGACGCTGCGCGGCTACGGCAAATGGGTGCTGGAGGACAAGAGCGGCGGCGCCTTCGTCGGCTGGAGCGGCCTGTGGAATCCCGAGGGCTTTCCCGAGCCGGAAATCGGCTGGGTGCTGATGCCGTCGATGCGCGGTCGGGGCTACGCCCGCGAAGCGGCGCTGCGCGTTCGCGCCTATGCCTATGAAACTCTGGGCTGGTCCACCGTGATCAGCCTCATCGCGATTGGAAACGCTCCGTCCGCGAAGGTCGCCGAGAAGCTCGGCTGCGTTCGCGAACGGACCGTCCCATTCCGCGGCTCGGAATGCGCGATCTGGCGCCATCCGGCCGCGCGTCAACGTCACGAAACCTCAAACGCATTGCACTGAAAGGAAAACGCATGTCCCTGAAGATCCGCCTGTCCCGCGGCGGCGCCAAGA
>Ga0316217_10007389_pt1 | contig 10503 bp, 3 predicted proteins | sample 1anoAmetaG_FD_203633 | JGI IMG/M metagenome (GOLD analysis project Ga0316217, IMG submission 203633) | Freshwater microbial communities from Trout Bog Lake, Wisconsin, USA - 1anoA | ecosystem: Environmental > Aquatic > Freshwater > Lake > Hypolimnion/Profundal zone | place: USA: Wisconsin... | reverse complement strand
CCTAACTGATCCAGATCGTTCAAACAACCCCATCTAAACTGGCGAAAGTCACATTGCACCAAGCGGTTACAAAAACTTTCGGAACACCCTCTATCAGGGCCAATATGAGGACAAGTACAAGTACAGCGCCGATTTGGGCGAGCAGCGGGTCTGGGGCTGGAGCAGCGTTGGCGCCGGCGGCAAGAATGTCGGGCTGTGGAACATCAGCGCCAGCGCGGAATACTACAATGGCGGCCCGCTCAAGCGCGAACTCATGGAGCACATCGGCACCACCATCCTCAACATGCTCAACGGCGGCCATTACGGCATGGGGTCGGATGGCAACTTTGCCAGCGGCGAAGTTTGGGCGAAAGTCTGCGGCCCATATTTCATCTATTGCAACAACGTCACAAATACGCTGACCGGCACGAACCCGCCGGCCCAGGCGCTCTACCAGGACGCCCTGGCCCAAGGCGCCGCCGAACAGTCGGCCTGGCCTTATGCGTGGTTCACCAATGCCAATTACGCTCCGGCGGCAAATCGCGGCGCGGTCACCGGCAAGTTGGCCATCAACGACAGTGGCAATCCCAACGCTTCCGCCGCCGGCTTGTGGGTGGGCCTGATCCAACAGCCGTCCACCACCGACAGCGTTTTCGATTTTCAGCAGTGGATGAAGCCCTATCAGTTCTGGGTGCAGGCGGATGCGAACGGCAACTTCACCCTGACCAATGTCATTGCCGGCGCCAATTACACCCTGTACGCCTATGGCCCGGGAGCGGCGGACACCTTCCTGTCACAAAGCCAAACCGGGGGCGCCCCGCCGCTCATCATTGATCTACCGGCCACCCCGTTCGCGGTCACGGTTGCGGGCGGCACCACGACCAATCTCGGCACGGTCACCTGGACCCCGGCGCGGGTTGGCGCCACGGTGTTCGAAATCGGCTACCCCGACCGGAAGGGCGACAAGTTCCGTCACGGTGATGATTATTGGGTGGGCGACATTGGGCCCACGCCCACCGCGCCCAGTCCCATCTGGAGCAAGTGGCTCGAGTATCCTTTCGATTTTCCCAGCGGTCCGAACTACGTGGTGGGCCAAAGCCGCTGGACCACCGATTGGAACTTCATCCAGCCCGTCACCACGGACAGCCAGGGAAATTACAACAATTCCAGCTCAACCATCACGTTCACTCTCGCCTCCGCTCCCACCAATGGCGCCACGGCCTCGCTGTATCTCGGGCTGGCGTCGGATTATTACTCGGCCATCATTGTGACGGTAAACGGCAATAATCTGGGCAACGTCAGCGTGACCGGCACTCCCAACAACAGCATCCCCACGACCGGTTACTACCCTGGCTACAGCGATAGTGACACCAACATCCGTGAGGGGAACAATGCGGCCTTCTCCGACGAGCGGCTCACCTTCTCCGCTTCCCAACTCCATGCCGGCGTGAACACCATCAATATCGGCATCCGCCAGATTGGCGGCAGTTATTTTGCCGACCACGCGATGTACGATTACGTCCGGTTGGAACTGACGGGCTACGTGCCGCCCCCGCCTGTAAGTGTCGCCGCTTACCCCGGCAACCACGGCAATCTCGTGTGTTGGCCGGTGACTCCGGGCGCAACCAGCTACAATGTTTTGCGCTCGACGACTGCCGGCGCCAACTATGTCTCGATCACCAATGGGGTCACCGGCCCGGGTTGCGGCAGCGGTACGAACAATGCGGCCTATCTGGACGCCACCGCCGTCAACGGCACGACTTATTACTATGTGGTGCGCTCGGTCAATCCCACCGGCTTCAGCACGAACTCCCCCTCCAGTTCCGGTGTGACGCCGTCGTCCGGTATCGCCACGACTGCGCCGGCCGCGCCCAGCGGATTGAGCGTGACCAGTTCCGGCCATCAGAGTGTGACCCTCAACTGGAGCGCGTCCACCAACGCCAGCTTTTACAGTCTCTGGCGCTCCATTCTGGCCAACACCGGCGGCGGATCATCCAACACGCTGAATACGATTATTCTGAACAATACGAACACCGGCACGAGCTACACGGATCTTTCACCGACGGATGGCGGCATTTACCAGTACTTTGTCACCGCCACCGGGCCTGGGGGGACGAGCACCAACTCCGCCGCAGTGGTGGCCGTGCCGTTGCCGGCGGCCCCCGCGTCCCTGCCCGCTTCCCTCACCGCCAGCTTCGTGCAGACCAACGCGATCACGCTCAACTGGTCCGCTGTGTCCGGAGCCGTCGGCTATGCCCTCTATCGCGCAACCAGCAGCAGCGGCCCTTACACCTATCTGCAAACGGTCACGGAAACGACCTATACTGACACGGGCTTGAATTCGGCCACGATTTATTATTACCGGGTGGCGGCGGTGAACGGCGGCGGGGTTTCCGCCAACGCAACGGATTTGGTCAACAGCCAACAGGCGTTTCCGCCCAGCCTCACCGCCATCGGAACCAACACCCAGATCATTCTGGCTTGGTCCGCCGCCACCAACGCCACCAGTTACACCATCAAACGCGGAACCAGCAGCGGCAACGAGACGACCACTGTGGCGACGGGATATGCGGGAACCAGCTACACGAACAGCGGACTGGCGAACGGCACGACGTACTACTACGTGGTCATGGCCACGGGTTCCGGCGGCGGCAGCGGCAATTCGCCCGAGGCCAGCGCCACGCCCTTCGCCAACGCCAGCGGCATCTGGACGAGCGCCGCCAGCGGGGTCTGGGGCGCGGCCACAAACTGGAGCGGCGGCGAAATCGCCACTGGCCCGGGCAGTTTGGCTGATTTCAGCACCCTGCGTCTGCCCGCCAGCCTGACCGTCACCTTGGATAGTCCGCGCACCGTTAGCGCATTGAAATTTGGCGACACCTCAGCGACCTACAACTGGACCCTGGCCGGCACCAACCCGCTGACCTTGGGAGCCAGCCCGGAAATTCAGGTCGTCAATCAAGCCGCCACCGTTGCCACCGGCATCGCCGGCACGAACGGCATCACCAAAACCGGCCCCGGCCTGCTGACGCTCGGCGGTGCGAGCAATACGTTGACTGGCGGCATAACCATCAACCAAGGTGTGCTGACCCTGAATTTCGCCGCCGCGAACGCGCCGGCGGCAAACCTTTTCCCGTCCATCAATGCCTTGACCATGGGCGGCGGCACGCTCCAGCTCAACGGCAGCAGCAATACCGTCAGCAGCCAGACTTTCGCCTCGACCACCTTGAATGCCGGGAGTTCCGTCTTTTCGGCGGCGCCGGCTTCAGACACCAATTATCCGACGGTTAACCTCGCGGCAGTCACTGCCAACGCGGGCGGCTTGGTTGAATTTCTCGGGCCGGCCACGGTGGGTGCCGGCGGCGGGAACGTGGCCTCCAACGCCACCATCACGACGAGCGCCGGTGGCAACAGCGCTTTTGTGGGCGGCAGCGGCGCGGCCTTTTACGCTTCCTTTTTTGCCACGGTCGGACTTGATGATTACGCGGCGGCCACGGCCTCAGCGCCCTACGCCGTGGTTGGCGGCAGCCAGATCTCCGGCTTCTACACGACCGCCAGCGGAACCGCCGGGACCGGAGGGAACTTGGACGTGACCGGGAATATCACTGGTTGGTCCGGGCAACCCTATCTCACCAGCATGCGATTCAACACCAGCCTGGGCGCGAATATTTCCGTGGCCTCCTATTCCACCTTGACGCTGGCCGACATTCTGGTGACCCCCAACGTCGGCGCTTATAACGTGACCTACAATAGCGGCTCTTTTCGTCCCAATGCCAGCGCTTCCGGGCCGTTCGTCGTCTGGCAAAACAACCCTGCGGGCGAATTGATTCTCAACACCGGAGTTGGAAATGCGAAAAACGGCTCGTCGGCTTATGTCCAAAGCGGCCCCGGCACCGTGTCGCTCACCAGTACCGGCAATGGTTACAGCCTCGATAGCTACTTGAATGGCGGCGTGACCCTGATCGCCGGCAATGGCTCCCTAGGCCCGCCGGCAACGGCCGCCGCGGTGAATCTCAATGGCGGCTCGGTGGTCGCCAATGGCACCTTTGCCATGGACGATGCCGGTGTCAACGCACGCCCCTTCGTGCTTGGCAGCAATGGCGGCGGACTGGCCGCGACGGCGGGCAATACCATGACGGTGGATGGCTATATCGGCGGCGCCGGCCAACTGGTCATCGGGGTTCCGGCCTCGAATGCCAACGGCAACACCCCCGGCCAGTTGCCTGGCACCGGCCCCGGCACGGCGAATCCCACGCCGATCATGGCTGCCGGCACGGTGGTGTTGAATTCCGCCGGCAACGGCTTCTCCGGCGGCACGGTGCTTTGCAGCGGAACGTTGATTGCCAACAACCCCGCCGGCTCGGCCACCGGTTCGGGCAGTGTCTGGGTGCGAAGCGGCGGCATTCTGGCGGGCATCGGCACCCTGGCCGGTCCCGTCACGGTGAGCCAGGGCGGTATGCTGCTGCCCGGCGAACCCTTTGGCACTTTGACCCTGAACAGCAGTCTGACGCTGGCTGCCGGCAGCACGACCCTGCTGCAAATCCAGCATTCGCCGTTGACCAATGCGGCGGTGAGCCTGGCCGGCGCGCTGACCGCAGGCGGCGCGCTCGTGGTGACGAACACCGGCGCGTCCGCGCTGGCCAGCGGCGACAGTTTCCCATTGTTCAACGCGGCGAATTATGCCGGCGCGTTCACCAGTCTGGTTTTGCCGGCGCTCGCCACCAATCTGCTGTGGAACACCAACACCCTGATGACTTCCGGCACGCTTTCCGTCGTGACGCTGACCGCGCCCACGATTGCGGCCATCCAATTTAACGGCGGCAGTCTTACAGTCAGCGGTTCCGGCGGCATCAACCGTTGGCCCTATGTTATCCTCGCCGCCACGAATCTGGCCACCGCATCCTGGCATCCCGTGGCCACCAACCAATTCGACGGCAGCGGCAACTTTACGCTGACCCTGACCAATGCCGCCAACCCGAACCAGCCACAGACCTTCTACAAACTGCAAGTGCGGTGACCGTCCGCCGGAGCGCCACCCCGTGGCGGCGGGCATCCTTGCCCGCCGTAGAGCCGGGCTTCCCAGCCCGGCGGAAGAAACGCCGCGTACGGGATGCGGGTTGAAATTTCTGGACGACGGAATGCCAGCCAAGCCTCTTCCAGGCGGCAGAGATGCCGCCCTCCACGTCAGTCAGGGATGCCTGCCGTAGAGCCGGGCTTGCTATTCTGTTAATACTGCTACACACCTTTCCCGTCAACTTTTTCATGCTTTTTTGGATTCCGCCCCGGATTCGTTTTAAGGTGTTAGCTTGGCGTTGACACTGTTGACCCGTTCCGAACGGCAGAACCGCCCGAATGCCAACCACGGCACGGCAACGGGCATTAGAAGGCGGAACCACGGAAGACACCGCCCAAAAGAAAAACCCTTTGGAACGTGTCCCAAAGGGCGTGAATAGTTCAACGGTGGTTCACTGAGGCGGTTGAAGGTTCAAAACCTTTGGTGCATTTGTGTTGATGAACATTTTTGCTGGAACCCGTCTTTGGTAGTCATGTTCCGTTTCTGGCACAACATCAATTTTCGGGGATGGTTGCCACAATTTCCGGCTGATAACCGTCATTCCCAATAGCGTTTTATCAACCATGTTAAACTGGAACTGCACCATTGCAGAACCGTTTGTATCGCCTTCCGTTTGAGCTTCTTTCAACCATTTAATTTGACAATACGGGAAACGCCCTTCCCTCAAATCGTATGGGCCTTCCACTGAAATAGGCGGAATATCCGCATGTAGTTCCGTTGGATTGTAGCCAAGTTTAACCAACGTGCTTCGAGCGTAGTCTATTGCATCATTTGTTGTCATGCTCTCTTTGCCAAGATAATGCGGCCAATCTTTGGCGGGGTCATCTGACAACCAAGGATTGTTTGTAAGAAACTTAAAGTTGCACACATAACCATTATCAAAAACAAACTCAACACCGTTCGTTAACCACAACCCACCACCAATAGACCCTTGAATCCGGCTTGGATTAAAATGTTCTACCTGATTAACGGTTATCGGTAGTGAAATCGGCAAATCTATTTTCTTCGTGAAGTCGTTAACATGCGGCAGTATTGCAACCAGAACAGCATTGGAATACGCCGCCGTGACGTGAATAATTTGCAACAATGGCATAATGAGTTAATCGTTAAATGCGCCAAAAGTCAAATCAGAACAACCAAAACACTTGAGTTCGCTTGTAGTAACCCAACCCGGTGGCGTTTGGTTTGCCGCATTAACCATTGCAGCCCCAATTCCAAGCTGGTACTGAAACATAGCCTGTTGTATATATATTATAAAATTCACATGGTCGTAATTTAATGTATTCCCAATAGCATATCCAATATATTTATCAGCGGTCCATCCAACAAAAGCAGACGGACGCAAAGAAGCGTTGTAATAGTCAATAGAAGCAATGTGTTGTCCAATTCCCCAAACATAGGCATCCAGTTTTCGAATGTGATTTCGTTTGATGTTGTTACGAAAAAACGTTCCGTTCTTCATTGGCCCTTGTTCCGTCAACTTCTTCAACGTGAAGGATTCGAGTTTGGCAATCACGTCTCTTGGTGTCCCCTGTATGCCGTTCGTGTCGCTTTCGCCGTGGCGTTTGCTGCTGGTGCCCGCTTGCTCGTTTTGTTCGTTTTCATGCGATTTGTCTTTATTTTACGCTGTTTCGGTTGTTTGAGCAAGACAGACATGCCGCCTTCCCAGCCCGGCGGAAGAAACGCCGCGCCAACCACGGCGCGTTGGAATCCTCCCGCGCCCCAAACCTTCCCGCGCCTTTTCCGGGCGGCAAAAATGCCGCCCTCTACGTCAGGCAGGGATGCCTGACGCCACACCGTAGCGGCATGTTCCGGCGGTCAAGACCGGACGCCGGTGCCGGCGGAGCTTTCCTTTACTTGCGCCAGCCGGTCCAAAACCGTCTCCACGTTTTTCGCGAGCAATTTTTTTTCGGCCGCATCCAAACCGGGCGGGTCGAACCGGTACCGGTAATGCAAGAACAGCAATTCCCGCAACGGCTGCCGCAGACCGGCCAGCGCGGGTTCCGCCAGCGCCCGTTCCAGCCAGTCGGCCAGGGGCTCCTGCGGCTGCCGCGGCAGACCACGAGCAGCCAGTGATTGCTCCAGCCGGTAAAAGGCGGAATCGTGCCCCGGCCAGCGGGCCGGCGCTTCCGCCGCCGCTTTTTTTGCCGCCGCCCGCGCCTTGGCGCGGCGCTGGAAAAAAGTGTAATAGAGCAGCACCACAATCACCGGCGAGATCGTCCAGATGAAATAGGGCCGGAGGTCTGTCTGCCGCCAGCGGAATTTTTCAAATTGAAACACCAGCCAGGAACGCACGTCGGACAAGGCGTCCAGCAGCGAGGCGTTGCGCCCTTCGATGGCGATCCAGGAGGCGGGCGTGGTGTCGAAATCCTCCCAGGTGCCGGTCTGACGGTTCCAGACCAGACACCACGCGTGGGCGTCGCGCTCGCGCACCACAAAGCCGGTGCCTGCGGTTTCATGCACGGCATAGCCCACCGCATACCGGGCTGGGATGCCCAGTTCCCGCAACAGCAAGACGGTGGCGGTGGCAAAGTATTCGCAATGACCGCTGCGGCGGTACAACAGAAAGCGGGTCAGCGCCGTGTTGGTGCTGAATCCACCCGGCCGCTGCCACCTGCTGTACGTGAATTTCTGGGCAAAGAAAACCTGGATGGCCTGGCGCCGGGCCGCGTCGCTGCGGTTCGTGAGGTTCATTTCGGCGAGCACCTGATTGAGCGCGGGAACTTCCTTGGCGGGCACGGCGAGATCGCCGTATTCATTGGTGCTGGAGTTGGGCGGCGAGTCAAAGGTCGCGCCGGGGCCAAAACGTGCGCCGAAAATCAGCAGGCCCGGTCCCGTGGCCAGAGCCACGCCGGTTTCGTTGGTTTGCACGGTGGAGGAACTCGCGGGCAGGTTTTCCAGACGGCAGGTTCCCGACGGCAACGGCAGCACCCCTTGCGGAACCCGGTCGCCCCGGTCGTCTTCGGACATGCCCTCCAGGTAACAGGCTATTTTGACAGTGTTCCCGGCCTTTTGGGCGGGCGACAAGATCCAGGTGTTGTTGTCCGTCTGGGCATACACGGGTGAGAAATTCGTGTGCGCCCACCAGCTCTGGCTAAACGGGGTATATTTGCCGTAACTCGCCTCGCGCAAATAGGACGGGGCCATGCCAACCTCGCTTGGCTCCAGCCGGATAATGATGCGCGGCGACAGCTTCAATTCGCCAAGCTGGCCAATGGCCGTCATGCTTTGCGAGGGATTGATGGGGCGAGAATGGAAGAAGCGGATGAGTATTTGGGCGTCGAACCGCTGCACCAACTTGGCCAACTCGTTGATGCCCAGCAGCCCGAAAAAGCTGAGCCCGAGGATCGCCGCCAGCCCGCCCGCCCAGGCCTTGAGGCCAAACCGCCGGGAACGCAGCACCCAGAGCGCCCACAAAATCAAAACCGCCTGCCCGCAGAAATAACTGTACGTGCTGAAATAGTTGCCTTGGCTGGCGTGCAGGCCGGCCGCAAAAACGCAAACCATGAAATACGTCCAGGAGACGTCCACATAGCGCCCCGCCAGCGACATTTCCCCGCGCCGGCGGCGGATCCGCAGCGCCAGCGACACGGCCGTCAGCGGGACCGTGGGACGAACGTTGTAAACCTGCGCGGCGAGGAAGGGGAAGAAAATCAGCGGCAACCAGTTAAGCACGGTGTTGGCGGCCACCGAGGAGGAAACGGTGGCATTGCGGAAGGCCGCCGGCCCCTGGGTCATGCCCGCCACGCCGCCGCCCTGGTCATTGGTGGTGAATAAGTAGCCGAAAAGCCCCACGCCCACCACCACGCACAAACTCCAGAGGCGGTTGAAATCCACATCCTCCAGATCCAAGCGCGGTTTGAACACCCGGGCGGCCTCCACCACCACGCCCGCGAGCGCGCCGTACACCAGCAAATGCGATTGCCAGCCCCAGAAGAGCAGCGTGGCAAACAGCAGAAATGGCGGGGTTTTCATGGCGTAGGAAACATTCAACATTCAACATTCAACATTCAACATTCAACATTCAACATTCAACCTTCAACGTCCAACGTCCAACGTGCAGCGAGCCGGGTCGGAGATCGGTCCACCCTCCGCAGTGCTACGGAGGACGGGCGCTCCGCACCCTTTGAGGTTGGGCGTTGAATGTTGAATGTTGAATGTTTCTTCATTTAAGCTTGGCCAGTCCTTCGCTGATCTTGCCGGTCTCCAGGACATGAAAATTTTCCGGCTCTTCCAGGAGGGTTCCCGAGGCCGGCTTGGGGTCGCCCGGACGCACGATGAGCAGCACCATTACCGGCACCTTGAGGGCCTGGAGCTTTTTGATGAAATTCCGCCGCGCATCGTCCCACTGTTGCAGCACGCACACGCAGCCGCTCATGATCGAGATGTGCTCGAACACCAGATGCTCCAGCGCGGCGAACGGCCGGTCCGCGCAGTTGCGAACCGCGGCCAGGATTTCCAGCATCTGGTCCGACGTGCCCAAGCCGCGGCCGGCGGTGAAGCAGTAAGATTTGTGGCCCACAAACAGCAGGTCCAGCAGCGACTCCTGCGTCAGCACCGTGCAGGCAAACGACGCCGCCACGGACACGGCCTCCTCCAGCACCTCGCTGTGCGGCTGGTCCGTGAAGGTGTCCAGCACGAGCGCGTGCCGCACAAAAAATTCGTCCTCAAATTCCTTCACGATGGGTTTGCCGGTTTTGGCCCAGCTCCGCCAATGAATGTGTTTCAGCGGGTCGCCATGGCGGTAATCGCGCAGGGAAACGAATTCCTCGCTGCACCCCACGTTCGCCGCCAAGGCCACGCCGCCCTCCTGATATCGCAATTGGCCCGGCAGCGCGATGGGCGGCAGCGGATAACGTTTTGGCAGGATCAAAACCGTCTGCGGGCACTTGGCCCGGCTGAACGCGCGGAACAGCCCCAGCGAATCTGGACACGCCACCGTCACGCCGGTGAAACGCAAAATTCCCCGCCGCAAGGGCAGCACTTCCATCGTCACATTTCCCTCGCCATTGGCGGGCAGGGGCGGCAGAGCCGCTGCCTTCCCCTTGGCTCGCCGGAACGGGCTGCGCTCGCGCGGTTTGGTGATGCTGAAAGGCCGGATGCGGCGGCTTTCCGCAAGCTGGAACGCCAGCCATTCGTCGAACGCCGGATGCGGATCAGCCAGGTCGTCCAGCAACGTGAGACCCACTTGCGGTTTGGCCGTCAGGTTTCGCACGGTCACTTGATAATGCAGCGGCTGCCCGGCGGTGCCGAACCGGGGCAGCGAACGGCGGGCGGAAAACCGGCCGCGAAAGAAGCCGCTGCTCGCCAGCGCAAAAATCAAGAACGCCAGCAACAGCGCGAACGACTGGTAGGTGATGTTGTGCTCGATGTCCACCGCGAGGGCGCCGGCCGCCAGCCAGCCGCCGGCCACGCACAGGCCCGCCGGCGTGAACCGTCGCGCCGCCCAATGC
>Ga0316217_10007387_pt1 | contig 10503 bp, 7 predicted proteins | sample 1anoAmetaG_FD_203633 | JGI IMG/M metagenome (GOLD analysis project Ga0316217, IMG submission 203633) | Freshwater microbial communities from Trout Bog Lake, Wisconsin, USA - 1anoA | ecosystem: Environmental > Aquatic > Freshwater > Lake > Hypolimnion/Profundal zone | place: USA: Wisconsin... | reverse complement strand
CGAACGCCTCGGCCAGCTCGTGGCCCTGGCCGATGGCGTAGAACTCCGGGATCACCATGTGGATGTCCACGTGGGTGTAGCGGCCCGAGCGCAGGGTGCGCAGCTCGTGCACGGCCACGATCTCCCGAGGCCGGACCCGGTTGATCACTTCAACCAGGCGGTTCACCAGGGCCGGATCCTCCTCGTCCAGCAGGGCGGCGCTGGAGCTGCGCACCAGCTTGAAGCCGGTCCAGGTCAGCATGGCGCAGACCGCCAGTGCCATCATCGGGTCCAGCCAGGTCAGTCCGGTGAACTTGACCAGCAGCAGCCCGGCGCCCAGGCCCAGGGTCACGTAGAAGTCGGAGAAGACGTGGTGGCCGTCGGCGGTCAGGGCGTGGGACTGCTGGCGGCGGCCCTGGCGGATGAGGAAGAGGCCGAGGATCCCGTTCAGCACCCCGGCGCCGAAGTTGATGGCGAGGCCCAGGTTCAGGTTCTCCAGCGGGGCGCCGGCGACCAGGGCGAGGATCGCCTCGTAGCCGATCAGCACCGCCGCCAGGCTGATCATGCCGCCCTCGAAGGCGGCGGAGAAGTGCTCGATCTTGCCGTGGCCGTAGGGGTGGTCGCGGTCGGCGGGCTTGTCGGCGAAGATGATGGCGCCCAGGGCGAACACCGCCGCCACCACGTTGACCACGTTCTCGATGGCGTCCGACTTCAGGGCGGCCGACTGGGAGACGTGGAAGGCGAGGTACTTGAGGCCCAGGACCAGGCAGCCGACGACGATGGAGAGGATCGCGATCCGGATTCGGGCCTTCTGGGAGGGTGGGGCCGGGGACATGACTGCCTTTCTGCGCGGCCGGAGGCCGGACCCTCATGATGGATTCAACCGGCAGCGGGGGCAATCACCGAAACCCGGCGGGGCCCCTGGTTCCCTGGCCGTTTGGATAATGAGGGTCCGGCCGGGAACCTTCCGGCATCCCGGGCCAGAAGCATGGGGCACCGCCGCCGCCCGGAAGGGGGGCGACAGCCGGTCGCCACCCTGGCAGGATGGCGTGGAGCGGCTTCGGCTTGACCCGCTCCAGGAGCGCAGCGATGGAGATCCGGTTCTGCCCCCAGTGTGGTAGTCCCCTGGAAGCCCGGGTCTGCCACGGCCGGTCGCGGCCGTTCTGCCCGGCCTGCCGGTTCATGCACTTCGCCAATCCGCGGGTGGCGGTGGCGGTGTTCGTCCCGGAGCGGGACCGGCTGCTGCTGGTCAAGCGCAAGTTCCCGCCGGAACAGGGCTGCTGGGCGCTGGCGGCCGGCTTCGTCGACCTGGGCGAACCGCCCGAGGCGGCGGCCGTGCGTGAGGTCCGCGAGGAGACCGGGCTGGAGGTGGTGATCGAACGGATGCTGGACCTGGGTTACGACGAGACCAACCAGGTGATCGTCATCCTCTACCAGGGCCGGGCCGTGGGCGGCACCCTGGCGGCCGCCGACGACGTCGACGAGGCCCGCTGGTTCGGCCGGGACGCCCTGCCCGAGCTGGCCTTCCAGAGCACCCGGCGGGCGGTGGCGGCCTGGCTGTCAGCCCCGCAGTAGCTCCAGCAGGCCGGCCGCGTCCAGCCGGGCCGGGTTGCCGGTCTCCGCCAGCAGCCGCTCGGCCAGGTCCCGCTTCTGCCCGTGCAGGCTGACGATCTTCTGCTCGATGCTGCCCTTGAGCACCAGCCGGTAGATGGTGACCGGGCGCAGCTGGCCGATCCGGTGGGCCCGGTCGGAGGCCTGGTCCTCCACCGCCGGGTTCCACCAGGGGTCCATGTGGATGACGTAGTCGGCCCCGGTGAGGTTCAGGCCGGTGCCGCCGGCCTTCAGGCTGATGAGGAAGAGGTCGCGCTCGCCGCGCTGGAAGGCGGCCACCGCTTCGGCCCGCCGGGCCGCGGGGGTGGAGCCGTCCAGGTAGTGGTACGGGACGCCCTCCCGGTCCAGGGCCCGGCGCAGGATCGCCAGGTGGTCCACGAACTAGCTGAACACCAGGGCCCGGTGGCGGTTGTCGCGGATCTCCCGGACCAGCTCCAGGAACGCCTCGAGCTTGGAACTGGGGATGTCCAGGCCGGGCTGGGCCAGGTCGGGGTGGCAGCAGGCCCGGCGCAGCCGGGTGATGGCGGCCAGCACCTGCAGGGCCTGGAGCTCCCCGGCCGCGTCCAGCTGCTCCAGGCTGCGCCGGCGCAGGGCCTCCAGGAAGGCGGCCTCCCGCGGGCCGGGCTCCAGCTCCAGGGTGATCTCGGTGCGCGGGGGCAGCTCGGCCAGCACCTCGGCCTTGGTGCGCCGGAGCAGGAAGGGCGCGGTCAGGCGCTTGAGCCGCTTGAGCGCCCCGGGGTCCCGGTCCCGCTCCACCGGGACCTGGAACCGCCGCTGGAACTGCTCGGCCGAGCCGAGCAGGCCGGGGTTGAGGAAGCGGAACAGGTTCCACAGCTCGCCCAGGTGGTTCTCCAGGGGGGTGCCGCTGAGCGCCAGCCGGAACCCGGCCTGCAGCGCCATGGCGCTCTGGCTGCGCTTGGTGAAGGCGTTCTTGATGTTCTGGGCCTCGTCCAGGATCACCGTGGCCCAGGCCACCCGCTGGAGCCCGGCGGCTTCCAGGTGCAGCAGGGCGTAGCTGGCGACCACCAGGTCCATGGGGCCGGCCTGCTCCAGCAGGGCGCCGCGGTCGCCGTCGGCCAGGCGCAGCACCCGCAGGCCGGGGGCGAAGCGGGCGGCTTCCTGCGCCCAGTTGGCGCAGACGCTGGTGGGCGCCACCACCAGGGCCGGGCCCTGGCCGCCCCGGGCCAGCAGCAGGGCCAGGGCCTGGACGGTCTTGCCCAGGCCCATGTCGTCGGCCAGGCAGGCCCCGAGGCCGGCCTCGGCCAGCCGCAGCATCCAGCGGAAGCCCTCCACCTGGTAGCCGCGCAGCTCGGCCTCCAGGGTGGCGGGCGGCTCCGGCTCCAGGGCCATGGCCCGGCCCAGCCGGGCCAGGTGGCTCCGCCAGGCCGGATCGCCGACCAGGTCCAGGCCCAGCTCCTCCAGGGCCAGGGCGGCCGCCGCCGGCAGCCGCAGGCCCTTGCCGCGCGGGTCGCCCAGGGCCCGCAGGTCCTGCAGGCGCCGGCTGAAGGCCTGGGTCAGGGTGAGCCAGGCGCCGCCGCCCAGGGGGACGTAGCGGCCCGGGTTGGCCTCCAGCAGCGCCAGTGCGGCCTTGAGGCTCAGCACCCGCTCCGGGTCCACCTGCAGCTCGCCGTCCAGCTCCAGCCAGCCGCCGGCGCTGGTCACCTTGAGCCGCAGCGATTCCGGGCCCAGGCTGTGCGGGGCCTTGAGGTGCCGGCCCTCCGGCCAGAGCACCGGGACCTTGCCGTCCAGGGCGGCCAGCTGGGCCAGCAGGTCCAGGCAGAGGTCAGGGTCCTGCAGCAGCCATTCGGCCTCCTCGGCCAGCTCCGGGGCCAGGACCGGAAGGGCGGGCAGGAGGGCTTCCAGCGCCCGGGTCTCGGCCCGCAGGTCGCGCCGCACCAGCAGCCGCCGCCCGGCCTGCTCCAGCACCAGGGCGGCGCCGCCCTGGCCGGGGACCTGGGCGGGGCCGCCGGCCAGCGGGTGCACCCGGGCCTGGACCCGCAGCCCGGCCCCGGCCGGCAGCAGCACCAGGGTGGGGTCGGGGCAGCCCGCCAGCGCTTCCAGCCCGGCCCGGGCGGAGACCTCCTCGGGCACCCCCAGGTCGGAATGGACCGCCACCAGGGGCGCCACCGCGGCCAGGGAGCGCAGGACCCGCTCCTGGGCCGCGGCCGGCACCACCAGGCGTTCGCCCAGCAGCTCGGCCAGGCGCCGGTGCACCTCGGTGAAGCGGTACAGCCGGCGGCGGCCCCTGCCCTCGCTCAGCAGCAGGAAATCGGCGCGCCCGGGCGGCGGCTCGAGGCTCAGCTCCAGGCTGGCCCCCTGCTGGCGCACCCGCAGCTCGGGCTGGCCTTCCAGCAGCTCGGTGGCCACCTCCTCGCCGTGGTCCAGCCAGTAGAGGTGGGGGTGGCCGACCAGGGCCGCCAGGGCGCTGGCCGGGTCCATGTCGTAGGTGGCGTTGCCGTAGGCGTCCTGGTCCAGCTTGAGGCAGCCGATGACCCGCTGGTCCTGGGGGGTCAGGTAGTCGTAGAGCCGGGTCTCCTCCCGCAGCTTGCGCGGGCTGACCTTGCGGCCCCGGGTCCACTGGCCGTTGCCGGCGGCCTTCTGCTCGCGGGGCTCCACGGTGACGTCGTCCTCGTCCCAGACGCCCGGGCTGACCCACCAGGCCAGCCGCATGGGCTTGGCCGGGCCGGCCGGCGGGGCCGGCGCGCCCAGGTGCTCGAGGGTCTCCAGCACCCGCTCCCAGGCGGCCTCCCGGGGCACCAGGTCGAGCAGAGGGCTGGGCCGGGGCGGCCGGCCCTGGAGCCGCAGCTGGAGCTCGCGCAGCTCGGCCTCGAACCAGGCCAGGGGCAGCGGGGCGCAGGCCCGCAGGACCCGGTCCGGCAGGTCCTCGGCCAGGCTCTCGCCGCCCAGGTAGGCCGCCAGGGTCTCCAGGAACAGGATCAGCGGGGTGGTCTTGCGCGGCCGCAGCGGCAGCCCGCCGGGGCGGGGCTCCGGCCGGCCTCCGGCCAGGGCCAGGGCCAGCCGCCGCAGCAGCCCGGCCGCCGGGCCCAGCGGATCGTCCGGGTCCTTGCGCTCCAGCAGCTCGATCCGGACCTGGGCCTGGCGCAGGGCCTGGGGCTCGCGGCTGCCCAGCAGGGCCAGCACGTGGAACGGCTCGAGCAGGCCGGGCAGCAGGGCGTTGCGCTTGCGGCTGGCCTTGCGCAGGCGGACCAGGGCCTCCTCGAAGCCGGCCGCGGCCAGGACCGGGCGCCCGGCCACCAGCGCCGCCAGTCCGGCCACCGCCGACCAGCCGTAGGTCTGGCGCTGGGCCGGGCCCTGGCGGGCGCCCCAGGCCTCGGCCTCGGCGGGCCGGCCCTGCAGCACCAGGTAGAGCATGATGCTGGCCGCGGCCGGGGTGGCGCGCGGGGTCCGGCCCTGGGTCTCCAGCCAGGCCCGGAAGCGGGGCTCGGGCCGGCCCAGCAGGGTCTGGTCGGCGAGCAGGGCCTGGCAGCCGTAGGCCTGGGCCCCGGGGTCGAGGGCCTCGAACCAGGCCGGCTCGAACGGCTCGCCGCAGACCAGCGCCAGGGGGTCCCGGCCGGGTTCGGCGAAGCTCTGGGCGTAGCTTTCGCGCAGGGGCAGCCAGCGCTCGTGGCTGCCTTCCAGGAAAGCCAGGCGCAGCTCCGCGCGCAGCCGCAGCCGGGCGTCGGGCAGCACCGAGCCGTAGCCGGCGCCGGCCATGGCGCCCTGGTACAGCCGGCGCAGCAGCCCCTTGGCGAAGGCGGCCCGGGCCGCCGATTCCAGCGAGCGTTCGCTGCAGGCCCAGTAGCCGTTGCGGCCGGCCTGGACCAGCCCGCGGGCCTGCAGGCCCAGCAGCACCTCCTGGAGCCGGCGCGGGTTGGCGCACCAGGCCTGGGCCGGGCCGCAGCCGGCCCCGGCCAGGACCTTGGCCAGGTGGCTGTTGCTGGCGGGCAGGCCCAGCCCGGCCAGGCCCATGAGGGCCAGCCGGTCGGACTCCGGGAGCCGGCCCAGGTCGTCCAGGGTCAGGCAGGGTTCCAAGCCGCCGTCCGCGGCGCTAGCCGAGCACCGCCGCCAGCTGCTCCACCGCCCAGTCCAGCTGCTCCCGGGTGATGACCAGGGGCGGCGCCAGCCGGATGGTGCGGACGTGGGTGTCCTTGCAGAGCATGCCGCGGTCCTTGAGGGCGTGGCAGTAGGCCTTGGCCGGGCCGGCGGCCTCGGTCAGGTCGATCCCGGCCCAGAGGCCGATGCAGCGGATGGCCTGGATCTTCGGCGACCGGATCGCCTCCAGCCGGGCCTTGAAGTGGGCCCCCAGTTCGGCCGAGCGTTCCACCAGCCGCTCGTCGAACAGGACGTCCAGGGCGGCCGAGGCCACGGCGCAGGCCAGCGGGTTGCCGCCGTAGGTGGAGCCGTGGATGCCCGGGGTGAACACGTCCATGACCGCGGCCGAGGCCAGGAACGCGCTCACCGGGTAGAAGCCGCCGGAGAGGGCCTTGCCCACGGTGATGCCGTCGGGGCGGATGCCCTCGTGCTCGAAGGCGAACAGCTTGCCGGTGCGGCCGAAGCCGGACTGGATCTCGTCCAGCACCAGCAGGCAGTGGTTCTGGTCGGCCAGTTCGCGCAGGCCCTTGAGGAAGCCGGCCGGCGGGATCAGCACCCCGGCCTCGCCCTGGATGGGCTCCATGAAGATGCCGGCGGTGTTGGGGGTGATGGCGGCGGCCACCGCGGCCAAGTCGCCGTAGGGGACGATCCGGAAGCCCGGGGTGAACGGCCCGAACCGGCTGGTGCTGTCGGGGTCGGTGCTGAAGCCGACGATGGTGGTGGTGCGGCCGTGGAAGTTGCCCTCTGCGACGATGATCTCGGCCTGGGGATAGGCCACCCCCTTCACGTCGTAGGCCCACTTGCGCATGGCCTTGAGCGCGGTCTCCACCGCCTCGGCGCCGCTGTTCATGAGCAGGGCCTTCTCGAACCCGGTGGCCCGGCACAGCTTCTCCAGCAGCGGGGGGAAGCGGTCGTTGCGGAAGGCCCGGCTGGTCAGGGCCAGGGTCTGGATCTGGGCGATCATGGCCGCGGCGATCTTCGGGTGGTTGTGCCCCTGGTTCACCGCCGAGTAGGCGGCCAGGAAGTCCAGGTACTGGCGGCCGTCCACGTCGGTGAGGTGGACCCCCTCGCCGCGGGTGCAGACCACGTCCAGCGGGTGGTAGTTGTGGGCCCCGTACTGGTCTTCCTGGTCGATGTAGCGGGCGGACTTGGCGGCGGCTTCCGTGGTCATGGGACCTCCTAACCTGGATGGCATGGCCCCGCGCGGGGGGACGCGGGTGGGGGGGGTGCGGGCGGCTGGGTTGTGGAGGGCGGTTGTGGAATGATCGACCATGAGAGATCGACCGATGCCCCGGGGAGGGGTCTGATGACGCCCCAGCTGATGTGCAGTATAATGCCCAAGGACCCGGTTTGCGGAAACATTTTTGTGGCGAGGTGCGCATGACGTTCGATCCGAAGCGGCTGCTGGGTTCCATCTCGCGCAACGTCGCGGGCAGGCGGCATTCCCTGAAGTGGAGCCAGCAGGAGCTCGCCGAGCGGTCGGCGGTGAGCCGGCGGATGATCGGCATGATCGAGAGCGGCGAGAGCAACGTCAGCCTGGCCACCCTGGGGCACATCGCCGCCGCCCTCAACCTGACCTTCTCCGAGCTGGTCCACGACCACGCCGCCCAGGGGCCGCCGGTGCCGGAGAAGGGCGTGCAGCTCTGGCAGGGCAGCCGGCCCGGCACCAAGGTGGACCTGCTGCAGAGTTTCCCGGCCTCGCGGACGGTGGAGTTGTGGAAATGGACCATCGCCCCGGGCGACCGCTACGTGGGCGAGCCGGACCTGCCGGGCTACCGGGAGATGGTCTACGTGGTCCGGGGCGAGCTCACCCTGGAGCGGGAGGGCGGCACCCAGACCCTGAAAGCCGGCGACTCCATCGCCTTCCCCTCGGACCGCCCCTACGCCTTCGCCAACAGCGGCACCGGCAGCCTCAGCTTCCTCCTCAACGTCATCGCCTAGGTACGGGTCCCGTACCATCCTTCAGGGCCATCCCGGTCGGTTGCTGCGCAACCGCCGTGATGCGATCTCGGATGGAGACGGTACGTTGGTGTCCCATTTCCCTGGAAAGCAGGCTCTTAAAATTGTGTTGGGCTTTTTCCCAGCGAATTGGGACACCAGCGTACGGTTCCCAACCGAGAACACGTCCCGGCGGTTGCGCAGCAACCGACCGGGACGGCACTAAAAGATGGTGAGGAACCCGGACGAAACTAGCGGATGTCGAGGAGCTCTACTTCGAAGATGAGGTCGGCGTTGGGGGGGATGACGCCGCCGGCGCCGCGGGCGCCGTAGCCGAGGGCGGCGGGGATGTGCAGGGTGCGCTTGCCGCCCTTCTTCATGGTGATGACGCCTTCGTCCCACCCCTTGATGACCTGGCCGACCCCGATGGAGAAGGAGAAGGGGCCGCGGCCCACGGAACTGTCGAACTGCTTGCCGGGCTTGCCGCCGTCGTCGAGCCAGCCGGTGTAGTTCATGACGCAGGTGGCGCCGGTGCTCGGGCTGGGGCCGGTCCCCTCCTGGGTGTCCAGGTAGCTGAGGCCGCTCTTGGTCGTGATCATGGTGGGTCCTTTTTTGGAATCGGCCCCCGCGGCCTTCTTGACGGGCTTGGCGGGTGCGGCCGATTGGGCGGCCAGGGGGGCGGCCAGCAGGGTGAGGGTGAGGCAGGTCAAGGCGGTGCGGTTCAAGGTTCCCCCAAAGGGAAGAGTCTAGTCGAGGCCGCGGCCCGGCCGATAGCCGAACCCTGGGCGGGCCTCCGGGGGACCTTCGCTGGGAACGAACAATTATATGAATATTTTCTGATTGGGAACCCGGGATCGAATGACATCAGGTTATTAGGGTGTAGTACTTCCATGGGAAAATTATGAAATCGCAAAAGACATCGTTGAATTCCCGCCTGGGCCGGACCCTGGCGCTCACCCTTCCCGGCCTGACCCTCCTGGCCTTCGGATTGATCGGCTGCGGCGGCTCCGGCAGCAAGCCGGCCCGACCGGCGGTCGAGGCCGGCCTCAGGCTGGAAAACCAGCCGCGGGAACTGCGGATCACCGCCGGCCGCCAGGTCCAACTCGCCGCCCGGGTCATCGGCCGGACCGACCAGGGAGTGCTCTGGGCCACCGAGGCGGGCCATGGCACGGTTTCGGAGTCCGGCCTCTATACCGCGCCCCTGGTTCCCGGCAGCTACACGCTGGTGTCCCGGGCCAAGGGGGCCGAACGGGTCACCGACCGCACCCGGGTGACCGTGGTGGCGGCTCCGGAGGTCCTGGAGTGGCGCGCTGACGTGGAACGGGTCAGCCCGGGCGGATCGGCGAACCTGATGCCCCGGTTCCGGGGCGGGGTGGCGGAAGTGCTCCCCGGGGTGGGGGCGGTGGTCACCGACCAGGCGATCACGGTCCATCCCGAGGCGACGACCGAATACCTCCTGCGGGTCACCAACGAGTTGAATGATGTGGCTGAAGCCAGGGTCACGGTGACCGTGGCCGGCGCCGACGGGGCCGCGCCGGTGGTGGCGCCGACCGACGGCGGTGGCAGTGCGCCGGTGATGGTGGCGCCGGCCCATGGCGGCGGCAGTGCGCCGGTGGTGGTGGCGCCGGCCCCCGGCGGCGGCAGTGCGCTGGTGGTGGCGGCTCCGGCCCCCGGCGGCGGCAGTGCGCCGGTGGCGGCTGCGCCGGCCCTCGGCGGTGGCAGTGCGCCGGTGGCGGCTGCGTCGGCCCTCGGCGGTGGCAGTGCGCCGGTGGCGGCACCGACCCTCGGCGGCGGCAGCGCCCCGGTGGTGGGCGGGGACTCCTCGCTCGCCGCGCCGCAGGTCATCCTTGGGGACTCCAATCGGGTCCAGGTGGTGGCGCCCAGGCCCGGAGAACGCTACCGGTTCGACATCGAGGGGGGGGGAGTTCGCCGATGGCGAAACCAGCCACGAGGGCCATTCCGCCGAGTTCGTGCCGTGGGGTGGACCTTATGCCTTGACCTGCCGGCGCATCAATGCCACCGGCGAAACCTCCGACGCCTGGCAGCACACCGGCTTCGAGGTCAGGCGGGGAGCCTCTCAGGAGCCGGACCCGGAGTGGTTCCTGGCCGATTCCCACCAGGACCAGGATGAATCCGGGGCGCCCTCCTCGAACGGGAGTTCCCGGCGAAGCTCCCTGGCCGGTGACCGGCCGGAGCGGGACAGGCCTGCCGTAGACCGCCCATCGCAGGCTGCCCAGGAGGCGGCGTCCGCCGGGGCCGCCGCGGGCAGCCAGAGCCGGCCTTCGCTGGCGCAGGGTGGAATGCCCCAGGCCGCACCCCGGGACCGGGTCCTTTCGGATCCGGGCCGGCAGTCACTGTTCGGGTTCGGTTCCGATTTCGATGACGAACCCGAAGCTGGACCTGCGGCGGCCGGGCTTGCGGGCCCTCACGGCCTGCGCCACCTGAGCTTCCGTCCGCACCTGGTGGATGGACCCCTGCGGGCGGCGGGCAGTGAACCCGGAGGCAGGGCTGCCGGGACCACGGCCCCTGCGTCCACGGCACCCCGGCCTGCGGGGGCTCCAGCGGCGGCAGCCGGGGACGTGCGAGCCGCGGCCCTGCCCCCGCCCGCCTCGGCCACCAGGCTGCAGGTGCCTCCCCAGCCAGGCGCGGCCGACCTTTCCCGCGAGGAGTGGATGCGGATCTTTTCCAGCATCGTTGCTCCGGAGCGCGGGGGGGGGAGGGGTTTGGATATGGAGGAGCTGGATTAGCGCAGGGCGCCCTGGCCCCTCAGGGCGCCAGCCGCTCGCCGTCCCAGCGCAGGGCGAGCACTTCCTGGAGGACGCAGGTCCTGACTGCCTGGCCGTCGAAGACGGCCAGGCAGTCTCCGTTCGGACGCCGGCAGGA
>Ga0316217_10007386_pt1 | contig 10505 bp, 10 predicted proteins | sample 1anoAmetaG_FD_203633 | JGI IMG/M metagenome (GOLD analysis project Ga0316217, IMG submission 203633) | Freshwater microbial communities from Trout Bog Lake, Wisconsin, USA - 1anoA | ecosystem: Environmental > Aquatic > Freshwater > Lake > Hypolimnion/Profundal zone | place: USA: Wisconsin... | reverse complement strand
TTCAATCATAATTTCATTTTTTTTTCTCATGTGTACAGTACTTATTTGTACTTTCCTTTTTCATTGAATTTTTGATTCAAATCAACCTCAACTATATTTTCTATCTACTTAATTCTTAAAAATATTGAAATTGTAGAGATTTTCAACTATCAAGACATCTCTTCGAAACTGGGTCTTAGAAACTAAAAGTTTTATATCTCGATGGATTCTTTTATTTTGCGAAACAGGGGGCCCTTTGCTTCCAGCTTTCTCATATATATAAAAAAGTAGATATAGGTCCAAGGACTATGGTCTTTTCTAATGTGATGCGCATAGTTGATATTCCTCTCCTCGCACCAACTCTTCATGCAGTGGCATATTTTACAAGACTCCTCATTCTTGATTTTCTGCTCTTCGTTTTTGAACAGTGAATGTACCATAGACGAAACAAAAACGGATTGGCCTAAAATTAGCACAACGTTAAAGGCAGGAATGATGAAGGGGTTGAACTTCATGAGAGGGAAACTTTGAGGTTGGTCAGCTTCGATGTTTATACTGCTGTATTCAATGATTTCTTTTTAGAATTCTATGAAGATGTTGAAGATTGAATCTGAGTAGCTTTGGCCGAAGAGAATGAATGAATAGGAAAGAATAAGAACTGAGATTATTGATAGATAAATACAGCTGTTTCTGAAGGCTTGAAGTGACACCGTTATCATTTCCGAAAAAGACTAGATCTGGTAAGCCTCCAGCAGCAAAACCACGGGGAATATAAACTCATAGGCGTAAATCACACAGTAGCAAACAATCACCAAGAAGCTGGTGATAATCCAATTGATTTTCCAAAACATGATGTTCTTCTAATACGAAATATTAACCAACGTCTTCTTCTCCTTGAGAAATTTCCTGAAATCGCGTGCAAAGATGAAGCATTTCAAGATCAGAACGATGGTGTTAAGGACGTACATGAGGATCTTGGGTTTGCTGTTCATCAGAAAGAGGCTGAACACACAGAGCAGGAAAAGGTAGCAGATGAAGATTTCCTGCAGGATTGTTGTGATGAACTTATAATGGCGCTAGATGAACCCATAGTTGCCCTATTCATGCGACTACAACTCTTTCTCCACTAAAAAAGAGAAATGATCCAGGTTCTCAAAAAAGTTCTATTTCTTGAAAAGGGATATCTCATCGTTGAGTTCTTCCTCAAATTAAGGTTTCCGGAATTTGTTCATCATCGGGAGACTGAAGTAGATGTTGCAAGTTTCGTTGTTGTTGGCTTTAATATGCACCTTTTGCACTATTTCCAGCATCTTCTCGTCATCCTTCGTCAGGTTTGAAGTTTTGCCTTTTCTCCAGTCCCTGAAAAGAGTCAAAACCGTGTGGTTTCCCGTCTGGTGGTGTGGATATTAGCTGAACTCAAGCTCAGATATGATTTGAATTACAATCACCATACTGCTTATGTTTTCAATTGCCTGGCTATCAAATACAGTGATCTAGCGCTAGTTACAAAACTAAAGGCTGCAGGCTTACTATCTTTTACATTTCAATCCTTTCTCGATCTTTTTTTTCATTTATTAGGAGTAGGTTTTTTTGAAGGTGCTCAGTATTAATTCAAAGGGCCATTCTCGAGTGATTTCGATTAGGGGGAAGCATATGTGTCTTGCTCTCATTTTGATTATCAACTCACAAATCTTGTAGATTAGTTTTGAATACTTCTGATTTTTGTAATTTGTACAAAAAATGCCATTTTTTAGATATTTTTTGACTATTTGAGCATTTTCAGTGATAAACTCTGAGTTCTTTGCCAAAGTTTATGCAACGTTCTCAAAAGAATCAAAAATCGACAGCATTTTTTCAAGCAGCATAGCACAAAAGTTGAATGCAATATTACTTTAATCTCTAAAGAACTGATGGCAATATTTGATAAAAAGGGCTGAGATATGTTTTTGTGCAGAGTCTCTAATCCTTTCTCCAAAAGTACTTTTGAGCATACAGTTAGAGTAAAGGATGTATGATTTATCCAAATACCGGAGATAGGCGTCGCTATCCTAAGGATCATAGGTTGTGAGTGTAGCAGTTTCCTCACATAGCTTCAAAGCCGTGTTTTCAATCGAAACAGTTACCTACCGATGCTCAGTGTGTCGGTTATAAATCTCGATGATTATGCCAATCATTCTATCTTCGAGAGGATTCTCCATCTTTTTGAGCACAAACTTGATATACTTATCCCTCAGCTTCTCGGGAATTCGGTAGAGTATATTCTGCTTCCTTATCTTTTTGGCGATGATTTCTATCATAAAGGTGCTAATCGGGGACTTCTAGCCAATAATCAAAAGCTAGAACAAATGGCTGATCCTTTCTTACTACCAATACTCACCCTGGTTTTACTCATATTTGAGCAGGACAGTGTTGAGGTGAGATTTTATTTTTTATAGCATTAGGTTGCTAAGCCTCAAATTGTATACTTTTTTGAATTCTTCGATTTACTTTGTTATTAGCTATGAGTGCAGGTTTTTGGTCTGCTCATCTTTCCTTTTGCTTCTACTTTAGTAGGCATCTTCGGAACTGCGCTTTTCGTTGATCTTCTGGGAAAGTTCGCGAATTTTTTCATTCTAAAGTACCTGCAGCAATTTCGACAAAAAACTAAGTAAATCAATTTTGTCCATATCCTTTTCTCTAGCATGCTCAAAGAAAGCTTTTATGGTCCCCTCAGTGATCTTCTCAGCAAACAGGCTACGGTTGTTGGCCTACTCCCCTAATTTCCGCACCAATTTGCTAAACTACGCCTGTCTCAGCAACTTCTTCCCACTATTCTTGTACCTACTGGAATTCAGCTCATCGTAGCCAACACCAGCACAGTTCAGAATCTGCGAAAGGGTGAGTTTCTCAGTGCGCACAAGCTGTCCAAGTTTGTAGTAGAAGTTTTCAACGAGCTAGTAAGCCTACGAATAGTTGAGCTTACTACTGCTCTAATTCAAGTTGTTGTATTTCTAGCAAATAGCTTCATTGATGGTAATAAGGTAGCCCAGAATCTTACTCTGAAAGGTCTTATCTTACTTCACATAGATCCTGTTCATAAAGTTGATGATCTGAGTGATGTAAGTTCCCACCAATTCCATCGAACTGATCTTGAAGTTTTTAGCCACGAGCAGCAAGCAGCCCAGCATGGAGAACTAGTTCACATCATTGACGTTCAGAAGGTACATAAGGTAGTCCTCCTCCATGCTGGCGTGCATATTGGGGTTGCTTTACATCATGAGTTTGTTGAACTCCGATTTGAGCAGCTTCTCGTCGTAGACTTCGTTCATAGTGCGTTGCTTCCCGCCTCTTTCTTTGTTTTAGTTGGTCATCTTCTAGGCCTTATCGCGGAAGGAAGGTGGCAGGTATCTCAGCTATCTCATAAAAACAGACTGAACAAGCAACTATTGTTCGTGCTAGTCAAACTCAACCCCACTTTCGATGAACAAAAAAGAATACAGTCTCAGGTAGATCCATTTCAAGCCGTAGTCGTTCTAAGTTTTTTTCAATCCTTCAATCAACTCGCTTCGGGAGATTATTTCGTTGATCATGCGGTAGGTGGCAGGCATGCCTTTGCCGACGAAGCAGAGCAATTTGATAAAATGTGGGAATTTGTAATATTACTCAACCCTGATCATCTTTCTCAGCTGTTTGTAAGAAGTCAAGGAGTAGAGCAATGTACCTTTTATCTTCTAAAAGAGCTCTTCAGGACACTTCTTCAGTATGTTGTAAATGCATTCGAATAAGATTTCTTTGTTCTAGTTTTCCATTTTTTTATCAATGTTGTTGTAAACCAACCAAAATGACTATTAGTGGTTTTTGGTCTTCATAAAAAGCTGAGGCAAGAGCAAAGGCAGCTTCTTAAAAGAATACCTTTTGGTAAACTCTCTGAAATATTTGACCATAAAATTAAGATTTGCCTCATTGCCTTCGATGAACTCACAGTAAAAGTTGATGATATTGTTGATGATTTCCTGGAAATTTTTGTACTCTTGATACTTCAACACTTAGATCAGGATTGAGTGCAGGTTGAGCTTCTGCAGGAGTATCTGGCACATCGCAAACATCTTGTAGTTTTTCTTCTTGTGTGCCTATAAATTGTAGCTTATCTTCATCAGCAGATTGTTCAATTACAAAATCTTTTAGTTTTTGTTGGATTCGTCGCCTTTGTTCATCCCTTCTTCTGTTATCTTTTATACCAGCTCTTTTATCTTCATTACGTTTAGCAGTCGGTTCGAAGAACTTGAAGATTACCCATTTTTCTAGTAAATCAAGTTTTGAGGAGCTATGCCGATCCCACTATATTACAAAAACTCAGACTATTCCTACTGAGTACTAAGGATGAGGACTTCGTCCAGAAAGTTGCAGATATGCTTACCCCTTTAGCTTACCAGCTGAAGCAAGGCCATTATCTTCTTTTGGCATTCGCTATTCATCCAAAGGCTGTTCGTTACAATCAGTTAAGTTCCAAACTCTTCCAAATTGAGATGTTTCAGTTCTCCTTAGAAACCACTTTACAACCTCTATTCCGTGTATTTCCCTGACCTCTTTCCAACAGACAGCTTCCTCTTCCTCTCATATTTCTAAAACTCATAAGCCTTTCTCTTATCCTCCAGAGCACATTTGAGTATGCCTTTGATTTTGGCAGCAGGAATCATCTTCTCATCTTCAATACTAATGTAAATTGTCTTTAGAATGTTCATCCCATGAATTGAAGTGCACACCCACTCAGAAAGTTCACAGAGTTACAGTGTTTTGCGAAGGAGTTCATTTTTGGCCTTTTTCGGGTAGTTGTCAGCGGAGAAGATTCTTTTGGCCTATCTGATTACCTCACCAACATATCTTCTGATCTCCCTCTAATTCAGATAACCATAATTGACGAATGAAAACAAGATGGTTACAAGCACAGTGAAATGTTCTCCTTTCTCAGCGATTGGTATTTAGACAACTTCTCTAAAGTAGTGGTCTAAAAGTGGGATGATGTAAAGATCGAATTGCTTGTGCTTCTCTTGGGTGGCATTCTATTCTGTGAACTGCTTGAAAAGAAGTGATGTTTTGGTTTAGAAATCCAAGTATTTGATTTTCTGTGAGAGGAAACATTTGACTTCTCTCTTGTCGAAGGAAAGGAATGGGTCTTGAATGAGGTACATGGAACAGTACAAATCCAGGAAACGAACAATAAGCACCCAACCGACTTCTGTGTGTTTGAAGATGTTATTGAGAAAGTTCTGTCCGAGTCCATAATCTTCAACTGTTTTAGGCATCTTTTTGTTCCTATCTTTGCACAGATTTCTCAGCAGTTTGAGAATACTGCAAATGTACTTCAAATGACTCTCATAGTTCTTGAATTCTATCAGCTCAAAAGTCTTTCTTTCGTTATTGTCATCAAATCTGCTGAGGAGTGGGAAATTCGAATATTAGAAACAGATTAAAGGTATCCCATAAGCTCCATCTTTATTTATCATGAACTTGGGGAAGATTTTCTTTTTGGACCGACTGAAAAGCTGTTCTCTAATCTTATGCTGGTAAGGAGTGATCCCTATATCCCAAGGGTCAACAGCCACTTCTGAGAGGATATCAATGAATTTGCGCTGGATATCCAGCTACTAAGGGGAAGTCAGGAACTTAATAAGACTTGCCCATTGGAGTATGAAGAGCTCCTATTTTGAAGTCTTATTGGTGAGGAGGCAAAGATTGTTGATAGATTCCTGCAAAAGTGCCCCCACTGTATCTGGATATAAAGAAAGCAAAAAGTTGAAAAACTGACTATGCTCAATGATGATCTCCGAATTCTTCTTATTATTCTCCACAAGGAGGAACAGTATCTCACATATCTTCTCGTGTATAACTTTGAACTCCTCATGAGCGATGAAGTAGGTCTCACTGCTTCTATCCCTCTTGCTGCCCATCTTCATGTTGATGATCTTGCTGTAGATGATGAACAGTTCGAGGATGTGGATCTGCTGCGCCATGTCCTGGAACATCGCACGATGGTTCTCATAAGTGAACATCAGGTCCTTGGTCCTATCGATTATGATCAGCACCTACCTCACCTTCTGCCTGATCAGGTTCAACCCCTTCTTGAGGTCAGTCAGCGAGTATTTCACTCTTTGCGTCCGCTACTCATAGATCCACCCCCATTTCTCGAAAAACTGGTAGTTGTACTTCAGGAAGTAGAAAGCTTTGACCAGATGAGTCAGAATGTGGCACTTGTACTGCGGCAGCTCAATCAGCTCAAACTGGTTAATGCTGTTCCTGCCCATCGTCGAAATGTGGGAGTAGTGCATATCGCGCTCGAAGGAGAGGACGTATTTGTCTTTCTAGTGGTCGTAGACTGCAGCCAGGCTGATGTTGTCCTGGTTGAAGATAGAGTACTCGTTGCCTTGCCATTTCTTCATCTGGAGGACACTGTTGCGTTTGGAAAAAAGTGGCATCTCGCTCATTTCCTGAGTCTAAGGGATCAGTGGCTGGTTGGTCACCACATTACGAATGCGGCAGACGTACCCTTATTCGTTGGTTTGGCTGCGCTGGAGCTCCCAGATTTGGAACAGACTGTCCTCATTCATTTCCTAGATGTGGACCTATTTGGCCTATCTCTATGGACCGAATTGGTAAAAGTTCAAATTAGACTCATAGTTGATCTGCTTTTTGCTGGTAAGGTTGTCGATGTCCAACTTGCCGTACTCCTTCCTGATGACCATTGACGAAAAGGGGATGTAATCAGCAGTCACGTTGCTTTTAATACCTGGGCAGTGGAGATAGTAATAGGAGGGTCCTTTCCAGTCAATATTTTTGGATTTGAGCACTCTGAAGCGACTGGGCGAGTAGGACGCTATAATCGATTTTTCACTGAGTTGGTCTAAGTTTTATTCGCTGATTGTTAAGTGCAGCTTTTTGTTGAAATAGCTCGAAATCATGATTTCTTTGTCGGTTTTTATGGCCTTGTCTGTAGCTTTGCAACTCGTCAGCCGAATTATGGCTTCTTTCCGGACATAAGGCTCAAACTTGATAGCATATCCGAACTCTTTATTGAGAGCCAAACTGTCAGTCAAATGAAGATACAAGTCATTAAACACATTTTTCAAGCAAACCATGGAGTCCGAAGTAATAACCTCCCCTTTTTCCTTATGATTAGTATAAGGACTGCAAATCTAAAAGCAGCTCTTCTTCTCAACCACAATATTAGACACCAAATCCCCATTGTGAAAGAGCTTCAGCTGATCCAGCACCAAAGTTATACGACTCATCTCTTTGTCCCCCTTCATCTCAAAACTTACGAAGTCGCCATAGCAAATGTTTGTTATGTAGGTCTCTGTTAGGTTCTATTTCATGTAAACTGTCTGCTTTGTGAAGCGCATGTTGTTTGTCTTGGCTTCGTTTTACTCAACCACCATCTTTTTTTAGACCTGGGAATCAACCACAGAGTCATTTTATACGCCCAGCTAGGACTCAGTTGAAACGAAATCTTTTTTTACTTTTGGTCGGCCTAAAACCTACAGTATTTAACTTGCCAGCCTTCTTTTGCAAAACAACTGAAATGCTTTTTTGGTGTATTCAGCGATTTTGATATAGTTTTGTTCCTTAATCATAATTTAAAATTTAGACCAATCATAGCCCCACGTCTCATACTATTTCAATCATTGGTCGGATTGCCAAAAAACTATATAATTTTTTTGAAATTTAAAACCCAATGATTAAGGAGACTGTCCTTGAGTCGAATATGCAAATGTATCTGCAGAAAATGGAGGAGAAGTTCAACTAAAATGCTCAAAAACTCAATAAGTTGCAGCAAACTATACAGAATGCCGCAAAGCTTATACAGAGAAGGTTTAGGAAATTCATGCTTAAGAAAAAAACGAGGACTGCGATTAAAATCCAGAGAGCTTTCAGAAAATTTATGAGTAGAAAAAGGTAGAAATAAGCAATTATGCAAAGGGTTCGGAGATTGTATGCTACTTATAAAATATACTATTTCCTAAAGTCCATAGTAACTAAAAACAAGTCGCAAATAAGCTCAAAACCAACAGCTGTAAAGACAAAATCCATAGTTGAAACATCTAAAAAAGGCCACCACAGCAAATTAAGTATGCTAACCAAAGTGCGACTAAAAAGCAGAAAATTCATAATCCTCCTATCTTCCCTCCAATCCTAGATAGCCTACATAAGGAAGTACATGGCTTATGACCGTAAAAAGTTCACATAATCATGGTAAACACACGAGAAGAAGCAGCGAGAGTGGATGTGGGAGCAGGTGCGCAAGAAATGGGTCAGGAAGGGAGGAGAGATTTGGATCAACGAGCAGCAGAAGTAGGTCAATGCTGAGAAATATGTGAGTGCCATTATAGAGCAGGGCTATTAGAAGCATTTCGAGAAGTATGAGGCGAGTCAGAAGCGGCTGCAGAAAAACTAGCAAGAGCTGAGAAACAGGATGGTGGGGCTAACTAAAGCCTTCTACTTTGCTATCGTAGCCGAAACATGATTCTGCTTCATATTGAATCAATTGAAAGGAACTAGATATGTCTCCTCGATATTTGGAAATACATAATTAACTTCACAAGTCTGCTGATAGACCTCACTGATCAGAAAACTATACTTCTTTTTGATTTCACCATCAATCTTTGTCCAATTTTTATCTTTTGAATCCTACATTCTTAATGTGAATATCCGCAGATACTAATCTCTTTTGAGCCATGAAACATTCGAACATCCTCAACCATCCAATCATTCCCAGCTTATACTGTAGCGATGTCCAACATGATTTCCTAGGATTGGGTTCTAGCATTTGTCTATCATAAGTTAATTAACTACGAAAATGGATGTTTGTAAATAGGCAGCAATTACAGATCAAACAATGTAGCACCCTTGTCATTTGTTTCTGCTATTTGAGGATTATATCAATATCGCGTTAAATTGGCCAATCTTTCCCCTTCCAAACTGAAATTGATCAGAGTACCTATCCTTGTCTTTATATTGAAGTCATATCATAGTTAAGTGCCAGCTTATGCTGTTTGTGTTGTTTGCCCGCTAGATCAGCCTCACGCGGCTAAGAAAGATATAATGGAGAAAGAAGAAAAAAAATTTTGCAGTCCCTTCGAAGAAAGGGATATGGAGGAATGGAGACCGGCATTCCCAGAGCCTGAAGAATAGCGGCTATAAAGCAAGTAGCCGCCAGCATAGAAAGAAATCGAACTCGAAGACCTCAACGCCAAGGTAATCGAAGAAAAAGATATGGAAGAATGGAGGCCGGCTTTTCCAGAGCCCGAGAATAGCGGCTTTAAAGTAAGTAGCCAGCTGAGGAAGAAGAAGTCGAACTCGAAGACCTCAGCTTCTAAGACCTAAATGAAGAGCCACAGGTAATAATAATCGAGGAAGTTGGAAGGGCAAATTATGTTGGGAATCAGAAGCCAATTGTAGCCCGAGCCTTTCTGAGTAAGGGCTACGGCTTCAACAATCTCAAGGTACATATGTTTTGATGTAGAAGCAAGCAGGAGTACGAAAAACTAGCTAGACAAATGATGCGGTAATGCTTCCGGAAGCTCGAACAAATCTTAAAAAACCGCAGGCCTAAGCCAAAAATGGTCAGATCTGATGTTAATTTGCTTGTAAGTATCCTCCTCAACAGTAAAAAACTCTAGGTTCTTTCTATTTTAAGTGTGTGTAAGAATTATTCAACGTGACTTACAATATTACCCACACTGAGATAAATGAGAAAAACTACCTGTAACTTGAAAAATTTCTGTACAGGTCACTATAGAAGAAAAAGCGCAGCTTCGAGGCTAGCGCATCTCCGATGAGATGTCTTCATAGATCTAACCCTCAAAGGAAATTAGCATTAGAAAAATAGGCCCAAAAGAAGAATAGGACATTATCAGGCACTATATCAGTAATCAAAGTTTGCAAGAGGTAAGACATCTTGTTAAAGTGGGTTCAAAAAAACCCAGCCTAAAGGTGATCCGCCAAATTTTGAGGAAGGCCATGAGGCAGCAGATTCACCGGCTTGAAAAAACGATGGAAAAGAAGGATCAACCTGGCAATAGGAATTGTAAATTATTACACTTTATACTTACATCTCAATCATTATGGTAGCTAATATTGAAAAGTGAGGAAGAATGATTATCACTTAAATACTATGGCAGGCCGTATTATTAGGCCCTAAGACACCATCTCGACCCATGCCGTGCCCTCCGGCCCCATTTTTGGTTAGCTAGGTTCTCCCATGGCTCATGGTTTTCTGGCTGATTACAAAAATAAGGTCCAAGGAGTTACCTTAGGACCTTATTCAATTCCTCTCATAGGAAGTCAAATTTATTTACATCTCCAAACGGTCATTCTAATCGCATCACTAAATCATTTTCACTTTAGCTCAATTCCGCCCTAAACTGTATATGTCGATCTGCCTCCAGTTGCTACTAGCGAATAACCGAATAAAAGATATTACAAATCCTGGAAGCAAAGGAGGGGGCTAAACTACGGAAACTCATTTGTAAGCTCTATCTGGATGACCTGAC
>Ga0316217_10007384_pt1 | contig 10506 bp, 13 predicted proteins | sample 1anoAmetaG_FD_203633 | JGI IMG/M metagenome (GOLD analysis project Ga0316217, IMG submission 203633) | Freshwater microbial communities from Trout Bog Lake, Wisconsin, USA - 1anoA | ecosystem: Environmental > Aquatic > Freshwater > Lake > Hypolimnion/Profundal zone | place: USA: Wisconsin... | reverse complement strand
TACCCGAGATTGAAAGTTTCTGAGCTTGAAGCGGCAGTTTATGAGCAAATGAGGGGGAAAGGGGAAGAATGGGTGGGGTGGTAGTTGGGCTAAACTATGCTGGCCTGATGCTTTATAATAAAATTATGATTGAGAACAAGCCTGTCAAATTGAAAAACTAGAATCTCAAAACCGAGACGTGCGCTTCAGGCAAGTTCGGAGAAGTCTAGCTGGGAAAGTTGGTGCGACTGCCCTACATCCGCAAAATCAGCACCAACGTGCCCAATCCCTCAGTCTCCCGCAAATCACTGGAGAACAAGGAGACGAGGGTGGTGCGGCACTCGAACAAGGAGTCCAACCTCTTCTAGCAGACCCACCTCAATATGCTGACCCTCCAGGAAATTGAACTCTGCAATCATAATAGCAAATAGAAGTAGGCTGCCTTCAAGGATAAAGAGGGCTTTCCCAGGATCACTCAGAATAACCCTCTGCTATACCGATAAAAGAGCAAAGATTCCCTTTAGGGTACCTACAAATAGCATTTCGACATGAGTATGACAAAAATTGACTTCGCCGAGCATCTTAAAGAGTACAAGTTAGGTCCAGTCATCGGCCGTGGCACCTATTCTATCGTGCGTTCGGCCAAAAACAAAGATGGCAAACGTGTTGCAGTCAAAATCTATCTCAAGACATCTCTATCCAACGAAGACCGGCGCAAAAATCTGCAAAATGAGATTGCAGTGCTTTAGTCCCTCGTCCACCCTTCTCTCCTAGCCTACATTGAGACCATCTAAACTTAATCTTCCTTCAACATTGTAACGGAACTATTGGAGATAAGTTCCCTCTCAGACTACATCAAAACAGAGTACCTCAAAACGGTTCCCTAAGACATCGCCAAATTCATATACAAGCAACTCATCAAAGCAGTCGCCTATCTCCACACCAACGACATTGTCCATCGCGATATCAAACTTTAAAATATACTCATCAACAAAGAGTTCAAAATCAAAATTATTGATTTCGGGTTCAGCAGGCATTTGCCCAAGGAAAACCATATCCTCTATGATTTCTGTGGCACTATGCACTATATCGCTCCATAGGTCATGCAGAGAGAAGGCTATTATGGAAAACCAGCAGACATTTGGGCGTTGGGGGTTGTGCTATACAGAATGACGATTGGCTCCTTTCCCTTCAAAGGACTCAACTAAAAGACACTCTATAATAAGGCCATGAAAGCAGAACTGAAACTTCCATTTTAGATATCAAATGAACTGTCACATCTGCTGACGAATCTGCTGAGCTTTGATTTCCGAAGACGGCCGACAGCATAGGAAATTCTCTCATCCGAGTGGTTCAACAAGTGAGGGCTACCGACAATTTTGATTAATATTTATTTTATTTCACTTACTACCATCTAGAGACCATCTTTTAAATGCAATTGCTATGCGTTCCTTTAGAAGCAAATAGCATAATACAGAGTAGGACAACATGAGAAGATCATGAATATCAATAAAGGGCATAATTGTGGCCAGTTTGTTGCTACAATGTGGCCTTCAGCTACTCGTGAAACAACTTTTTCTGCACCCCTTCACAGGCCAAACTGATAAACCTCAGTTCCCTCGAAATCGGGAAATCAACCTTCATCCGGTACTCCATAGCCACCAGTTCACAAACCATGAGTAAGTGGCGATTGACCTGAGTGCCGTACTTTTCTTTCATGAGTAGCCAATTCTTCATGCACTTGTAAAGATTCTTGAATTCCGTGAGAATTGTCATATTGTTTTATACGTTCGTCATTGATCTTTAGTAACGGAATGGTCCTAAAACTTTGAGGTACTCACTCTCAATCGTTTGCTAAATGGCCAACATCTTCTGCCAACGGTACCTGAGACAGAAAAGTGCGAATCTGTGGATTGCTATCTTTTTGCCAAGCAGAGTCTTAGAGCGAATCAAGTTTTTGAACTGCAGCTACTCATTTGGCATGAAGTAGGCAAGTTCTTCTATAAAGGTATAGGTGATCGAATCCTCCGACTAGATGAGCACCTCACTGAGGAAATGGTACAACTCGGAGTAGACAGCTTTGACCCTCAGCTCATCTTCAAGACAAATGAACCATCCACTGAAGTTGCGGATATTGTATCGGTTCATCTTGATCACAAACTTTTTGGTTTATTCCTCTTCGTAGTAAAGAGTAACCATCGATTTGAGCAAATCCAGGCGGATGCGGTCAGAAGTGGGTGACTCGCTGATAAGGTAGCACTTATTGAGCATGATGATGAATGTGCGGAAGAGATCAATGAGGTAGGGCTATGGCAGTTTTGAGTTGGTCAGCTTATTGAAGCAAATGATGAGTTCTTGGTTGACCTGCTCTTCGCTGTTGACTAGAAATCCGATGAAGTTCTGGTAGAGCTAGCGGCCGTAGAGACATTTGAAGTAAGAAACCAGGTAGGATTTCATGGTGTGTTGGTTATTTAGGATCTATTGTCTCCTCATGTCCATGTTTTTCAGGATCTTCTACAGACCTTTGCTGAAGTCCATGTCTTTGAACACTAGGTCTCCGTCTTTGTTTAGTATGAACGGCAGAGGCACTGTTTTGTCTTTTTTTTGGTTTCTTGCCTCCATTCTTTGTTCTTCTCCGAAGTGTTCAATTTCACGGATATCTTAGCTTATGCGATGCAAAGGCTTTGCTTTGAAATTTTTGGAAACTTTGGTCAATTTTGGTTACTAAGAGGGTAGAGCTTCTAAAATTTAGCCTCCTTCAGTCACTGTACGTTTGTGCCCAATCTCCTTTAGCTTTGAAAGGCGATGAGTTTGCATCCCTCTCAACTTTTGTGGCGAAATGATAGAACTCTTATTCCTCGACTCCTTAGAATTCTATATTTTGGTATTAATAGCTTTTAAGCTGCTGTTGAACTGCTTGACCTTCTTCTCTTTCTGTGGAGACTTGACCACAATAGAGCTGGCGGCTTCACTGACTTCAGTGTTGATGGACTAAATGGCTTTAATAGTGTTATTCTTTGAAATCACAAAAGTTTGGCTTTACTTGGAGAAATCTTCAACCTCTTTGATTGACAACTTGTAGGAGTTTTAAGTTTGGGCAGCAGTAGTTTGATATTTTTTGGCCTATTCCAGTTTTTATTAGTCCTGGCGCATTTTGGCCTTCTTCCATTGCTCATTTTTTGAGGTCTTTTTGATAGTCACTTTAGAGGCGATGGGACTATCCTTCGAAAGTTGCTTCTCAAGCACTTGCCCTTATCTTTCAGTTTCAACTAACCTTTAGGTATCATTTGAGTTTTATTTCTCATTAGTTTGAGTGATGACCATCTTGAGCTGTTCCTTGCTTTTCGTGAACTTAGTGGGGTCAACAATGATAGTCACTTCTTTGCAAAGCTCGAAATGGGGTAACTTTGCTAATTTCAACCCAAGTGGCCTCTTGTTTTCTTGAATTAAGGGGCCTGTGACATTGAGCTTAGACTGCTTTTTATTGATGCTTCGATTCACCACACTATTGCTCAAAGGGGGTTCCTGAATTATTGGTGGATCTGTTTGCACTTAGACGTCGATAGGTTTAGCAGATTCCGGTTTGGCTTCTTTTACCTCTCTTTAGTCTATGTGCTTAGTTAGCTCAACCCCATTGAATATTTCCGTGTTGTAAGTCGAAATGTAGGAAATCCTTGTTTGGAAAATGGTGATCTTTATTGCTTAGTAGATTGAGAAGTTTTCGAAATTCCCTCTTGAAAACTTGCCAGACCTTAAAGATTACTCTTTCTTTTGTTGATTAAAGCGACTTAAGCTTTGGCTTATGAGCATAACGTTTTTGCTATCACGGTAGATATTGTCCCTCCTCTCACCTTTCAATCCTCGAACTTTGAGCTAAACTGTGTCCTAGTGCGTCAGAAGAGCATGTTCGCGGTTGTGGGTCAAGGTTTCTTGGTTAACAAGCCTGACAAGAGTAGTGTTGACCCCTTTATCCTCAGTAACATTGTCGGTTTGTGTCGAAATGTTGTAGTGGAAGTTGGAGAAGACGAAATCCTCATCGTAAATTTCATCGATGATCTCCCCCGTCTCCTCAACCGCCTTGATGATGAAGTTGATCTTATCCCTCAGGTTTTTGAACTGGCTAATTTCGATGTTGATCAGGTCATTTTTGAGCATTTTTTTGCACCTAGATGGGTACTTCTTGACCTTCTTCTCCAGCTAGACCAGCTTTATGGTCATTTCCAGGTAGTCCTCAAGGTTGAACGTCTCTTCCTACAGGTAGTCTAGCTTGGCTTTGATCTTTTCGTTCTCAAACTGCTGGATAATCATCTGCTCAGTCATCATCCTGCCTTTCTCCAGCTCATAATTGATGCTCTTCATCAGTTTCTTGTTCTTCTTGCGGTAGACTCGGTTGTCTTTGATCAGCATAAACATATTCCTCCAACGATGCTCTTTGTCTTTCTTCAGCTACTCGTTCTCCAGCTGCAATCTCTTTATTTCTGAAATGTACTCCTTCTCGATTTTGACTGCATTGTGTTCATACTCATAGTTGATTTCCTTGGAAGCGTTCTAGAACACCTTCCAATAGGCATTCAATGTACTAATAAGATACTCCAAAACCATTTCTAAAACCAAACTCTTTTACAAGCACTCCTTACGGGTGAGCTCTATCATTTCGGTTAGGGCACTTGTGATCAGCTGCTACTGCTGCTGGGCCAACTACTTGGCGCCGATGTGCTTCTGCTTCAGGAGAGAGCTCATCGCTGCGACAAGATACTCGAAGAGATTGGCGTATTTGCTGCGTTATTACGATGGATGCAGAGATCTGTGTGCCTTGGGTATTTTGAGCATGTTTTCAAGGATGGTGGCTAGCTACTAATGCACAAAATGTAGCTCATAGCTACGCTGAGTCATCTGTGATAATTTCTATAATTCCAAGAAAACTACTAGAATGCATTATAATTTCCATAGGGCACTAAACCCAATTTTGGCCATTTGTTGCCTTTGGGTTAGATTAACCCAATCCTACATTCTCTCAACCTCTGAAGACCCAATTTTAATGTGCTTAGGCAGCTAAATACTGTCAATTAATTGAGCTTTGATTATCAGAAATAAGTACGATATTAAGTGATGCAGAGTGACAGCAAAAAGGGAAGAGATATCCTCAAAATCAAATTCAAAAGCCAAGAGAAAGTAAAAATAAAGGTTGTTAACTGCAAGGACTTGGACTACGCCCAGTTTTCATAAAAAATTGGAGTTACCTTTGATTTGGACAAACAGAAACCCTATATGATTTACTATGTTGATTAGGAGAAGGAGGAAATTAATATTAGTAACAATGATGATTATTACATCTTTCTCCAAACTATAGAAAGCTCGATTTTGTATCTGGAGGAAACAGCTGATCGGGAAGAGGATTTTCGGAGATAGTACAAAAAAGAAGAAAAGAAAGCGGTAAAAGTTTAAGCTTTGCTGCCTTTAAGTGAAGAGGTACAAAGGAAATTGGCTTAGAAGGAGGCTTAATTGATTGAATTCAAAGCTAAAGCCAAAGAGGAAATCGAAAAATTGAGGCAATAGCATTCAAAGCAAATTAAACTCTAAATCAAAGAAATTGAGAAATTAAACTTTTAGTTATAACAATGTAAAGAAGCCTATTCAAACAAAGGAGAGTAGATACAAAAACTAAAGCAAACAAATGAAAAAAACTAACCCTCTTAAATGGGCAGCAAATAATCCAAAATCTATTACGAAAAAATGATTGAAGAAAAAAAGGAGCAAATGCTAAAAGAACTAAGTTAATTCAAAACCAAGCTTTAGTAAAAGACCAAAGAGACAATGATAAAAAAGCTGGAATAAATAAAAAAGCAGCTCTAAATAAACCAGAAAAGAAAGTATTAGCATTTAGGAGGGAACTTCTAGCACAAAGTGGGATGCAAAGGCACCTTTGACTGCTAATACGAAAAGCGCATTATTGGTCTTAGGTATAGGTGCATTATTTGTGCAGTCGACATTTGCCAAAAGTGTTCGAATTAGGATTTCTAAACAAAAGATTACTGCCACAACCGAACGCATCCCATGATCCAATACAGAAACGACAAATGGGACAACGAAATCAGAGTCGAAATGAAGGAAACCAAAAAATAAGAGAAGAAGATATAAAAAGATAAGAAGATAGATAAAGAAAAGATAGCTTAGTTAGTGTAGATTTTGAATATAAGTTAAAAATAAGCTAATGAATTGGTTAGGAAGTATCCTAATATGAGCCTACAGGAATTAATATCTAAAAAATTTGAAGCGTGATTGACTTAAAAATTCTTATTATCAGATAATTAAACGATCATTGATATGAAAGAAGGAATTATGAATTATGAATTATTACAAAGAAAAAGAGAAATTGGTTATCCCTTGCCAATCATCAATTATCATTTCCTTTTCTTATACCGTATTATTTTTATCCTCTATATACTCTTCTCTGATTTTTATTAGCTAGCTTTAGTAAGTTGTTTATGGTAAGGTTTAAAAATAGGTACATCTTAGCAGATTACTAAAACGTAAGTTTCAACGAGCCGCCAACTGAAAAATCCTTCTTAAAATACATCAAGGAAATAGCCGAAGAAATGATGGGGCAACTCTTTTTGGCAAAAATTTCATTCTCCCTCCAAATAAAGTACCTCAACCACGGAAAAGTTCTCATCAGAGCCCCCAGAGACCATGCCACCCAGCTTATTGCCTGCTTTTTCGTGATCAAGGGCCTTCGAGTCATCAAAGTATCAGGGACAATCCGCAACATACAAAAAAAATTATTCGAGCTCCTGAGAAAGGAACTAAGCAGAGAACTGACTGTCCTAGAAGCAGACGCAATCAACAAAATAGACTACTCCTGATTTGTTTGTGTTGGTGTATGCAAAAAACGCCCACCGTGGGGCTTGAACCCACGACCATTAAGTTAAGAGCCTAACGCTCTACCAACTGAGCTAGACGGGCTGCCTACTCCTCTCTTTTCCCCTGCCCTTTATACTCAACACGCCGTATCATGCATTTACCGCATCAAATCATTCTCATGTTGATGAAATTCAGCTTGTTCATCTGCATGGGCATCCCTTGGGCCAGCCTCAAGGTCATCGTCATTGACCCCCCCTTCATCTCGTCAGCTGGGTTGCTCATCAGATACCACATCCTCTTGCTTTCGTAAGGCAACCTTTTCCACTTGTCCTTGGCCTCATTCGAAGTCAGCAACTTGTTCCTCCTGAAAAAGACCCTACCACTCAAAGGCCTGGCAAGTTTGGTCTTGCCCTGCCTCATGGCCTTGGTCTTGCTGGCACTCTGCTTCCTCTTTCTCCAGAGCAGCTTGATAATAGACGTAATCTGGCGGGCAGACCACCTAGGATGTTCCTTGAGCAAGCGGTCGAAGTAGGATTTGAAGAAGCGGATGTATTAGTCGCTGTTTTTGTTCCTGGCATGGGCAATCTTCTTTGTCTTCATTCCCTTATCAGCTGATGACTCCTCGAACTCCCTCACGTTGATTTCCTCCATCAGAGAAGAACTTGACCCCTACATCCTCTCCATCTTCTAGACTCTCTTCTAGATGGTTGTCTTCTGGTTGGTCTTGCCTTTCATCATCCCCGTCTCGCCTTTCTGCGGAGTTGAGAGAGGCTGGACGTTGAGCATGACAAGGGTGTCGTCTTTGGGATTTAGGAATTTGCCCCTCTGTTCGCTGTTCATGGCATCCCATTCGCGAATAACTCTGGCTACGATTTCGGACTCGCGGAGGTTGGGAGACTGTGCTTTCAGTTCTTTGTATCGCCTTCTGGAAAACTCTCGGTAAGCTCCACCCTGTGTCTTGAGATTGGACCGATTTTAAGTGTGCATTTTTCAAATAAAAAATTGCGCACAATTTGAACAATTAAAAAAGGCGAACAAGTCCAAACAAAGCTCCCACTTAATACTACTCAAAATACATGGTTTTTGAGCATTTTTTCCGCTTTTGCCTTAGTTCTACTCATAATTCATTCAATATCTTTGATTCTTTACTCAACCCCGGATTCTATCTTAAAAAATGATTTAAAGGTCTCCAACATGACTAAAAATGAACTTTCATGTCCTAAAAAATGGGCTAATTCTAATGATAAGCAATAAATCAGATGATATATGCAATTCTTATAAAAGCAAATACGATATGCTGCTGGTTTATAGTATACTAAACAAATCATCAACAATAGCATATAATCTCCAAGAATTTATTCTCATACTGCTGAAGAATCCTTGCTGTTCATCTAAACCCAGCCAAACTATTCACTTTGGCCGTGGTTAAGAACAGAAGGCCAGTATTACTGGCTATTGAACCATGTGCATATTCCGGCAACAGCAAACAGCAGTGCATGAGGTATCCGAGTTAGCAATGCCTGAATGTCGTTTGCGGAATGGTTATAATAGGTTAGTAGATTAATTGGTTATTCGTTAGATATTGATGTAAGGCTAAAAGAAGATAGAAAAGTACCAATTCAACCTCAAGAAGCTGCTGGGCCAAGGCTCATACGCCATGGTGTACCTCGGCAAGTAGATCTAAACCTTCGAGCCAGTGGCAGTCAAGGTCATCGACAAGAAGATCTTCTCCAACGCCTTCAACGTCAAAAACATACAGTCTGAGATCGACATCATGAAGAAGGTCTCACACTAGAACATCGTCAGACTTTACGATATCTACCAGACCCTCAACAATATGTACATCGTCACTGAACTCTGTCAGGATGGCGATCTCTTTCGGTCCCTGCAAAAGAAGAAGAAGTTCCCAGAGGCTGAGGCAAAAGCCTATCTCAAGGATATCATGAATGGAGCCAAGTATCTGCACAAAAACGGCATCATTCACAGAGATCTGAAACCGGCCAACATTCTGCTGAAGCAGGGGGTATGCAAACTGAGTGACTTTGGGTTCGCTAAAAGTTTGGAGCAAGATGAAACCATCATGAAGTCCATCGTAGGTACGCCTCTCTACATGTCTCCACAGATTTTGAAGAAGACCAAATACACGACGAAATCGGATTTATGGTCGATAGGGCTCATCTATTATGAGATGCTGCATGGGAAGACCCCATGGCCTGCACAGAACTAGATTTAGCTCATCAATGGCATCTACCACAAGAAGGTAAGTTTTGGAAGCGACATTTCTTAGAAATCGAAGGATTTCATCAAAAGATGCTTAGAAATTTACGAGGAAGACAGAATAAGTTGGGAGGAGGCATTCAACCATAAGCTGTTGGGAGACTAACCCATCAAAAGAACCTTGAAACCTTCTCTCCAAATCGATAAGTGTAACATGCTTGGTGACTAGAAAGAAAATTTAGGAACTGTCCTCAATAAAATGAAGACCCCCACAGTGAAAATTGTTGAGAAAGAGAAGAAATCTCCACAAGCTGTATTCAAGAAGACCAAGGAAGGATCCAACATCAAGCCTAAGAAATCAGAAGAGACATGTCTCACTCCTAAAGGGAAGACAACTCTTTCAAATCTCAAGCCAAAAAGCGAAATCTCCATCAAAAAAGAAAAAGCTACTGAAAAAAAGTAGACAACTAAGAAAAAATCACAGAAATAAGTGACTCAAATAAGCAACCTGGATGGGCCTTAATAAGTCATGTGATCTCTCAGTAATTGAATCTATCGCATTTACTAATGTAATAATCAAAGAGTAACTCATACATCAAAAGCACCAAGTCTCTACCCCAGCTATCACCCCATCACTGTTTGCATCACATTATGCGAACTTTTCCTCAGCAAGCCATCTTGGAACATAGAAGTAGTCTGTGTAGGTGTTGAGCCATAGTTCTTTGGGTATTCTGACTTTGTCAGTGACGTTGATAGCTGTGGCTCCTTGGGTGTACTGCAATGAAGTCCAGTTTTGCCTCAGGATGTGCTGATGCCAGTTAGTTGTTGAATGTGCGGTTTTTAAGAGTAAAGTACAATTTAGGAGCAAGAATAAACAAAATAGTTTCACGAAATCCATTTGATTATTGAATTTAGCTATGGAGGAATCTGACATCAAAAAGCATTTTATAACATTTGTAGCTTGACTCCTAAAAATGAGGTACCAATTCAAAGATGTTTCCATCTTTTTATGCTAATCTTTCACCCAACAACCCTTCAAAGCTACATATCTTCATCTGTTGCCATGAAAGTGATGATTTAAAGTTGTTAGATTTATGACCATCGCAAATTCAATCACTTATTAATTCTGAAATAAATCTATCTGCTTATAACAATCGAACTATGTTTACTAAGCAGTTCATGGCGATTCAGGCCAAAAACTGGACCATCAACAAACGTGCCAAAGAATTCGTCAGAGAAAACATAGCAGTCATCATCCTCTCCGTCTTCATCATCATCACCGAAAGAACCAACCCCAACCAGTTCACTACCCCCTTCTACCTCGGCATCGCCATCGCTGGCTTCTCCCGATCAGTCGCTGTGTGGTGGCTGGAGGAGAAGGATACCCACCAGAAGGAGCTGCAGAAGATAATGGGAGTCTCACAACTCGCCTACACCTTTTCCTGGCTC
>Ga0316217_10007383_pt1 | contig 10509 bp, 10 predicted proteins | sample 1anoAmetaG_FD_203633 | JGI IMG/M metagenome (GOLD analysis project Ga0316217, IMG submission 203633) | Freshwater microbial communities from Trout Bog Lake, Wisconsin, USA - 1anoA | ecosystem: Environmental > Aquatic > Freshwater > Lake > Hypolimnion/Profundal zone | place: USA: Wisconsin... | reverse complement strand
CCTGGTGGTGCTTCTGACCGTGGGGATGATGAGCGTCTTCGCGTATGTCCAGGACCGGCGCGGCGCGGACCGGCGGGAACGGGCAAGCCTCCAGGCCCTTTCCAAGGACCTGGCCGCCCGGATCGACCTGTCGTTGGCCAACGGCAAGATCCTGGCGGCCCACCTGGCCTGCACCCGGGACGTGCTGGATTTCCTGGGGCAGGGCGGGCGCGGCGCCGAAAGCCGCAAGACCTGCCAGGACTGGCTGGACCTCCAGCTCCGGCAGACCCCGGGGATTTCCTCCATCTTCATTCTTTCCACCACCGGCGAGTGTCTGGCCTCGACCAATAGAGCTTTCATCGGGCACAATTACAACTTCCGGCCTTTTTTCCAGGAGGCCATGGCTGGACGCTGCGTCTTGACTGACTGGCTGATCGGGCTGGTATTCCGGACCCCGCACATCGACGCGAGCGCGCCGGTGCGAATTCATGGGAAGATCGCCGGCATCCTGGTGACCGAGTTCCCGGTGGCTGAAATCGAGCAGGCCATCCGTTCCGCGGGGGCCGGCGGCAGAAGCGCGGTGCTCATCAACCGGTTCGGCATCGCCCTGTCCCACAGCAACCCCGCCCTCCAGTACCACGCGCTGAAACCCCTGGACGCCGCGGCCCTGGATCAGCTCACGCGCACCCGCCAGTTCATGGGCCGGGACATTCCTGCGGACCGGCTGTCGAAGCCGTTCGCCGACGCTTTCGAGCGGGTTCACCGAACCTCCGAGGCCCAGGTGGCCACCTACCAGGTGGACGGCTTCACGAAACTGGCCGCCCTCACGCCCTTGATCCAGGAAGACTGGGTGGTCTCGGTATCGCTTCCCCAGGACGAGATCTACCTGCCCATACGCAAAGCCATGGAACACACCCTCCTGGTGGGACTCCTGACCGCCTCCGTGGGCATCGTCGCGGCTTTCGCCCTGGCGCGGCTGCTGCTCGGTCCCATCAACAGGCTTTCCAGCGCCATGGAACGGTTCGGGGCCGGGGATCCCACCTCCCGCGCCCCCGTCCTGGACCAGGATGAGAGGGGCCACTTGGCCCAGGCGTTCAACCACATGGCCGACGCCCTGCAGGCCAACCAGGAACGCGTTCAGGAACTGCAGGCGCAGAAACTGGAGAGCCTGGGTACCCTGGTGGCCGGTGTCGCGCACAACCTGAACAACGTCCTGACCGTCGCCATGGGCACCGCGTCCCTGCGCGAAGGCACGGTGACGGATCCTGCCGACCGGCAGGCCTACCAGAACATCGGCAGGGTCTGCAGGCGCGGGAGGGATGTGGTCAATTCCCTGATCCACTTTGCCCAGCCCGCCTCAGCCAAGCAGGCTCCCGTCGAGTTGAACGCGATGATCCGGGAGGTTTGCGCTCTGCTGGAAAGCACCGCCGGCAATCGCATCGGGATCACTGGAACGTTGACCCCGGAGTCCCTGTGGATCAACGGGAATCCGGGCGATCTCACCAACGTCCTCGTCAACCTCGGGGTCAACGCACTGGAGGCCATGGCCGGCGGAGGGATCCTCACGTTCCGGACTGCTGGTCTGGCGGATGAGCTGGTTGAGGTTTCCGTGCAGGACAATGGCACCGGCATGGATCCCGAGGTGCTTGCCCATGTCCTGGAACCCTTCTACACCACCAAGGAGGTCGGCAAGGGCACAGGGCTGGGCTTGAGCATGGCCTATGGTGTGGTCAAGGCGCACGGCGGCACGATCGGCATCACCAGCGAACCGGGCGCGGGCACCGCCGTGACCCTGCGTTTCCCCCGGATCCCGGCTCCGGCCCCGGCCGGGCCTTCGCCCGACAGCACCCCTGCACCCTCGCTGGCGGCCATGAAGGTGTTCCTGGTGGACGATGAGGAAGATATCAGGTTCCTGATGACCCGAGTGCTCAGGAAGGCCGGGGCGCATCAGGTGAAGACCTTCCCCGGCGGCGAAGAAGCGCTTGCGACCCTCCGGTCCGGAGAACGCCCCGACCTCATCATCCTGGACCAGAACATGCCAGGCATGAACGGAATCCAGACCATGGAGCAGATCCGGGGCCTGCATCCGGAAATGCCGATCCTCATCTGCTCAGGCCAGCCTGACATCGGCAATTGGGAGTGTTTCCAGCGCCCCGGGGTCGCCGTCATCTCCAAGCCCTTCACCATGGACGAGATCCAGTCCAAGCTGGCGCGGTTCAGCGGGGACCGGTCCGGAAGGTGATTCCATGATTGTTAATTTCCCTTGATCTTTTTCCCGCTTCGCCTCATGAAGATCAATGCTGAAGTTCTCATGGTTGACAGCACCGGACCTGAGCATGCATTTTGGTCATACACCACACGGAGAGGCGATCGTGAACGGCAAGGTCGAGGGGTCGGAGCCGTTCCCCGAGTTGCGTCGGCAGGCTGAAGCGATCCTGCGGGAAAAGATCTCCGGGTCGCCTGGCAGCGGAATCTCCCTGCCGGCGGAAGACGCATTGCGGGCGCTTCAAGGACTTTCCGCCCTTCAGCTCGAACCGGGGCTGCAGAGCGAAGCAGCGCGGCGGGCCCTGGCGGAAGTGGAAGCGACCCTCTGCCGATCCGTGCTGAGCGGCCCGGCTGAGCGGAAGGACCGGGAGCGGCCATTCAACCTGTTCATCGAGAACGCTCCCGCTGCGATCGCCATGCTGGACCGGAATATGCGATACCTCTGCGCCAGCCGCCGGTGGCTCCGGGACTACCGGCTCGAATCCCAGGACATCATCGGCCGCTCCCACTACGAGCTCTTCCCGGAGATTCCGGAGCGGTGGAGGGAAATCCACCGCCGCTGCCTGGCCGGCGCGACCGAGTCCTGCGATGAAGATCCGTTCCCCAGGCAGGATGGGGCTCTGGACTGGGTGAGGTGGGAGATCCTGCCCTGGCTGGAGGCTTCCGGGCAGATCGGCGGGATCATGATCATGTCCGAGGTGATCACCGACCGGAAGAACGCTGAACTGGCCCTGCTGGAAAGCGAGAAGCTCAGGTTCGAGGCCCAGAAGCTGGAGGGTCTCGGCACCCTGGCGGCAGGCGTGGCCCACAACATCAACAATGTCCTTTCGATCATCATGGGAACCGCTTCCATGCAGGGGGAGAACGCGGCCGACGCCGAGCTCCAGGAGGCGTTCGGGACCATCGCCAGAGCCTGCGTTCGCGGCAGGGATCTGGTGAGGTCCCTGCTCCATTTCGCCCGGCCCAGCATCGCCGGCGATTCCCCCCTCGAACTGCATGTGCTCATCGAGGAGGTGCGCTGCCTCCTGGAAAGCACCACCCGGAACCAGGTGCGGGTGATCACCGCGCTGGGCGAAGAACCCTTGTGGATGAGCGGGGATGCCGGAACGCTCAGTCATGTCTTCCTGAACCTTTGCCTCAATTCGATCGATGCCATGCCCGGAGGCGGAACCATCGCCTTCCGGGCCGGCATCCCCACGGCGGATTGGGTGGAAGTGTCGGTCGAGGATGACGGCGCCGGCATGGACGCCGAGGTCCTTGCCCATGTCATGGAACCCTTCTACACCACCAAGGAGGTCGGCAAAGGCACCGGACTGGGCTTGAGCATGACCTATGGCGTGGTCAAGGCGCACGGGGGGACCATCGATATCGCCAGCGAGCCGGGGCAAGGCACCACCGTGAAACTCCGGTTCCCGCGGATCCCGGCGCCCGTCCCGGAGGAAATGGCCGGCGCGCCCGAGCCGGTCCCGGGGGGCATGAAAGTCTTCCTGGTTGACGATGACGAGGATGTCAGAATCCTCATGAGCCGGATGCTCAGGCAGGCCGGAGTGGGCCAGGTGAAGGCCTTTGCCGGCGGCAGCGAAGTGCTTGAGAGCCTGCGCTCCGGAGACCGCCCAGATCTCGTCATCCTGGATCAGAACATGCCTGGAATGAATGGATTGCAGACCATGGAAAGGATCCGGGCGCTCCACCCCGAGCTGCCCATCCTCTTCTCCTCCGGGCAACCCGACATCGAGGCCTGGGCGATCCTGGCGCAGCCGGCGCTCGCCGTGATCTCCAAGCCCTTCACCCTGGAAGAGATCCAGACCAAGCTGGCGCGGTTTTGCACAGCACGGGGCCAAGGCGACAGCGGATGACCTCGTTCCACCCTGGTCAGGAATGGGGGAGGTGCGCTTTCATGCGCACGAATCTCACCGTGGCCATCAGGCCCCAGAAGCCGGCCAGCCAGAACAAGGCAGCGAGGCTGAACGGCTTCCGGGTTTTCGGGGTCATGGCTGAGATCATGCGTCGACTTCGCCCCGGCCCGTCCTCCGTCCGATTCGCAAGGAAGCCTCCCCGGTGCCTGGCCGACCCGGCTCAGCTCCTGGCTGCCTTGGATTCCCCGTCCGCCTTTGCTTCCACTGCCGCGGAAGCCGCGGTGGACGCCGAGCCCGCGTCGCTGCCATCGGCCTCGGCCAGCACCGCCAGCAGCTTGGCATAGGAAGCGGTGCGGGCGCCTTTGGGGCCGATCATCTGGGCGTGGGCGATCAGGGCCAGCTCGGCGTTGATTTCCGTGGAGGCGGTGCCGCTCTGCAGATTGAGCGCAAGGGTTGGAACGGATAATTTGTTCTCACTCTGGTCAAACATGGAAAGCATCCGGGCCGTCGGGACCCATCTGCCGGCCAGCCGGGTGACGTTGGGTTCATGGTCCTTGCAAAGGGTCTGGTTCTTGCCCTCGAGGTTGCCGCAGGTGGCACAGGCCCGGTGCTCCGGTTGACTGGAATGGAACAGGTGCACCCGCACCCGGCCGAATTTCGGGTCCACATCGCCCAGGTCCAGGCCCTTGGCGGAAAGGGCCTCCACCTTCCGGGTGCCCTCGGCCCAGGCCAGGGTCTCCTGCTCGAAGCCGAAGCCGCCTTCGAACGCGAAGATGTGCGCCGGCTTCCCGGCCTTCATCGCGGCCTGGATCAATTCGGGGGTCGGATCGTGCTTGCCCCTGCTGCCGGCGTCCATGAATTTCCGGGTGGCCTTGGACTCCTGGCCGGCCCCGGCCAGAGGAACCTGGCCGGCCAGCCTTTCCACCGCCACGGCGGCGGTCAGCACCTGCGCGAGGGTGGCATCCGGCACCTCGCCGATGATCGCCGAGACGGCGCTGAAAGTGGCCGGCAGCACGGCGTCCTCGACCACTTCCGACATGATCAGGTCGGTCTGCATGGGCAGGTCGCTGACCCGAAGGTCCGCATTGGAACCCAGGGCGCTGGCCATGTGCTTCCGGACCCCGGTCTGGATCCCGGCCTTGTCGAAGAATGGCACCGCACCGCTGGCCAGGGTGCCGAGGATGTTCGGCGCGTGCTTGCCCATGTGCTCCAGGGTCGCTTCGGCGCTCATGGGGCGGCCATCGGAATGGTGGGGCAGGGTCAGGAAGGCGGCCAGCATGGCCCCGGCGGAGTGCCCCGCCATCCGATCAGCCAAGCCAGCCACCGGTTTCCCGGGCCGGTCCCGTTCGGCCTGGGCCAGCACTTCCGCATACAGCCTGGCGTTGTTGGCGCCTCCGCCGAAGGCGAACATGATCTGGGTGTCGTCCTTCCCATATCCGGCCAGGGCGGGAACGGCCATGGAGCCAGCCACGAGGTAGGCGATCATCTTGTTTTTCATAACATGTCTCCCATTGGGAAGGGACAACGGCGGGGCGTTGCGAGGAACCCCGCGCCTGCCATGCCGGCCTTCGGTTCATTTAATGATTTGTTTATTGGCATGGTTCCCGGACGGCGCTTCGGCGATGGCGGGCAACGCCGGTATTATCTGAACGGTATCGGGGCAACGCCGGGGACTCCAGCCCCAGGCCTGCCCTCGCCTTGGGCCTTCCCGGGGCCTGACCTGCTCAGGAGCACCCACCTTCGAGTCCATTTGCGGTTCGTCCCCGAGGATGCGCCTGACGGTAACCCCCTTTCGATGGCCGAAGGTCAGCCACTGTCGCCTCCCGGAGGCGATGATCCGAGTGTCGGCCCCGCGGCTGCCTGCCGCCGGGCCGGCCCGCCCATTCGCCAAGCCTTATGGAGATGCGCCATGATCCCGTACCCTGACCCGGATGAGCTCCGCGAGATCCATCATTACGGGTTCGCCCATCGCCAGTTGCCCCTGCTGTTCCGCGAGGCGCCGGCAGCGACCATGCTCGCCATGGGCCTCATGGATCCGGACTGGCTGCGCGACCTCTGGCGGGAGGACGCCCCGCTGGGCCAGGCGGACCCGCCGGACGGTCTGGCCTGCGAGGTCCTGGCGCTGCCTGCCGGCCACCTGAGCATCGTGCTGTTCACCCTGCCCGAGCCCTGGTTCGTCACCGGCGCCCACTTCGCCGCGGCCGCGCTCCACCGGCAATGCGGGCCGGAGCCGGGCGACGACTACCGGTTCTGGACCCTGGAGCGGACCAGGGATGACGGAGCGCAGCCGGAGGCCGTGCTGGGCGCCTGGGAAGACGACTGCCACCTGAACTTCGGCCGGATCCTGCCGGTCAGCCGGGAAGCTTTCCTGGGGGCCTTGGTCACCCGCATGGTGCCGGACGCTGATCCGGCCGGCCTGGCGTCGCTCCTGCGGGTGGCGGTCTGAAGCCGGACGGCGCGGCTCAGTGGCAGAAAGATCTGTTGGAGGTTGATTATCGTCTCAAGGTTCCCGGCTTCGCCGAACCCTTCCTGCCCAGGGACATGAGGTTCGACCCCGATGCCGGCATCCTGTACCTCAAAGCGCCGGGCATCACTCCTTTCTACGAAACCGACGGCATCCGGGTGGCAATCCTCGACCTCGAAGTCCCCGCGATCATGCGCCAGGAGTTGATCCATGGCGGCTGGCTGGAACTGGCGATGAGCGAGTTCATCTCGGTCCTGCGTTTCATGAACAGCGTGGTTGATTAGCCGATGTCCAGGTCATTTCGCAGGCCGGGGCCTTCAAACAGGCAGCGTCCTTGCGCGGGCCAAATCCTCGTGTTCGAAGGCCGAGGCCACCCTCTCGGACTCCGCAGCCGAAATCCCAAGAGCGGCTGCTTCCCGGCTCCAACCAGAGACCGCCTGGGCAACCTCCCGGGCCGTTTGCCGCGCCTGGGCCGGGGTCAAACGAAAATAGCCGGCGACGCTCAGCGCCAATTCGATGGACGCCTCGCCACTCTGTTCATTAATGAGCGTGGACAGGATGCGTGGCCGGAACTGCATGGGGACCGGGTTCAGGTCGTAGGCCGGGGACAGTCGCCAGCCTTGAGTGCCTTCATAGAGGAAACCGTGATTGCGCAGATGGTCGTCGGTGTTCGAGATCAGCACGGAAAATACCATCCTTCGCCAGAGTTCTTGCAGGTCTGCGGTGGGGGCCGCCCCGTGCCGCTGGATCGCATCGGCGATTTCCAGGTAGCTCCGGGTCTCGTGGTCCGTGGCTCCCAGCATGCTCATGGCAGAAAGAAACGGCCGCCGCGCCGAGCCCTTCCGGTCGAAACGGCGCAGGAGCAGGACCGGCCGGTCAACGACCTTTTCGACCCTGGCCGTCGCCGTTTGCACGCCTGCCTTCGCTGCCAGGCGAAAGGCGACGGCTTCCCAGAGAACGGTCTGGATGCGGTCGTTGTGGTGGGGGAACTTGGCGATTGCCAGGTGTCCATCCCGATCCCGTACGGAAGCTTTGGGCCGTGCTCCACCCAGCGAGGAGCCGGGAGCCAGCAGGAGACGGAGATCATCTTCGGATTCCTCTTCGTCGAGCACGTGTTCGCTGGCGGCAAGCAGCGCAGGCAGTTCGATCAACGGCGGGGTTCGATGGCCCGCAACCTGGCGCAGGAAAGGGCCGCCCGCCTGGGTTGCGAACCTCAGGGCACCCTGGCGCGTTTCATCATCCACCAGGAGCAGGTAATCGGCTTCCCAAAGGGTTTGTGGCGGTCCGCAGGCGCTTCTGGCTCTGCGGGTCTCGGAGCGCACCATCAAGGCTCGACCCCAGCGATCGGGAGCAGAATCGCCGATGGCACCAAACATGCCTTTTTCGGCCCCGGTGTGATGCGGCGCAGGGTCCATCTGCAGCGCCGGCTCCAGGGGAAATCGCTGCGGGTTCCGAAGCCACTCGTCGTCATAACGGAACGTTGAGGTCTCGACTCGATTCCGATGGTGCAACCATAAACGCCCCACCAGATGGGACGTGTTGTCGAGGTCAACGTAGACAAATATTTGCTGATCCATTCATGGCCTCATGGGTTCGTCGCCGGGCCGGTCCTTCCTCGTGCGCCTGGGATGAATATCGATTCGTTTGGGCAGACGCTCCTCTTCCAGGGAAAGGCCAAGTTCATCTGCTTTCGCACTGGCGAGTTCGCGGATCTTGTCGAGCATGCCGAGGGAAAACAGCACGGCGGCATACGTTCCCATCCCAACCCCGGGGTCGCCCTTCTCCACCTTCACCAGAGTGGTTCGGGAGATGAAAGCCCGCTGAGCCATGACCGCGGCCGGGATCCGGCGGCGTAGCCGGGCAGCGCGCATGTCGCTTCCGAGTTGGCGCAAGGCGCTTTTGACGGGGATGGGCAGTGTTTGTGTGGGCATGAGGCACCCTTACTATGTCCATTATTATAGACGTAAATTATAATTGTGTTCACTATTGTTGCCTCAATGGTTCCAGAGATGACCATCTGCGCAAGCAGCGCCCGGAACACGCGGTGGAACCTTGCCTGCAAGATTTCGCGCACCGGGAGGACCAGTGTTCCAGGCGGGACATCTCGCTGTACAAGGCTCGTTTGAGGGGATTATCAAGGTACATTGGGCGGATTTTTGGCCACTTCCGGCCAGTGACCGCCCCGGATCCACCTGGAGAAAAGCCACCGGAACCATAGGTTTCAGGGGCTTTTGGGTGGTGGCTGGATGCGGACTCGAACCGCAGACCTAGGGATTATGAGACCAAAGGGCTAACTTTGTAAATATATGTAATTAGATGTGTTATATGTTTAAAAAAATTACCTCTCTTAATTCTCACGGATGCCTATATTCTAGGACAGAGGCGATACACATGGGTCTGCGAAAATTCCCAAACTCAAAGTACTGGAACTATGAGTTCAATCTAAAGGGAGTTACCTACACCGGATCCACAGGACATACCAACAAGAACCTCGCTGATGCGTTTCTGAAATCCTTCCGTGCCACCAAAGAGCAGGAAGCGCGGGATGCGACTCTGGGCATCAAGAAGGACCCGGATACTACCTGCGGGGAACTCTGGACGGCATGGAAGGCAAACCATATGGGAGCCAACCTGGCTCGGGTCTCGCGGGACTGGGACAACCATGTGCCTGAAGCCTTCCTGGCTAAAAGAGCTTTGGATGTCACGGCAGGAGACATCGAAGAGATCCGCACCAGCTACCTTAAAGGGACAAGTCTCCGCAACGTCCACCTCAAGGAGCAGATGGAGAAGAACCAGCGGACCATCAAGGCCAAGCCCCACAGCAACGGAGGGGCCAACAAATTGGCCGCCCACATCCAGCTTGTTTTTGGCTGGGCCGTAAAGACGGGGCGGCTTCCCCGGAAACCTTTCATGCCCCTGGCTGAACTTGTAGCGCAGCAGGCTCCAAAGGCTTTCATAACCAAGGCACAGGTCGATGCCTTCCTTACGGAAATTGACCGCACCCGGAACTTCCATGTAATGGTGATGGTCCGCGCCATGCTGTATCTAGCCCTGCGCGAGGATGAGGCGAGGCAGTTACGCTGGCGCACCTTCAACGCGGATCGCACCTTTTACCAGCCCATCGATACAAAGACCGGGAATCCTGTGCCGCTTCCAGTGAAGCAGGATCTCCGCACCATGTTGGACATCTTGAGGGAAGAGGTCCCTGAAGATTGTGAATGGGTCTGCCCTGCAGAGGATGGTCAGCCGCACCGGCAGCAGATCACCACCAAGGCAATCAAGAGGGCGGCAGCAGCCATTGGTCTTTTAGGACTGACCCCGCATAAGATGCGCGTTTCCTGCGCGACCATGATGGCCAAGGACGGTGTCTCCGCGTTTGCCATCAAGAAATATGGACGGTGGAAACGGATGGAGACCGTTGAGAAGTATGTTCAGCTTATGGATGACGATCTCCGTGATGCCCAGGAGAGAACCTTCGGCAAGTAGCTTTGGGGGTTGACAGAATCAATTACCGACACAAGCTTATTAAATTCCACGCCCGGTATCTCGGTTCGCCGCAGCAAGGGCCTCCAACTAGCCAGCCACTTATTTAGGTGGATCCCGGAGGTAAAATGCTGCGTGAGAAAGACCCGAGTAAGGTCCGCGAGGTTAGGATCGAAGAAGATGAGTTGTTCTTTGACCCAGATAGGTGGATCTGTACAGACATCGCCGACAGCCATTTCACTGATGCGCTGGGGGTTCCTGGTCGTTTCGGAAGGTCAAATAAAGTTGCGTGTATAGAGACTGGCAGGGGTGGTTTCCCATTTCCTGCCTTTTCTTAAGGTAACTTTATATGGGCAGGCTGGGCGACGACACTGTGTGGAGTGCGTCAGCGACAACTACACCAGTGCATGGGGTAGCGCTGAACCGGGCGGATTCGTGACACGTTTGAACTGCGACCAGGTG
>Ga0316217_10007382_pt1 | contig 10511 bp, 10 predicted proteins | sample 1anoAmetaG_FD_203633 | JGI IMG/M metagenome (GOLD analysis project Ga0316217, IMG submission 203633) | Freshwater microbial communities from Trout Bog Lake, Wisconsin, USA - 1anoA | ecosystem: Environmental > Aquatic > Freshwater > Lake > Hypolimnion/Profundal zone | place: USA: Wisconsin... | reverse complement strand
GGCACCAAAGTTCGCGACAATAAATACGAGGCCATCATAGCTATTACAACTGCCAGTGCCAGTGGAGCAAATAAGAATTTTGCCGGACCGGTTAACAACACTACCGGAAAAAACACTATACAAATAGCCAGGGTAGCAACGATGGCCGGGGTAGCTATCTGGCTGGCACCATCTAATATGGCAACCGTAAGCGGTTTGCCCATATGCCGGTTACGGTGTATGTTTTCAATTTCAACTGTAGCGTCGTCTACCAGCATACCTACCGCCAGCGAAAGCCCGCCGAGTGTCATGATATTGATGGTTTCGCCCAACAAATTCATGCCTATGATAGATACGAAAATTGACAGCGGAATAGAAGTGCAGACTATAATAACACTACGCCAGCTTCCCAGGAAGAACAATATCATAAAGGATACCAGTATGGATGCTATAATGGCTTCGCGCAAAACATTTTTAATGGAACTGCGAACAAAAACAGATTGGTCAAAATCGACTTTAATATCAAGGCCCTCGGGTGCCGTTTCCTTAATTTCAGGCAACTTATCCTTGGCTCCTTCAACCACCGCCAGGGTCGAAAAATTTGCTTTTTTCAAAATGGTCAGGTAAGCAGCGCGCCCCCGGTCAACACGAACAATGTTGGTCTGCTCAGCATAGCTATCCGATACTTTTGCTACGTCGCCAATAAGCACCGGCTGGCCGTTCACCACAGTAATAGGTATTTTTTCAAATTCCTTTACATTTTCAGGGCTGCTGTTTAATGCTACATTAAACTCTGTTTGTCCCATGCGTGCCGAACCGGCGGGAATAATAAGGTTTGATGATTGCAATGCGTTCAAAACATCATTCGGCGATAGACCTTTGGCTGTAAGCGCTTTTAAGTCTATATCAACCATTATTTGCCTGAAACTGCCACCAAATGGTGCCGGCGTAGAAAGCCCTGATACTGTGAATAAACGGATGCGGATAAAGTTGAGCGCGTAATCAAATATTTTTGTTTCCGATAAGGTTTTGCTGCTTAAGGTAAGTTGCGCCACCGGAACGTTGGTAGCATTATACTGAAGTATAACCGGCGGCGTCATACCCGGTGGCATGGCGCGCAGGGCGGTACTTGAAACGGCCGTCATTTGGGCAATGGCAGCCCCAATGTCGGCTCCGGGTTCAAAATAAACCCTCAACATGCTGAGTCCGGGTATAGAAGAAGATTCAATTCTGGAAACACCATTTACGGTAGTAGATATAGCGCGTTCGTCCAGGAATGTAACCCGCTTTTCCATGTCTTCGGCTGAAAGGCCTGGATAATTCCAAACAACGCTTACCACCGGTATATCAATTACCGGAAAAATATCCACCAGCATGGCGCGAATCGAAAGGATTCCCATCAAGAGAATCAAAAGTGACATCACCGCTACAGTGTATGGCCGGCGTAAAGCAAGCCTTACAATCCACATCATAACTTACTATTTTATATACAACATGTCGGACAAGGGCGTATTCCTTTCATCCAATCATGCTGCTGATGATTGGGTTGTTCAAATGGGCGCTCAAAAATATTAACCTTATTGACATTTAAACCAAAACCCAGTCTCAAATTATCCATTTTTAATAAATACCGTTTTTCTTAATTATCTTATATCAACGCCCCCATAACAATATCAGTTTCCGATTTGTTTAAACAACAATAAAAAAACTGGCGGGAGTGAAATTTGCTAACCAGGGTTTGGGCCTGTGCATAGTTTCAATAGCTGGATTTCAGAATGGCAGACTAAAACAGCAGCAACAAACTTAGGGTGATAATGAGGCAAGAGGCGAAAGCGATTATCAAAATATCGCATTTTCTGAATTTTCCTGTAACCTGGGGGGCTATCATTTTTTAAAATTTAATTCAAAAATAGTATTATTTATATCTGCCTGGTTGTCTGGGATGCCAATTTCTATAAATATTTTTTTTGCGCTATCGACCTATTTAATTCTTGCTTTAAAACTCCATTGCACCCTGAAACGAGCCTCTTCTTCGCCTCTTTCTGATGTTCCTACACTCACAGCTTCGAAAGTAGTTCCCTGCCCGGTTAAAATTGCTTCTTCCACTTTTGCGGTTAATTCTTTGCCCTGGTTACAGGTAAAGGTGGTAAGCCCGGTTGCCTTCTTTACAAAATCGGCCTCCAGGTGGGTTACCAGCATACTGATAGAGGGTCTGGCTTTATGCGTAGCTAAAACTCCTAACATGCCGGTGCTCATTTCAGCAGCCATGGCAAGTACTGCAAAGTAGGTGGAGCGAAACGGGTTTTGGTTTATAAACCTGTAAGGCACCGTTATCTGGCATTGCTCAGCGGTACATGATTTTACATTTAATCCGGCGATAAAACCCATGGGTAGTTTGTTCAGTAAATACAGGTTGAACAGCAAAGAACTGTTTACCATTTTAAAAACTTCTTTATCCGTCACTTTACGGTTTTCGCGGTATGTTTCCAGTAATTGTTGGTTATCGGCCATGTTAAAGTTTTTGGATAATGTCTGTAAGTGCTTCGTTCATCTTTTCTTTTGCAAGATTAAAATTTTCCTGTCCCGTTACAAGGTTTCTTTCTATTACACATAATTGATAAAATAATTGTTTCTCAAAAAAACAAGGATAAACAAAGCCCAGCCCGTCACCGGTTTCGCAGTCCCCTTTATATTTCTCCCTGCGCCAGGCTACGCTTGCGGAGTCTCCGTAATGATTCACCGTAATACCAACCGACTTTTTAAACGGCAGAAAAACATTCATGTAAGCATTGGTCATGTTAATAAATCCACCCCTTACATGTGGCTCATCTTCACGCCTTGTCAGTTCCAGATCATAAGGGTCTTTCCACTCGCCGCCAATCATCATCCCTAAATCACCGGGTTTTTCATTTACAACATTTAGAACAACACCAACTTCAATATCTTCTTTGTAACTGTTTCCAAATCCCAGTTTAAGCGCCAGGTGGTATTTTTGTTCGGTAAGCGCCCTGGTAACTTTGTATGTAGTTTGATAAATACCAATACCTGTTTCAAGAATGTCAAGTTCATGATGCAGAATTTTGGATGTATACACGTATTTCATTGACACGTGCCGCTCAGGATTGATCCCAAAATCCGCTAGGAAAGGTTGAATATCCTTCAACGATGTAACAACAATAAGTAGTCTCATTAATCTCCTATTGCTGTTGACCTGAAATAGCTTCCCATAAAAACCGGTTCATTTTTAAGCCTGCCTTCATATGGCTCAAAAGTATAGTGTCAATTTTATCGCTAAGGGCATCTTTCCGTGTCAAATCGGCCCAGTACCAAAATTGTTTGTTGGCAATTAGTGGCTGCTCTTTGACAAACTCTTTATAATCAGGAGCCAGTATTTTGCTTTTATCACCTTGCAGGGTTTTATAAACGCCAACAAAATTTTTATCAGCAAGTATTTTTTTAAATTCCTTATTATTATAAAAAATCTCCTGGCGTATTTGGGCTAACTGGTCCTTTGTTACGTTGTATTTGCCACCGCCTACCGCTACCTCATTGGCTCCAAAGTGCATATAAAACCCCGGGTAATCCTCGTCTTTAGTTCCTTTACGGCTAAATACCGCGGCGACGTGGTTTTTATATGGCGACTTGTCTTTTGAAAACCTGATATCGCGGTTAATTCTGAAGATGGATTTAGAAATGTTCCGGTTTATTTCGGGCACATCTTTAGCCAGTTTCTCTGTCAAATCCTCTACTAATTTTCTAAACGGTTTTTTTACTTCCTCTTCGTAAGTTTCCCGGTTAGCGTCGAACCATTCTTTGTTATTGTTTTTTGAAAGGCCGTCTAAAAACTTAAAAAATGCTGGGTTAAAATATTTCATCGTATTGTTATTGGGTCATTGAAACAACTGTAAATTAAAAAATAAAAATGCATACATACCGGGCATTGAAGCCCTTTGCCAAACAATTTAAACAGTAAAGCACAAATCTGCCAAAAACCTGTTGCTAAACTTGATTTTTCAATTATTTTTGCGTCCCGCTGTAATAAAAACGAAGTTGAATTACAAGATGCCGAAGTGGCGGAACTGGTAGACGCGCACGACTCAAAATCGTGTATCCTCGGGTGTGTGGGTTCGATTCCCACCTTCGGTACTGGCAATAAAGGGTTTCAGTTTTGAAACCCTTTATTTTTTTGTCTTGGGCTTAATCAATTATAAAATAGAGTTAAAGGATATGTGCGCTACCCGCAGGTTTTTGAGCCAGCTTTCGCGGTAAGGCACCTGCCACTTGGTTTCAAAGTCGCCTTTGGTGTTGAGCAGGTTATTGAACACAATCGTATCGTCATTTATTTCTCCGGTGTTCGACAGGCGCTCAAACTCATCACGGTGGCAGGCAATAACCTCTCCATCCTTCAGGTATGCCAAATTCCATCTGTCGAAAAAATTGGTGCGGTATTCATGCCCCAATGCCTTGATAAAATGAACAGATGAGTCAACTGAGCAACCGCTAACACCCACCTGGCTTTCATCGGCCATCAAAACCACAAAATAATTGTAAAGCAACATGCCATCACCAACTACGCCATCTTTATGCGAAGTCCATTGCCTTGCAAATTGTTTGATTTTTTCATTGATTACTGCGGCCTCATTATCCGAAAACTTTCGGCTGCTTTGGTATATCCAAACTTTGGAAGTTGCTGGTAAGTCATTTTCTAATTGGGGGACCATAGCCATTGGTTTAATTTGGAGATGAAATTGTGAAAACATTGAACAGACACTAAAACTGCCATCAACCCTTTTTATTGCAAGCTAAAGCTAATAATAAATTGGCACGACTGCTAAATCCCCGGCAAGGGTTATGCACATCTCTTAAATCAGAATAGTTTCAGGCTTAAAGCGAAATGTAAATAATTTTTGTTAAGTAGTTAATAATCATTAATTTATCTCTGCATAGCTCTCAATAGGAGGGCAGGTGCAAATCAGGTTTCTGTCGCCCAGCGAATTGTTAACCCTACCCACGCTTGGCCAAAACTTATTCTCGCTCACAAATGCCAATGGGAAGGCAGCTTCTTCGCGGGTATAAGGATGGTTCCATTCAGTAGCGGTTATTACACCCACGGTATGGGGTGCGTTCTTAAGCGGATTATCCAAAGCATCAATCTGCTTTTTCTCAATGGCTTCCATTTCCTTTTTAATCGAAATTAAAGCATCGCAAAAACGGTCTAATTCAGCCTTGTCTTCACTTTCCGTAGGCTCAATCATTAAAGTTCCGGCCACCGGGAAAGAAACGGTTGGGGCATGGAATCCATAATCCATTAATCGCTTGGCTACATCTTCTACTTCTACACCTACGGTATGTTTATAAGCGCGGAAATCAAGAATCAACTCATGAGCCACCCGGCCAAATTCCTTACCTACATATAAAACCTGGTAATATTGCTCTAACCGGGCCTTCATATAATTAGCGTTTAAAATGGCATGTTTGGTAGCCGAAACCACTCCTTCATTGCCCAGCATGCGGATATACCCATAGCTAATAAGCAAAATACTGGCGCTACCGAAAGGCGCTGCGCTTACCCCGTAAATGGGTTTTTCGCCACCTGTCTTAACAACCGCGTTACCCGGCAGGTAAGGTGCAAGGTGCCTGGCTACACAAATTGGGCCCATACCGGGTCCCCCTCCACCGTGTGGAATAGCAAATGTTTTGTGCAGGTTGATATGGTTTACATCTGCACCAATTAATGCCGGCGAGGTTAAACCCACCTGCGCGTTTAAGTTGGCACCATCCATATATACCTGTCCGCCATTGGCGTGAATTAAGGCGCAGATGTCTTTAATCTTACTTTCGAATACCCCGTGGGTGGAAGGATAGGTAACCATAAAACAACACAGGTTGTCTTTATGCTCCTCCACTTTCTTCAACAAATCATCAAAATTAATGTTGCCGTGGCTGTCGGTAGCAACAACTACCACTTTTAAGCCAGCCATTACAGCGCTGGCGGGATTGGTACCATGCGCTGATGCCGGGATTAAAGCCACATCTCTGTGTCCCTGTCCCATATCGCGCTGGTAGGCGCGTATTACCAGCAAACCGGCATACTCGCCCTGTGCGCCCGAGTTAGGTTGCAGCGAGGTAGCATCAAAACCGGTAATTTCCGACAGGTAATTTTCAAGGGCGGTAATAATTTCCAGGTAGCCTGCCACCTGCTCTTTCGGAGCAAATGGATGGATATTTCCAAACTCAGCCCAGCTTATTGGCTCTAACTCAGCGGCGGCATTCAGTTTCATGGTACATGAACCCAGCGCAATCATGGATTTGGTAAGCGAAAGGTCTTTATTTTCCAGGCTCTTGATATAGCGCATTAGTTGACTTTCGCTGCGGTGGCTGTTAAACACCGGGTGAGTCATAAATGCTGAAGTGCGGATAAGGCCCGCGGGTATTTGAAGCGATTCTTCATTATACCGGTAAATATCGAAAGTAGCATCTTCTTTACCTTGCGATTTGGCGAAAACGGCTACTATATCCAATATATCTTCCGTCTGCGTGGTTTCATCCAGCGAAATAGAAATTCCTGTTTCATCGTAATAGAAATTCATTTCTTTACCGGTGGCAATTTGCCTGATAAAATCAACCGCCTGCGACTTTCCATCAATGCCAACATGCACGGTATCAAAAAAATGCTCGTTGGTTATTTTAAAGCCTAAACGATGTAATTCTCTTTTTAAAATATGCGCCAGTGTATGAACCCGAATGGCAATGTTTTTAATCCCCACCGGACCATGATAAACACCATACATACCGGCCATAATTGCCAACAATGCTTGCGCAGTACAAATGTTCGAAGTAGCTTTTTCTCTTCTTATGTGTTGCTCGCGGGTTTGCAGGGCCATGCGCAAAGCGGGCCTTCCCTGAGCGTCTACCGATACACCAATAATTCTTCCAGGAATAATACGCTTATAGTCATCTTTTGTAGCAAAAAAAGCGGCGTGCGGGCCGCCAAAACCCATGGGCACCCCCAGGCGCTGCGAATTACCCACAACACAGTCAGCCCCAAATTCTCCCGGAGGAGTTAATAATGTAAGTGCCAGCAAGTCTGAAGCAACGCAAACGTAGAACTCAAAACTATGGGCGTTATCAATAAATTCTTTGTAATCAAGAACATTCCCGTCTTTAGCCGGGTATTGGAGCAAAGCGCCGAAAAAGTCTTTATCAGGTTTAACTGTGGTATGGTCGCCCACAATAACTTCAATACCTAAAAACTCGGCACGGCTTTTAATAACATCAATAGTTTGAGGGAAACACAGCGACGAAACGAAGAATTTATTATGCAGCGCATCTTTTTTGTTTTTTAAACCCCAGAACATATGCATGGCTTCGGCTGCTGCGGTGCCTTCATCCAGCAGGGATGCATTGGCTATTGGCATTCCGGTAAGGTCGCTTACCATGGTTTGAAAGTTAAGCAGCGCCTCTAAGCGGCCCTGGGCAATTTCAGCCTGGTAAGGGGTATACTGGGTATACCAACCCGGGTTTTCGAGTATGTTGCGGCGGGTGGCTGCGGGTACAATAGTATTATAATAACCCATACCGATATAGCTACGGAAAACCTTGTTATTGGCGGCTTTCTTTTTAAGTTCTTTCAGGTAGTTGTACTCGCTCTGTGCTTCGGGCAAATTAAGCTTTCCCTGGCGGCGGATACTGGCCGGAACAGTCTGGTCTATCAACTCATCCAGGCTTTTGGCGCCTACCAGGTCCAGCATTTCATTTACTTGTTCGGCATCGGGGCCAATGTGACGGTTAACAAAGTGATCGGAAGAACGGAGATTTATCATGTTAAGGAGCTTGTTTTTATGAAGGCCTGCCTGCCGGTAGGCGGGCGCAAAAATAACAAACCTGTTCACTTAAAGTTGTGATGAAAGGCAGGTTTTGCGTAGCTTTTTTCAACGGTTAATCCACAAATGGTTTTTGTTTTGAAACAGGTTCATGCTAAGGAATGCTAAGAAATGCTAAGGAATGCTAAGCCTTTTCGGAAAATAAAACCTTAACATACCTGGTTTATCCATCGTACGAATCATGGCAACTTGTCGGTTCAACGATTTTCAACTTCTCCCGAAACCTGCTGATGCGGCATTTTGCCACTTCATTACTTAGTAAAATTTGGAGCATTTTAAACCGGTTCAACATAAAATGGAGGGCGTTTTAAAGTAAAAGATAATTAGGGGCCTATTTTGTCGACACCTCTGTTTTCGTTACAAAGGTAATCAAATTTAATAAATAACGGGATATTTGTTTGCTTGGGTATACTTATTCGCTATAGCTGCAATTTAAACAGCAATTGAATGATTCTTCAATCTACAAAAATGCCTATCAATATTATACCCAGGCCCAGGCAAAAGAAAAAGCCGGCAATAAAGTTGAAGTAGGCGCTAACGATTGAAATCTGTTCTGGTTTTTCAGGATTAAAATAGATAGTGATTTTGTTGCCGGCAGAGAAGTGTTTGCCTGATAAACCAAGCTCACTTAATATTACGTGTTCCCGGTTTAGCTGGTCACGAAATTTGACTCTTGGAGAAAATGTTGCTCCATATTCGCCCTTGCTGCTTGATTGTACTAATTCAACAATTGTTCCGGTGGTTTTAATCCCTTTCCAGGCATAACGGTAATTCTGCCTCAGTAAATAGAGTGACCCGCCGCTAAAGAAAAGCCCTCCTAAAATGAAAAATATGTTTGGCATAACTAAATCAACCTTACAAACAAACTAATACAAACACTGGCTGCCATATATAACCACGGCAACCAACTGGGTACCCCGAAAAAATTGGCATGTTGCGGATAATAAAAGAAGCCATGCACATGCACCAAAAATATTTCGAAAGCGGTACCGCCAATAGCATTCAATAACGCAAGGCCGGCACCCATAAAAGTGCGGTCCATAAACCACCATATTAAAATAGTGGCCACAGCCAGCCATAAATCTTCCCATCCACCGGTGCCGGTGTGTAAAAAGCCAGTCATGGCATATAGGCCTACAAAAATTACCGGGGCCAGGGCCGAAATGACAAAGTTTTTTTCCAAACGCGGATGAAAAAGATGCTGCATCATTTTATGCGAGGCCCCCATTAACATAACCGCAGTGCCAAATAAAAAAGGAACCCAAACCGGCATTTTAACAGGTAATAAAGGAAGAAAAGGGAAGGGGCCATCAGCCGGGTAACCATCAGTAAGGGTAATAACGTGCACAAAATCTCCTGTAGTGCCGGCAATGGCTCCTGCTAAAAAACTGAGTGCAAGAAATTTTAACCAATTGGTACCGCTAACCTGCTTTTCCTCCGTTATTATTCCGTTCATACTGTGAAACTATGATTTTTAACAGATTGGAAGATAATTGTGATTGTGTTTGGTGGTTTGAGGAGTTGCTATATTTGGTGTAAGGTTTTGATTTAGTCTTGACTATTATTTTTCGTTTTTAATAATGTATTCCTTGTTAAATCTTCTCAAGATGCCTGAAAGGTTTTAACAATTAACTGAAAAAGTAGTTATCATTTATATTTTCGTTTCGTGAAAAGATACAGCGCCATAGCAATTTTGATACTTGCCTTCACCCTGCAGGTATTCAGCCAAAAAAGGGAAGTGAAGGTAATTACGTTTTCGGGCTATGTGCTTACCGCTGATAGCTTAATGGGAGTGCCTTTTGCGCACGTTACCATTTTGAATAAAGGCAGAGTGGCTACCGCCGGGCCTGATGGTTACTTTTCTTTCGCAGCATCGGAAGGAGATACTTTATACTTTACATCGGTAAGTTTTAAGCCCTCCGTATATATTATTCCGAATAAACTTGAGAGTGACAAATTTTCCATTATCCAGTTGATGACCCGCGATGCAATTTACCTAAACCCCACCTATATATTTCCCTGGCGCCGGGAAGATTTCCACGAAGTGTTTCTTGAAACCCATCCTCCGGAAACTGATTTAGAGCGTGCCAAAAGAAATCTCGACCGCGAGCGTTTGGCAGCCTTGGGGGCAAAAATGGAACCCGATGGCAAAGAAGCAGGTTCTCAGGCTTTGCGTAATTCGTCGGCCAGCAAGTATTATTATGGACAAACTGCTCCACAAAATATATTCAATCCTCTGGCCTGGGCTCAGTTTATACAGGCCTGGAAAAATGGCGACTTTAAGAAAAAGGCCAGCAGCGATACTCCTGCCCCACCTGCTGACCCTAATGCCAATCCGCAGTATTAAGTATTTCTAGGGGGGAGTGGTTTGGGTTTATACACCATTTAAGCATAATTCAGTATTTTAATGGCGTGCAACAGTTTAAAAGGCTACTGCTATTTTTGTGTTTTACTGGTTATGCTGCCGTAGCGCTTACGCAAAATACTTACAGATTATCCGGTAGGCTACTGGCCGAAGATTTTAATCCGCTATACAATGCCAGTGTTTATCTGGCTAAATTCAGCACAGGTACCTTTACCGATTCTTTGGGGGAGTTTCAATTAACCCTTAAGCCCGGTTGGAACGACATTTCGTTTTCATGCATCGGT
>Ga0316217_10007381_pt1 | contig 10511 bp, 11 predicted proteins | sample 1anoAmetaG_FD_203633 | JGI IMG/M metagenome (GOLD analysis project Ga0316217, IMG submission 203633) | Freshwater microbial communities from Trout Bog Lake, Wisconsin, USA - 1anoA | ecosystem: Environmental > Aquatic > Freshwater > Lake > Hypolimnion/Profundal zone | place: USA: Wisconsin... | reverse complement strand
CTTTCGTATAGGCCACCTCTGCGCACTCGGCGCTGCTCTGCCTGCTCTGTGTTTCCATGCTTTTGCCTGCCATTGCCAGGATGTCAGGAGTCGTTCAGAACCCTCGCCAGTCTCCTGCTTCGGTGTGCCAGGGTTTAATGGTTTCGCCAATTCCATGGTGCCGTAGCCAGTGGCCACCTAACTCCATCACCGGCTAGAAAAAGAGATTGTGTGGGTCGCAACTTCCAAGAAATGGTTATTCCGTCAGTTGGAAACAGTGAATTGGATGGGGAAGGAACCGATGCCAAAGCCATAGGTGCCATAGGGGTTGTTGAGGGCAATGGTGTAGACACCATTGACCGCGTTGGCCGGAATATCGAAGGTCAGCTGCTGCGCAGTCGCCGTGGATGCTTGCGGAATCGTGACCTCTGTGGTGGAGGCCCCGGGTCCGGTCATCGTTATGGAGGAAACCCCCAGCAAGCCATAACCATTGACAGTCACCAGCGTTCCCGCCGCGCCAGTCTTGGAAGCCGGAATGATCGTGGTGGCGGTTGGCACCACGACGAAATTACCCACGGAATAGGCCGTGCCGCCCGCGGTCTCCACGGTGACCGGCCCGGTGGCCGCCGCCGCAGGAACTGTGAAAGTGAGTTGAGTGTCGCTGAAGGTGGAATTGGGGGTCTGCGTCGTCGTGACTCCGCCGACCTGCACATTGCTGAGCCCAGTGCTGAACCCCGTTCCGAGGACTGTGACAGTGGTCCCCAGCTGGAAACCTCCAAACCCTGGACTGAAGGAGGTGATGGTCGGCGCCGTGTTGGTGCTCGTCCCGCCGCAACCCAATGCCATCCCGCCAATCAGCACGGATGCCATCCCCAACCGCTGCCAGGAACCCAGCTTGGAAAGGCCGGACAGTGCCTTGCTGATCGTTTTCATAAAACTCCTTCGGGACCGGGTGTTGGCGTCCTCAATTGTAGACCTACGGCAGCCTACCGGACTGATCCAAAACCCGCAGGTTCGAAGGTGTATTTAAAATTTATACAAACCCCGGTCACTTGCCCCGGTTCGACGTGCGCGTGCGGCCCGGCACCGAGGACTTTTCGGCGGAACGGGAACTGATCTTCGCGCCCATGGGCTGGGGCCGGCTGGTGTGGTCGTTCTTCCCGGGCAGAGCGGACTTGGGCATGTCGGCCTTCTTGGCCGGGAGATGGCTCAAGAGATCCGCGGTGATGGAAGGATCGGGCTTGGACATGGCAGCACCTCTGGGTAAAATATAAACTATTCAGATGGAAAGATCGATACCAGCTTCCTCATTCAGCCCCCCATGATACCACCGGGGGCGGGATCCGGTTTCAAGCCGGTATGCAGGGCCACGATGCCCCCGGTGAGATCGGTCCAGCCGATGCCGCCGAAGCCCGCCGCGGCCAGCTCCGCGGCCAGGGCCGGCTGGTCCGGGAAGGCGCGGATGCTGGCCGGCAGGTAGCTGTAGGCTTCGCGGGAACCGCTGATCCAGCCGCCGATCCGGGGCAGGATGCGCAGGCTGTAGGTGTTGTACAGCATCCGAAGCCAGCCGTAGCGGGGCCGGCTGAATTCCAGGATGGTGAGCCGGCCGCCGGGCTTGAGCACCCGCAGGAACTCCCGGTAGGCCCGGGGCCGGTCCTCGACGTTGCGGATGCCGTAGCAGATGGTGATGCCGTCGAAGCTGGCGGTGCGGAAGGGCAGGCGCTGGGCGTCGGCGCCCACCGAGGCCCAGACCAGCCGGTCCCGGCCCTGGCGCTTGAACTTGCCGGGCCCCAGTTTGAGCATGCCCAGGGTGAAATCGGTGGACACCACTTCGGCGCCCCGCCGGGCCAGGGCCAGGGAGGAGTCGCCGGTGCCGGCGGCCACGTCCAGGAAACGCCTGCCGGGGGCGGCGCCCGAGCGGAGGGCCATGCGCCGCCACCAATAGAAATCGATGCCCAATGAAAGCAGATGATTCAGATAATCGTATTTACCCGCAATGCCAGAGAACATGGCCTGCACTTGTTTCCCCTCGGGCATCAAAGTCTCCTCTCCTCCATCATCCCCAGATGGCCAACCTTCCGTCAGCCCATAAAGCGCCTAACCCTGTAAACTGATCGGGTCCCCTTTGACTGATTCATTCAATCGGGTGTTCCCCCCCCTCTGGAGGTTTCATGGAAGTTTTGACCAGCGATAAGATTTTCGGCGGCAGTTTCCTGCTGGCTCCCATCGGCTCCCAACCGCAGTTCACGCCCGAAGACCTTAGCGACGAGGCCAAGGCCATCGGCGAGGCGGCCCGGGACTTCATGCTGGGCGAAGTGATTCCCGCCGACGAGGCCATCGACAAGCTCGACATCGAACTGACCAAGGAGCTGCTGCTCAAGGCCGGGGAACTGGGCCTGCTGAGCATCGAGATCCCGGAAGCGTTCGACGGCATGGACCTGGACAAGAAGACCACCCTGGTGCTGCTGGAGGAAGTGGGCAAGCAGGCTTCGTTCTCGGTGACCTACGGCGCCCACACCGGCATCGGCACCCTGCCCATCGTCTACTTCGGCTCTCCGGAGCAGAAGGCCAAGTACCTGCCCATGCTGGGCAGCGGCCAGAAGCTGGCGGCCTACGCGCTCACCGAGGCCGGTTCCGGCAGTGACGCCATGGGCGCCAAGACCACCGCCGTGCTGGAAGGCGACGAGTGGGTGCTCAACGGCAGCAAGATGTGGATCACCAACGCCGGGTTCGCCGATGTGTTCGTGGTCTTCGCCAAGGTGGACGGCCGCAAGTTCAGCGCGTTCATCGTCGAGAAGGACGACCCCGGCTTCAGCACCGGGCTCGAGGAGCACAAGCTGGGCATCAAGGGTTCCTCCACCCGCGCCCTGTCGCTGGACAACTGCCGCATCCCCAAGGACCGGCTGCTGGGTGAAGTGGGCCGCGGGCACCGCATCGCCTTCGGCATCCTCACCATCGGCCGCTTCAAGCTGGGCGCCGGCTGCACCGGCACCGCCAAGGTGGTGCTGGAATACACCATCAAGTACACCGGAGAGCGCCACCAGTTCGGCAAGCCGCTGCACGCCTTCGGCCTGATCCAGGCCAAGCTGGCCGACATGACCACCCGGGTGTTCGTGGCCGAGGCCATGAACTTCCGCACCATCTCCTACATCGACGACCGCATGCAGGCGGTGAGCTGGGACGAGCCGGACGCGGCCAAGCGCAAGCTGGAGATCATGGACGAGTACGCCATGGAGGCGTCCATCGCCAAGGTCTGGGGCAGCGAGGCGCTGTTCGCCACCGCCGACGACGCGGTGCAGGCTTTCGGCGGCTACGGCTTCTCCTCCGAATATCCTCCCGAGAAGATCTACCGGGACAACCGGATCAACCGGATCTTCGAAGGCACCAACGAGATCAACCGGCTCATCATCGCCGGCACCCTGTTCAAGAAGGCCAGCAACGGCACCCTGGTCCTGCCCAGGGACACCGCCGCCGCGCCCCGGGCCGCCGATTTCTCCGGCCCGATGGCCGGCTCCAGCCTGGCGGTGGAACTGGCCAAGCGGCTCTGCTGCTACGCCGCCGCCACCGCCCTGGAAGTGTGCGGGCAGAAGCTGATCGAGAACCAGGAAGCCAGCGCGCGGGTGGCCGACATGCTCACCGAGATCTACGCCATGGAGTGCGGCGTGGTGCGGGCCGGGCTGATGACCGAGGCCGGCCACCGCTGGGCCGGGCTGGCCCGGGACTGCGCCGACGCCTACGTGAACGAGAACTGGCAGAAGGTCCAGTCCAACGCCCGGCTGCTGCTGGCCGAGGTGCTGGAAGGCGAGGCCCTCACCGCCGGTCTGGCCGATCTGGGCGCCTTCGCGGGCTTCGTGCCCCAGGCCAGCTCCAAGCTGCGCGGCCGGATCGCCCAGCAGGTGATCGAGAAGGGCGCCTACCCCATCGCCCAGTACTGATCCCGCCGCAACCCCTGCCAAAGGCCTCCTCGCGGAGGCCTTTGGCTTGCTGGTAAATAACTGGAATCAAAGACATATCATGGCTGGGAAAGCGGACAGCCTTCGATCCCAATGGCGAAAATAGCTATATTGGCGATAAGCGCCAACAGGAGGTTCCAATGTCTCCCCGAACGCTTTCGCCCGTCCCAGGCCACCCCATGGAGTCGATCTCATCGACCGAGACCCAGAATTCCTTTGGGAAGGTGCTTGGGCGGGTTCAGCGCGGAGCGGTGATCGGCATCACCCGGCATGATGAGGTGAGCGCCGTCCTCCTGTCGGCCGAGACCTACGAAGCCCTTCTCGTCCAGCGCAGTGACCCTCTCGAGAAGTTGCGCGACCAGTTCGACCGGCGGTTCGCCGAGATGCAAACCCCACGGGCGAAATCCGGGATTCGCGCTCTCTTCGAGGCGACCCCCCGGCAGCTTGGACGCGCAGCCGTGAAGGGGGCCAGGAAGCGTGGCTGACCCGGACATCGCCGTCCTCGCCGGGACGAACGGGGCTGGAAAAAGCACCATCGGCGGTGAGCTGCTCCGTCAGGCCGGTGTACCCTATTTCAACCCCGACGAGGTGGCACGGGAGATCCTCGATGAAAATCCAGGTCTGACCCTGAACGAAGCCACCGTTCGCGAACGGTTCGCAAACAGTCGCCTGAACCTGATCCGGCTGATGCCGCGTCTAACTGAACTGAAGGTGTTCGACAACTCCGCCCAGGCCGATCCGAACCTGGGACATTCGCCGGAACCCGGGCTCCTGCTTCACCTCCGGAAGGGGGACGTGGTGGGTCCCAGCCGGGCGGCCATGAGACGGACCCCCGAGTGGGCCAAACCCGTCATAGAAGCCGCCCTTTCCATTGGGGAACGCCCCAGCCGGGGGATGTAAGGCGGGGGGTGCCGCAGCCTTGCGCCAATGATGCCGGTCCGGCCCTCACTCCTTGGGGAAGGGCAGCAGCGCCGTCCCCTTGGGCCGGTTCGCGGCGGCGTCCTGGCCCAGGTGGATGAACTGCGGCAGCAGGGCCAGCCAGTGCAGGGACCAGACGGTGCCGGTCTGGGTGGCGCCGTCCTTGGCGGGCCCTTCCAGGACCTCCAGGCGGTCGGGGAGGAAGGCGAGGGTGAGGTTCTGGCCCCCCGGGAGGGGGAGGTAGGATACCTGCGAGGTGGCGGGGTGGATCACCGTGAGGATGGTCTCGTCGTCGTCCAGGATCCAGAGCAGCCCTTCCAGGGCCGGGCGGAAATCGGGGGCGCCCACCGGCAGGCCGCCGATGCCCCGCTGCAGGGGGGAACGGGCGGCGAAGGCCAGGGGAGAGCCCAGGTCGGGGATCGGGGTGCCCCAGTCCCGCCAGGCCTTCAGGGGCCTTCCCGGCAGGCCCAGTTTCATCCGGATGAGGCCCTTGTCGTCGGTGATCCGGATCTCGCCGTCCTGGGCGACCCGCACGGTCAGGGCGAAGTAGGACTGGGTGGGGGTGGCGGTGACCGGCTGGGCCGGCTCCGCCTCCGACATCTGCCAGGGCAGGGCCGCCATGCCCTTCCACGGCAGGGTCGCGGGAACCTGGGCGGAGAGCCCGAGGGCAGCGGTCAGGAGGAGGAGGGCCAGCCGCACAGGGCCTCCAGGTTCCGGGTGGTGAGCTCGGCCAGCCGCTCCGGGGCCAGGCCGCGCAGCCGCGCCACCTCGGCCGCCACGTGGGTCACGTAGGCCGGCTCGTTGGTCTTGCCGCGGAACGGGACCGGGGCGAGGAAGGGGGAATCGGTCTCCACCAGGATCCGGTCTTCCGGGGCCCAGGCGGCCACCGCCCGGATCGGTCCGGCGTTGCGGAAGGTCACGATCCCCGAAAAGCTCAGGTGGAAGCCCAGGTCCAGGGCCATCCCGGCGAAGGCCCGGTCCTCGGAGAAGCAGTGGATGATGCCGCCCACCTGCTCCGCGCCCTCCTCCCGGAGGATCCGGATGGTCTCCAGCGGCGCCGAACGGGTGTGCACCATGACCGGCTTGCCCAGGCGCCGGGCGATCCCCAGGTGGGCCCGGAACACCGCCTCCTGCACCTCCCGGGGGCTCAGGTCGTAGTGCCAGTCCAGCCCGGTCTCCCCGACGAAGCGGGCGTTGGAATTTTCAAGCAGGGTCTCCAGCTGGCCGGCGATGGCGGCATCCCAGGTGCTGGCCTCGTGGGGATGCACGCCCAGGCTGGCCTGAACGTCCGGGTGGCGGCCGGCCAGATCCAGCACCAGGGCGGCGTCCGCGAGGTCGGTGGCCACGGCGATGAAGCCGCCGACCCCGGCCTGGCGCGCCCGGTCCAGCACCGTTTCGGGGCTGTCCTGGGCCTTGTAACTGCCGATCAGGTGGCAGTGGGAATCCACAAGCATTTTCTGCGCTCCAGAAGTTAGTATAAGGAAGCCTTGGAAGGATAGGCTCGATACATGTCACCTCTCATGACCATCCTCATCGTGGACGACGAGCCGGGGATCCGGCGCTCCCTGGGCGAATCCCTCTCGGAGGAGGGCTACGGCGTCATCAAGGCCGAGCGCGGGGAACAGGCCCTGGACCTGCTGCAGAACTCGGACGGCGAAGGGGTGCACCTGATGATCCTGGATGTCTGGCTGCCGGGCATCGACGGACTGGAGACCCTGAAGCAGGCCAAGGCCCTGCGGCCCGAGCTGCAGGTGGTGATGATCTCCGGGCACGGCAACATCGACACCGCCATGCAGGCCACCAAGCTGGGCGCCTTCGACTTCCTGGAGAAGCCGGTGGACCTGGACCGCCTGCTCCTGGTGGTGAGCAACGCGCTCAAGCAGCGCCAGCTGGAGGAGGAGAACCTCAGGCTGCACCGGGAGGTGAACCAGGACCGCTTCTTCATGGCCGAAAGCCCGGTCATGAAGCGCCTGCTGTCGGATCTGGACCTGGTCGCCCCCACCGAAGGCCGGGTGCTGCTGGTGGGCGAGAACGGCAGCGGCAAGGAGGAGGTCGCCCGGCTCATCCACCGCCAGAGCCCGCGGGCGCAGTCGCCGTTCGTGGAGGTGAACTGCGCGGCCATCCCCGAGGAGCTGATCGAGTCCGAGCTGTTCGGCCACGTGAAGGGCGCCTTCACCGGGGCGGTGCGGGACCAGAAGGGCAAGTTCAAGGAGGCCCACGAGGGCACCCTGTTCCTGGACGAAGTGGCCGACATGTCGCTCAAGACCCAGGCCAAGGTGCTGCGGGCCCTGCAGGAGGGCCGGATCGAGCCGGTCGGCGGCGGGGGCGCGGTGGCCGTGGACGTGCGGGTCATCACCGCCACCAACAAGGACCTGACCGAGGAGATCCGGGCCGGGCGGTTCCGGGAGGACCTCTATTTCCGCCTGGCGGTGGTGCCGCTGCGGATCCCGCCCCTGCGGGAGCGCCCGGAGGAGCTGATCCAGATGGCTGAGGCGTTCATCCAGCTGATCTCCCGCAAGTACGGGCGGCCGCCCAGGCGGCTCGCCGCGGACGCCCGGGAGACCCTGCTGCGCCATGACTGGCCGGGCAATGTGCGGGAACTGAAGAACCTCATGGAGCGGGCAGTGATCCTGGGCCGCGGCTCTGAAATCACCACCCGCGACCTGGGGGCGCTGGCGGTGCGCCACCTGAGCGAACCGGATCCGTTCTCCTTCCCGGAATTCGCCAGCCTGAAGGATGCCCGGGAGTGGTTCGAGGGCACCTACATCCAGCGGGAGCTGAAGTCCCAGAACGGCAACATGACCCGGGTGGCCGAGCGGCTCGGGCTGGATCGCTCCAACCTCTACAAGCGTCTGAAAACCCTGGGTATCGAGGCGCGGGAAACCTGATGGAACGGCTCTGGCTGAAGATCGGCGAAACCGCCCTCAGACTCGGGGTCAAACCCAAGGTGCTGCGCTATTGGGAGCAGGTGATCCCGGAGATCCAGGCCCGGCGGAGCAAGGGCAATCTCCGCTACTACCATGTGGACGAGCTGGACCGGCTGGCCAAGATCCGCAACTGGCTGGAGGAGGGCCTCACCGTGGCGGACTGCCGGGAGCTGCTGCTGACCGGCCAGCTGGCCCGGGGCCTGGACCTCGGGCTGGGCAGCATGCTGGCGGCGCCCCGGAGGAAGCCGGTGCGCAAGCCCAAGGCGCCGGCGCCCCGGCGGCCCGACGTGGCCAAGGTGGCGGCAGCGCTGCGCCGGCTGCTGGGCCAGCTCAGCGATCCGGTGAAACGATAAGGCCGCCCCCGCCCAGGCTGCGGAGGAAGGACAGGGTGCTCAGGCGGATGCCCAGCAGCAGCACGGCCTCGTCCCGGCCCGACCGGCCCTTGCTGGTCCAGCCTTCCATGAAGAAATCGCCGTTGGCGCCGGTGGAGCCGAACTGGGTGAGCACCACCTTGCCCCGGACCAGCAGCCGGTCGGGGCGCAGGAACAGCGGGTCCTTCTCGTAGGCGATCTCGGCCACCGAGTCGCGCATGGCCCCGGCCTCCTGGCGCAGGGTGACCCCCAGGTGGAAGGTGGAGCGGAACTGGTCCCGGGAGGATGAGGACAGGCCCGCGGCCTGGTTCTGGGTGCTGTAGCCGACCAGCCCGGTGGAGCCGAGCACGCCCCAGCTGACGCTCTCCGTGAGCGGGCGCATCCACCATCCGCCCATCTCGCCCTTGAAGTTGCCGGTGGTGGTGATGACCGAGACGGTGTCGGAGGTCTCCTTGCTGGCGGACTGGAAGGAGAGGGTGCCGAAGCCCTCCAGCCACTGTTCGCCTTCGGGCCAGCGGAAGGCGTGGCGGAGGTCAAGGGAGACGAACGGAAGCGACTTGGAGAAGAACGAACCGGTCTGGTCCTGGTCCTGGTAGAGCGATGAGAACTGGAACCCGGCATACAGGTCGGCCTGGAATTCCTGGGCATCGACCTTCATGGGGTCCTCCCGCCGGCGCAGGTTTTCGATCGCCCTTTCCATGCCCCGGTACTTGAGGATGGCCTGGCGCTGGGCTTCCAGCATGCCGGCGGCCTGGGCGACCAGGGCCGGTTCCTCATTCTTCAGGGAGGCGTGCAGGTCCTTGGTCTTCTCGTAGTTGAAGGTCATCTGCTCCAGGTAGCGGTTGAGCGACCGCTGCTGCCGGCGCAGCTGCCTGAAGAACGCCTTCCGGTCCGGCTGCCGGAGCCCGGCCAGCCGGGCTTCCAGCTCCGCCGCATAGGCCGGGTTGGCTTCGCCCTTGAGCTGCAGGGGGGGCGGCTGCACCTTCTCCGGCTCCAGGCTCAGGTCCGGGTCGGCCTGGGCGGCCAGCGCCGGGCCGAGCATAAGCGCCGGCAGGCACAGCACCCGGAGGCCCGCCAGCAGGAAACGCCCGAAACCGGGAATGGGGGTGTCGCGCATGGGGAGGGTCCTTTGGCCGTGGGTGGCGGACGCGTCCCGTTCCGCAGGTCAGGACCGTCCATTCAAGAGGGATGATTTTTCAACATCCATCTTGCCACACAATGGCCATCAGCGGCCGGCGGGGGTGACGGTGATGGTGCGCGAGGCCGAAGCCTTGGCGCCCTTGTTGTCGGTGACGGTGAAGGTGAAGGTCACAGAGTAGGACTGGCTGCTGGTGTTGCTGAAATACGCCGAGCAGTTCGAGGTGAGGGTGGCCGGGCTGGTCAGGACGCGGGGGCCGACCGAGATGGCGGACGGGACGGAGGCCGACCAGCCATAGCTCAGGACCGGGCTGGGGTTGCTGTCGGTGGCGGTGCCGGTCATGGTGACGGTGGTGCCGCCGGGCACGGTGATGTTGGCGGCGGGGGAGCTGATGACCGCGGTGAGGGCATAGGGGGCCGGAGTGACGGTGACCAGGCGGGTGGCGGTGGCGGAGACGCCGGTGCTGTCGGTGGCGGTGAGGGTCACGGTGTAGGTCGCGCTGGCGCTGCCGGTGTTGCTGTAGGCGTGGCTGGCCGAGGCGCCGGTGGCGCTGGCGCCGTCACCGAAGTTCCAGGTGTAGCTGAGGGTGGCTGCGGTGGAGCTGTCCTTGGCGGTGCCGGCGAAGGCGACCGCGGCGCCGCTGGCGGTGGTGATGCTGGCGGCGGGGGTGGTGATGGTGGCGGCGATGGTGTTCCGGGGCGCCGGGGTGACGGTGACGGCGCGGGTGGCGGTGGCGGAGACGCCGGTGCTGTCGGTGGCGGTGAGGGTGGCGGTGTAGGTCGCGCTGGCGCTGCCGGTGTTGCTGTAGGCGTGGCTGGCCGAGGCGCCGGTGGCGCTGGCGCCGTCGCCGAAGTTCCAGGTGTAGCTGAAGGTGGCGGCGGTGGAGCTGTCCTTGGCGGTGCCGGCGAAGGCGATCGCGGCGCCGCTGGCGGTGGTGATGCTGGCGGCGGGGGTGGTGATCGAGGCGGCGACGGTGTTCCGGGGCAGGACGGTGACGGCGCGGGTGGCGGTGGCGGTGACCCCGGTGCTGTCGGTGGCGGTGAAGGTGGCGGTGTAGGTCGCGCTGGCGCTGGTGGTGTTGCTGTAGGCGTGGCTGGCCGAGGCGCCGGTGGCGGTGGCGCCGTCGCCGAAGTTCCAGCTGTAGCTGATGGCGGCGGTGGCGGAGCTGTCCTTGGCGGTGCCGGCGAAGGCCACGGCGGCGCCGCTGGCCGCGGTGACGCTGGCG
>Ga0316217_10007380_pt1 | contig 10511 bp, 8 predicted proteins | sample 1anoAmetaG_FD_203633 | JGI IMG/M metagenome (GOLD analysis project Ga0316217, IMG submission 203633) | Freshwater microbial communities from Trout Bog Lake, Wisconsin, USA - 1anoA | ecosystem: Environmental > Aquatic > Freshwater > Lake > Hypolimnion/Profundal zone | place: USA: Wisconsin... | reverse complement strand
TGCCCCATGGGAGTGACCGCCGCGTCTGGGTCCCACTCAACGTGGATGCGTCCGGCAAAGGTATCAACAGCCACTCGGGAAGAAAGCTCAATTGACCGATTATCGTGTTCACCCATTTGGTGAGCCCCCCTAACGTCAAATTTGCATTTGGCGCAGGAGTTTACACCATTTTCGCTCGTTTAACCGCTGTTTTTAGGTTGATATGTGCCAGGCTCTCCATCTGCAGGTCACGCTTTGCGGGATCATCTGCATAAACCTTCCGCATGGCCCGTTCGATGTCGATAGGGTGCGTGCTTCTACCCTCGATCAGATTCGAGTAATAGCTATTGATCAGGCGCAGCAGTTCGATGATCGGCTGTTGGGTGATCGGGTGCAGCTGTGAGCTCAGAGCTGCTGATCTGGCGATGATATCCCTCGCGAGGTCCTGCAACTCGTTGTGGCCCGAAGGGAGGAGAGGTTCAAATTGAGTTATGCTGTCGTACATAGGAACTCCTAGGAAAGAAGCGAGTTTCCCGGCATTTCTGCCGATCTTGTTGCCGATCTTATATAGGTGCTAAGTTATTAACCTGAGAGCAAAGTAGATCAAAGAAAAACGAGCATAACTCCATTTTCTGCCGATCTTTGTGCTGATCTTTGGAAGGAGGGGGAGGTATCCGCAGAACGTGTGGTAAAAGGGGTCACTTGAGTACTGATTGTCGATCAAGACTTCATAGCATATTCTCGCAATCGTCTGGGATTACCATTCGGGGGGATAATTGACGAGGTAGCCTGGGTGTCTTTCGGCTACCTCAATCAACTTGTCTGTTGACGGCCTCATCACAAGCCTCCACGTCTTAAGCCAGAGCAGTAGCCACCTTCGCCTTCCTCACCCCGGTTGCTTTAGTTGCCTTGATGGGCAAAAACCAGACTTTCTGCACTTTCGAATCCTCGGCTTACTCGAACCTACTAATCTTATCCATCTTCCTCTTGCCAGCCATCGCCGCCAGCAGCTGTAAAATTTTATCGATCAACTCGGGCAGCCGGGCCGGTTAATTACATGATAAGAGGGGCGGCGGCCAAAAGTTACCAAATTGTAGGGCGCCTGTAATTTGTCGATGCTACTCTTCGAAGTGCAACCATACGATCCTAGGCCTTCCGTTTCTGCAGGATGGAGCTTATACGCCGCTGACACGGCGTAATGACCTGTCTTATCGAAAGAGAGGTTTGAAAGCAGGGAAACATCTTGATTCCGAGCATATGCAGAGGTTCCTTGAACACAGAACGGCAAGAAAACATATCAAGTGACCTCATGACGAGGCGCCGATTCCTAGCTTTAGCGCTGACTGCCGCACCAAGTATTGCCCTCGCCAATGCCGTGGAATTCGAACCAGGTTGGCTGAAGGTGTCCCGGTTTCCCGAGGCACATGTCAACCAGCTTGCTGGTCTTCTGGAAGCTCTGGCTGCCGAGCCGTACAACGGCAAGGCAGACCTTCCCGAACTGGCCGAACAGATGGGATTGGTGTGGATCAACTGTTCCCGCTGCTGGAGGCGCTCGGCATCCTCGGCTTTGCCCACATCGAGGGAGGTGATGCCGATCTTACCGCCTCCGGTAAATGCTACGTCGATGCCGACATCCTTCGGCGCAAGGTAAAATTTGCCGAGCATCTGGTCCGGCCTGTATCCCTTGCGGCCCACATCCGCCGGGTACTCGACGAACGCCCAGGGAATCGGGCCAAGGAAGACCGTTTTCTGCGGGAGCTTGAGGATTTTTTTGGTGAAGGTGAAGCGGAGCGGGTCCTTCAAGTGGCAATAGAATGGGGACGCTTTGCTGAACTTTTCGCCTACGATGAAGGGGCCGGCATTCTTAGCCTGGAAAACCCGGCAGGTTTCGAACAAAAGGATTAGTAAATCTCCTGGTCCTGGCCCTCCGATCTCGTGTGATAACCAATAGTAGGGTTTCGGTGCAGGGGGGACGCGACTGGTTGGAAGTTATCTGGTGTTTCTACATGGGATAGAATTTCCCAATGACTTGATTATGGGCGACGTGGTGTTCTTCGGTAACGGCGACGAAGCAACGCAGATTGCGAAGGTCAATTGATCCGTTCTCTGTTGGCATCAACTAGAGAACTGACAGGCGGTTCTTCCCCCGACACATTGGCTTCTGTATGAGTCGGATGGACTATGCAGGCGACAAACTCATTCCGGTGTCAGGAACCCACGTTCACAATTTTTCCGATCCAGTTTGGTTCTCCTGTCGCTGCACGAAGCAGGCAGTCGGCGCAATCGTCAAAGGAAAGCGGAACGAGTACCGCAACTCGTGCCAACGGACCTGCCGTATAGCGTCCCTTCCCCGGCTTATCTAGCATACCGACAGGGCGAACGATGACCCACTCCATGTCTATTTTCTGCGTCATCCGCTCGGCGACCGCCTTGTCAGTGACTGCAGCAGTGAATATCCGGCCCGATACGCGGACGACAAAGCGACTAAGACAGGAAAGCTCGCGTCCATCGCTCAAGCCGATACCACTTTGCATTATGAATCGTCGGACATCCGCCCGTTTGCATTCCGCGAGAATGCTGGCGACACCTACTGACATGAGGGTTCCTGGCGAGAGGTTCTTGTCTGGCCCGATACAGCTTATGACGACTTCCATTCCGTCAAGAGCACCTGTCAGGCCTCCTGGAGAAATAACATCGCCTCGGAGGAGGGACAGCCGCTCAGCAGATGACAATTGCTCCGGACGGCGAGCAATGGCCGTGACGAGGTGTCCTTGTGCAAGTGCATGCTTTACCACTCTGCGTCCCGTCGCACCCGTCGCTCCAACAACCGCTATCTTCATATTCCCTCCCCGTGGCCATCGTTGATTCGGATCGCGAACGCCATCCTTCGCTTGAAGTCAGACAGGTTTCCCGTCGCAGACTTCACGCCAACCGACGTGTCGGGAAGATGCCTCGCCAGTTCTGCGCGCCGATTCCATGCCGTTCCCATCGAGCGGCCGTGCCGGCCTGCGTCAGGGTATCGGCAATAACTTCCGCTACGGCCGCGACGTCCTCCATCGAGGTCTTCCGGTATCCGAACTGGAAGAAAACCTTCACGGCTACCGCCAAAATTGCCGACTGTCGTGGTGATGTGCCTCGCTCGCTTCATGTATTGGCTGCATCTCCTGCAAGCCCGGCTGGCAAGGGGTTGACCGCTTCAAGCATTTCATTTAACCGGCCGCGATCCCGAAATGAGGATATCCACCAATCTTCTTGCGCTTTGTTGCCAATCGGGACTGGTTGCCACGTTGGCGACTCCAATGAGTGCGCGAAGTAAGTCTATTGGGTCCAGATCTTCCCGAATATCACCACTTTCGATTGCTCGCCCAACCAAGGCTCGAATGGCCTCCCAGATTTGGGCATAGGAGGCTTCGAATATCGTCTTAGGGTCGCCGACAAGTGAATTCAAAGCAGAGGCGATGATCTGTTTCGCCGCAATGTGGTCAACGAACAACAGCATCCATGCTCGTAGTGCTTCGACTGGGGGAAGGGTCTCTGTAAATCGTCCTTCCGCGGCGGCGAGTTTTTCCGCCTCAGTCCGATACACGGCCTTCAGCAGTTCCTCTCGCGAGGGGAAATGGCGATAGAGAGTTCCCGGTCCTACACCCGACTGCTTGGCAATGTCGTCGAGACTGGCATTCACCCCTGACTTGCTGAACGCCTCTTTCGCCACTTCCAGAATGCGCTCACGATTTTTCTGTGCGTCGGCACGAAGTTTTCTTTCTATGGGCAGCGATTTTTTTTTATCCATGTAAAAAATCCTTGCAAACGGAGACTGTCTCCGGTAAATTTGTCATTAAACGGAGAATAGCTCCGGTTATGTTGATTTGTCAAGTCTTCCCTACCTCGGGGCAGGGAAGCAAACGCCCATATACTAGCTTGGGCGAAAGGAGAACACCATGAAAGTTGCGATCATCACTGGCGGGAGCCGGGGTGTTGGAAAAAGCGTGGCCCTTAACCTGGCCCAGCGCGGCGTCGGGGTCATTCTCACCTATAACAGCCACCCCGACAGGGCCGAGGCTGTCGTGTCGGAAATAAAGAAAGGTGGCGGTAAAGCTGTGGCGCTCAAGCTTGATCTTACCAGGGTCGCTTTGTTTGAAGATTTTGCGACACAAGTTTCCCGAATCCTGGAAAAAGAATGGGGCCAGAGGACCTTTGATTATCTCGTCAATAATGCAGGGGTCGCCCAGCGAAGCCTGATTAAAGACACCACCGAGGAACTATTTGACGAACTGGTGCAGGTGCATTTTAAAGGCACCTTTTTTCTCACGCAGAAATTGATACCCCTAATGGCGGACGGCGGACATGTCATCTTCATTTCGTCGGCGCTCACCCGATTTACGTACGGCGGTGGTGCAGCCGCTTACGCCGCCGTGAAGGGCGCTATAGAGGTAATCACCCGTTATGTAGCAACGGAATATGCGGAGCGGAAGATCCGTGCAAACTGTGTAGCCCCCGGAGCCTTAGACACTGAATTTGGGGGAGGAAGAACAGACGAACAAAGAAAAGGCATCGGTGGGCAGACACTGCTCGGGCGCATTGGCCAGGCAGAAGATATCGGGCCTCTGATCGCTGCACTTCTTTCAGAAGACTGCCAATGGGTAAACGCTCAAAGGATTGAGGCTTCTGGCGGGATGCATGTATAATTCATTCTAACACGAAGGGAAAACGGCAATGCGCATCTTTGTTACCGGAGCAACCGGATTTATAGGAATCCCCGTGGTAAAAGAACTGATCTCCGCCGGTCATAACGTGCTCGGACTTGCCCGTTCAGAGATGGGAGCCGAGCAACTCGCTGCCATTGGCGCAGAGGTTCATCGCGGCACGCTTGAAGACATCGACAGCTTGCGCAGCGGTGCCGCCGCTTCGGAGGCGGTCATTCACTTGGGCTTCATTCACAATTTCACCAGGTTCAAAGAGAACTGCGAGATCGATCAACACGCTATCGAAGCTCTTGGTTCAGCACTTGCCGGTACCAATCGGCTTCTCATCGTCACCTCGGGGACAGCGGGATTGGCCGCTCCGGGCCAAATCGCAACTGAAGACAATGTGATACCGCCGGGTTTCCCGTTTCCGCGTGTCTCAGAACAGACGGCGCTAGCCCTGATTTTCAAGGGAGTCCGCGCTTCAACCATGCGTCTTCCCCAGATTCATGACACGGTGAAGCAAGGGCTTGTGACTTACCTCATCGCAGTTGCCCGGCAGCAAGGCATTTCCGCCTATATAGGTGAAGGATTGAATCGTTGGGCTGCGGCGCATGTTCTCGATGTCGCCCGTCTTTACCGGCTTGCCCTAGAAAGGAATGAAGCTGGCGCGAAGTATCATGCGGTTGCCGAACAGGGCGTAAGAATGCGAGACATTGCCGAGGCTATCGGTCGAGGCTTAAAGGTACCGGTAAAATCACTGTTACCGGAAGAGGCCCCGGCATATTTTGGATGGTTGAGCATGTTCGCCGGCCACGACCTTCAGGCCACGAGCGCCAAAACGCGGGAAAAACTGGGTTGGCGTCCCACTGGCCCTGGATTGATCGCCGATCTGGAACAAATGAATTACTCCTGAGTTCCGGCAAGAGACAAAACGCGGTAGTGCGCCGGAGGGATCGCTTATTTCACTTTCAAGTGGTCAGCAGACGAAGTAAACAGCCCATCCCGTGTCCCCTTAATCAGCGCGTTGGCAGGAAAGAGGTAGCTGAGGTGGGCAGGGTTAGCGAGATAGCCTGAATTTCGCATATTCTTCAACTCTTTACATATGCATGTTTTTATAACAAAAGCGGCGCTGACCTCATTAAGGTCGGCACCGCTATTTGCATACGTTACTCCTGGTAGTAATTCACTATTTCCGGCGAATGACCGCAAACCACATCTTCGGACCGTCCCCCGAAAACGCCTCTGGCGATTCGGCTATGAACGCCGGATTCAGCTCGCCCCGCACCTGTTGGACAGATTCAACGTCCCAACCGTCCGCAAAGTCAGCGTACAAATCTTCCTTGGATATCCCATCTGGCTGCCAGTCTGACACATGCTGATAGGTCGATTCGACATAAGACCTGACGAGAGATCCTTAATGATAACTGATAATTATGGGCGGATGGAGAAGCAGTGATGGTTAGACAGCCAAAAGCGAAGAACTGTGTAGTGTAAAAAGCTTACTTTTTGCACGCTGGCTAGAGTCGGTGCATCGCTGGAAGTGAAGGGTAAATGAATTGGCCCTGCCGGCGGAGAAGCCCAGCTTTAATGAGCACCAAGAGAGACCAGCATGATCCGGCGTGGATATGCCACGCTCGGCGGGGCTTGCCGTCCCCCTGGCGTTACTCATAGCCAGGGGGACGAAATCGGTCAAACGGTATATTTGGTAGGATATCCTTCTTAAGCCAGCCTGAAGTTGTTGACCAGGTTCTGAAGATTACTTGCCTGTTCTGACATTAGATCCGCCGCCTGTGCGGTTTCAGATATACCCTGGGTGGTTTTCTGTATTCCTTCTGTAACATGGTTTATATTTGAATTCACCGCCTGAGCGGTTGCTGTCTGTTCGTTGGCAGCGGTTGCGATCTGAGTGATCTGTTGGGAAACCTCATCTATCCTGGAAAGAATCTCCCGGAGGGCTTGGCCCGACCTCTGTGACGACAGTGCCCCCCGTTCTACTTCTTCTACTCCTTCCTCCATTGACCTTACCGCCTCGGTGGTCATTTTTTGAATGGTGTTGATCATGTTGCCAATTTCGTGGGTGGCTTTGGTAGTACGTTCCGCCAGGGCACGCACCTCGTCTGCCACTACGGCAAACCCCCGCCCTTGATCACCCGCCCTTGCTGCTTCTATTGCAGCATTGAGCGCAAGTAGGTTGGTTTGATCCGCTATATCCTCGATAGTACCGATGATTTCACTAATCTGGCCGGAATGATCGCCAAGTTTTTTGATAGTTATTGAGGTGTTCTGCACCTTGGTCGCAATAACCTTCATGCCAGCAATCGTCTCGTCAATAATTAAAGCGCCGGCGTTGGCAGATTGGCTTGTTTTTAGCGAAGCCTCGCTGGCGATGTTGCAATTATTGGCAATTCCCTCGCTTGTTTCCGACATCTCCTTCCCGGCTACCTCGAAGGTAGCAACCTGTGAAGCCATCATCTCTGCGCCGGAAGAAATCCTTTCGGCAGTCGCCTTCAACCCGCCTGATGTTGCGGCAACACGGTCCGAAGACCACAATATCTGCGCCATGGTTTGGCTAAGATGTTCCATCATATCGTTGAAACTCTCGGCGACCTCTTCGATTTCTCCCTGGGAGTTCACAGGAATCCTTGCCGCCAGGTCGCCGTCGGCCACCCGTTGAGCCGCCTGGCGGAGATCGTGTATGTTGTTGCGCATCGCAAGGTAAAAACCGACAAAAAAGTACGATGCCAGTAATATCAGGGCAAACGAGATGGATATTTCCTTAATCGCATGGTGGTTCAGATTTACGATACGGGTGGCAAGGAGCTTGTCCAACTCAGGCAACAGGAGATCGAATTCATCTGAACTCACTTTTTGTAGGTGTGTTCCGCTGTCGAGTATTTTGACGGAATCGTCGATTATCCCCTTAGTTCCCAATATGTCGTTCAGCGCGGCGAGATAAGTTTTACTCCCCTCGCCGATCGAACCGGTCGTGACTGCCATCCGCTGCTTGAGCGGGGCGTTGGCTCCGCACGCCTTATCCATGTTCTGCGTGAAGCCATCCAACTGGGCGGCTATCTGCCCTGAAATAACAGTCAGTTCAGTTTTTTCCTCCGCGGTGAGGGTCTTGTTAGGGATTATTCCCGCCAGTAAGGCGTCTGCCTGGTTAATCCCTTCGATAAGCCCCGGAAGCTTGGTCGATACGGAGTCCATTACGTAATAGCTGTCCATATCTGGATCCAGCGTCAGATTTGAGTTGTCGGCAACCAGAGTAACCATGGTCACAATCTGGGATATGAAGGCGCTATAGGCATCGTAGCTCTTGCGTCTGTCCCCCTTTATCCCCTTTAATGCTCCCAGATCCTTCTTTAGTTTGCCCAGGCCTTCACCGACGCCAAGCAAACCGCCAAGATCGTTGTCGGCCTTTATTATTTCTTGGAGATCCGAATTAACACTGTTTTGTTCAGCTTGACCGTCTTTGCCTGCCACAACTTCAGATCGTAGCTTCTGGGCGTCTAAGAACAGTTTTTTCATAGGAACAATATATTTGACCCCTAATTGCTCCTTTGCAGCGAATTCGACGGGGTCACGTGAATCACTGTAAACGAAGAACGAGAGTGTGACTACTGGGAGGAAAAAGGTCAGGGCGACCAGTAATATTTTGTTTGTAAAACTGCAGCGATTGATGATGTGGACAGGATTTAACACGTTTGCCATGTAAACACCCTTTATAAACCTTTATAAAATTTGATGGTGACGGATACCAACTTTATCGGATGTTGGTTCTTAAAACTCCACCGAAAAAGCTCTCGTCAACATTAAAAAAGGCCTATAACCATTTAATGAAGCAAAGCGCCACATATTGCCTTAGCTGCCGCAGTGAAAAAATCAGACTTTTTTGCACACGTGCGCACGCCCTGCTAGCTTGATGCGAAGAGCCAAGAGATACCGCTCTTTAGTAGTTCCCTCCGGTCAGCACAGCCGTGACGCTCCCCACCGTCACCTGGGTCTGCGCCTTGACCGGTATCCGCCGTTCGTCGTCGGTCAGCCAGATATACGCACCCCGCTTCCCTTCGAATACCCCTTCCGGTTTAACCATCGGTTCGATGACCAGAGTGTTGAATTCTCCCGCTGGCACCTTGATCCTCTCCTTGCGAAGGACCCTTATCTCGAGCCGGTGTAGTCTCTTGCTATCAAGCACGTTGATATAGAGCGACTTGCCCGGGCTCAGCGGCTGGTGGCGAACGTAGTAGAAGCTGGAGTAGATGTCGAAGGTCTCCGGCTCAAGGGCGATCTCGATCTGGTCGCCGTTCTTATGGTCGAGGAACAGGGCGTTCATCTCCTGTGGGTGAAAGCGGATTTCCCGGTCACGGACCCGGCGCCCTTCCTTGAAGAGCATCTTGAAGTTCCTGGTCCGGCCGGGAAAGGGGCCGACCTTGTCGAGGATGCTTTCGGTCCGGTCGTCCACGGGAAAAAAGGTCGAGAGCCAGTCGTTGGAGCGGGCGGAGGAGGCGATCTTGATGGAATCGCCCTTATCACTGATCTCCTGCTCCGCCTTGCCCACCGGAAAGCAGGTCCAGCTAAGATTGTAGGTCAATTTTTCGGGGATCTTCTGCCCGGCGTATGCCGGCAAGACACCGAGAGCAGCCAGCAGGATGCAGATTAGTGAGGCACGAACAAAGGCTTTCACGGAACACCTCTTTTCCGGCGCCGTTGCCGCGGTCGGCAAGAGAGCAAAAGGAATGCGAAACCGCCCTAAAGGTGATTGTGACAGGCGCCGGCCATGTCTTCAGGTGAAAATCAGCGTCCCCAGGAGTTGCGTTACCGACTATGATGAGCTTCCCTGATTAGGTCGCACAATACTTCCAGAGTTCCTCGCACGATACGCTCCTCTCCTCGCATTTTGTGAGGAAACGTTCTAATGCTGCAACCTCCTCGGGTGTCATCTCAATCATGACAAGCAACACAGGAATTTTGGATTGTACCGCACCCGCAAGCTTGAAGATCGCAATTACTTCTTCTGCAGCCAAAGTGACCACGATTCGCACCCGATAAAAACGAAGAGGCGGATTGCCAAGTCATTCGACAATCAGTTTGGGCATTATAGATGAAGTCAGCCACCCTCTGAGGATTGCCATGCTGCAATTATGAGGAAACTTACAGTCGGATGCAAAAGTCCGTTCGGGTATTTCGGGACGGATTGATGCGCGCAGTGCCAAAAGTCTACCTATTACGCTACAGGCAGCTGGGACGCCCAAGGATGACCGCAAGTGAGATTGAGTCGGCTGAAAAGCTTCCAACCTATACCTTTTATCTTTCTATAGTACCACAGTGCCGGTACGCGTATCCCCGCACTCCGGGCCCTGCGAGGCGTACCTTTCAAGTGGCACGCAGCTGCAGGTCTCCGCCCAGGGCCTTGTTGAGCGTCATCATGTTGTTGTAACGGTTCAAACGATTTTCGATGAGTGCCTTCTCTGCACTGCGCCGGCTTTCCTGGGCGTCCAGCCAGAGCTGTAACCCGCTTAATCCCGCACGGTAGCGCATTCCCAGCAAGGCTTCGGCTGATCTGGCCAGGGAAACCGCCTCTTCCAACTGCACGCTCTCTTGGGCATAGTGGTCGCGCGCGGACAGGGCATTTTCAACCTCGCGCAAGCCGGTGTAGAGCGCCTGGCGGAAATTGACGACGGCTTCCTCGTAGTGGGTCTGAGAAATCTTCACGCTGAGTACCATGGTGTTCCACTGCACGAAGGGCAGGGTCAAGCCCGCCCCCAAGGCGGCAACGGGATCCTGCAGCACCTGCAAAAGGGTGGTGCTGGTCCCTCCCAGGCTTCCGGTCAGCGTGAAGCTCGGATA
>Ga0316217_10007379_pt1 | contig 10513 bp, 15 predicted proteins | sample 1anoAmetaG_FD_203633 | JGI IMG/M metagenome (GOLD analysis project Ga0316217, IMG submission 203633) | Freshwater microbial communities from Trout Bog Lake, Wisconsin, USA - 1anoA | ecosystem: Environmental > Aquatic > Freshwater > Lake > Hypolimnion/Profundal zone | place: USA: Wisconsin... | reverse complement strand
AATCAAAATATCCCTCAAACGATGAGTATTCGCGTTACAGGAACCGCAACCTTGGTGGGCCAAGTGAATGCTGATCAAATAAAGAGCGAAATTGCTGGGCTTTCTCGCAAAATAGCTTCCCAAAAGATTATGGCTGACCCTGCCGTGGCTACCTTTGATATCCACATGGTACCGTTTTGGAGACGAATTTTGCCTCTTGACTTGGATAAAATTTCCGTCCTAGTAAATAATCCTTGATTTTGAGGTTCATTTCTGTGGATAAGCCAAATTGTATTGACACGCAATTATTTTTTTGCTAAGATGCTTGATACTGCACATGAGTGAAAACGAAAAGAAAATCGTTACAGCAGAAGTCTTAGAAGCGCTTCCGAACGCTATGTTTCGGGTGCGATTTCAAGATGGTGTGGCACAAGTTGCCTACCTTTCTGGAAAAATGAAACTTCACAGAATTAAAGTTCTGGTTGGAGATACGGTTCATGTGCTCCTAGAACCTTACGGAGGAAAAGGAAGAATCGTAAAAAGGTCGTAGAAATCGCTAAAATGAATTGATCTGCTTCGTTGAAAGAAAAAAGTTTACTCACCATATAAGACATACGCCCCGCAAACTTTTTTCTTTACGCCTCGCATCTCAACTCATTTAATCGATTTCTGTAAATCTTTTTTTATTGCCCAGTCATTCTGATCACAATTATTACAAGTCTAAATGATACAGATTATGAAGATTCGATCATCAATCAAAAAAATCAGTCCGGACGATATTATTGTTCGGCGAAAAGGTCGTTTGTATCGCATAAACAAAAAAAATCCTCGTCACAAAGCTCGACAAGGTTAATTTTTCTTTTACGAAAAATTGGCTTGCCACTTTATAACTTGATTACATAAATTTACTATATGCGTTTACTAGGTATTACACTCCCAGATCACAAAAATCTACAGTACGGTCTTACAACGATTTACGGAATCGGTCCCGCACGAGGACTTGCCATCGCTCAAGAAGCAAAGATCAGTCCTCTAAAGAAAATCAAGGATTTGACTCCTGACGAAGAAGCGACCATCCGAAAAATTGTAGAGCCGATGAAATTAGAAGGTAACTTAAGCCGTGAAATCGGACAGAACGTAAAACGCTTGAAGGATATCGGGTCATATCGCGGAATGCGACATTCTCGAGGACTTCCAACCAAGGGTCAGCGAACAAAGACGAATTCACGAACGGTGCGGGGCAACAAGCGCGTAACCATGGGATCCGGACGAAAGACGGAGTCTAAGACATAATCATATGGGAAAAAAACGAATTGTTAAAACAGAAGGTCAGCGCGTAGATAAAAGCTTGAAAGATCGAGCTATTGCACGTGCGCCAAAAAAGAAGCTCGTTGTAGGAATTCTGCACGTTCAGTCAACATTTAATAACACGAAGGCTCTTCTTACAGACCTCGATGGAAATGCAATCATGTCTTCTTCTTCAGGAGCTCTTGGATTCAAGGGTGCTAAAAAAGGAACACCGTTTGCTGCGGCTAAAATCGGCGAAGTGCTTGCTGAAAAAGCTCAGATCATCGGACTTAAAGAAGTTCATGTTGTAGTGCGAGGCGTAGGTTCTGGTCGAGAATCAGCTATCCGATCATTTGCTGCAAAAGGCGTTGAAATCCTTTCTATCAAAGATCGAACCCCAGTCCCTTTCAACGGTCCTCGACCAAAGAAAGCTCGACGAGTATAAAATTCTAAATATATGACACAGAAAAAATACAAACTATGTCGCAGACTCGGTGCAGGTATTTACGAAAAATGCCAGACACAGAAATTTGCAAAATCAGAGCCTGCAATGAAGAAAGGTAAGAAACCGGGCGGACGACGATCTGATTTCGGAAATCAGCTGATCGAAAAACAGAAGGTTCGATTCATGTACGGCGTACGTGAAAAGCAGTTCGGAAATTATGTTAATTATGCAATGGAACATTCCAAAAAGGGAACTGCTCCTGCTGAACTCCTCTTCCGACAACTTGAAGAACGTTTGGACAATGCAGTCTATCGACTCGGCTTCGCTCACACTCGAGCATTGGCTCGACAGCAGGTGTCACACGGACACTTTACGGTAAACGGCAAGAAGACAACCATTCCTTCATACTCAGTCAAACAAGGCGACGTGATTGCTATCCGAGAAGGAAGTAAATCGACGACCATGTTCAAAGATATCGCTATCAAGCTTAAAAATATCAAGAAGCCAGACTGGTTCACTTGGGACGAACAAACTACGACTGCAAAAGTTTCAGGAGATCCTAAAAATCCGGATGCATTCCTAAACTTCCAGGCCGTAATCGAGTTCTATAGTAGATAGTAAATACTCTGAAACGTTCCCGCAGCTGCTCGCGTGACGGAGCGAATAAATTTTCTGAAGCCAGCCTCTCAAGTATCAGTCTATGATACGTAATGTATCGGCCGAAGAAAATTTGATTCGCGCAGTTCGAGCGAGCCAGATCGTGAACGATTCTGAATATTTAATAATTCCGATTCATTATCAACTGTTCGTTAATCATAAAATCCAAATCATTATGATGCCACTATCAATCGTCTTACCTTCAAAATTAAAAATTGTTTCAGAGGACAGCCAGAAAGGTGTCTACGAAATCGAGGGGCTCTATCCTGGATATGGTCATACGCTTGGGAACTCGCTACGACGAATTATTTTGTCGTCGATTCCTGGATCTGCGATCACCCAGGTGAAAATCAAGGGAGTTGAACACGAATTTTCAACCCTTGCAGGCGTTCGAGAAGACATCATAACGATTATTCTCAACCTCAAAAAAGTTCGTTTCCAGCTTGCGGGCGATGAGCCTGCCACAGCAACGCTCTCTGTAAAGTCAGGCGTTGCAAAAGCTTCGGACTTTGAAACATCAGGACAGCTTACCGTCATGAATCCCGATCAATACATCGGCGAAGTGACTGGAAAAGGCGCTGAACTTCACATCGAAGTTGTCGTTGCAAAAGGTCTCGGATTCGTTTCTCGAGAAATGTTGTCAAAAGAAAAGGTTGATATCGGAGCGATCATGACTGATGCGCGATTTTCACCTATCGTTGGCGCAAGCTACGATGTTGAAGACATGCGAATCGGTGATCGAACGAACTACAACCGACTCCGAATGACGATCGAAACTGACGGCTCAATCGAACCTAAACAGGCTTTCGAAGACGCCATGACGATCATGCTTGATCAGTTCCGAGCGATTCTTGATTTGAAGGAAGTTGCAAAAGTTCACATTGCTGAACCTGTTGCCCACGCTGAATCTGCGAAAGCAAAAAGCGAGGAAACAGAAATGGGCAAGGAAGATCTTACCGAAGTTTTGAAAACACGTATCGACTCGCTTCAGCTTTCAACTCGAACGCTTAACGCACTGTCAGATGCTGGAATTCGAACGGTAGGAGGCTTGATCCAGAAAACCGAAGAAGGACTTCTTGAACTCGAAGGATTCGGAGAAAAAGGACTAAACGAGGTAAAAGAAATTTTGTCAGGTTACGGATTGGTTTTGAAGAAGTAAATTAAAAAGGACCGCTATAAATTATTATTATGAGACATCACGACAAAAACCGAAAATTTGGACGAGAACGCAAAGTTCGAAAAGGATTCTTGCGAAGCTTGGTTCGAGCGCTGGTTACCCACGGGCGAATTGAAACTACGCTTCCTCGCGCCAAGGAAATTCGACCTCTCGTTGAAAAATTGATCACGAAAGCAAAAGCTGGAAACAAAAATTTGGCTGCGCTTCGATTGATCACTGCAGATTTGGGAGGTCAGCTTGATATAGCAAACATGCTTGTCAAAGACTATGCTCCGAAATACGCCGATCGAAAAGGTGGATACCTACGAATCACAAAATTGCCTAATCGACTTTCAGATGGAAGCGAAATGGCGATCATTGAGTTCGTCTAACAACTTCCAGAGCAAATCGCACGCGAGCGCGAGATGACAATTTTCCGAATCTCCGGCGCGAGGCATCCGAGCGATCGGAGTGAGGACAAATTTGTCGCTCGTGCGAAGCCGTCGCGATTTGCGTAGGGAGCACCTTAAACGATTAGAGAATTATTAAGAATTTATATAACACTTATGGAATACACTATTGATGCAACAGGGAAAAAGCTTGGCCGCGTCGCTTCCGAAGTCGCAAGTATCTTGCGAGGAAAGAAGGATGTGGGTTTTGCACCCAATAAAGTTTCTGATGTAAAAGTCACGCTTGAAAACGTTTCAAAGCTCGACATTTCAGAAAAGCGAGGCGAAGCAGAGTACAAATCTTATTCAGGATATCCAGACGGACTTCGAATCGAATCCTTGGATCATCTTGCAGGTCGTAGGGGAATGAAGGAAGTCGTCATGCGAACTATTCGCGGAATGCTTCCTCGAAACAAACTCCGAAGTTTAATGCTTAAGAACTTGACCATCAAAGACTAATATATGTCAGCTACAAAAACTAACAACTATATAAGTGCCATCGGCCGACGAAAGACTTCAACGGCTCGCGTTCGTCTTACGGAAGCTGCAAAGACGGCAATGGTGATCAACGACAAACCATTAGACACGTATTTCGCAACCAAGGAACTCACGAAGATTGCTATGGAAGCGCTTCACAAGACCAAGGATGTGAAAGATTATTCTGTAACGGTTGTTGTCAAAGGCGGTGGAGTTCATTCACAAGCTGAGGCAATCCGACACGGAGTCGCTCGTGCATTGGTGAAGGCCAACGACGCTCACAAATCTGAAATTAAAAAATTGGGATTCTTGAAACGAGATCCTCGTGCCAAGGAACGACGAAAGTTCGGTCTCAAAAAAGCTCGAAAGTCATCACAGTGGTCAAAACGATAAGACCAGCGATAAGATCAACAAAAAACACCAAAAGGTGTTTTTTGTTATACAAGAACTCTTTGCTCCAAGGTGTCCACTTTTCCATCAAGACGATCTACTTTCCCCTCCAAACGACTCACGTCGCCTTCGAGTACGTGAAGTCTTTTGTTGATATGTTCAAAGTTTTCAGTGGTTTCTTCTTGGAAACGATCGAGTTTTTCATTGGCCATAAGAAGTCCGTCGGCTAATCCTCGGATCGAGCCTTGTAGTTGTTCGAACATGATCTCGACCCGGTTTTGAGAATTTTCGAGAAACTGGGTCGATGAAGTATTTGTTTTTGAGACAATCTTTTTCTTCATGAGCAAAGTATAGTCACTTCTTAAGGCTCGTCAATGGTGGAGAATTCAGCCCTTTATCTTTTATTTATAACCTCTTTATGCTGCACTTTTCTCTTCCTTAAAATAATGTATAATGCCGACATATGAACGATGATAAAGATTTAGAAATCCGGCCTGACGAACTCTCGGCACCCCTTGACGAGGCTCTTTCAGGTGACGAAAATACTTTCCAGGACGACATGGTAGACGATGTTGAATTCGTAGAAACGGATGCCATGGGCGACGAAAAAAAAGACAAGGCTAAAATCAAAAGTTTGCGCGAAGCGCTCTCGAAATCGCAGATTGAAACTCGGGATAATTTGACTGCGCTTCAGCGAAGTCGAGCCGATTACATCAACTTGAAAAAGGAACTCGATGAAACGCGCGACACGACCAAGAAAAAGACCACCGAAAAAGTCATTGGTGATTTTCTTCCCATTTTGGATAGTTTCGACATGGCGATGGGGAACAAGGCTGTCTGGGAATCAGTCGATAAAAATTGGCGTGTGGGCATTGAATATATTTACAGTCAATTTTTAACCGTACTTGAAAATCAGGGAATTTCCCCGATTGATCAAGTCGGCGTCGAATTCGATCCAAACCTTCACGAACCGTTTGAAATGAAAGAAACTGATAATCAGTCAGACGATCACAAAATTGCTCAAGTAATTCAAAAAGGCTACAAGCTTGGCGACAAGGTCATTCGCCCCGCTCGCGTCGTAGTTTGGAAGCTTCACTAAAAAAACGTAATTAAAAGACCGCAGTTCGAATGGTACTATTCGAACTGCGGTTTTGCGTGTGATGGGAATGCTTCACAAATTTCCTATTTTAAGATCAAAAAGAATAATCACCACTGAGATACTTGCAATAAAAAGCATCAGCAATAGTACATTCAAGATAAACACGATTTTTGATTCATGCTCCAGCCAACCTGTAAATAAACTTTTTAATACGGTTATATACAGGCCGTAAAAACTGAGTCCTATTATCCCGCCCGCTATGAACGGATGTTTAACGATAAATAATAGAGTAATAGTGAAAGACGGAGCGCAGAGCATTACTAAAAATTGCTCTTTGGTTCTGTGCCAATAATTAATTGCCGGGGAGAGGAATGCTGTCATTATGTTTTTTTAGGTTCAAATTATGCCTCTATATTACCATCTTTGCATCTATTCGTCAATGTCCCGGCTTTATCATGAATTTACTTCTTGAATAATTCAAAAAGAACCGCTTCTGTTTCAGGATCGATTGTTTCCGTGACCATAATCATAAGTTCCGTTGTCAGTCCCAAGTCTTTTTTAATATTCATAAACAAGTGTTCAAACGGATGAGGAGAAATCCACGCTGAGTTTTTCAAGCACACGAAGCCTGCTTTCTTTAAAAGGTAACGGAGAGATTCGCGCTCGTTTTTTCTACTTTCCGGAAGGTCGAGGAGGACGATTCGCCACATGCCGTCCCAGTTTGGATTTAACAAGGCGGTGTCGCTTTCGAGCTTTAGGTTATTGACCTTTTGCTTGCCGGCTCGGGTTAATCGAGCGTAATCGTTTTGGTCGGATGAAAGGCTTTCCACAAGGCCTGCTTCTCGTAAATTTCGCAGTGCTCGAGTTACTGCATACGCCTGCAAAGGCTTCAAAATAGCCCCATTTTGGCCGTCTGGAGCGACTTTTTGAGTCAGTTCGGACACCGAAAGAGCCTTATTTTCAGAGAGGATTTTAAGGATTTTCTTGGAATAGTTGTTTCCGGAGGCTGGGGTTCTTGACATGTAAAAAGGATAGCATATAATGGGTTTTGTACAAGTATTTCGCGGTCGCGGGAAACTTGTTTAATTTATGTTCACTTCAGACCCTCAAAAACATATTTTGTGTGATGCATCTTTCTTACATGCTTACTTTAATGAAAAAGATTTGCACCATATTGAAGTAAAAAATAAAGTAGAAGAATTACTACTTCAGGGGAAAAGGTTCGCTCTGTCTGCCAATACTGTCTTTGAACTCATGGCGGCTCAAGCTAAACGAAAAAGGGAGGGAACGCATTCAGGTGTTCCTTATTTAACGATTGACCACGATACTATCCCTTTGGATTTCCAGAGTATTCAAATGTGTTTTGAGGAAAATGTTTTTGAAGAGTTTCCTCTTTTAAGAGGAATGGATCTCATAAATGCTAGTCTGGCAAAGATATTTAAAATACCTTTAGCAACTTGTGATAAAGATTTCAAGCCATATGAAGATAAGATAGAATTGATTTTTATAAAATAACTCTAATTTAATTTATGTCAAAAATAATCGGAATTGATCTCGGAACAACAAACTCGGCAGTCGCCATCATTGAAGGCGGCCAGCCGAAAATTATAGAGAACGTAGAAGGTGCGCGAACGACGCCTAGTATTGTTGCGCTTGCAAAGAACGGAGACCGAATGGTTGGTGCACTTGCAAAACGACAAGCAGTGACGAATCCGGAAAATACTATTTTCGGAATCAAGCGATACATGGGTCACAAGTTTACAGACGAGGTCGTGAAAAAAGACCTTGCTCATTCACCGTTTAAAATTTCATCAGGAGCTGATAACGGCGTGTCAGTAAAACTTGGCGACAAAGAATATCGACCGGAAGAAATTTCAGCGATGATTCTTTCGAAAATTAAGGCAGATGTCGAAGCAAAGCTTGGCGAGAAGATCACTGAGGCTGTAATTACCGTACCTGCATACTTTGATGACTCTCAACGACAAGCAACAGTAAACGCAGGTAAGATCGCAGGACTTGATGTGAAGCGAATTATTAACGAACCGACAGCAGCGGCTCTTGCGTACGGATTTAATTCAAAGAAAGATCAGAAGATCGCAGTGTACGACTTTGGAGGTGGAACATTTGATATCTCGGTCCTCGAAGTTGGTGCTGATCTTGTGGAAGTAAAATCTACGGATGGAGACGCGCACATGGGAGGTGAAGACATCGACCGCGAAATTATCAATTGGATCTCGACTGAATTTAAAAAGGAATCAGGAATCGATGTGACCAAGGACGTTCTTGCGCTTCAGCGACTCAAGGAAGCAGCTGAAAAAGCGAAGCATGAACTCTCAACGGCGATGGAAAGTGAAATCAATATTCCTTTCATTGCACAGGTTGACGGAGTGCCTCAGCACTTGGCGATGAAAATGACTCGAGCAAAACTTGAGGAACTTGCTGCGCCATTTATTGATAAATCAATTGAAATCACCAAACGAGCCATCGCAGCTTCTCCATACAAAATTAATGAAATTGACGAAGTGATCATGGTTGGAGGACAGACTCGAATGCCAAAGATTGTCGAGGAAGTGAAAAAACTTTTTGGAAAGGATCCAAATCGATCAATCAATCCGGATGAAGTGGTAGCGCTTGGTGCGGCAGTTCAGGCGGGAGTTTTGCAAGGGGATGTGAAAGACGTGCTCTTGCTCGACGTGATCCCTCTCTCGTTGGGAATTGAAACGATGGGAAGTGTTGCAACGAAATTAATCGAGCGAAACACGACGATCCCGACATCAAAATCGCAGATCTTTTCTACGGCTTCTGATAATCAACCATCAGTAGAAATTCATATCGTTCAAGGTGAACGACCAATGGCTGCTGATAACAAATCGCTTGGACGATTCGTGCTCGGGGACATTGCGCCAGCTCCACGAGGAATGCCTCAGATTGAAGTAACGTTTGATATCGATGCAAACGGAATCTTGAAAGTGAAGGCGCTTGATAAGGCAACAAACAAAGAGGCAAGTATTACCGTTCAATCAGGCGGCGGACTTTCTGATGCTGATATCAAGAAAATGCAGGAAGATGCTGAAAAACACAAAGAAGAAGACGAGAAGAAAAAAGATTTGGTTGATAAGCGAAACACGGCTGACACCACGATCTTTGCTGCCGAAAAATCTTTGAAGGATTATGCGGATAAAATTGATGAAGCGACGAAGACTTCGATCAATGAAAAAGTTACAGCACTTAAAGAGGTGAAAGATAAAGACGATGCGGATGCGATTCACAAAGCGACGGAAACTTTGTCAGATGAAATGATGAAGATTTACGAAATTATTCAGAAGGCGGGAGCTGCTCCAGACCAAGCTGCTTCTACGGAGCCAGCTCCGGAGACAGAAGGTGACAAAGGAGCGGCAGAAGAAGGAAAGTAAAACGCCCCGATTTTCATCGAGACGATTTCAAGATAGTAGCTTGTTCTACGGTGTAGTTAAATCTTCTAGTGCAACCTGGTATGCTGCTCTCGTACAAGGAAATAGGCTTTCTTTCCATTGAGTTATTTTTCGGCGGCCAGTGTTGTGATACTTTACAAACATCCTGTATTGCCAAAAAGAAGAAATCCCAAAACCTGTGAGTGAAAAAGCAAAAATAGAAGTTCTTATTAGGTTGTTACCCATGTTGGCAGGAACCCATGCAGCATTTAAGTGCAGGATATTGAACTGTATTAAAAGTCCTCCACAAAGCACTACAAGAGCAAGCCGGGTAAAGCTATTTGCCCATAATAATCTGAGATAAAGTTTCATAAGGTACGGTTTTGTTTAAAAAGTTACTATTGTGATAACATATATAATAGTATTTTGTCAAGTGTACGAATATCCTTATTTCTCCTTGTTTTCCAACAGATTTCACGTACAATCTGTTGGATGTAGAAGGCGAAATGTAAGCGGAAGGGTCCGTAAATCGCGACGGCTTCGCACGAGCGAAAACTTGTTCTCACCCGCTCGAGGCACGTCGCGGGATTCGAAAAGTTTTTACCTCGCTTGCGCTCGGACCGATTTCCGTTGTGGGCGGAAATCGCATCTCGCGCTCGCGTGCGATTTACTACCTTCCACTTGTAATTCATACTTTCAATTTAAATTTTAAACTATGGGAAAAGATTTCTACAAAATTCTAGGCGTCGATAAAAAAGCTTCTCAAGATGACATCAAGAAGGCTTTTCGCGTGCTTGCGCATAAATATCATCCGGATAAAAATGGGGGCGATGATAAAAAATTCAAGGAAATAAACGAGGCGTATCAGACATTGTCTGATAAAAACAAACGAGCGCAGTACGATCAGTTTGGATCAAACGGTCCGCAATTCGGTGGGGCAGGCGGAGGCAATCCATTTGGCGGACAAGCCGGCGGTTTTGATTTTAATAATTTTGACTTCTCGCAATTCCAGCAAGGCAACGGAGGATTTGAATTCGATCTCGGAGATTTGTTTGGCGGCGCATTCGGCGGCAGTGCTCGATCTCGAGGAAAGCGAGGAAACGATATTGAGACTCAAATTAAAATAACATTCAAGGAAGCTGTCTTTGGTGTCGAGAAAAAAAT
>Ga0316217_10007378_pt1 | contig 10517 bp, 11 predicted proteins | sample 1anoAmetaG_FD_203633 | JGI IMG/M metagenome (GOLD analysis project Ga0316217, IMG submission 203633) | Freshwater microbial communities from Trout Bog Lake, Wisconsin, USA - 1anoA | ecosystem: Environmental > Aquatic > Freshwater > Lake > Hypolimnion/Profundal zone | place: USA: Wisconsin... | reverse complement strand
TCAGCGCAATTGTTTTCGATTTCGGTGTTTTTTTGTTGCGGACACCGCGCCGGTTCGCTACAAGCTCCGCACGCCGGCGGCACTGGCGTAACAGGGAAATATCATCATGAGTCATTACGGTCTTGAACATCACGGTTTGGAGCATCCCGGCAAGGTCCACTGGAATCTTTCAGTGGCGCAACTGGTCGAGGAAGCGGTGCGGCGCAGCGAAGGCACGCTGACTGCCAGCGGCGCGTTGAACGCGTTGACCGGTAGTCGCACGGGCCGGTCCCCGCGCGACAAATGGGTCGTGGATGAGCCGACCTCGCATGACAAAATCTGGTGGGGTAAAGTCAATCAGCCCATCGCCGCCGACAATTACGGTGCGCTCCGGCAAGAAGTGATGCAACATTTGCGTGGGCGTGATCTATTTGTGATGGACGGGTTTGCCGGTGCGGATCCCCGCTACCAGATGCCAATTCGGATCATCAGCGAATTCGCGTGGCACAGTTTGTTCGTCAAACAACTGTTCCGCAAAGCCACAGTCGAGCAATTGCACACCCACGTGCCGGAATGGACGGTTATCAACGCGTGCCGGTATGTTGCCGATCCCAAAAAATTCAAACTCAACAGCGAAGTGTTCGTCATTATCGACTTTGCGCACAAGACGGTGCTCATCGGTGGAACGCAGTATGCTGGTGAAATGAAAAAGAGCATCTTCAGCGTGCTCAATTATGTGTTGCCGTTGAAGGGTGTCCTCCCGATGCACTGTTCAGCCAACATCGGCAAGGCGGGCGACGTGGCCGTGTTCTTCGGGCTCAGCGGCACCGGTAAGACCACCCTCTCGGCCGATCCGAATCGCGGCCTCATCGGCGACGACGAACACGGCTGGAGCGATCAGGGCGTTTTCAATTTTGAAGGCGGCTGCTATGCCAAGTGCATCAAGCTGACCAAGGAGCGCGAGCCATTGATTTGGGACGCCGTCCGGTTCGGCTCAGTCATTGAAAATGTCGTAATCAACCCGGCCACGCGCGAGCCGGATTATTTTGACGACTCGATCACCGAAAACACCCGCTGTGCCTATCCGCTTGAATTCATTTCCAATGCCGTGCCCGGCGGCATGGGCGGTCACCCCAAAGCGATCGTTTTTCTGGCGTGTGACGCGTTCGGCGTGTTGCCGCCAATCGCGCGGCTCAACCCGGCGCAGGCAATGTATCATTTCATGGCTGGTTACACCGCCGCCCTGGCTGGCACCGAAGCCAACATGGGTAAAGATCCGACGCCGACTTTTTCGACCTGTTTCGGCGCGCCATTTTTGCCATTGCCGCCGCAAACCTATGCGGAAATGCTGGCCGACAAAATGCACCGCCATTCCGTGCCGTGCTACCTCCTGAATACAGGCTGGGTCGGGGCCGCCTTCGGCCAAGGCCAGCGGATTCCGCTCTGGATGAATCGCCACGCCGTCACGCACCTCCTTAACGGCACGCTGGATCGTGCTGAATTCCGCCAGGACCCGGTCTTCGGCTTTGATGTTCCGAAAGCCCTGCCGGAAATGCCGGCCGACCTGCTCGACCCGCGGACGGCCGCCCCTGACAAAGCCGACTACGACCGGCGGGCAAAAGAACTGGCCGGCAAGTTCGTCAAGAACTTCGAGCAATATACCGGCGCGAGCGCCAAGATCCGCGCCGCCGGCCCGCGCCTCTGACAAAACCAGCCGACCGGCCATGTCACCCGACGCGCTGCTTTGGATGGTCTTCGGCGCGCTGGTCGTCGGGATGCTGGTGCTCGACCTCGGCGTGTTTCATCGCCGGGCGCGCGCCATCGGTTTCAAGGAAGCGGCTGTGTGGAGCGCGGTGTGGGTGACACTGGCGCTGGGGTTTGCCAGCTTGGTGGCGCATTACCGGGGCGAAGAACAGGCCCTGCAATTCGTCACCGGCTACCTCATCGAAGAATCGCTGAGCGCGGACAATCTGTTTGTTTTCTTGCTGGTGTTTTCCTACTTCGCCGTCCCCGCGACATACCGGCATGTGGTTTTGCTGTGGGGGATTTTCGGTGCGTTGGTGTTGCGGGCGGTGTGTATCGTGGCCGGCGTGGCCTTGCTCCAGAAATTCCAGTGGGTCATTTACATTTTCGGCGGCCTCTTGGTTTACAGCGGTGTCAAGATGGGCCTGGCCAACGGCCAGCCGGTGTTGCCAGCCAATAATCCGGTCTTGAAACTCGTCCGCCGCCTGGTGCCGGTCACGCCCGAGTACGTCGGCGGCCGGTTCTTCGTGCGCCGCGACGGGCGGACGTGGGCGACCCCGTTGTTGTTGGTCCTGGTCGTGGTGGAGACGATGGATCTGGTGTTTGCCGTGGACTCCATCCCCGCCGTGCTGTCGATTTCGCAGGACCGGTTGATCGTCTATACCTCGAACATTTTCGCCGTGCTCGGCTTGCGGGCGCTGTTTTTTGCGGTGCAAGGCGCGCTGGGTCTGTTTCATCACCTGCACTACGGGCTCTGCGTGATTCTCGTGTTGATTGGTGCCAAGATGCTACTGGCGGGCTGGGTTCACATTCCGACCGGCCTCACGCTCGGAGTCGTGGCCGGCGTGTTGGCGGTGTCGGTCGCGGCGTCGTTAATCTGGCCGGACAAACAAGCTCAGGCGCCCTTGGCCTGACTGGATTCCACCAACTGCCAAAACTTCGGGTTGTCCTGGAGCAATTGGTCTTCGCTGATTGGCAACTTGCTGCGGAAGAAGAAGTCCTTCAACGAATTCTTGTGGAGGATGCACAGCACATTGACCAAGCCGTCCTGGCGCTCAAAATAAATCCGGTAATCCTTCACGCGATACCGGTAAATGCGCTTGCCGCCGCGCCGCAGCTGGCCAAATTTTTCATCGGCGCGCTCGAAATCGGCCGGCAACACCTGAAAGCCGTCCAACAACTCGATTTGCAACGGCCGCGGCATCGCGGCGAGGTCGCGGGCACTGACCCGACTAAAGATGATCTGCAACATGCCCGCAGCATACCCAATCCACTCCCGCGTGCAAGTCCAGAACCAATCTGATTAAGTGCAACCTGCGGCCACAATCGCACAATTGTTACAAATAAACGGCGGTTTGGTTTTGGCAAGGAATTGCTTGGCTATTGTGCCAGCGCGCGATCGGGATAGTTTGTGATCAGGCCGTCCACGCCCCAGTCGCGGAGCCGGCGCATCGCGCCGGGCTGGTTCACGGTCCACGCAAATACTCGCCAGCCGCGTCGCTGCAGTTGGGTCACCACCTGCTGCGACCGGATGCGGCGGTGGTTTACCCCAAGGCCGGCCACCGGTACCGATAAGCGGTTCCAGTCGTGCCGGTCAATCAGGGCGAACCGCGTGAGCTCCGGCGCGACCGTCGCCAACTCGGCCAGACGCTTCTGTGAAAATGCAAAAACAATTACCTGCCGCTGCATCCGGTGCCGACGGATTGCGGTTGCAACTTTACCGGGATCGGCGCGCTTGATTTCAATGAGCACCCGGGTTTTGCCACGGCATGCCCGGAGGACTTCGTCGAGTGTCGGCACGGCGGGATTGAGTTGCCGGATCCGGGCGGCGGTGGTGTCGCGGACGCGGCCAGCCACACCACAGATCCGGTTCAGCCGGTAATCGTGAAAAACGATGAGTTGTCCGTCAGCGGTCTCGTGAACATCAATTTCCACAACATCCACACCGAGCCGGAACGCGGCGCGAACGGCGGCCAAGGTGTTTTCGGGATACCGGCCGCTGAAACCACGATGGGCAATGACAAGGGGTTTCACAAACCGCGAGAGTAGGACCCTTGCTCGCGCGATGTCAGTGAAAACAAGCTTTCCATTTGCACCGGCATCGTGCAAATAATCCCAATACAAATTATGCACCCCCAATTTGACCGCCGGCAACTTGCCATCCAACCGCTCAGCGCGCGCCAGAGCAAGGCTGCCATCGAAACCATTCAAATCGCGCCGGACGCCGCGCCACGCCTGTTGCCAGCACAGTACCGGGACGTCTTTGCCGAAACCGTGACGCGGATCAGGTCAGCGCGGGCGGCCGGCAAGCCGGTGATGCTGGCCTTCGGCGCGCACACGATCAAGAATGGCCTCGCGCCGGTTTTGATCCGCTTGATCGAGACCGGCTGGGTCACGCATCTGGCTACAAATGGCGCCGGCATCATCCACGATTGGGAATTTGCCTACCAAGGCCGGAGCACCGAGGATGTGCGCCGGTATGTGGCCGAGGGACAATTTGGCATCTGGGAGGAGACCGGCTTTAACATCAACCTCGCGTTGGTTGTCGGCGCCTACGAAGGCAAAGGCTACGGCGAATCCGTCGGCGCGCTCATCGAACATGAGGGGTTGACGATTCCGACCGCGGCCGAGTTGCAATCCCAACCCACCGGCGCGGCGGCCGATCTCCGTGACGTCATCGCGCAGTTTCAACTCGCGCCCGGTTTCCGCAAGGTGCCGCATCCGTTCAAACACTTCAGCGTCCAAGCGGCGGCATACCGGCTTGGCGTGCCGTTCACCGGCCATCCGATGTTTGGCCACGACATTATTTACTGTCATCCGATGAACCACGGCGCTGCCATTGGGCGCACGGCGGAACGCGATTTTCTGGCGTTCGCCCACAACGTGAACCAACTCGATGGCGGTGTATATCTATCGGTTGGCTCGGCGGTGATGTCGCCGATGGTTTTCGAGAAGTCGCTGGCGATGGCGCAAAACCTGCACCGGCAACAGGGGCAGCGGATCACCAACCATTTCATCGTCGTCGTGGACCTAGCCGTGGCGACGTGGGACTGGCAAGCCGCCGGCGAGCCGCCAATGGACAACCCGGCGTACTACCTCCGGTATTGCAAAACCTTCAGTCGCATGGGCGGCCAAATGCGCTATGTCACCGCGGACAACCGCGACTTCCTGCTCAATCTCGTCCAGGCGCTGGGGAACCTCCAGTAATTCACAAATTATTGGAGGCCGAACTCTGCGGAGCCGAGTCTGCGAGATGCACCAGTGAAGTTTCTGGTGCAACTGATACCCGCTGTCGTGTGTGGCAATCGGCGATTCATTGAACGGTTTCGCCGCTTTGCAGAAGCGGCCGACAGCGGAAAACGAGTTGCCGGAGATTTCTTGAAGCCGGTTGCTAGCATTACCGGCCGGTCAGATACTGATTCGTGCGGCGTTCCTGGCCGATGGTGGTGACCGCGCCGTGACCGGCATAAACCTGCACATCATCGCCGAGCGGCAGGAGTTGCCGGCGGATTGAATCCAACAATTGCTCGTAGTCGCCACCCGGCAGATCCGTGCGGCCAATCGTGCCGGCAAACAGCACGTCACCGGTAAAGACCACGCGTGCCTGGCGTTCAAACAACGCCACGCTACCGGGACAATGGCCGGGACAATGAAACACTTCAAATTTCAAGTCGCCGACCTTGACCGGCGATTCTTCGGTCAGAAAAAAGTCCGGTCGGCTCGGCGGAATGTCCGCATCAAGTCCACACATCCGGGCTTGCGGCAGTTTCAGCAACGGCGCACTTTCGGCATGAATTCCAAATTTTGCGCCGGTCAGGCGGAGAATCTCGGCGTTGTCCCAGTAATGATCCCAGTGGGCGTGGGTGTTGAGGAGATAGGGGATTGGCGTGTTCCATTCCCGGGCTTGGGCGGTCAGGCCGGCGGCTGTGCCCTGCGGGGCGTCAATGATCGCCGCCTGCCCGCCGGCATGGTCGGCAATGAGGTAGCCATTGGTATCAGCCGGGCCGCCAGTAAATGTTTTGATCAGCATCGGCAACCGGGCGGCTTATTCCTTTTCGTCCTCGTCCTCATCCTCGTCCCCGTCCAATTCCTCGACCAAATCATCAGCCTCGCCGGATTCACTCAAATCAAAGCCGCATGTCGGGCAACACAGGTTGTTGCGCTTCAACTCTTCCTGTTCCACATCCACGTTACAATTGGGACAAGTGACCTCTTTCATTGCTCCCAACATGGCGGAAAAACGGTTGGCGTGCAAGTGCGAGTTGCGCGTGGCAGTGTAAAGCTTTGGGCCGCTGTTGTAGGCCGCTTCTGCGAAGCGGCGTGGGGACAGGCGCCGATTTGCCTCACACTACAGCGTGGAGGGGACAGACGCCGACTCACAGAGTCGGCCTACACCGACTTTGGGTTGTCCACAACTTTGAATTGCAACCACGAGTTGCGCCGGACTTGCGCCCTCCCACCCGCAGTGCTAGCATTCGCCGCGATGTACAAGAACTTTTACGGACTGCGGGAGTATCCGTTCAACATGACGCCGGATCCGCAGTTTTTGTTCCTGAGCCGCAACCACCGCATCGCGCTCGACGTGCTGCGCTTCGGCATCCAGGAACGCAAAGGTTTCCTTGTCATGACCGGCGAAATCGGCGCCGGTAAGACCACGGTCTGCCGGGCGTTGCTCCGGGCGCTCGATGCCACCACCAAGACCGCGCTCATCCTCAACCCGTCGCTCTCCGACACGCAACTGCTCCACGCCATCTGCGACGAGTTCAAGCTCCAACCGGCCAAGACCACGAAAAAAGACCTGTACGACACACTCAACGCCTTCCTGCTCCGCGAACTCGCCGCCAACCACAATGTCGTGCTCATCGTGGACGAAGCCCAAAACCTCCGCCCGAAAGCGCTCGAACAAATCCGCCTGCTCTCCAATTTCGAGACCGAAAAAGAAAAACTCCTCCAAATCATCCTTGTCGGCCAACCGGAGCTGGCCCGGCTCCTGCAGCGTGACGATCTGGTGCAGCTCAAACAGCGCATCGCGCTCCGCCAGCATATTCCGCCACTCGCTTGGGAAGAAGTTGGCGACTACATCCGCCACCGGCTCACCGTAGCCGGCGGTGACAGTCGCATTCGCTGGTCGGACGACGCGCTGCTGTTGATTCACCGGTATTCCCGCGGGGTACCGCGCCTGATCAACGTGCTCTGTGACAAGGCGCTGCTGGCCGGTTACATCGCGGAACGTTTCACCATTGAACCCGCGCTCATCCAACGCGCCATTGCCGACCTCGAAGGCCTGCCGGCCGCTGACGAACTCAAGGCGGGTGTCACATGAGTCTGGTGTACGAAGCGCTCCAAAAAGCCGCGCAGGAAAATAAACGTTCGGCCGGCCAGCCACTGCACCCAGTCACACCGCCGCCAGCACCGCCGGCCCCGGTGCCGGTTGTTCCGCCCCGCTCACCGGCAATCTGGATTACCGGTCTCAGCCTCGGCGCGTTCGCCGTGGTGGTGAGTGTGGCACTCATCGTGGCGCGAAAACCAGCTGCGCCAGCTCCGCCGGTCACGAGCTCCTCACCGGTGACCGCCGCCGCGCCGGCGCCGGTCGCTGCCGCGCCGGTCCCCAGTGCCCAGCCGGTTATCGCGGTTGCCCCGGCGCTGCGGCCTGTCGCAGCGGCCCCGGCTGACGCCACCGCCAACGATCCGCGCTACAAGCTGACCGGCATCATGCAACTCGGCGAAAGTTACAGCGCGGTGATTAACGGCCATGTGGTCGCCCGCGAGCAGTACGTTGACGGCGCCATTGTTAAATCGGTGGAACGCGACCGGGTCACGTTGAATGTGGATGGCCGGGAAGTAGTCGTGCGGTTGTTTTAGGCCGCTGCGAAACCTACCAATAGATATAATTCGTGAAGCGGCGCTGGTCTTTGGCTGGCAAAGCCATCACGTCGGGGACGATGAAGCGGTTCTCGTTCACGTCGAGCAACACCTTGCCGCCGGCACCGAAATCCTCGGCCCGGTCGTGCCGCCAGGGCATCATGAACTCCTGCCGGCCGCGCTGGGTCTCCACGTCGAAGAACAACAGGCCGAACTCATCACGGACTTCGTAGACCCGGCTGATGATGTGCTCGTGGTATTGCTTCTTCAGGACGTTCCGAATCAATGTCTGAGTTCCCTCAGGAAACGCGCTGAGGTCATCAATGACCCCAATCTCGCGCGTCTTGTCCTCCTCATCGGTGTAGCGCAGTGAGATAAAGCGGTCCGGATAACGGATCGGGAACATCAACACCGCAAACACCCCCCGGTACGTCTGGTCGCCCATCACAGCGCAATGCAGCAGCGTAAACGTGCCTTCGAAAATCTTGGTCGTGGCCGGCGTCAACCGACGCACGCCGGTAACGGCGAGCCGGCTTTCGGTTTGTGGTTGGGTGCTGGTCTCGCTCATGGGTTACGCTTCCAACCGGGTCAGTTCGGTCTGGATGCGGACGAGGTTGTGGTAAACGCCCTTCCGTTCCAGTAATTGCTCGTGCGAACCGGACTCGACAACTTTGCCCTCGTCGATCACGTAGATCACATCGGAGTTCTTCAACGTCGAGAGCCGGTGGGCAATTGCGATGGTCGTCCGGCCTTTGCACAACGTGAAGAGCGCCTTCTGGATTTCTTGTTCTGATTCCGTGTCGACCGACGAGGTCGCTTCGTCGAGGATGAGGATTTTTGGGTCGCACAGCAGCGCGCGGGCGATGCTGATGCGTTGACGCTCGCCGCCGGACAAGCCGGCGCCGCGTTCGCCCAGCTTGGTATCGTAGGCGGCCGGGGCGCGGGCGATGAAATCGTGGGCGTTGGCGGACTTGGCGGCATCCATCACTGCCAGCGGCGCGGCGTTGGGCCGGCCATAGGCGATGTTGTCCATGATCGTGGCGCGGAACAGAAACGGTTCCTGGAGCACCAGCGCGACGTGCTGGTGGATGTCATGCTGGGTGATCTTCCGCACGTCCTGGCCATCGATCAAAACCTGCCCGTCCTGCGGATCATAGAACCGGCAGATCAGGTTCACCAGCGTGGTCTTACCGGAACCGCTCTTGCCGACGATGCCCACAAACTGGCCCGGCGCAATCTTGATGCTGACGTTCTTGAGAATTGGCGTGTACGGGTCGTAGCCGAAAGTCACATTGCGCAGTTCGATCGCCCCTTTTACGTCGGGCAACTGGACGGCGTTTGGATCGTCGGCGATGCCGACATTGGAATCGAGCACCTCGAACACGCGCTGGCCGGCGGACAGGAACCCGGTCAGCCAGTTGGAGAACATGCTCATCGCCGAAATCGGCCCGTAGAACATGCCCATGTACCCAAAGAACGCCATCAACGTGCCGAGCGTCAGATGGCCTTCCAGCACCCGGTGGCCGCCCGCGTACCAGATGATCAAGCCGCCGAGGCCGAACACGAACCCCATGATCGGCGCAAACGTCGCGGCGCTCATTTCCACCGACCGGCGCGCGTCCTGCATGTACCGGGCCGAATCGCTGAAGCGTTGTTGCTCGCGGTCTTCCTGGCCGAACAGCTTCACCAGCCGGATCCCCTGCAACAGGCCGGTCAGCAATTGTGACATCTTCGACTGGCTGTCCCAGAGCCGGTAATACTGCGGGTAGATGTATTTCCAAAAGAACATCGTCCCGACCACCACGAACGGCACCGGCAGTAATACCAACAATGCCAGATGCCAGTTCATCGAGAACAACACCGCCCCGATTCCAAGCACCCGCAGCACGTTCAACAGAAAACCTTCCGACACCTGCGACACGAATCCCTGGAAATAATCCACGTCCCACAACACCCGGCTCATCAGGCTGCCGGCCGAATGCCGGTCATAGTAGTCCACGCTCAAGCTCATCAACTTCGTCTGCAACCGTTCCCGCAACTCCTTGGTGATCCGCGTGCCGATGAAGCTGCTCGTGCGCCCGATGAACACGTTCAAGCAGTTCCGGCCCAACGACGCCCCGACCAATCCCAACAAAATCAGCGGCAGCCAATTGATGTGTTCCTTCGGGATCAGGACCTTGTCCACCAGGATCCGCGTCAGATACGGCGGCAAGAGATCGAGACCCACCCCGACCACCATCATCGTCAACAGCGACACGATGAACCGCCGGTAGGGCTTCATCATGTTGAGCAACCGGAAGAAAATATTGCGGCCACCTGAGCATCGCGGACAGACCGCCCGCCGTGCCGGCAACGGCAGCGCACACGCCGGGCAGATCAACTCGCTGGGCCGCGTCAACGCTTCGGGGTTCAGCGGTTTGCCCTCGACCATCCGTTCCAACTCCGCGCGCACCCGGCCGAACATCTCGCGGCGCGCGTTGCTGTACCGCACCACATCCACATAGACCCCATCAATCAACAACTGGAGAAAGGCGCTCCCGACCGTGTGAAACGTCCGCACCTTTTCCACGTCCTTCAATGGGAACGGCCCCATCACGGGTACGGATGCCTGGGCGCCGGTGACCACCGCAAAGACTTTCGACTGCGTTACAATCACCCAGACATCGTGGGCCGTCCCGTCCATGGCCAGATCGCTGCGCACGCTGAACAGGCACGCGTCCGCCCCGAGGTTATGCACCGCGGGAATGGCGCGCAACTCGGCCGGCACCTGCCCAATCAGCAAATCGTGGTTCGTCATCGTCCGGCGGCAAGCATATGGGCAGCGCCATCGGCCACTGCAAGGAAATTATTGAGGGGGATGTACCGGCGGATCTCTGTAGCGGCGGTCTATGACCGCCGAATCCTCGGCGAATCCTCGTGCGTGCGGTACTGGC
>Ga0316217_10007377_pt1 | contig 10518 bp, 17 predicted proteins | sample 1anoAmetaG_FD_203633 | JGI IMG/M metagenome (GOLD analysis project Ga0316217, IMG submission 203633) | Freshwater microbial communities from Trout Bog Lake, Wisconsin, USA - 1anoA | ecosystem: Environmental > Aquatic > Freshwater > Lake > Hypolimnion/Profundal zone | place: USA: Wisconsin... | reverse complement strand
CCTGAATATTGTTGCTGGATGCAATCGCCAACGTACACCAGCCGTTGCCCACTGGCACGACGGCGTAGGCCGTGGCCACGTAGCCGGCTGCCACGGTTTGCACATTGCTGACCGCCAGCCAGCCGATGGCGGCGAGCTGATTGCTAGACGGGTTGGACGTCCAGCCGGCTGGGCCGTAGATGCCTGTTGGCAGCGCGGCGGCGATGGCGCCATTGGTGTTGGCGAAGTTCATCTGCGCCTGCGCGCTGAGATTCAACGCAAGGACGCAAAGAAGGACAGACGCGGAAAAAGATTTGATCATTGGAGTTGGTAGATTTTCCATGTGTTGGTTTTCACGGTCTTGTCGAATAGGAACACATTCCACGTGCCATTGCTGATGCCCAGGCCGGAAAGACTGAACAGATTCGTCGCTAGATTGGTAGTGGCAAAGGTGACCGCATTCGCACCGGCCCAGAGTTCCAGCCTGATGGAGCATCCGTAATTCGTCCAATTCTCGCTGTTGGTGATGATCAGCGTGGTGGCGTTGGTCAACATCACTTGCTGGTAATTCCCGTTGGCCGGGTCAATCAGCATGTTAGTGAAGGTGCTCAGTGCATATGGTAAAAAGGCGGCGGCGGTGTTGGTGACCGTGCCGAGCAGGTTTGAAGCGCTGCCGGAAACGGTGGCAAAACTTGCCGTCGCTGCATTCGTGGCAAAGCTTGCATTCCCAACGAGGTTGCCGTTGAAGCCGTTGTCTTGAACGCTCGCGATCGTGCCACCGGTTGACGCTTCCCATGCTGTGCCCCAGCCGTTTGGGCTGTTCCAAACCATCATGGTTTGGGTGGCGTTGGAAACAGAGTAGAAATTCCAAAACCCGTTCGGCAACACTGTGGTTATGGGATAACCGGAGCCATTGTTGAGCGTCAGGACATTGTTCATGCCCGCCGGAGTCGCGACCAACACCAGCGGTCCCAGGGTCGCAGAGGGTTGATTATTCGTCAGCACCGCAGCCGGCAGATTGGTCAACGGCAGCGTTCCCGTAATTTGGCTGGCCCGCAATTTGGTCAGCCCGGCTCCAGAGCCGATGAACAAAAGTGAGGAATTGGTGCCACCCGACATGTAATCTCCGAAGGCATCCGCGATTAAACCGTTGTTCAGCGTGTCGCCCGCCGCATCCGAAACATAGCCCAAACCCAAGCTATCGCCCTGGCTGGAAATGAATTGGCCGCTCCCCAAACTATCACCGGAACCATCGGTGAACCTCTGCGCAAGGATCGTGCCCGACGATGTGATGTTGCCGAACGGGCCGGACAACAATTGCGATAATGGCAAATTGTTCGTGCGAACGGTACCGACCAGTGAGGACGCGGGCACGTTCGTGATCAGTGAGGCATCGCGAATTCCGGCCGGACCTTCGACCAGGGCATTCGTTGCGGAGCCACCGACGCCACCGCCAATGGGATACCAGGTTCCAATGGTTGCCAGGCCGTTGGTGATGAGGTTGACCACGTTGACCGTGGTATTGGTCGCGTACACATTGAAGTGCAGCGACCGGGACCAACCGGGTACGATCAAAGTATAGCCACCAGGCGCGAGCTGGTAAGTGTTGGTGCCGTTGACGCAGGTGCCCAGAATTGCCGGCCCGCCAAAGATGTTGATGCCATCGGTGTTGGGATTCGTGGCGGAATCGGGGACAATCTGAAATTTGTCCCAACGCCCGGAACCGGTGACTTGCTTCAACGAAAAGAAAACCAGGGTGTTGGTGTTGGGCTGAGCCATGCAGAGTGAAGGCAGCACGGCGAAGATGAGCAGCAGCCGCAGGCCCGCGTGCCAAGCCGCATGGAGACAGCGGAAGAGCGCAGCAGTGAAATAGGTGCATACAATGGCAACGATGCCGACCCAGACAAAGCCGAGGAACATTTTCAAAAGTGAGAGGATGATTTTTTTCATTTCAGGTTTCAGGTCTCAGGTTTCAGCTCATGGAGGCAAAGCCAAAGCTGTAGCGCATCCGAATTTTTACGCCGGCCAACTCGGCCAAAGTGACGCGCTGAATGACCGCACCGTTAAAGGTGAAAGTGGTTGCGACACGGCCCCAGGCGAGACTGCCTGCTTGATTAACCCTTGCAAATTCGCTTTTGATGTAGGCCGATGCCAGGTCCGTGGTCGTAAAGCTTTGTTGAATGACGGCGACGAAGCTGCCTTCGTCGCCGCCCCTAGGTGCCAGCTGCGGGACGGTCCCGCGAAAATACAAAATCTTCTGGACCAGCGACGGCAGGTCAAGCGTCTCGACAATGACAGTTTTCTTGGAGCTGTCATCACCAAGGGTCACCGCACTTCCGCCGCTAGGTGTCCAGACGAGATTCATAAGCGCAAACCAGTTGCTTACTGGGCAGCTGCAGCGGCGGCCTCCGCCTTTTTGGCGACGGCTTCAGCATCGGCGGCGACCTTGACCAGATGGCCCTCCAAGGCATTCTGCGCGCCGCGCAGATTGCTGAGGGCGAAACTCATCAGCGGCGATAGGTTGGGATCGGAGTTGAGCGCCGCGATGTGGGTTTTGATGCTGGCGGCAATGGCGACAGCGTCCGCAGGAATTTTATCAGGCATATTTTGTTTTTGTGTTGATGGTTGATGTTTGGAACAGGTTGATTAGGAGACGGTCACCATTTGGTTCGGAGCGCCGGTGGTGAAGGTTAACGTGCCCTCCCATACCGTCTTGGCAATGCGCTTTTTGCCGGGCGCAAACACGATGCCCGATTCAGTCATCGCGGCCTTGGTGATGGTGATGGTGCTCGTGCCATCGGTCAGCACGAGGTTGTCGGAGTCGCCGGCAATGTCGGCGCCCACGCCAGCATTAGTGCCTTGGAAGTCGAGATTGCCATCAATGTTCGTGGTGGTTGGTCCGACCGTGATGGCGGATGCGCTGCACCAAAACTGGTCAATGAACATATCCACCGGGCCAATGCCATCAACCAGGTCATCCGTGGTTTTGACTTCCCACGCGATGTCCCATCCGTCCTGGGTCATGATGTTGGTGAAGCCGGTGCGAGCGTTCCAAGCGCCGGTCCATGCCAGGGATTTGAAACCAGTCTGCGGGAAGTTGCCTTCCGCATAGGTCAGGCCCGAGCCAATGGCGTAATAGGGTGGCGTGGTACCGGGCGGAAACGTGCTGATGACCGCCTGGGCCGTGGTGGGCACTTTGTTGTTTCCGATGAGCGCGGTGAACGTCGCGTCGGCGGCAAAGATTTGCTCATTTGCCTTGAGCTTGAGATTGGCCAGGCCGGTCAGTTGGACATTCGTCAGGTAAATGCCGTCGCCGTTTTTGGCGATCATGGTCATAGGCAAATCAGTCGTGCCAAACATCCGCGCGCCGCGCACGAAGTTCAGGATGGCGGACGGGAACAGGACCGGCAATACGGTCGCATTCCAAAAGCCATAAATGGGAATCTTGATTTCGATTTTGCGGCCTTCGCGGGTTTTAGTCACACGGCCGTACATGCTGCTGACTTGTTCCTTGAGCGTATGCTTCAGGGGCACAACCACGTCGGAACGCGTCCAGATCGTGATGCCGTTGTAGGTGATGAGAGGCGCACCGCTGCCAGGCAGATTCGCGCGAGAGATGGAGATGGACATATTTTATTTTTGGTTGATGCCGGTCATCGGCTTGGTGGTTAGGACTGGTTGACGTTTAACTGGGCGAACGCGCTTTGCAGATAGCCAGGGGCGAAAGCCGCCCATCGCAGGATGGACGCGCCGGCTGGCGGAGCGAAAGGAGCCGTGTACAACGTGGCGTTGGCGTTGTCGGGAGCCGGGGAATCGCCGTTCACCGTATAGTATATATTGGCGGTGGGAACGGACGGGTCCGACGTGAGGGTGATTTGATTCGTTGCCGGGGTGTTGATGGCAATGGCCGGCGTGGTCAACCGCGTGGTTTGCGCGCGGTCCAGGGTCATCCGATGCAAAACCTTGTACGCTCGCAACGGCTGCCATTCCTTGGCCTCGGACATGGCGTTGCGGTCCGCCACGAAGTCAGATTGAAAATTCAGATTCCAGCCATGGGCAATTTCGAGAAGGATTTGCGCCACCATGTCGGCGGCGATGCCGGTGCCTTCGTTAGGGTCAACATTCTCCAATTGATCCTCGAGCACCAGCGATTCAATGATGATGTCGCCCTGGGGGCCAGGCGCGGACGGGTGAAGCACTTCAAAGCGCGGCTTCTCGACAATCACCCCAACGCCTTTTTTGCCGTTGCGCGGAGTGATGTAAACCAGCACTTCCGCCGCCAGCGTTTCATCCGGCAAACGGGATTGGTCCGCCAGAAGTTGCTCGCGAGTGACGATATTGACGGTTTGCAACCGCGAATCGCTCATGTAGGCAAAAGCCGCATCGCGCTGCAACTGCTTGAAGTCGGTAAGGATATTGCTCATTGTTCCTCGCCTTTCAGGTATTTCGTGGTCACCCGGTCAAAACCTTCGGTGTAGTCCGGCAGCCGGTCGGCAATGCCGTGGCCAAAGGGAGCGCGTGCAGGCGTATGCACATGGCGCTTGAAGCCGCGCACATAAATATCCGCGCCGCGGATTCTCTTACGAACGGTTTTGCCGTCGAATCCAAATTCATGCCGCCGGGCATAAACGACGTTGCTGCCAATCGTGCTGGCCACGCCGGTGCCAAGGATAATGGCTTTGCTGGCGTTGACCGAATTGCGCAGCCGATTGGTGCGCACGCTCAGGCTGCTGTCGGTGGTGGGACCGGACATGTGTCCGCGCTGAATTTGCGAGACGGTCAATCTATTCTGATAGTCCATTTCCCGCGCCATGGCGCGCGCATAACCGGCCTGATCCTTGATGCGGGGAATCGCCTCAAGCATGTCGCCGGATAGTTCGATGGAAAACTCTTGGCTCATACCAGCGTGTAGCGGATGAAGTTGCCCAGGATTTCTTTCACCTGGGGAATGAAGTCGAGATCGCCGAAGACTTGCTGTGGCACGGCGCGGCCTTCCTTGGCATCAGCGACAAGCTTGACGCCACGCGGGTCAATGGTCTGCCAGATATGCTTGCACTGCATCAGCCAGGCCGTCTTCAGTTCGGCGGGCAGCACGTTGGCGCCAGCCGGTACCGCCGTGGGAAATCCGGGGTCGCTCGGTTCCAATGTTTCCCAAAAGAAACCACCCGTGTAGGTGAAGCGCATTTGCGCGTAGTAGGGACCCGCGTCGACGGGGCCGGTGTCAACGATGCCATTGGCCAGGTTGATGGCGCGAATGTAGTTGGGATCGGTTTGGGCCACCCAGCCGTCGGCTTCCAAAATTTTCAGTTCGGCCAGGGAAACCGATTCCAGCGGGGTGCGCGGCAAAAGGAATTCGCAGCGATCGGCGGTGAAGACGGCCGTATCGTTGACCACGCGGCAAAATTTGCGATTGCAGTATTGCTCAAACGCGCCGGTGATGCCCAGGCCGAGATCGGTCAGTTGCACGTCATAGGTGGAAGTGGCGCGCAGGGCTGCGGCAAGTAGATGCTGCTTTAGCGTATCGAGATTGGACAATCCAGCATTCATTCAGTCTCTCCATTCAAGGGTTCCGTCGTTTTTTCTGATCAATCTCAATTCGTAGCGCACAGAGTTCGCTGCGGGGAGCGCACGCGCCTCGCGTGCCGTTTCGTCCGCCCCGGACGAAACGCCCTGGCGCGCCATCGCGCCAGTTTCGCTTTGCTGAAATGCCACCACGGGACGCACAGCAATGCGGCTCGCGATATTCTGTGGCCGCATCATGCGGTCCCGTGGTGGTTGGCTTAACATTTTAGCTTTTCAATATTTCGGCTTTTCAGCTTTTCCGGTCAATACGTCTGGCTGTCGTAATGCGTACTCGCCGAATAGATGCGGTTTGTCAAATTCGGCAGGCTGATGCTGATGGTCACCGGCCGTCCGTAATTGCCCACAAAGATCGCATCGCCCGCAATCACATTCGTTGTGGCGCCGACCGGCCAACTCGTGGACTGTCCCATGTAGAACAGATCATCGCCCGCGGAAGGCAGCACGCCGAATCCGCCCGCCGCCGTGATGATATAACTCACGTTGGTGGCGCCACCCCCAATCACCTGGCCGCCCAGGCCATTGGTAAACGTGTACGTACCAGTGTTGCCCACCGTGCTGATCGTGTTGGTGTAGCAGGTGCCACTGTGTTGCAACATCAGCGTTTGTCCGGCCACCATCCCATTGGTGGAGTTCACGACGTTGGTGGTCCAACTGGTCGTGGGATTGGTCGCCTGCAACGAATACGCCGTCGTCCCGGTGCTAAACGTGATTGCCGCAGCATTGCTGTCGCTGCTGTAATTCACGTAAATCACGCGAATTTGCGAATTAGCGTCCGCGGCAAACACTACTTCCGCCGGCAGACCGGTTGCGCCATAGGCGGAAGCCGTCTTGTAAGTGGGCAAAGCCGCCTGGCTGCAATCTGCTAGGCAGAATGCGGACAGCAGGATGACCGAGCCGAGAGCACGAATTTTATTAGTCATGATATTTTTTTATTAAGAGTTGGATTTGGCTGCCGGCCATCCGGCCGGCAGCCAGTGATCCGATAGTTTATTGCGCCGCCGTTTGCAGGGCCGCCGTGGACGACTGGCCCATTTGATGGATGTCAATGCGTTCCAGCGCGCGGATGCCGATTTCGTCCGTGGCGAAGTACACGTCCCGGCTCGTCTCCACGCTCATGGCCATACGCTCGCCGAAATACCACCAGCTGATGTCACCGAAGTAGATCAGATATGCGCTCGGATTTGCCGTCTTGGAATACACCGGCATGCTATTCACCCAGACGATTTGAAAACCATCAAAACTCGCGGTGCCATCTTGATTGCGGATGTATACCAGCGGTTGATTGAGGGTATTGAATGTGGTGAATAGCGCTTCAAAAGTCGGGTGGCAGTAATATTTGGCGCTCTTCAGCACCGCGCCGGTGACGCCGGAACGAAGGTTGCGCACGTCATTGACCACAATGTCCGAGGGCTTGGTCTTTCCCAAACCAAGCTGATAGATGGCATTGCCGCCGTCGCTGGTCGCCTGCGCGCCGATACCATTGATGCTGTTATACGTGGCCGAGCCATCGCCCGCAAACAGGCACAAATCTTCCAGCTTGGCCATTTCGCGCGCGATATAGCGCGCCACGAACTGCCCCACCGAGATGATGCTGTCCGCGTCAATTTCCGATGGGATGCGAACGATGCCGCCGCATTTGCCCGGCGTGAAGGTAATGAACTCCATCTGCGGAACCTTTTCCGCCACCGCGCCGGAGACGGCAAAAAAGGCAAACGCCGGTTCGCCCGTTTTCAGGCGCGGAAGTTTGACCGTGGCCGTGCCCAGCGGATAGACCGTGCAGAGCTTGCGGGCTTGGCCGTACTGATAGACCAGCTCCACGATCTGCGCCGCGTATTGCACCGGCAGTGGGATGTCGGTGGAGGCAATGGCCGCCTTGACTTCCATTTCCAGAATACCCGCTGCTCGGGTGATCATGTCTTCAGCGTTGGCGCCTTTGATTTTGTTGCTCTGCGCGGCGCGAAGAATGGCCATGCTGCCAATCCATTTGGCGCATTCGTCGGTCACATAGCCCTCGCCGTTGACCCAGCGAACTTTCTGTCCCTGGTTGAAACGCTCTTTGGAGAGCTTCTTGATTTCGGCGTGCATGTCGTCAATGCGCTTCTGTTCGGACTTGAGCAGTTCCGGTAGTTGCTTGATGGCGGCGAAACCACCTTCAGCTTTGGCGATGGTATCGAGTTCCTTGAACAGCGTTCCATAGCCTTCAAAGGATTTCAGGATGCCCTCGAATTCCTTGACTTGTTCCGGCGTCAGCACGCCAGTGTAGTAGCAGTTGCGGCGCGGCTTGCTCATGGCGAACTGGGCCAATTGGTAGCTGCCGGCGATGGCGCCACAGGCAACGAGTGGGACGCCAACGAGCGCGAGGCATATGGCGGCCAGCAGGACAGCGAACAGCGCGGTCAGATGGCGATACGGTTTCAACATTTGTTTCATACGATATTTTGTGGAATGACTACGGTTGATGTTTGTTTATTTGCCGCTCGTGATGCCTCGGAGCGTGCGGGCGAGGTTTAACAGTCGCGCGTCATACTCTCCATGACCGGACGCGCCGCCAGTGGTCGGAGGAGTTTGCTCACTGCAAAATTGTTTCAGGAAGTCGGCCAGGTCGCGGCGCTCGCTCACATTGAGCACGCTCTTGATCTGATGGCCGACGGTCGCGCCGGGATTGGCCGGTACCACATGCGGTTTGTCTATCTCGGGTTTCCCACCGAGTTCGACGTGATCGTCGGTCGCAGCAGCAGCGCCATCGGCGAGAGCCGCCAGACGTTGCGCCGCTGCCTCCAGCCCATCTGCGACGAATTCCGCGACGGTGTGACCGCGCTGGACGTGGAAACGTACCTGGCCGGCGTGGGCTTCAACCGCAACGCCGAACTACGGAATGTGGCGGCGGAGATCCAGCCCTTCATTGCGTCGCGCTACAACCTCACGACGCTGGCCAGCGCTGTCCGCGACGCGCGCAAGCAGGCCGATGACGAGGACACCAAGTTGACTCTGGGCATGGTCACCGGCGCATTGCAGGCCCTATGCAGCACCGCTGCCAGCCGTCGCGCCATGCTGGCGCAGATGAATGGAGGTGCCAAGTGACCCTTCAAGAAGAGTGGAAAATATATCGGGACTTGGTTTATCCCAAGGGCATTAGCGGGACGCAAAACCGCGAGACGCATCAGGCTTTTTTCGCTGGCGCATTCGTGATGACCAAGGCCATGGAAGCCGCGTCAGAATTGCCGGAGCAAGAAGGGGCTGTGGCGCTTGGCAAGCTGATTGCAGAGGCCAAAGAATTCATTGAATCAATCAAACTAGCCATGGAGGCGCGGAATTGATTATGACTTCCATCCCTCACAATCTGGCCAATGTTCCGGCCTGGCAACTCGAAGAGGAACAAGTGACCCGCGCCATCTATCGCACGGAGAAGAACATCAAGGTGTTCGCCGATTGCATCGCGGCCATGTGCCGCAAGAATGACGCGCGCCGTCTGGAAATCGCCCGCCAGCGGGTGCGGCGGTTGAAGGGAGGCACACTATGAGCATAAGCGACCAACTGTTCAAGGACGTCGAAGACGCCAGCGCCGCCATCAATCACTGCAAACGGTTATCGCATGAAGCCGCCGAACTGGCCGAAAAGCAGCGCAAAGTTTTGGAAGCGCTGGGCAACCAGGTCGAAGCCAATCGCGATGAACTTCAAACGCGCATTGCCTTGAAAGAAATCGCCCGCGGATTTTGGACGGCGGAACTTCAGCCCAAATGATCCACTCCTTTGCATGGACCAAAGATCAGTTTTTCACCCGCTGTGACCATGAATAGCCGCGCCAAAGTTTCATGCGTTGAACCCGCTGAACGTCCGCTGACTGTCGCGATCTCGCACGCGGAAGTGATCGCCCTGATCAACTACCATGTCGCGCAATCGCGCCGCATCATGAAGCTCACAGGCAAAACGCTTTTGGAGAAACGCGCGACGAGCCTGCTTCCGAGCAACCGAGAACATATAGCGCTAATCCGCGTGGCCAAGCGGCAGTGTGATTCACACCTTGCCCGCGCCACCGATCTGTCCAAGATGGTTGAGAAAAAAAACGCCAGTCATCCCACCGCCGGTGATGAGCAAGTGAACAAACTTAACGTAACGGAAGTACCTGCGATCGTCGGCGCCAAAACTTAACGTAACGCCGCTACGGAAAAATCGGCTCCAAAACTTAACGTAACGCCAAAACTAGAGCCCCCTATGAGACTGAACTGGAAGCAAAAGCAGACGCGCTTGGATTGGGCGCGACGAAATCCCGACAAGGTCCGGGAATCCAACCGGCTTTATCGTCTGGGGAACTGGGATAAAGTCACCCGTCAAGCCCGCGATCGCATGAAGCGATATCGCGCCCGCAATCGTAACGTAACGCGGCACCTGGAATCCTGAGCATGATCGAGCGCTTGACCCAGTGGTGTGCGTTTGAATGTGCCTGTGGCCGGAAGGGCGGCCAGACTCTGGGCCATTACGATCGGGTACAGTGCGGCGGTTGCGGCAAAACGTGGTGGGCTCTCGCCCCCGGCCGCAACGCCGCTGGCGGCTATGGTCCGCTGAAGCTCTTCCCTTGGCCTGGATTCCCCGGCCTAACCCCGGCGCAGTCCTCAAAACTGCTCACAGTCAAACCATGATTCCATCCAGCGCCATCACCGATTACGAACGGGAACAATTCCTGCGAAAACTCGACAAGACGGCCCGCTTGGCGAATGGCCTGATCATTTCCACTTGGGAATGGAACTTCATCAGTAGTTATTTCCGCAGTTCCCGACCTTCACTTTGGTTCACTTCGCCCCGCCGCGTGGCCACCGATAAAATGCGCATGAAGTACGGCACCGAGCCGGAAATCGCCATGCCATATCCACCGGCTCCGGCCGCCCCGGCCAGGTTGCCCGAAGCGGACCCTCATGGTTGCCAATTCCTCGTGCGCGAGGACGGCCGGCAGCAGCCCTG
>Ga0316217_10007376_pt1 | contig 10518 bp, 11 predicted proteins | sample 1anoAmetaG_FD_203633 | JGI IMG/M metagenome (GOLD analysis project Ga0316217, IMG submission 203633) | Freshwater microbial communities from Trout Bog Lake, Wisconsin, USA - 1anoA | ecosystem: Environmental > Aquatic > Freshwater > Lake > Hypolimnion/Profundal zone | place: USA: Wisconsin... | reverse complement strand
CGCGAAGACCTCGTCGCTGACGAGCGGCAGGCCGGTCGCCGCGAGCGCCTCGAGCTCGGCGCGCTTCACGTAGGAGCCGGTCGGGTTGTTCGGGCTCACCATGAGGATGGCGCGTGTCCGCCGCGTGATGGCGCGGAGCACGGCGTCCTGGTCGATGTGCCACTCGCCGTCGTACGCGAGCGGGTACGGGGTGAGGCGCACCCCTTCGAGGCGCGCGAGCAGCTCGAACAGCGGGTAGCTCGGCTGGGGGACGAGGACGTCGTCCCCCTCGTCGCAGAGGAGCTTGAAGAGGAAGGCGTAGGCCTCGCTGGTGCTGGCGGTGAGGACGATGCGCGAGGGGTCGACGGTGACGCCCGACTCGGCGTAGACGCGGGCGACGGCGCGCCGCGTCTCGAGCAGGCCGAACGGCGTCGGGGCGTAGCCGAGCGAGCGGCGGTCGCCGAGCGCGGCCATGATGCGGGCCTCGGGGTACGGGAGCCCGGCGCGGGTCGGGTTCGAGACGGTCAGGTCGAGCACGGCGCGGCCCTCGCGCTCGGCCCGCGCGAGCGCCTCGGCGAGGCGGTTCGGCTCCCGCGCGACGGCGGTGCGCTCGGAGAACCGGAGCGGCGGGAGGCCGCGGAGATCGACGGAGTGGGGGGAGGAGTACATGGCAGCGCGGACGGGATGCGGGGGGGACGTTTCTGCCGCTCGGGAGAGAGACAGAAACAGAGAGAACAGGAAGTGCGGAAGATCGGAAGGGCTCATTGCCTGACCTCTCCGCTTCCGTACTTCCACCCTTCGTGTGCGCTCTCTCGATCGCGGCCGCCCCTCCGCACGCCCGGGGACGGTGGGGGGAGTCGTCCCCCTCGACGCCCCCGCCGGTCCGTGGTGCTCTCCCTGCGTGGCGCCGAGCTTGAGCTTCCCCAGCGTCGACCGGTACCTGGCCCAGCTGCCGGAGGGGATCTCGTCGTACCCCGCCATGCTCACCAAGGCGGCGATCATCCGCACGCTCCTCCGGGACGCGCCGCAGCCGCTCACCGCAGGGCTCGGCCTCCCGCCTCGCGTCGAGGCGCTCGTCCTCGCCCCCCCCTCGCGCAACGACTGGGTGTCCGAGGTCGAGGGGTGGGCCGTCGTGCTGTCCATCTACGACCTGAACTTCGCCTCGAAGGGGGGGCTCGCGGCCTTCAAGGCGTGGAGCCACGAGGTCAACGCGCGCCTCTTCCGGAGCGTCGTCTACCGTGTCCTCTTCTCCGTCGTGAGCCCGGAGCGGCTCTTCGTCGGCGCGACGCAGCGCTGGTCGGCCTTCCATCGCGGGACGGTCATCAAGGACGTGGAGACGTCGAAGGGGCGGGCCTCCTTCCGCCTTACGACCCCGCCGTTCGTGATGCCCGAGATCGGTCGGGTCGGGCTCATCAAGGCGTTTCAGGCCGCGATCGAGCTCGCGGGCGCGCAGGGCGTCGAGCTCAACGCCGAGGCCGAGTCCCCCACCACGGCCCGCTTCGACGCGCGCTGGAGGTGAGCCTCGGAGTACCTACAGGACGCGCGCGGCGCGCAGCCCGACGATCACGACGGCGCCCCACACCCCGGCGGCGATGTCGTCGAGGACGATGCCGTAGCCGCCCGGGAGCTTCCGCTCGGCGGCGCGCGCGGGCCACGGCTTCCACTGGTCGAAGATGCGGAAGAGGACGACGCCCGTCACGAGCCCCGCCCAGGTGAGCGGCGCGACGACGAGGGTGCAGAGGACGCCCGCGACCTCGTCGATGACGACGAGCTGCGGGTCCTTGAGGCCGGAGTCCTTCGCGACGATGTCGGCGGCCCAGATGCCGACGACCGTGAGCGCCAGCGCGACGGCGAGGACGACGAGCGGGCCGTGGGCGCGGAGCAGCAGGTAGAGCGGCACCGCCCCGAGCGTGCCGGCCGTCCCCGGCGCGTACGGGACGTAGCCGCAGCCGAACCAGGTCCCGAGGACGTAGGCGAGGCGCGTCTTCGGCGTGCGCGGCGCGTCGCGGTCCGCCACCGTCAGCCCCCCTCGGCGGGCGTGGGCTTGAAGCGGGCCAGGCGGGCGAAGATGGCGCGGCAGACGAGGTAGACGACCGTCGTGTAGAAGAGGCCGAGTAGGACGTCGATCACGTAGTGGTGATCGAGGTAGACGGCGGCGACGCACATCGACGCGAGGAAGAGGAGCGACAGCCCGCGCCGGATGGGCCCGAAGAGGACCCACCCCTCGATCACGATGAGCAGCGGGTAGGCGACGTGGAGCGACGGGACGGCGCCGAAGACGTCGGAGGAGCGCCCGTAAAAGCCGTTGAAGTACGGGATGCCGAGGAGCCGGTCGACGTTCGCGAGGTGGACCCCCTCGCTCGCATGGGTGGCGAGGTCGGCCACGCAGCTGTGGGTCAGGTGGTAGTACCAGGGCGGGGCGGCCGGGTAGATATGGTACGTGGCGAACCCCGCGAGGTTCACGCAGAGGAACGTCCAGGAGTAGCGCTGGATCGCGACGAAGCTCCTCATGAAGAGGAAGATCGCGAAGACGATCGAGACGGCGATGAACGTCCCGTACGGGATGGCGAAATAGAGGTCGGCGAGGTCCGACCGGTGGACGAGGAAGTAGTCCTGCAAGGTGACGCGGGAGGGGCCCGACCCGATGCCGAACAGGACGCGCTCGCTCTCGCGGATGTCGCAGACGTGGATGGTCGCCGGGGAGATGCCCCAGTTCTTGATGTCGCGCATCGAGTCGTAGACGATCGCGACCATCCCGAGCGGGTAGAGCCCGACGTAGAGCCGGCGCGTGCGCGGCCCGATGAACGCGAGCGCGAGCACGACGACGAAGAGCGCGAACATCTCCCAGCGGATCTGGCCGCGGCCGAGGATCACGAAGGCGGGCCAGAGCGTCAGCGGCAGGACCGTCCAGTGCGTCCACGCGGGCCCGAGCGCGCGCAGGTGGGCGCGGAGGTCCGTCATGGCTCGTTCCAGAACCCTTCGCGCTTGCAGAGGTCGAAGACCTCCCGCAGCACGGCCACGGCGTTCGCGGCGGTCGCCTCGTCGATCGTGAGCGACGGCTGGAGCCGGAAGCTCGGCGCGTAGACCATGCAGAGCAGGCCGCGGCGGACGCACTCGTCGAAGAGCCGGCCGGTCACCTTGCGCGAGAGCGGCTCCTTCGTCTTCTTGTCCTTCACGAGCTCGACCCCGAGGAAGAGGCCGCGCCCGCGGACGTGCCCGACGAACGGGTAGTCGTCGACGAACGGCTGCAGCATCTTGAGCAGCGCCGCCCCGACGACGCGGGCGTTCTCGGCGAGCCCCTCCTCGTCGATGACGCGGAGGGCCGCCGCCCCGGCCGCGGCGCCGAGCGGGTTGCCGCCGTAGCTCGAGGAGGAGCCCGAGGGGACCGACCAGGGCTTGGCGCTCGAGATGGCGTCGGTCGTGACGACGCCGCTCAGCGGGAACCCGCCGCCGAACGCCTTGCCGATGGTGACGATGTCGGGGGCGGCCCCGGAGTGCCCCGTCCCCCAGTATTTCCCGGTCCGACCGAAGCCGGTGATCATCTCGTCGGCGATGAAGAGCGCGCCGAGCTCGTGGGCGAGATCGCGCACGATGGGGAGGAACTCGTCGGGGGGGATGATGTTCCCCGCGGTCCCCTGCATCGGCTCGACGATGACGCCGGCGACCTCGCCCGCGCAGCCGGCCTTCACCTGCTTCCTCGCGACCTCGGCGCAGCCGATGCCGCACGACGGGTACGAGAGGCCGAGCGGGCAGCGGTAGCAGTCGGCGTACGGGACGATGTGCGAGCCAGGGACCATCGGCCCGAGCTTGTCCTTGAAGGTCGAGCCCATGAGCGAGAGCGCGCCCATCGTCTTGCCGTGGAAGCCGCCCCAGAAGCTGACGAACTCGTATTTCCCCGTGTACGACTTGGCGAGGCGGAGGGCGCTCTCCACGGCCTCGGCGCCGCTCGAGTAGAGCTGCACGCGGTGGACGCCGGGGGCCGGGGCGTGGGTGGCGAGGCGCTCGACGAGCTCGACGCGGGCGCCGCTGGTGAACGAGCCGACGGAGGCCGCCACCATCTGGTCGCCGATGGCGCGGACCATCTTCGGGTGCGAGTGGCCGAGCGCGTTGACGCCGATGCCGCCGATGATGTCGAGCAGCGTGTTGCCGTCGACGTCCGTGACGGCGCTCCCGACGGCCGACTCGATCGCCACGCCCGCCTGCACGGCGTACCCCTGCAGCCCGGGCGCGATGTGCGCGTCCTCGCGCTCGCGGAGCTCGCGGCTCTTCGGGCCGGGGATGGCCGTCTGGAGGTGGATCTTCTGGTCCTTCGGGTGCGACGGGGGGCGGATGGCGGTCATGAGGGCGCGGTGAGCCGGGTGAGGGGGCGAGGGCGGAGGCCGCTAGTGGGGCGGCGCCGCCGGTGCCTCGGGGCGGTGGGGGAAGACGAAGTAGCGGTGCATGGGGAAGTTCCACGCGACGCTGACGAGCGCGGCCACGATGGCCCGCGCGATCTGGAACTGGAGACCCATGCGGTCGTGGAGGAGGTACTCGCCGGTCGCGTTGAGGACGAGGCTCGCGCCCGAGACGGCGGCGTAGCGCGCGGCCTGGTGGTGGGCGCTCGCGCCGGTGGCGGCGAAGATCCAGCGGCGTCCGAGGATGAAGTTGGTGACGCCCCCGAGCGTGGCGCCGGCCACGGTCCCGAGGACGGCCGACGTCCCGAGCGCCTTGACGAAGACGGTCATCGTCGTGAAGTCGAGGAGCGTGACGAAGATGGCCCCCGCCTGGTGACGGGCGAAGGTCGCGAGGTGGGTGCCCACCGGCGTGGCGAGGGGGCGCGCGGAGGGCGCCGCGCTGGGGACGCTCATCGCGCGACGTCGATACCGGCGAGCGCCTTGGCCTCGCGCCCGGCCGGAAGCGCGACGGCGGCCGGGGCGGGCGGCTCCTCGGCCGGGGCGGCCGGGGCGACGGCGACGGGCGCGACGGTGACCTTCTTCGGACCGCCGACGGCCTGGGCGAGCTTCGAGAGCCGCTGCACGGCCGACACGTTCGCGACCAGCGCGACCAGGGCGACCGCGCCGAGCGCAGGGAGCTCGAGGAGCCAGCTCGCCCCGCCCGGAGCGTGGCTGCCAAGGAGCGGCGCGAGGACCGGCGTGAGCGCCGCGCCCAGGATGAGGTACGCCGCCCGCTCGGGCCGTCGCATGGCGCCCCGGGGGACGACGGCTCGCAGCGCCTCGGCCTTGGCCGTCGCGTACGAGACCATGAACGAGCCGAGGAGGGCGAACAGGACGAGGCTCACGAGGACAGGGCTCTGCCGCACGTGCACGGCGATGCCGCCGAGGAAGAAGAACTCCTCGTACCGGTCGACCGCGGCGTCGAGGACCTCTCCGGCGTCGGAGGCCGTCCCGTGGAGCCGCGCGACGATGCCGTCGAGCGTGTCGCCGAGCGCCGAGAAGACGGCGAGCAGCGCCCCCACGCCGTAGTGGCCCCACGCCAGCGCCGCGCCGGCCGCGACGCCGAGGACGAGCGACCCGAGGCTGATGCCGTTGGCGGTCGCGCCGACCGCCGCGAGGCCCCGACCGACGAAGTCGAGCGCCCAGTAGCCCATCTGCATGAGCGAGGCGCCGAAGAGCGCGCTCCCCTTGTCACGCTCGACCCGCTCGAACCTCGCCGCGCCGCGCACGAGGACCCGGACACCGTACAGGACGACGACGAGCCCCAGGAGAGAGAAGCCCCCTATGGAACAGGCGAGGTCCAGGTCCGGCATGGCGAGCCTTCAGCGGTCGAACGACGCGCGCTCGCTGTCGAGCGGGAGCTCCCGGCAGCCGTCGTTGGCCGACGCGTACGCCGTCGCGATGAGCTCGACGCAGCGGAGCCCGTCCCGCGCCTCGGGGCCCACGTAGTCGTTCGCCTCGATCGCCCCCTTGAACTGCTCGAAGAGCGAGCGGAACCAGACGGAGTGTCCGGCGTCCATCCACTCGGACGAGATCTGCTCCTTCTTGAGCTCCCAGGTGACGTTCTTCCCGGCGCTCGCGGCGACGTTGACGTCCTTGGTGCTGGCGTTGCGCGAGGCCATGACCGCCACCTCGACGTCGTCGTCCTCGACGCGGATGGCGCCGTGCGAGCCCTGGATCGTGTAGATGACCTTGCGGACGCCGGCCGTCCACGTGAGGTGCGCGCTGGCGATCCCCTCGGGGAAGGTCATCGTGCAGGAGAAGTTGTCCTCGGTGTCGAACTTCCCGCCCGTCGGCGCGGTCTGCGTCGTCGTCATCTTCGCGGTGATGGCCGACGGGTAGCCGCCGAGCCAGTCGAACGCGAGGTAGAACGTGTGCGCGCCGTGATCCATGGCGATGCCGCCGCCCGAGTACTTCTTCTCGCGCCGCCAGTCCGGCCGCCACTCGGCGACCCCCTTCGCGTGCGTGTTGCGGAAGGTGTGGAGCGTGACGAGGTTGACCTTGCCGATGAGGCCGGAGTCGAGCACCTGCCGCACGGCCTTCACGACGGGCGCGTGCTTGTAGTTGTGGCAGGGGAAGAAGACGCGCCGGGCGCGCATCGCGTGCTCGAGCACCGAGCGCGCGTCGGCCGGGTTCGTCGCCATCGGCTTCTCGCAGAGGACGTGGAGCCCCTTGTCGAGCGCCAGGTGCGCGAGCCGCGCGTGGTCGTACGGGGGCGTCGCGATGTCGACGTAGTCGAGGCGCCCGGCCTCCTTGGCGAGGAGCTGGTCGGGATCCTCGTAGAGCACGGCCCCGGGGACGAGCTTGCCGGCCTTCTCACGCCGCGCCGCGTTCGGCTCGGCGATGGCGACGATCTCGAGCGGGAGCGCCGAGCCGGCCTGCGCGCGGTAGGCCGGCAGGTGGCCGTTCTCGGCGATGAAGCCGCAGCCGAGGAGCGCCCCGCGGAGCCGCGCGTTGCCGGACGGAGGGGGGGGGGGCCGGTTGGACGGCTGACGCAGTGGCGTATCGGACATCCAGTGCGTGTTGCTCATGATTACTCGGCTCCTTCGGCTTCGTAGTACTCACGACCAAGGTGGGTGATGGGCTCCTCCCCCATCATCCAGCGCAGGGTGTTCTTCAGCTTCGTCTGCTGGATGAAGAGATCGTGCTCGGGGTAGAGGGTCGGCGGCACCATCGGGCTCTTGAAGTAGAAGCTCAGCCACTCCTGGATGTTCGACATCCCGGCGCGCTGCGCGAGATCCATGAAGAGGGCCAGATCGAGGACGATCGGCGCCGCCAGGATCGAGTCGCGGCAGAGGAAGTTGATCTTCATCTGCATCGGGTAGCCGAGCCACCCGAAGAGATCGATGTTGTCCCACCCCTCCTTCTGGTCGCCGCGCGGCGGGTAGTAGTCGATGCGGACCTTGTGGCAGAAGTCGCCGTAGAGGTCCTTGTAGAGGTCGGCCTGGAGGATGGTGTCGAGGACGCCGAGCTTGGTCGCTTCCTTGGTGCGGAACGACTCCGGGTCGTCGAGGATCTCGCCGTCGCGGTTGCCGAGGATGTTGGTCGAGTACCAGCCGCGGAGGCCGAGCATGCGCGCCTTGAGGGCCGGCGCGATGACCGTCTTCATGAGGGTCTGGCCCGTCTTGAAGTCCTTGCCGGAGATGGCGACCTGACGCTCCTTCGCGAGCTCCCAGATGGCCGGGAAGTCGACCGCGAAGTTGGGCGAGCCGTTGGCGAAGGGGACCCCTTCCTTCAGGCAGGCCCAGGCGTACATCTGCGAGTTGGTGATGTCGGGGCTGGTCTTGGCGAGCCCTGCCTCGAACGACTTGATCGACTGGTGGACCTCGGTCGGCGGGAGGAACGCCTCGGTCGACCCGCACCAGACCGCGACGCCGCGCGTGCAGCCATTGTCCTTGATGAAGCCCTTGATGTCGGACCGGAGCGCCTCGACCATCGCGGCCTTGGAGGGCTCGGTCTTCACGTTCGGGCCGTGGAGCCGCTTGACGTACTCGGGGTAGAAGACCGCCTTCATGGGCTTCACCGTCGAGAGCTCGTCCTTGACGAGATCGAGGTGCTGCCGCTGCAGCACGTCGGCGTGCGCCGCCGCCTCGTAGGCGTCCTCGGGGAAGACGTCCCAGCCGCCGAACGCGAGGTCCTTGATGCCGGCGAGCGGCACGAACTCCTGGATGAGGGGGTTCGTCCCGGCGGTGCGCTTGCCGAGGCGGATGCGCCCCATCTGCGTGAGCGAGCCGATGGGCGAGCCGAGCCCGCGCCGGGCCATCATCACGCCGGCGATGGTCGTCGTGGCGACGGCCCCCATACCGGGCATCAGGACGGCGAGCTTCCCCTCGGCGGGGCGAATCTTCTTCGGTGACATCACGTGGAACCCTTCCGGACGAGCACGGAGTCGCATGGACGCCGCAGCTCTTGGTGGTGCGAGCACTGCACTGGATGACCGGGCCTCTCCGTCACGACGCGAGCTCTCCGAGGACGCGTCCCGGGGCGGTCCTGCCCTTCGGATGCCCCATCGGCGGTTCGCGTTGCCCGGTTGTCACGATCGACCAGACCTCCAGCGACCGCGCCTGTACCACGCTCCCCCGAACAGGGGCAGAAAGTTGCCAGGCGGCGGCTTTCATCATGCGAAGCGTCATAGAGCAAGGTTCGTGCCACTGAACGTCCGCTCATTCGGCGGGGCCAGGAGCGGCTCGGGGGGCCCCGGAGTGACGCAAACGAGCAACATGTGAACGGAGAGCCCCCCCCTACCCGGCACCGGCGGCCGGGCGGCGTCCGCCCTTCGACGCGGCCGGGTTTCCGCCGCGAGCCAGGCGCCCTATGCAGTCCGCCATGCCCGACGCACACGCCACCATTCGCGAGCTGGTCACCACCCGGAAGGTCGTCCTCTTCATGAAGGGGTCCCGCGCCGCGCCGCAGTGCGGGTTCTCGGGACAGGTCGTCGGGATCCTCGACGGGCTCCTCCCCGCCTACGACACCGTCGACGTCCTCGCCGACCCGGCGATGCGCGACGCCATCAAGCAGTTCTCGGACTGGCCGACCATCCCCCAGCTCTACGTCGACGGACGGTTCGTCGGCGGCTGCGACATCGTCCGCGAGCTGTCGACCAGCGGCGAGCTGGCCGCGCTCCTCGGGGTCGACGCCGGGGCGAGCGCGACGGCCCCCCCGGTGCTCGAGCTGACGGGGCGCGCCGCGACGGCCATCATGGCGGCGCGGGAGGCGCCCGGGGACGAGCTCCGCCTCGTGATCTCCCCCGCGTTCGAGAAGGAGCTCTTCTTCGACGGCCCCGCGCCCGGAGACGTCGTGGTCGAGGCCCGCGGGGTGACGATCCGGCTCGACCGCTCGACGGCGAGCCGCGCGGCCGGCACGCGCATCGACTGGGTCGAGACCGGGGCCGGAGGCGGCTTCAAGGTCGACTGCCCCGCCGAGCCGCCGCGGGCGGCCTCGGTGCGCGGGCTGACCGCGAAGGGGCTCCGGATGGCGCTCGACGCGGGGGGGCCGCTCATGATTTTCGACGTCCGCACCGACGCCGAGCGCGCCCTCGCCAGCATCGACGGAGCGGTGGCGCTCGACGACGACGGTCAGCGCCGGCTCGAGGCGACCGACCGGAGCGCGCGGGTCGTGTTCATGTGCCACCACGGGGTGCGCAGCCGCGTCGCCGCCGAGGCGGCGCTCCGCAAGGGGTTCACCGACGTCTGGAACCTCGAGGGGGGCATCGACGCCTGGTCGACCGAGGTCGACTCCGCCGTGGCGAGGTACTAGAAACCGCCCATGAGCGACCATCCGACGAGCTTCAAGGGGTCGGTGCTCGACGCCATCGCCGACTCCATCCGCGGCGCCATCGAGGGGGCGCGCGTGGAGGTCTCCGGGGGCGGCGGGCACTACGCGATCGTCGTCACTTCGAGCGCCTTCGAGGGGAAGGGGCTGCTGGAGAGCCAGCGGCTCGTCTACTCGGCGATCGCCCACCTGATGAAGGGGGACGACGCGCCGGTTCACGCGGTCGACTCGCTGAAGACGCTGAAGCCGCCGAAGGGGGCGTAGCGGCCCCGGCGAGGGTGTCGATCGGGCGCGGACAGACCCCGCGCAGGCGGCACCCCTTGCACTCGCGCCCCGACCAGATCCGGTCGAAGCGCTCCTGCGCCGCGTCGAGCCAGACGTCGTCGTCGGTCAGCATCCCGAGCTCGAAGTTCCGGCGCCCCTCCCCCTTCGCGCCGAGCCCGGCGCCGGTGAAGTTGGCGCTCCCGAGGTAGAGGAGCCGGCCGTCGATGGCGAAGAGCTTCAGGTGGACGCGCGGACACTGCCGCATCGGAAGGCCGCCGTCGCGGAGCCTCGGCTGGCGGGCGAGCTCCTCGCGGAAGGGGCCCGACGGGACGCCGCCGTGGAGAAAGCGGAGCTCCACGCCTCGGCCCCGGAGCGTCGCGAGCGTGTCCAGGATCGACACGAACCGCCCCCGGGCGCGCGCCGCGGTGCCGACGGGCGCCTCCACGCGCATCTCCTTCACGTTCGCCGTGGCGATCCAGAGCGAGACCTTCGCCGACGCCACGGCCTTCTGCACGAGCTCCCCGTAGTGGTCGGCGCCGTCGAGGAGGCGCGCCCGGATCGTCCTCGGCTC